>JADMIO011167775.1_pt1 | contig 38814 bp, 44 predicted proteins | sample 8958161 | NCBI WGS metagenome assembly JADMIO01 (sample SAMN16585339, study PRJNA669376) | soil metagenome | isolation source: Crop rotation soil | place: USA: Cullars Rotation, Alabama | collected 2011 | reverse complement strand
AACTTGTCCACGTGGAATTCTAAGCTTAGGATCCCAATGTGCTGGAAAGCGGCGGGCTGCCCGACACGGGCGGACCGGCACTGGGCCTGCTGGTCGCCGCGCTCGGTGCGCTCCTGCTCGGGATCGCGGCCGTGGGGTCAGGACGTCGGCGCGACGCCGCTCTCAGCTGACCCGCGCAACGACTCGATCGCCTGCTGCATCCCGCGGGTCGCGAGCTCGTCGGCGAGCTCGTTGTCGGCGACCCCGGCGTGACCCTTCACCCAGAACCACTCGACCTGGTGCAGCTCGCAGGCCGCCTGGAGCCGCTGCCAGAGGTCGACGTTCTTGACCGGCTGCTTGGCCGAGGTCCGCCACCCGTTGGCGGCCCAGCCGTGCACCCACTTCGTGATGCCGTTCCGGACGTAGGTGCTGTCGGTGTAGAGGTGCACCACCACCGGACGCTTCAGCGCCTCGAGGGCGTTGATCGGAGCGGTCAGCTCCATCCGGTTGTTGGTGGTCTCGGTCGGTTCCCCGCCGAACAGCTCGAGCACGTGCTCACGCTGGCGCAGCACCGCGCCCCAGCCGCCCGGGCCCGGGTTCGGGGTGCAGCCCCCGTCGGTGTGGATGATCACCGGCTCCTCGGTCACCGGGCCATCCTGCCGCACCCGGCGCCGGGATCAGGGACCCGGGACCAGGTCGTCGCCGCTCGGCACCTTGATCGAGACCTTCTCGTCCCAGTCGCTCAGCGCGACCGTGCTGATGCCGCCGCCGATCTCTGCCTCGACCCGGCGGATCAGGCCGTTGCCGTCGACGTAGAAGTCGAAGGGCAGCTTCTCGGGGTTGTCACCTGCAGCGACGAGCTCGTGGAAGATGCCGGTCGTGCGGGTCGGGTCGACGACGAGCCGGTACCGGTGCAGCTCGGCGCTGTCGACCTTCTGGGTGCCGGTGTAGCGGGCGGAGAGGATGCCCGGCTCGATGCCGGCGATCACGTCGTGCGGACTCAGCTGGCCGAAGGTGCCGAGCAGGTCGCCGTAGCTCGGGTCGGTCTTGTCCATCATCAGGTAGCGGCCGTTCTGCTGGTCGATGTAGACCTTCGCGTCGGCGATGATGAAGGAGGCCTTGCGCCCCTGGCCGAGGTCGGCGTCGATCCGGCTGCGGGTACCCCCCTCGCCGAAGGTGACGTCACCCTCGCCCGACGCGAGCATCCCGGTGGAGACCATCAGGTGCACCGACATCCGCTTGTCGATGACGGCCAGCAGGTCGTCGATCAGGGCCTTCTTGTCGACCGGACCGACCGTCGGGGTCGGCATCGGGACGGCGGCCTGGGCGATGGCCGCCTTGGCACCGGCAGGCTTGTCGCTGCCGCTGCAGGCGGCAACGGGGGCCAGGAGGAGGAGGGTCAGGACCAGGACGCTGATGCGGGAGTTCGACATGTGGGGGCTCCGGCTCGGGGGAACAGCGGGGGTGGGTTGCCTGGGCTCAGGCGTCAACTGGAAATATAGACTAGCAGTACAGACTATTGGTTCATAGGCCTGCGTGTCGGGGTTCCGCCGTGGCCTCCTGGGGGCGCCGGTAGCGTTCGCGGCATGCCTGAGCCCCACCCCGAACCGCGGACCGTGGTGATCACCGGCGCCTCCCGCGGGCTCGGTCTCGCGTCAGCGACCTACCTCTACCAGCACGGCTGGCGGGTGGTGGCGGCGATGCGGACCGTCGACCGCGGGCTCGCCGCGCTCCGGGCCGCCACCGGAGCCACCGAGGACGACCCACGCCTGCTCGGCGTCCGGCTGGACCTGCTCGACCCCGCCTCGGTCACCGCCGCCGGTGAGGAGATCCTCGCCCGGGTGGGCGCGCCGTACGCCGTCGTGCACAACGCCGGCATCGCGGCGGCCGGAACGACCGAGGAGCTGCCCGCCGCCCTGTGGCAGGACATGTTCCGGACCCACCTCTTCGGGCCCGTCGAGCTGACCCGGACCCTGCTGCCCGCGATGCGGGAAGCCGGCCAGGGGCGGATCGTGATGATCTCCAGCGCCGGCGGCGTCCGCGGAATGCCGGTGATCTCGGCCTACTCCGCGGCCAAGGGCGCCGTCGAGCGGTACGCCGAGTCGCTCGCCGCCGAGATCTCCCCGTTCGGCCTCGGCGTGACGGTGCTCGTCACCGGGGTGTTCGACACCGACATCATCACCGACGACGGCACCGCCAGCTTCCGCGACTTCGACGGCCCGTACGGCAAGCAGCACGTGAGCATCGACAAGCGCGGCCGGGCGGCGATGAAGATCGCGAACCCGCCGGAGAAGTTCGCCGCGGCGCTGGCCGAGGCTCTCGAGGACACCGGACCACACCGGCGCCGGGCCGTCGGTGCCGACGCGGTCGGGTTGGTGACGATGGCGAAGCTCCTGCCCGGTGCCGCGGTCGCCCAGGTGATCCGGGTGGCGATGGGCCAGCCCCGGCACGGAGCGCTGCGCAGACGCTGAGCCTCAGCGGGACCAGCGCGCGTAGACCGGCGTCGATCTCGCCGTCAGGTGCGACGGGTCCCGGGAGTACCCCTGGCCGATGTCGTCCACGTGCTCTACCGCGGAGAGATCAACGCCGTCCGGACCGAGAGCCCGAGATCCCGGTGCCGCAGAGTGGTGATCCGGCGTCCGGGCTGGACGGCGTCCTTCACCGGGCTGGTGCGGTCGCCGAAGTACGCCGCGGCCGCGTCGATGTCGTCGACGACGAAGGTGATCCCCCACAACGAGGACGGCCCCGGGGCGATCTCGGACGGGGAGCCGACGACCTCGAGGACGAGCCCGCCGAGCAGGAAGAAGACCTGTCGGATCGGGGCGCCGCCCATCTCCGCGTCCCTCGAGCGTCGGGGCTCGACACCGAGGGCGGCGAAGGCAGCGACCGTGCGCTGCAGGTCGGGCGAGAGCAGCACCACGTGGTCGATCGCGGTGACGCCGTTCGGGTGCTTGCCCGGCGTCGGGGGGTCGAGGTCGACCACGCGTGTCGGGACCCCGTCGAGGTCGACCAGCCCGTCCGGGCCGGCGGAGAGCTCCCACCCGACCAGACCCCTGCCGTCCGCCCCGAGGCGGAGCCGGACTCCACCGACGCAGCAGGTGCCGTCCTCGTCGACGTCGAAACCGGCCGCGGCCCAGGCGTCCGTGGGGTCGGCGACGAGCAGGCCGACGACGTCGACCGGCACGAAGGTGTTCGCCGAGCCGGCCCCGTCAGTCGTCGCGGCCGGCACGCTCACGCTTGATCCGGGCGATCACGTCGTCCACCTGCTCCTGCTTGTTCCCGGCCGGACGGTCCTCGGACGGGCGGCGCTCGTGGGAGGGGTGGGGCTTGTGCCGCGGCGGGGCGGAGAACTCAGGGAAGTCGTCGTCCGCGACCGGGGTCTCGTTGTCACCGTGCATGATTCACCTGCTCGTGCGTACCTGGACCGGTTGCGGTGCCCACCGCCTCAAGCCGGGAGGAGCGTCGTGCTCCCGGACCATTGTCGCGCTGCGGCCCGAGGATGTGGCCGCCGGGTCGATCACTGGACCAGTCCGCTCACGCAGGATCGGCGTCCAGGTAGGTGGCCACCGCCGCGTCCCGGGCCCCGCGCGGCAACCGGACCACCGTCCTCCCCGGCTCCAGCTCGGCGAGCTGGGCAGCGACCTCCTCCAGCTGCGCGGTCAGGTCGCCGCGGCCACCGGGCCACAGCGCCTCGCCCTCGTCGGTGGCCTCGAAGGTCCAGTCGTCGTAGACGCGGACCAGCCCCGCACCGGTCAGTCGACCGAGCGCGGTCTCGATCTCGGCCCCGGTCGGGATCGCGTGGTTGACCATGTCGGCCGCGGAGACGACCTCGACGAGCGTGCACCGGCGGCGGCGCAACGCGATCGCGGCGAAGAGCCAGCTGTCGGCGAAGTCCCAGCCCGGTGCGTCAACCATGGCACGAGCCTAGGAGCCACGGACGACACGAGGTCGCCGACCCAGTCCGATCAGCGGGCGTCGATGCGCGCGATCAGGTCCACGACCCGGGCCTTGATCGCGTCGCGGATCACCCGGACCGCGTCGACATCCTGGCCGGCGGGGTCGTCGAGGACCCAGTCCTGGTAGTTCTTGCCGGGGTAGAACGGGCACTCGTCGCCGCAGCCCATCGTGATGACGTGGTCGGCGGCCCGGACATCGGCGTCGTCGAGCAGCTTAGGCTGCTGGGTGGCGATGTCGATGCCCTCCTCGGCCATGACGGCCACGGCTGAGGGGTTGATCTGGTCGGCGGGCTGGGAGCCGGCGGAGAGCACCTGGACGCGGTCCCCGGCGAGGTGCTGGAGGTAGCCGGCAGCCATCTGGCTGCGCCCGGCGTTGTGCACGCAGACGAACAGCACGGTGGCGTCGTACTCGACAGTCTCGGTCATCGGGTCACCTTGGTCTCGGGTTCGTCGTGACGGGAGCACTCGGATCGGGCCGACGGGAAGAGGACCCGAACGGCTGCTGCCGCCAGGAGTGCGCCGATCACCTGCATGAGGACGAACAGCGGGACCGAGGCCGGGGCGATGCCCGCGAAGGTGTCGGACAGCATCCGGGCGAGGGTGACGGCGGGGTTGGCGAAGCTGGTCGAGCTGGTGAACCAGTACGCGGCCGCGATGTAGCCGCCGGCCGCTACCGCCACGTGCTCGGCGTGACCGCCGAGGACGACGCCGAAGACGACCAGCAGCAGGCCGAAGGTGGCGACCACCTCGGCGAGGAGGACGCCGCCGCCGTCTCGGTGGGTCTCGGCGATGCTGACGGCGTCGAGGTCGAACATCAGGTTGGCGATCACGGCGCCCAGGACGCCGCCGAGGACCTGCGTGCCGACGAGGACGACGGCGCTGCGGGTGTCGATGCGACCGAGGGAGCGGTCGACCAGGGTGACGACGGGGTTGAAGGCCGCCGAGACCCCCTGGAGAGCGAGGATCAGCGCCACCAGGACGGCACCCGTGGCGATGCTGTTCTCGAGGAGCTGGAGCCCCGTGTCGTCGGGGCTCAGACGGGATGCGGCGATCCCGGACCCGATCACGGTGGCGACCAGCAGGCAGGTGCCGATCAGCTCGGCGAGCGCCCGGCGTCCGAGGTCAGGCGTCACGCCCGACGCCGCCGATCAGGTCGGCGAGCGCGGACAGGGCCTCGGGGCGGACGGCGTAGTAGACCCACACCCCGCGCTTGGCGCGGTCCAGGAGCCCGGCCTCGTGCAGCACCTTGAGGTGATGGCTGATGGTCGGCTGGGAGAGGTCGAAGGCGTCGTTGAGGTCGCACACGCACGCCTCGCCACCTTCGTGGGACGCCACCAGGGAGAGCAGCCGGAGGCGGACCGGGTCGGCAAGAGCCTTGAGCAGCGGCGCGATCCGTTCGGCCTGCTCGGCCGGGATCGGTTCTTTGACCAACGGCGAGCAGCGCGCAACAGCCTGGAGAGGAGTCACCGACGAAGACATAGACACATGCCTATATTGACAGTTTTCGATCCCTGGGTCGACCCCGGGCAGAACTGCCCGAGCTAGACGCTGGAGCGGAACTCCACCACGTCGCCGTCCGGTTCACCGCCGAAGACGCCTCGGCTGCTGAGCACCCCGAAAGGCCGTAGCATCGCATCGCCTGTCTGTATTGTCGGATTCTTCGAAACCGAGGAAGCGACGATGACCCCCCTCCCGCAACAACGACCCCTGGGTCTGGCGGACGCCCGCGACCCTTCGAACGCACCACTGTCTGCGCGCGCAGGCTGGGCCCATCTGTTTCGGATTGGCGCAGCGCTGGCGGTTCTCGGCGCCTGGACAACTCTGGGCTACGGGCTCTTCGGAACCGCCGTTGATCGCGAGTTCGCGAGCGAACTTGATGCGGGGGGCCGGTTCGGCGTCAACTTCGCGCTGTACTGGCCGTTCTACTTTCTCACCCTGCCTGTTCTGGCCATGTCGGCACTAGCTCTAGCCCGTCGACAGGCGAGGTTGCTACCGCCCTGCGCTGCACTCACCCTCAGCGTGGTGTTCGCGACTTGGATGATGACCGTGCGTGACAACGCGTACCGACCGGACCTGATCGAGGTCGCGTTGTGGGCGCAGCTCATCAACCTCGCAGCGCTCTGCTGCCTCTCCGTCGCAAGGCTGGTCCAGCCGGATCCGCGAATCCCCTGACTCGTCGCGGCCAGATCGGTCCCGAGGCGCGCCGACCACGCTAGGCCCCAGGACTTGATGAAGCGGAACTCCACCGGATGACGCTCCGAAAAGACGTCACGAATGTCCGACGGGGCACCTTCACCGACCCGACTCGATCAGCTTCCATCCGCGGTGTGCGAACGCCCGACGAAGCCGATCGACAATCTCGTCTCGCGGCCGTTCCGGTCTCTCCACAATGGGCTGGGTATCGACGACGACGTCCCTCCATGACTTGCCGTCGGGTTCGACAAACAGGTTCTGTCGACCGAACTCGTCTTCGTATTGGAGGTGGTTCCGACCCATGATTCGCACTCGATATCCCAGGGACGAAACGGCCCATCCTCGCCAGTTCCGCGTGAACGACTCCCCAGGCATGCGACGACGCTAGGCGGGTCAACGGTGTCCGGCAACCGATCCCGGCAGCAGACCGGAACTAAACGTTGAAGCGGAACTCCACGACGTCGCCGTCCGCCATCACGTAGTCCTTGCCCTCCATGCGGACCTTGCCGGCGGACTTCGCGTCGTTCATCGAGCCGGCCGCGATCAGGTCGTCGTAGGAGACGATCTCGGCCTTGATGAAGCCCTTCTGGAAGTCGGTGTGGATGACGCCGGCCGCCTCGGGCGCGGTGGCGCCCTTCTTGATCGTCCAGGCGCGTGCTTCCTTGGGCCCGGCGGTCAGGTACGTCTGCAGGCCGAGGGTGTCGAAGCCGACGCGGGCGAGGACGTCCAGGCCGGGCTCCTCGACGCCCATCTCGGCGAGCATCGCGCGGGCCTCGTCGTCGTCGCCCAGCTCGACCAGCTCGGCCTCGAACTTGGCGTCGAGGAAGATCGCCTCGGCGGGCGCGACCAGGGCCCGCATCTCGTCCTTCAGGGCCTCGTCGCCGAGCTCGTCGGCGTCGCAGTTGAAGACGTAGATGTAGGGCTTCGCGGTGAGCAGGCTGAGCTCGCGGACCAGCTCGAGCTCGATCTTGGTGGAGATGATCGGGGTTCCCGCCTCCAGCGCCGCGAGCGCCTCCTTCGCGGCCTCGAGGTTGGCCACCACCGCCTTGTTGCCGCGGGCCTCCTTCTCCAGCCGCGGGACCGCCTTCTCCACGGTCTGCAGGTCGGCCAGGATCATCTCGGTCTGGATGATGCCGATGTCCGAGGCCGGGTCGACCTTGCCGTCGACGTGGGTGACGTCGTCGTCGCGGAACACCCGGGTCACCTGGCAGATCGCCGACGCCTCGCGGATGTGCGAGAGGAACTTGTTGCCCATGCCCTCGCCCTGGGAGGCACCGGCCACGATGCCGGCGATGTCCACGAACTCGACCGTGGCCGGCAGCACCTTGGCGGAGGAGAACACCTCGGCCAGCTTGCCGAGCCGCTCGTCCGGGACGGCGACGACCCCGACGTTCGGCTCGATCGTCGCGAACGGGTAGTTCGCCGCGAGCACGTTGTTCTTGGTCAGGGCGTTGAAGAGCGTCGACTTGCCCGCGTTGGGGAGTCCGACGATGCCGATAGTGAGAGCCACCCGCGGATTCTAGGGCAGCATGACCGGATGGAGATCATCCGTGTCGACGCCCCGGAACCACGGGCGACCGTGGTGCTCGTGCACGGCGCCTGGCACGGAGCCTGGTGCTGGCAGGACGGGTTCGCCCAGCGTCTCGCCGCCGCCGGGATCAGCAGCGTCGCCCCCAGCCTGCGCGGGCACGCCGGCTCCGCCGAGGGGCACCGGCTCAACCGGCTGCGGATGCGCGACTACGTGGACGACGTGAGCGACGTCGTGTCGTCGCTCGACCGGCCGTTCGTGGCCGGGCACTCGATGGGAGGCGGCGTGGTCCAGGGTTTCCTGCACCGCACGCAGCGTCCGCCGATCGCCGGCGCGGCCCTGCTCGCCTCGATGCCGCCCCGTGGCGTGATCGGGGTGACCCTGGACATCGCCCGGCGCAGTCCCTGGCAGTTCCTGCTGCTCAACGCGACCAGGGACCTCGGCCGCCTGGTCCGGACGCCGGAGCAGGTGCGCGACCTCTTCTTCACGCCGACCACGCCCACCGGGATCGTCGAGGCGGCCACCGCCCGGGTGCACGCGGAGTCCTACCGCGCGTTCCTCGACATGCTCGTGCTCGACCGGCCCCGATCCCGGGCGGTCGAGGATCCCGTGCTGGTGCTCGGCGCCGGGCTGGACACGATCTTCCCGGCGAGCGACGTCGCCGCGACGGCGAGGGCCTGGGGCACCGAGCCGGTCACCGTCGAGGACATCGCCCACGACGTGATGCTCGACGTCGGGTGGGAGCGGGTGGCCGACGAGCTGGCCGGGTGGATCCTCGCTCAGGCCTCGGTCCCGGGCTGACCCGAGAGCAGCTCGCCGCGGTGCCGCCACGACCAGGTGAGCACCGTCACCGAGAAGAACAGCGTCAGCGCGACGATCACGGCCTCGAACGCTCCCCCGCCACCGGAGGTGAAGATGCCGTTCTCGACGTCGTACAGGAAGTCCATGCCGAACAGGTAGAGCCCCGCGCTGCCTGCGCAGATCAGCCAGAGCAGCGCGCTCGGACGACGCTGTCGCAACGTGACCAGGGCCAGCAGGCAGGTGACGCCGAGCCAGGTGTCGGCCAGCGGGAAGGCGTTCTCGAACTCGTAGTAGGCCCTGCTGTGCTCGCTGGCGATCCAGTCGCGCTGGCTGAACCAGAGCGTCCAGTAGGTGATGTCGAGCAGGATCGCCACGACCAGCATGACCTCGATCCCGCGCTGCCCCTGGAGCCTGTTCATGCAGGGATCAAATCACGCGACGGTTCTCCCGCATCCGCTTCCGCATGCCGCGCAGGACCAGACGGGCGTGCAGCGTCCGCAGCACCTTCGGCACCCGGGGGTAGACGATCCGGAAGAACGACCAGAACGCGTCGTAGAGGCGCTGGTCCGTGCGCGTCCAGGACATCCCGAGCACCTCGCGCACGTGCGGCTCGAGGTTGCCGCGGGTGACCAGGTTCTGCAGCGCGATGCCGGGCCTCATCGCCAGCGGCGCACCCTTGGTGCTCAGCAGGGCCCGGACGTACCCGCGGATCTGCTCGTCCGAGCTGAGCTCGCCCTGCATGCGGTCCCAGTACGTCGTGAACCCGGCCCGGGTCGCCGGCCACATCTCGGGCTTCACCTGCAGGGCGTTGCCGAAGATCTGCGCCTCCCGGTACGAGCGCTCGCGGGCTGCCTCGCTCATCGGTCCGAACGTCTTCTCGTAGATGTACTCGCCGTTGTGGGCCAGCGTCGCGGCGACCCAGAGCTGCAGGTCGGGGTCGAACGCCGTGTAGTCCTCACCCCGGACGACACGGTGGGCCCTGTTGACCATCCGGGCCACGGCCTGACGCTCCTCCTCGGTGCCCAGCGTCATCACGTAGACGTAGGTCAGCGTGGTGCGCAGCCGGTCGAGCGGGCGGTCGAGGGTGTCGGAGTGCACGGCGACACCCTTGCCGACGCCGTACAGGGCGAGCTGGTTCATCACCGTCGAGCCGGCGCCGAGCAGCAGGGCCCCCTCGCCGATGTAGTCGGCCAGGCCGAAGTCGGTGTCGGGTCGGGCCTCCAGTGCGGTCATGGGTGCGACAGTACAACAACAACTGTTGCATTGTGTACCCTTCCCCTGTGACCGAGACCCCGGTCGAGCACCTCCTCGACGCCGCCCGCGCGCAGTTCCTGCGCACCGGTGTCCGACGCACGAGCGGTGACGACATCGCCCGTCGGGCGGGCGTCAACCGGGCGACGCTCTACCGCCGGGTCGGCACCAAGGACGAGATCGTCCGGCAGACCTACCTCCGCGAGACCCAGCGGGTGCTCGCGGTGATCGAGAAGGAGATCGGCCCTGTTCCGTCGGCGGCCGAACCCGGCTTCGACCCGGTCACCTACGTCGTCCGGTTCTTCGGCGTGACGATCACCCAGCTCCGGGAGAACGCCCTGCTGCAGCAGCTCCTGGAGATCGACCGCGAGGAGACCCTTGCCGGGCTCACGACCGGAGCCGGCGAGACGCTGGCACTCTCGAGCCTGCTCGTCGCCGACCGCATCCGGACGCTGCGCGCGTACGGGGGCAACACCAGGGTCGAGGACATCGAGGACCTGGCCGGCACGCTCGCACGGCTCGCCCAGTCGCTCCTGCTGACACCGGACGCTCCCCCGCACCTGCCCGACCGCGCCCGGATGGACGTCTACGCCCGGCGGGTGATCGTGCCGATGGTGCTCGACGCGTAGCCAAGCACGCACAACGGCCGAGCTCGGTCCCTCTCGGGCCCGCAGAGCCCGTTGTGCATGTCTGACCACGTAGGGCCGCGTCGGGTCGCACGCTCTAGGCTCGCCCTCGTGCGCATCGCCACCTGGAACGTCAACTCCCTCCGCTCCCGCATCGACCGCGTCGAGGCCTTCCTCGACCGGCACGAGATCGACGTCCTGGCCGTCCAGGAGACGAAGGCCAAGGAGGAGCAGCTCCCGCTGATGGGCCTGCAGGCCCGGGGGTACGACGTGGCTGCTGCCGGCTACAGCCAGTGGAACGGTGTCGCGATCATCTCCCGGGTCGGCCTCGAGGACGTGACCGTCGGCTTCCCGGGGATGCCCGACTTCGACGGCGCCAGCGAGGCCAGGGCCATCGGCGCGCTGGTGGGAGGGAGCGGGGGCGGCGGGGTGAAGGTCTGGTCGCTGTACGTGCCGAACGGTCGCAAGATCGGCGACCCGCACTACCTCTACAAGCTGGCCTGGCTCGAGAAGCTGCGCGAGGCCGCCGCGACCTGGACCGACACCCCGGTGACGATGGTCGGCGACTGGAACATCGCCCCGCTCGACGAGGACGTCTTCGACATGGCGCAGTTCGCGACCTCGACGCACGTCACGCCGCCCGAGCGCGCCGCGTTCCAGGCGGTGCTCGACGCGGGGTACGCCGAGGTCACCCGCGGGTTCACCCCCGGCCCGGACGTCTACACCTACTGGGACTACTACCGGCAGCGGTTCGAGCGGAACCGGGGCCTGCGGATCGACTTCGCGCTCTGCTCCCCTCCCCTCGCCTCCCGGGTCACCGGCGCGTTCATCGACACCGACGAGCGCGACCCGGCGCAGGGCACGAGCAGCCCGAGCGACCACGCCCCGGTCGTCTTCGACGTCGCGGACTGAGAGCCGCGATCGGTGGGTACCCCCTCGGCATGAGCACCTCCGGCCCGCGCGACCCGACCGCGAAGCTGGTGCGGTTCCCCGGATCCGAGCGCGGGATCGCGGTCGCCGTGCTGGTCGCGATGGTCGGCGGGGTCGTGTCCGCGGTGGACGTGTTCGCGCCGCTTCCCGCCCCGGTCGTCGCGCTCGGTGGCGTGCTGTTCTGCGGTGCGCTCGTGGCTCTCGGTGTCCTGACGTTCCGCTACGCGCGCCGCCACGACGTCACGGTCGGTGCGGCGGTCGCCCACGGCCTGCAGGTCACCGGGAAGGCGCTCCTGCTGCTGCTTCCCTGAACCCGGCCGCCGGGGCGTGACGTCGTCACGCCGTCAGGCCTTCGCCTCCCGCGCCGCACGCGCGCGCCGGAAGTTCCACGCCGCGTAGCCGTAGCCGGCCACGGTCAGCAGTCCCAGCACGATCAGCAGCCAGGTCGGCACCGCCACGTCGTCGGCGTACGCCCGTTGCTTCGCTCCCGCCGGCACGCCCTGGAGCAGCGGGGCCCCGGCGACAGCCGTGGCGCCGGGGACGTCGGGGCCCGCGCCCGGCGTCGGCGCACCCGAGGCCGGGGTCTGACCGGGGACGATCGCGCCGGGCGTCGCGGCAGCCGTCGGGTTCGCTGCCGGGTTCGACCCGGGCTGCCCGGTGCCGGTGCCGGTGCCGGTGCCGGTGCCGCTGCCGGCACCACCTCCGGCGGCAGCGCCGGCCTCGGCGACCGCGATCGTCGCGATCCGGCCGGTGCCCTTGTCCGTGCGCCAGCAGTCGACGAGGTACGTCGCCTTCGCACCGTTGCCGCTCACGCTCGCGATGAACTCCAGCGCGGTGCGCGGCGGGGTGTGCGGGTTGGAGTGCGGCGGCGGGCGCCGGTCGAGGACCTCGTTGCGCGGCAGGTCGAGCTTGATCGACCCGCTGGCGTTCGCCGGCACCCGGAAGGACGGGAAGTACAGCGGTGCCGAGACCACCAGCGGGTTGCTGAACGTGGTCTTGCCGGTCTGCCAGCGGTCCGCGGTGAGCACCTGGCGCTTGGCGGACCCGACGGTCAGGCCGACCGACAAGGTGTCGGAGATCGCGTCGAGCTGGTTGAACCCCAGCTGGGCGGCCTGGCTGCGGATGTCCTCCGGCGCCTGGACGGTGGCCGTCCCGGTCAGGTTCACCACCTCGCCCGGACGCACCGACGCCGGGACGTCGAGCGAGATCGACAGCCCCGTGGGTTGGTCCCGGGCCCGGGCGTTCGCAGCGGCGTCGGTGTCGTTGTAGACGCAGATCAGGGTGACCTGGGCACGGGACGCCGCGGCCTGGGCAGGCGCCGGGGCACCCAGCGGGTTGAACGACGTCGGCACGAGGAGCAGAGCGAGCACGACAGCCGTGGCGAGCAGGAGCCGCAACCGCCGGTGCGAGGAGACCGCGAGGAAGAGGCCGCTGGCGACGAACGCACCGATGAGCAGCAACGCCCACGCCGGCAGCCGGAGTCCGTCGGGGACCGTCGGTGCAGGGATCGCCTCCGAGGCGAGCGGGTTGGTCGTGGTCGGGGTGCCCGCGACCGGGCCCGCCGGGGGCAGCGCCCCGACCAGCGAGGGGACGCCGGCCGGGCCGGCGATACCGAGCCCTCCCGAGGACGGCGCGACCGGCGCGACGGCCGGCGGGTCACCCGCGCCCGGTGTGCTCACGGACGCCGTCGCCACCCGGACCTCGCCCAGCGCGGTCTTCTGCTCCGCCTTGAGCGCGCAGGCCACCGCGCGCTTCTTCTGCAGGATGCTGTTCGACTGCAGCTCGCCGCTGAACGCCACCGCCTTCGGCTTGGTGGTCACCGGGTTCGTGACGATCGCCTCGTTCGGGAGCGACAGCAGCAGCTGCTGCCCGGACGCCGAGCTCGGCACCAGGAACTCCGGCAGCGTCCACGTCGCGGTGACGGTGGGGGCGCCGAGGGCCGACTTCGTCGAGGTCAGGTCGGTGACCCGCAGGAGCCGGTGGTAGCTGCCGACGGACACGTCGATCCCGAAGTCGTCGCTGAGGAACGTGAACGCGGTGGAGAGGTTGCTGACGGTCGCGAACGACCCGAAGGTGAAGGTGGACGTGCCGCTCAGCCGGACGGCCTGCCCCGGCGCGACGCTCGCCGGCGCCTTCACCTGCACGGCGACCTTCACGGCGTCGCTGCCGCCGAGCGACGGCAGGTCGAAACCGAGGGACGGGAGCCCGAGCCCCAGACCGGGCGGCGTCCGGATCTCCGACTCGAGCCCGGCGTACTGGCACTGGTAGGTGGACTCGGCGGTCAGGTCACCCGCGGGTGCCGTCGCCGCCCCGGCGGAGGGCAGCGGCGCCACGACGAAGGCAGCGGCCGCCAGCGTCACCAGGACACGGGGGACGGAGAGGAATCGCATCAGTTGGCTCCTTGGCTCAGTGCGCTGGCGGGGCTGACCCGGGCTGCCCGCGCCAGCGGGAGCAGGGCGGCAGAACGGACGACGAGGACGACCAGGGCGCTGAGGACCAGGATCGGCACCAGCGGGACCCGGTGGACGGAGGGGATCCCGAGCGCGGTCGCGATCAGGGTCGACCCGGTCAGGCCCACGACCAGTCCCAGCAGGACCCCGGTCACCGCCGCGGCCAGGGCCACGGCCTGCGTCCGGGTCAGCAGCAGCGAGCGCAGCCCGGACCTCTCCAGACCCAGCGCCCGCAGGACGGCGTGCTCGTGGCTGCGCTCCGCGACCGAGATGACGGTCACCAGCACGGCGCCGATCACCGCGACCAGCAGCGCCACCAGCAGGAACGCCGTGCTCGCCGCCGTCGTCACCGCGATCGCGCGGGACAGCTTGAGGTCGAGCAGCGCAGGTCCACCGACCGGCACCTGGCCGGCCAGGACGGCCTCGCCGCTGACCTCGCCGAGCACCTCGGCCCGGTCCGAACCGTCGGCCAGGCGCAGCCAGGCCGTCCGGACCTCGGTGCGGTCGGCGACGTCGTCCAGCAGCGCCGGGCTGACCAGCGCGGGCAGGTCGAAGTCGTCGAGGTAGACGACGCGGAGGTCGTCGACCCGGCCCTGCGGCCCGACCAGGGAGACCCGGGCCCCGGGCGCGAAGGCCTTGAAGTCGTCGTTCGGGAGGTAGACCGTCCTCGCCGCCAGCGCGTCGATCCCCCAGGTCGAGGACAGCGCCTTGCGCAGCTTCGACAGGTCCTGCCCGATCACGCCGGTGGACAGCGTGACCTGGCCGCGTCCGCCGGGGCCGACCAGGCTGACCCCGACGCCCTGCGGGAGCGTGACCACCTGGGAGACGCCGTCGACGTCGCGGAACCGGTCCAGGGCCGTGCTCGTGAGCGGGACCGACCCGACCGGCGCACCGATCGTGAGGTCGGCCACCGGGAGGTCGTCGAGGCGTTGGCTCCCCGACGCGTGCAGCGAGGACAGCAGCACCCAGGTGCCGGCCATCAGCACGGTGGCGAGGAGGACGGCCACCCCTTCGGCGGCAGCCCGGCCGGGGTCGCGGGAGACGCCGTTGGCGGCGAGCTGGGTGACCGTCCGACGGGGGTTGTCGCGCAGCCGCCTGCTGACACCGAGCGCGAGCAGACCGAGGGAGAACCCGAACGAGAGCAGCCCCCCGACCACGACCGCGGCGAGGGCGAGGAGCACCCCGTTGCGGTGCTCGGGGTCGACGACCAGCAGGGCACCGAGGCCGAGGACCAGCAGCACCAGCCCGACGGACGCCGCTCGACGGCGTGCGGCGGGAGCGCTGACGGTCGCCGACAGCACCGCTGCCGGCGGTACCCGGCTCGCGGCCCACGCCGGGACCAGCCCGGCCACCAGCGAGAGCAGGACACCGGCGCCGAACGCCGTCGCCAGGCCGCCGAGCGGCACCGTGAACGACGACCCGGTCACCGTCGGCAGGCCCGGGATCAGCCCGGTCAGCGGCAGGCCCCCACGGGCGAGGGCCACGCCGCCGAGCACGCCGGCGACGCTGCCGAGGAGACCGAGCGCGAGCACCTCGACCAGGACCAGCGAGAACGTCTGGGCCCGGGTGGTGCCGATGCTGCGCAGCAGTGCGAGGTAGCGACGCCGGGAGCCGAGGGAGACGAGGATCGCGGTGCCGAGCACGATCGCGGCGACCACGAGCGAGAGCGGCGAGAAGCTGAAGAGCACGGCCTTGATCGCCTTGAGCCGGGTCTGCTCGGCGGAACCGGCGCCCTGGACCAGCTCGTCGGTGCTCTGCGCGAACCCGCCCTGGCCGGCGGCGTTGACCCGGGTCAGCAGGTCCTTCGGTGCGACCCCCGACCCGGCCCGCAGCAGCACGACGTTGTCCCCGGGGACGCCGGCGAACAGCCGAGCGGTCGCCGGCGGGACGATGCCGTACGCCGCGTCGGAGTACTCCAGCGAACCCTGGACGTCGATCACGCCGGAGACCCGGAAGTTCGCCGCCCCGAGCGCGGGACTGCCGACCGAGACGAGGTCGCCCAGCCGGACGTGCAGCTCGTCGAGGGTGTGCCGGGTCAGTCCGATCTCGGCCCGCCCCGCGGCGGGAGCACGACCCTCGCTCCACCTCTGCCAGCGGAACGACGGGTCGTCGGCCAGCGACTCCAGCGCGATGCCGAGCACGGTCGAGCCGGTCCGCGCGACGGCGGTCGCCCGCGCGTAGGAGGCCGAGGACGACACCCCCTCCACGGAGTCGAGCCGGGCCAGCTGCGTCGCGTCGAAGGAGAGTGCCCCTCCGCTCCCGCCGCTGGACAGGGAGGAGTCCGAGGTCCCGAGCTCGGTCCGCACCACCACGTCGGTGCCGCGCCACTGCACCTCGAGGCCGTCGTCGATCGCCGTCCGCATCGACGACGCGAGCACGAAGGCAGCAGTCAGGAGGGACACCGCGAGGGCGACCGTCACCGCCAGGGTGGCTGCCCGGCCCGGGTGCCTGCGCAGCTGCGTGCGCAGCAGGTCGAGGAGAACGGAGTCGGTCATCAGCGCTGCCGGTCCAGCTTCCCGGCCCGCAGGACGTGGACCGAGTCGGCGAGATCGGCCACGGCGAGGTCGTGCGTCACCAGCACGACGGTCTGGCCGAGCGCCGCGACGGCCTCGACGAGCACGTCGAGCAGCCGCTGGGCACTGTCGGCGTCGAGCGCGCCGGTCGGCTCGTCGGCGAAGACGATCGCCGGTTCGGCGTACAGCGCGCGGGCCACGGCGACCCGCTGCTTCTGCCCGCCCGAGAGCTGCTCGGGGGTGTGGTCGAGGCGGTCGCCGATGCCGAGGCGCTCCGCCAGCTCGCGGAGGCGGTCCTGGTCGACGGTGCCGCGGTCCAGGCGCACCGGCAGGACGATGTTGTCCCGCGCGGGCAGGCCGGGCACCAGGTTGAAGGACTGGAAGACGAAGCCGACCTCGCGACGACGCAGCCTCGTCACGGTCGCGTCGTCGGCCCGGGAGATCTCGACACCGGCCAGCTGGATGCTGCCCTCGTCGGGCCGGTCGAGGCCGGCCAGCAGCTGCAGGAGCGTGGTCTTGCCCGAGCCCGACGGACCGACGATGGCGGAGATCTTGCCGTGCGGGGCGGCGAAGTCGACGCCGTCGACGGCCGCGACCTTGCTGCCGTCCGGCGCGAGGAAGGCCTTGACGAGCCCTCGGGCCACGACGGGCGAGGCGTCGGTCGTACCCAGGTCGGCTGCAGCAGCTTCGGTCATCGCGCCGGTGCTCCTTCGGTTGGGGGTGCTCCGCCAGTCGGGCAGGGTCCACCGGGGACCGGTGGCGACGGGAGGGTGTCGCGGTCGAGCAGCGCGCCGGCTCCGGGACTCAAAGTCGACGCGATCACTAGACTTTAGTGGCTCCGGAGGCGTCCCCGGAGCTGATTCCAGATCCTGTCAGATACCGGGCCCGGCGTCGCCGGGTCGAGACCCTCAGTTCTCGTAAGCGTCCAGCGCCGCTTCGCCCTCGCGGGCGAGCCGGTCGCTGATCGCGAGACCGACCTCGCGGGCCTCGGCCTCCGTCGGGCGGGAGATCCGCAGCGTGCGACCGCTGTCGGACTCGACGTCCACGACCCACGCATCGCCCAGGACGTCGGTCTGGACCGTCCGGGTGATCGCCCGGCGGGCGCGCGGCAGCAGGGCCAGGACCATCGGCGGGACCGTCCAGCGCCGGTAGGTACGGCTCAGACGCGCCACCGCCGGCTCGACCCGCAGCGTCACCCGGGTCCCGTCCGGGACGATCACGTCAGGCAGCCACATGGCGGCATCCTAGGCCGGTGCGGACGTCGGTCGCGGCCGGCTAGCGCCGGGCGGTGCGCGCCACCGGGGCCCAGGTCGACGGGGTCCCGGCCGCGGTGACCCGGTAGCCCCGGGTCTGCGAGGCCCTGACCTTGAACGTCACCGTGCCGGCCCTGGAGGTGCGCGCGCCGCGGACCGGACGCCAGGCGCAGGTGGAGCAGGAACGGGTCGAGAGGACGACCTTGCGGCCCGACCAGACCCGGAACCCGTTGACCAGCGGGACGTAGTGCTTCAGCGACGTCCGCAGCGTCACCGTCCGGCCCGACCGCTTCGCCGACAGCGCGAGTCGTGCGTCGAGCTTCATCACCAGGCTCGTCGTGTTCTGCGGGATCGCCTCGTTGTCGGCGTCCTTGGCGCTGTTCGGGACGACCCGGTAAGTGCCGGTGAGCTCGTCGTCGTAGAGGTTCCAGACGTCGGTGGTGTTGCTGAAGAAGCTGAACGTCTCGGCGAAGTCCCCCGTCCGGCTGCGCACCTGCCAGGACGCGTAGCTGCGCCGCAGGCTCGTGCAGGTCGGGCTGAGCCGCGCCGTGATCCGGGCGTACCGGGACTTCATCCGGATCGTCCGGGGCAGCACGACCGAGCAGGTCGGCGGCGTCCCGGGCGAGACCGCGAACGGCAGCGTCGCGGTGTGGCCGGCTCCGTCGGAGACCCAGAACGTGTAGCCCGCGCCGACCGGCAACCGGTCGACGTAGAGCTCGGGGCGCGAGAAGCTGCCGTTGAAGGCGAACCCGCGCAGCGCCCCGACCCGGACCGGCGTCCCGCCGCCCGCGGGCACCTTCGTGACGTAGAACAGGTACTGCCCGACCGGGGCACCCTCGAAGTCCACGACGAACGGGCCGTCGAACCCGTTGTAGTGCTTCGCTCCTGTGGCCGGCGAGAGGATGACCGGCGGGCCGTCGCCGACCGCGCCCGCCCCGTCGGGCACCGCGACGAGGGCGACCGTGGCGAGCAGGCCCACCACGACCGCACGAACCGTTCTCGACACGCTCACGACAACACCTCCCGGGATCAGCTCTCGATCCTAGGCGCGGACCGGCGCGCCCGTCCCGGATCTGTCGGAGGTGGGTGCGACCTTCGAGGTATGGCGATCCTCCTTCCCCTGGTCACCCTGGCGCTGGGCTTCCTGCTCGGCGCCCTCACGGTCCTGCTCCGCGTCCGCCGGGAGCCGGTCCCCGCCGCGCTCGGGGAGACCGCCGTGATCCGCGACGGGCTCGACCGCCTGCACGACCGGATGCGCGACCTCGAGCACCAGCGCGTCTCGTGGCAGAGCACCCTGCACCAGCAGGTCGACGAGGTCCGGCACTCCACCGACACCCTCCGCCGGGAGACCGCCGCGCTGTCCACCGCGCTGCGCAAGCCGCAGGTGCGGGGGCAGTGGGGCGAGCTGCACCTGCGCCGCACGGTCGAGCTCGCCGGCATGGTCGAGCACTGCGACTTCGCCCAGCAGGTGCACCTCGCCGGCGACGACGGCGCCCAGCGGCCCGACCTGGTGGTCCGGCTCGCCGGCGGTCGCAGCATCGTGGTCGACGCCAAGGTCCCACTAGCGGCGTACCTGGACGCGCTCGCCACTGACGACGCCGACGAGCAGGCGACGCACCTGGTCCGGCACGCGCGCCAGGTGCGGACCCACGTCGACCAGCTCGCCGCCAAGGGTTACTGGCGCACGGTCACCCGCCAGGGCGAGGCCTCCCCCGAGTTCGTGGTGCTGTTCCTCCCGGCCGAGTCGTTCCTCTCCGCCGCCCTCGACGCCGACCCGTCGCTGCTCGAGCACGCCGCCTCGCGCAACGTCGTCCTCGCCACCCCGACGACGCTGATCGCCTTGCTCCGCACGGTCGCGCACGGCTGGACGACGGTGGCGCTCGCCGAGCGCACCCAGGAGATCCACCAGCTCGGGCGCGACCTGTACGCACGCCTCGGGACGGTCGGTCGTCACCTCGACAAGCTCGGGCGCTCGCTGCGCAGCAGCGTCGAGTCCTACAACAGCGCCGTCGGCTCGCTCGAGTCCCGGGTCCTGGTCACCGCGCGGCACTTCTCCGACGTCGCCGAGATCACCGAGCCGTTGCCGGCCCCGCAGCCGGTCGACGAGGCACCGCGCCCGTTGACCGCGGTCGAGCTCCTCGACGCGGTGGCCGAGCAGCGACCCGAGCTGGTCGACGAGCGGCGTGCCTCCGACGCCCGGGAGCCGCGGCGACCTACCTTGGGAGCGTGAGCGCACCCACGCTGTGGGAAGAAGGCCGTTGGTCCGGCACCCGGGTCACGCGGTTCTCGCTCTTTGCCTGCCTCGTCCTCGTCGTCCTCGACCTGGCCGTCTCGCACGACCTGGGGCTGGTCTTCGACGTCGGGTTCGTGCTGCTCTGCCTCGGCGTCGCCCTGGCCGTGCACCCGGCCGACTTCTTCCGGGTCGGGGTGCTGCCGCCACTGCTGCTGCTCGGGGTCTCGGTGCTCCTCGCGCTCGTGGACCGAGGTGCGATCGCGCCCCGCGGTGACTCCTACGTCCAGGCCGTCATCGCCGGGCTCGCGCACCACGCCGGACCGCTCCTGGCCGGGTACGTGCTCACCCTCGGCGTCCTGGCGATCAGGAGCAAGGTGCTCGGGCGGCGCGAAGCCGCCCACCGGTCAGGTCACTCGAACCGCGACGGGTCGCCGGCACCGACCCGGGTCACCTCGGGCGCTCCCGAGGTGAAGTCGACGACCGTCGTCGGCAGGGAGCCCGACTCGCCCTCGATCACCGCGTCCACGACCTGATCCAGCTCGTCCTTGATCAACCAGCCCTCGGTCATCGGCTCGGTCTCGCCCGGCAGGATCAGGGTGCTGGAGAGGACCGGCTCGCCCAGCTCGGCCAGCAGCGCGGCGACCACGACGTGCTCGGGGATCCGGACGCCGACGGTCTTCTTCTTCGGGTGCATCAGTTGCTTCGGCACCTCGCCGGTCGCCGGCAGGATGAACGTGTAGGGACCCGGCGTCGCGGCCTTGATCGCCCGGAACGCCGCGTTGTCGATGTGCACCAGCTGCCCGAGCTGCGCGAAGTCCTTGCAGACCAGGGTGAAGTGGTGCTTGTCGTCGAGCTTGCGGATCGTCCGGATCCGGTCGAGCCCGTCGCGGTTGCCGAGCTGGATGCCCAACGCGTAGCCGGAGTCGGTCGGGTACGCGATCAGGCCGTCGTCGCGCAGCATCGCGACCGCCTGCCCGATCAGCCGGGGCTGCGGGTCGACCGGGTGGACGTCGAGGTAGCGAGCCACGGTACCTCGACTAGGACCGATCGCCGGCGGCGGCCTTCTCGGCCGCACGGATGTCGCGGCGCAGCTCCGGCGGGAGCGCGAAGATGAGCGACTCCTCGGCCGTGTGCACGGCCTTCGCGTCCGGGTAGCCGCGCTCGGCCAGGAACGTGAGCACCCCGTCGACCAGGTCCTCGGGCACCGAGGCCCCGGAGGTGACGCTGACCCTCTCGGCGCCCTCGAGCCACGCCTCGTCGATCTCCGAGGCGTCGTCGACCCGGTACGCCGCCTTGGCGCCGACCTCGAGGGCCACGTCGACCAGGCGCACGGTGTTCGAGGAGTTCGCGGAGCCGACCACGATCACGATGTCGGCGTCGACGCTGATCTCCTTGATCGCCAGCTGGCGGTTCTGGGTGGCGTAGCAGATGTCGTCGCTGGGCGGGTCGAGCAGCAGCGGGAAACGCTCGCGGATCGCGGCGACCGTCTCCAGGGTCTCGTCGACCGAGAGCGTCGTCTGCGAGAGCCAGGCCACCTTGGCCGGGTCCCGGACGACGATGTTCGGCACGTCGGCAGGACTCTGCACGAGCTGGATGTGGTCCGGGGCCTCGCCCGCGGTGCCCTCGACCTCCTCGTGCCCCTCGTGGCCGATCAGCAGGATGTCGTAGTCGTCGGAGGCGAAGCGCTTCGCCTCGTGGTGCACCTTGGTGACCAGCGGGCAGGTGGCGTCGATGGTCTTCAGCTCACGCTCGGTGGCCTCGGCGTGCACGGCCGGCGAGACACCGTGGGCGGAGAAGACGACCGTCTCCCCGGCGGGGACCTCGTCGAGCTCCTCGACGAAGATCGCGCCGCGTGCCTCGAGGCCCGCCACGACGTGCTTGTTGTGCACGATCTGCTTGCGGACGTAGACCGGGGCGCCGTACAGGTCCAGCGCCTTCTCGACCGTGATGACGGCGCGGTCGACCCCGGCGCAGTAGCCGCGCGGTGCTGCCAGCAGCACCGCCCGCTCGGCGTCGGTGACGACGCGGGGCAGGGCGAGGTCGGTGTCCATGCCCTCCATCGTAGTGGCCTGCGACTAGCCTCGGGCCCATGATCCTCGCTCCGCTCGTCAGTGAGCTCTCGGCCACTCGGCCACGAGCAAGCTCGGGCACTCGCTAACCTCGGCTCATGGCGCTGTCGACCTCCCCGGAGACCCCCGTCCCGGTGCGCCAGGTCGTCGGCATGATCGCCGGCTGGGTCGACCGGCTCGGAGCGGTCTGGGTCGAGGGCCAGGTCGTCCAGCTGAGCCGGCCGGCGAACTCCAACACCGATTTCCTCACCCTGCGCGACAAGCTCGCCGACGTCTCGGTGCAGCTGACCTGCCCGCGCTCGGTCGTCGACTCGCTGCCCACCCCGCTGGTCAGCGGCGCCCAGGTCGTCGCCTACGCGAAGCCGTCGGTCTACCCGAACCGGGGCTCGCTGTCGCTGCAGGTCCGCGAGATCCGGCTCGTCGGCGAGGGCGAGCTGCTCGCCCGCCTGGAGCGGCGCCGCCAGCTGCTCGCCGCCGAGGGGCTCTTCGCCCTCGACCTCAAGCGTCCGCTCCCCTTCCTGCCGCACCGGATCGGCCTGGTCACCGCCCAGGGCTCCGCCGCCGAGAAGGACGTGCTCGAGAACGCCCGCCGGCGCTGGCCCGGGGTCACCTTCGAGGTGGCGTACGCGTCGATGCAGGGCGTGAACGCCGCGGAGCAGGTGATGGCGGCGCTGGCTCGGCTCGACCGCGACCCGGACGTCGACGTCGTCGTGATCGCCCGCGGCGGAGGCTCGATGGAGGACCTGCTGCCGTTCTCCGACGAGGCCCTGGTCCGTGCGGTGGCGGCGGCGCGGACCCCGGTCGTCTCGGCGATCGGCCACGAACCGGACTCCCCGCTGCTCGACCTGGTCGCCGACCTCCGCGCCTCCACCCCGACCGACGCGGCGAAGCGGATCGTGCCGGACGTCGCCGAGGAGGCGCAGCGCGTCCTGCAGCTGCGCGAGCGCGGCCGCCGCACGGTGCTGAACCTTCTCGCCCGCGAGCAGCAGCACCTCGACGCGCTCCGCAGCCGGCCGAGCATGGCCGACCCCCGGACCGACCTCACCGGTCGCCTCGAGGAGGTCCTGGCGCTGCGCCGGCGCAGCCGCCGGGTGCTGGGCCACGTGCTCGACCGCGCCCACGACGACCTCGACCACAGCCTCGCGCGGGTGCGCGCCCTCTCGCCGCTGGCCACCCTGCGTCGCGGCTACGCCGTGCTCTCCGACGCCGACGGCACGCTGTTCTCCAGCGTCGAGGGCCTCACCGACGGCGCGGCGGCGACGATCCGGGTCGCCGACGGCCGGATCGGTGCGACCGTCACCGACGTCGAACCCCTTCCGCTCCCCACCACCAGCCCCGACGCCAGCGAGGACCCCGATGACTGACGACAAGCTCTCCTACGAGGACGCCCGCGAGCAGCTCGTCGAGGTGGTGCGCACCCTGGAGCAGGGCGGTACCAGCCTGGCCGAGTCGCTCGCGCTGTGGGAGCGCGGCGAGGAGCTGGCGAAGACCTGCCAGGACGCGCTGGACGGTGCGCGCGCCCGCCTGGACGCCGTGCTCGCGGCCGAGGACGACGACGAGTGACCCGACCGGTCAGGTCGAGGGTCAGGACGATGCGTCGAGGGTCTTCGCGAACGCGATGATCTCCGACCGCGGCGCTGCCCCGTAGACGAGCACGGCCTCGGCCGGGGTGCTGCCCGACGGCGGGACCAACCGGGTCAGCCCGAAGTCCCCGCCGCTGTCGGTCCAGGTCTGCCAGGTCTCACCCGCGACCTCGGTGTCCTTGCCCTGGACGGCGTCCTCGTCGATGTTGGTCTCGACCAGGTCCTTGACCGAGACCCGGGACTCCTCGATCGCCACGTACTTGCGATCCCCGGTGAGCATGCCGAGGTGCCACTGCGCGAAGGCGCCGCCGCTGTAGGTCACCGAGGTGGCCCGCCAGCCGTCCGGGAGCCGGGTCGGGGCGAACAGCAGCAGCGCACCCTCGGTCCGTCCCGCCTGCACGAACGGCTTCCAGTCGACGGTCCGCACCGGCTGGGTGCTCTCGTCGGGCCGGCCGAGGAAGTACCACCCGATCGCCGCCACCAGGCTCACCACGAGCGCGATCACCCCGCTCATGAACGGGCGCAGGCGTCGCGCCTCGGCTTCGGTGACCATGACGCCATCCTTCCAGGGCCGCCCGCACGGCGAGGGCTAGGGTCGCCGCGTGCTGGTTGACATCGTCCCGCTGGTCGCGGTGGTCGCGCTGCTCGCGACGGCGTACGCGCACCCACGGGCCCTGGTCGAGGCAGGGGTCGCGGTGCTGGCGGCCGGGGCCGTGCTCGCCACCGGCGCCCTGGGGACCGACGACCTGGAGGCCGAGCGCGAGCACCTGCTGCCGGTGGTGCTGTTCCTGGTCGCGATCCTCGTCGTGGCCGAGTGCTGCCGACGCGAGGGCGTGTTCGCGGCCGTCGGGTCGCAGCTGGCGCGGGCCGGGTCACCGCAGGTCCTCTTCGCCGCGACGTTCGCCGTCGCGGCCGTCACCACCGTGGTGCTCAGCCTGGACGCGACCGTGGTGCTGGTGACGCCGGTGGTGCTCGCCGCGACCGCGACCCTCGACGTCTCCGCCCGCCCGTTCCAGCTGGTGTGCGTCCGGCTGGCCAACACGGCGTCCCTGCTGCTGCCGGTCTCGAACCTGACCAACCTGATCTCCGTCCCGGCCACCGACCTGTCCTTCGGACGCTTCGCCCTGCTGATGGCCTCGGTGTGGGTCTTCGTGCTGGTCGTCGAGTACGTCGTGCACCGGCTGCGGTTCGGGGCCGACCTCGCTGCCGCCGTCCGGACGAGCGAGGTGTCCCCCCAGCCCCTCCCCGTCGTGCCCGTGGTCGTCGTCGCCCTGATGCTCGCCGGCTTCGCCGTCGGGTCGGCGTACGACGTGGACCCGGCGTGGGTGGCCGGTGCGGCTGCCCTCGTGCTCGCCGCCCGCGGTCTGCTCGGCCGGACGCTCACCGTCCCCGCGGCGGTGCGCAGCGGGCAGCCGGCGTTCGCCCTGTTCGTGCTGGCCCTCGGCCTGGTGGTGGCCGCACTGGGCACCGGGCCGCTCGGCGACCTGCTCGCCGACGTGGTCCCCGACGGCACCGGGCTCGGCGCCCTCCTCGGCGTGGCGCTGATCGGCGCGGTGCTGGCGAACCTGGTCAACAACCTGCCGGCGACCCTGCTGCTGGTGCCGCTGGTCGCGCCGCTCGGCGCGGTCCCGGTGCTGGCCACCCTGGTCGGGATCAACCTCGGCTCGTCGATGACCTGGTCGGGGTCGCTGGCCAACCTGCTCTGGCGGCGCAGCGTCACCCAGCACGGCGGGACCGTCTCCAGCCGCGACTTCCACCTCGTCGGTCTGCTCGCCTCCCCGGTCGGCATCGTCGGCGGCGTGGTGCTCCTGGACCTCACCGCCCGGCTGGTCTACTGACGAGGTGAGCACGCCCGAGACGACCTACCGGATCGCCGAGGCCGCCGACGTGCTCGGCGTCAGCGACGACACCGTCCGACGCTGGATCGACCAGGGCCGTCTGAGCGCGACCGAGGCCGGCGGCCGCTCGGTGATCCTCGGCACCGACCTCGCGGCACTGGCCGAGTCGCTCGCCGGCTCCCCCGACCTCGACGGGCTGCGTCGCTCCTCGGCCCGCAACCGGCTCGCCGGGATCGTCGTCGCGGTCCGGAAGGACGCCGTGATGGCCCAGGTCGAGCTGATCTGCGGACCCAACCGCATCGTCTCGCTGATGTCCTCCGACGCCGCCGACGAGCTCGGACTGGTGCCCGGGGCGCGCGCGGTCGCCTCGATCAAGTCCACCAACGTGGTCGTGGAGCGACCCTGAGCCCGGCGGCCCGATAGCATCGGCCCCATGTCCGACTCCCACCTCCCCGAAGAGCTCGCCGTCGCGCCCACCTCGCCCGACCGCAACCTGGCCCTCGAGCTCGTCCGGGTGACCGAGGCGGCTGCGATGGCCGCCGGTCGCTGGGTCGGCAAGGGCGACAAGAACGGTGCGGACGGCGTCGCGGTGAACGCGATGCGGACGCTCATCTCGACCGTCGGCATGCGCGGCACCGTCGTGATCGGCGAGGGCGAGAAGGACAACGCCCCGATGCTCTACAACGGCGAGGAGGTCGGCGACGGCTCCGGGCCCGTGTGCGACGTCGCGGTCGACCCGATCGACGGCACCACGCTGACCGCCAAGGGGATGGCCAACGCCGTCGCCGTGCTCGCCGTCTCCCCGCGCGGGTCGATGTACGACCCGTCCGCCGTGTTCTACATGGACAAGCTGGTCACCGGGCCCGAGGCGGCCGACGTGGTCGACATCCGCTACCCCGTCGCCGAGAACGTCCACCTCGTCGCGAAGGCGAAGGGCGGCAAGCCCGAGGACGTCACCGTCGTGCTGCTGGACCGCCCCCGCCACGAGCAGATGGCCCGCGAGATCCGCGACGCCGGCGCCCGGATCAAGTACATCACCGACGGCGACGTCGCCGGCGCGATCATGGCCGCCCGCGCCGACACCGGCGTCGACCTGCTCCTCGGCGTCGGCGGCACGCCCGAGGGCATCATCACCGCCTGCGCGATCAAGTGCATGGACGGCGTGATCCAGGGCAAGCTCTGGCCGACGTCCGACGAGGAGCGCGAGAAGGCGCTGGCCGCGGGGCTCGACCTCGACCAGATCCTGCTCACCGACGACCTGGTCTCCGGCGACGACTGCTTCTTCGTGGCCACCGGCATCACCGACGGTGAGCTCATGAAGGGCGTCCGCTACCGCGCCGGTGGTGCCTCCACGCACTCGCTGGTGATGCGCAGCCGCAGCGGCACCATCCGCGAGATCATCAGCGACCACAAGCTGAGCAAGCTCCGCGCGTACGCCGACGTCGACTTCGACCGCTGAGCCGGCACGACGGTGATCGTCGTCGTCGGTGAGTCGCTGGTCGACGTCTCCCCCGACGGCACCAGCAGCGTCGGCGGGTCACCGCTGAACGTCGCGGTCGGGCTGGCCCGGCTCGAGGTCCCGGTCCTGCTCGTCACCGAGCTCGGGGACGACGCCGACGGGCGCCGGGTCGCCGGGCACCTGCACGCGGCCGGCGTCGAGGTGGAGGCGACACCGTCCCCCCGCACCGCCTCGGCCCGCGTGCTGGCCGGCGAGGAGCCGACGTACGACCTGGACGTGACCTGGTCGCTTCCCGGGCAGGAGCTGCAGGCCTGCGACGCCCTGCACGTCGGGTCGCTCGGCACGGTGCTCGAGCCCGGACGGGACAGCGTCGTCGACCTGGTGGAGCAGGCGTGGGCGCGCGACGTGTTCGTCAGCTACGACCCGAACGTGCGGGACCCCCTGCTCGAGGACCCGGACCAGGGGCGCGGCGACGTCGAGGCGATCGCCGGCCGCGCAGCACTGGTCAGGCTCAGCGAGCAGGACGTCGCCCTGCTCTGGCCGGGCGCCGACCCCGGGGACATCGCCGGCTCGCTGCTCGACGGCGAGAGCACCCGGCTGGTGGTGCTGACCCGGGGCGCCGCCGGCGCGAGCGCGTTCACCGCGGAGTACCGGGTCGACGTCCCGGCCCCGGTCGTCACCGTCGTCGACACCGTGGGCGCGGGCGACGCGTTCACCGCGGGGGTGCTCGCGCACCTCTACGAGGACGGCTCGTTCTCCCGCGGCCTCCCCGAGACCGTCGAGGCGTTGGAGGCGTTGCTCACCGCAGGCGTGGTCGCCGCCGCGGAGTGCTGCACCCACGCCGGAGCCTGAGCCCGGCGGTCGCGACCCGGTGATCGAGAGGTTGCGCAGCAACCGTCACGAGATCCGGTCACCAGGTCTCGTGACAGGCCGTGCCGGCCTTCCTCGACCAGCGAGGGCGGTGTCAGACCGCGATCGAGGGGGCGGTCGCCGCGGCGAGGCGGGTCGCCCGCTGCTCGTCGAGGGCGGTCCGGACGACGTCGAAGACACGCGGGTCCAGGGCCATCCCGACGTGGCCGGCGGTGACCTCCACCGGGACGGCCGCCGGGTCGAGGCAGGCCCTCCAGTCGACGATGCCGTCGCGCTTGGAGTAGACGGCCGTGAACCCGACGCCCGGGTCGAGCGGCGCGTGGGTCTCCTCGAAGCTCAGCCGGGCGCAGTCGCCGGCGATGCAGTCGGCGCTCATCATCCCGCCGAAGCCGGCGCTCGTGAGCCGGGTCAGGAGCTCGGCGTCGCGGAGCAGCACCTCGTGGACCGCACCGGGCGCCATGATCGGGCTGCCCATGGCGACGATGCCGTGGATCAGGTCGGGGCGGCGCGCCGCCAGGCCCCGGGCGAGCATGCCACCGAGGCTGTGCCCGACGATGCTGATCCTCCGCCCCCGGCGCTCGGCGATCTCCTCGACACGGCGCTCGAGGCGGTCCGCGGTCTCCCGGGTGCAGCCGGAGTTCAGGTGGATGCCGGCGCGGTAGGTCCGGAAGCCGGCCCCGCGCAGCATCAGCGCCATCCCGGCCAGGGTGCCGTCGCCGGCCATGAAGCCGGGGATGAGCAGCACCGGCTCGGTCGGTGCGGGGCGGTGCGCGACGTAGGGCCGGGCCGCTCGCGCTCGTCGGTCGGCGCGCGTCCGCACGACGAAGCGCGCCGCCTCGGTGACGATGCTTCCCTCGCGCGAGAGCGCCCGCAGCCCCTGAGGGCCGAGGAAGCCTTCGGGCTTCAGGAATTCGCCCATCGGTGAGTTCACAGGGCTGAACGTAACGGAAACCACGGTTCTCTCAACGAATCTCGACGAATTTCGTCACGAGCGTCCGTCATGCTGGCCACGTAGAATTGCACGAGCTCTCCCGCCGAAAGGTCCCGTATGCCCCGGATCCGTTCCCGTCGCCCTGCTGCCACCGCCTCCGAGGAGGTCGAGGTGGTCACCAGTGCCGAGCTGTTCGCGCCGGTCAGCGCCGAGGTCGAGCTCTGCTACCAGACCTTCGGCGACCCCGCCGACGAGCCGCTGCTGCTGGTGATGGGTCTCGGCGGGCCGATGACCTGGTGGGACGTGCGTCTGTGCGAGCGCCTGGCCCGGCAGGGCTTCCACGTGATCCGCTTCGACAACCGCGACGTCGGCCGCTCCAGCCGCGGCACCGGACGGGTCAGCCGGGGCGACGTGATCCAGGCGGCCCTCGGCCGCCGGATCAAGTCCCCGTACGCGCTGACCGACCTCGCCGACGACGCCTTCGGCCTGCTCGACCACCTCGGCATCGACTCCGCCCACGTGGCCGGGGTGTCCATGGGCGGGATGATCTCCCAGACGATGGCGATCGCCCGGCCCGAGCGGGTCCGCAGCCTGGTCTCGATCATGTCGACGACCGGCCGTCGCACCGTCGGCTGGCAGGACCCGCGGATCGTCCCGCTGATGCTGACGTCGAAGGGCAACGACCGGGAGTCCTACGTGCTGTCCTCCCGCAAGGGCGGCCAGGTCATCGGGTCGCCCGGCTTCCCCGAGTCCGAGGCGTCCTCGCGGGCACGGGCCGAGGAGACCTTCGACCGCGGCCTGAACCCGGCCGGCGTGATGCGCCAGATGCTCGCGATCATGACCCAGCCCGACCGGACGCCGGCGCTCGGCAGGCTCGACCTGCCGGCGGCGGTGATCCACGGGATGGACGACCGCCTGGTGCACCCCTCCGGCGGCCGTGCGACCGCCCGGGCGATCCCCGGCGCGCACCTGCTGCTGATCCCCGGGATGGGCCACGACCTGCCCGTCGCGCTGCACCCGACCTTCGCCGACGTCATCCGCCGGACCGCCGACAAGGTTTGAACCCGGGCGAAGTCCGGTATGAGAGGTAGATGCCGGACTCACCACTGGCTCGACCGCTCCGCCGCCGCCCGGGCAGACGCCGCCTCGCCACCGCCGCGTCGCTGACCCTGCTGGGTGGCATGCTGACCGGGTGCGGCTCGGACGACGGACGGGTCACGGTGACCTGGTACGCCAACCCCGACCAGGGCGGCCAGGCCGCGGTGGCGAAGAAGTGCTCCACCGACAAGGTGAAGGTCGACGTCCAGGTCCTCCCCCAGGACGCCGGGCAGCAGCGGATCCAGCTGGCCCGCCGGCTCGCGGCCAAGGACTCGGGCATCGACCTGATGAGCCTCGACCCGGTCTTCAACGCCGAGTTCGCGAACGCCGGCTTCCTCGCGAGGATCCCCGACGCGCTCCAGGAGACGCTGAAGAAGCAGTCGTTCGCCGGCGCCGTCGACGCCGCCACCTGGGACGACGAGCTGGTCGCGCTGCCGTTCTGGTCCAACACCCAGGTGCTCTGGTACCGCAAGGACGCGGCGAAGGCCGCCGGTCTGGACATGACCAAGCCGGTCACGTGGGCGCAGGTCATCGACGCCGCCGCGAAGCTGAACACGGACCAGGGCGCACGGAACACCCGGGTGGGCGTCCAGGCCAACAAGTACGAGGGCTACGTCGTCTGGATCAACGCGCTGGTCGCAGGCGCCGGCGGCACCATCGTCCGCAAGGTCGAGAAGGGCATCGACGCGACGATCGACATCGACTCCGACCCGGGCCGCGACGCCGCGAAGGTGATCGAGAAGCTGGCCCGCTCCAGCGCCGCCGAGCCGGATCTCTCGGTCTCCAACGAGGGCACCGTGCTGCCGTACCTCTACGCCAACGACGGCAAGAAGGTGCTGCCGGACACCGGCGGGTTCCTGGTCGACTGGACCTTCGTCTACTCCAACTTCGCGGGGCTGGTCGGCAAGAGCGTCGCCTCCGGCGGCATCTCGAAGGCCGACCTCGCCGACCTCGGCTGGGCCCGCTACCCGCGCACCGTCGCCGACAAGGAGTCCGCTCCCCCGTACGGCGGCATCAACATCGGCGTGAGCCGCTACTCCTCGCACCCGGACGAGGCGATGGCCGCCGCCGCGTGCATCGTCGAGCCCGAGAACCAGGGCATCAACGCCGACCTCACCGGCAACATGCCCGCCAGCGCCGCCGGCTACGACTACCCGGCGTTGCGGAAGACCTACCCCCAGGACCTGCTCGACCTGCTCCAGTCGAGCCTCGAGGCGGCCTCGCCGCGGCCGGCCACGCCGTACTGGAGCGACATCTCCGGAGCGATCCAGGCGACCTGGCACTCGCCGCGTTCGGTGGACGCGGACACCCCGAAGAAGTCCGGCACGTTCATCGTCGACGTCCTCAAGGGCCGGAGGTTGCTGTGAGCACCACCATCGAGAAGCCACCGGCGAGCGACCGGGCCACCGCGGAGGAACGGCTCGGACGACGGCTGGTCGCCCCGGCGGTCGTGATCATGCTGCTGGTCACCGCCTGGCCGATGCTGCGGGCGCTGTACCTGTCGCTGTTCCGCTACCGGCTGACCACGCCGGACGACCGGTCGTTCGTGTTCCTCGGCAACTACGGCACGATCCTGTCGGACTCGTTGTTCTGGAAGGACACCTGGAACACGGTCCTGATCATGGTGGTCACCGTCGGCGTCGAGCTCGTGGTCGGCTTCGCCTTCGCGATGGTGATGCACCGGATCATCTTCGCCCGCGGCCTGATGCGGACCTCGATCCTCATCCCCTACGGCATCATCACGGTGGTCTCCGCCTTCGCCTGGCAGTTCACGTTCTCGATCAACAACGGCTACATCAACAGCTGGTTCGACTGGCTGCCGTTCATCGACCCGGACACCAACTGGTTCGGCGACCACTCGCACGCGATGGTCGCGATCATGGTCAGCGAGATCTGGAAGACCACGCCGTTCATGTCGCTCCTGCTCCTGGCCGGGCTGGCCCAGGTCTCCGAGGACATGATCGAGGCCGCCAAGGTCGACGGCGCCACCTGGTGGCAGCGGCTGTGGAAGGTGATCCTGCCCAACATGCGCGCGGCGATCATGGTCGCGGTGCTGTTCCGGGCCCTGGACGCCTTCCGGATCTTCGACAACATCTTCGTGATGACCCGGGGCGCGCAGAACACCGAGTCGTCCTCGTTCCTGACCTACCGCCAGGTCATCGAGCAGATGCAGCTCGGCATGGGCTCCGCGCTCTCCGTGCTGCTCTTCCTCACCGTGCTGCTGCTGGCCTGGTTGATCGTGAAGGCGTTCAAGGTGGACCTGGCCCAGGCGAGGGGTGAGGTCTGATGGCCGTCGGGAGGCGCAACGTCGCCGGCACCTGGGTCGGCTTCGCCCTGATCATGGTCTGGTGCCTCCTGCCGGTGGCCTTCATCGTGTCGCTGTCCTTCAAGTCGGCCGACGAGACCAAGGCCGGGAGCCCGCAGTTCCTCCCGAAGGAGTGGACGGTCCAGAACTACAAGGACATCCTCGACAACCCCGACTTCACCAGGGCCCTGCTCAACTCCGCCGGGATCGCCCTGACCGCGACGCTGCTCTCGGTCGTGCTCGCCACGCTGGCGGCGTACGCCATCGCCCGGCTCGAGTTCCGCGGCAAGCGGGCGGTGCTGTCCCTGGCCCTGGCGATCGCGATGTTCCCGGTGGTCTCGCTGGTCGGCCCGCTCTTCGACATGTGGACGACCTTCCACCTCTTCAACACCTGGCCCGGCCTGGTGATCCCCTACATGTCCTTCACGCTGCCGCTGTCGATCTGGACCCTGGCCGCGTTCTTCCGCGAGATCCCCTGGGAGATGGAGCAGGCCGCCCAGGTCGACGGCGCCACCAGCTGGCAGGCGTTCCGCAAGGTGATCGTGCCGCTGGCAGCGCCCGGGGTCTTCACGGCCGCGATCCTGACCTTCTTCTTCGCCTGGAACGAGTTCGTGCTGGCGATCTCGCTGACCTCCACCACGGCGTCGAGGACGGTGCCCGCGCAGATGTCGTACTTCGTCGGCGCCGACCCGTTCAACCCGCCGTACTCCCAGCTGGCGACGGCCTCGGTCGTGGTGACCGTGCCCGTCGTCGTCCTCGTCCTGCTTTTCCAGCGCAAGATCGTCGCCGGGCTCACCTCCGGCGCAGTGAAGGGGTGACCCGTGGCCGCCATCCAGATGAAGAACATCGTGAAGAAGTACGGGGACGGGTTCCCGGCCGTCAACGACGTCAGCATCGACGTCGAGGACGGCGAGTTCATGATCCTCGTCGGCCCGTCGGGCTGCGGGAAGTCGACCCTGCTGCGGATGATCGTCGGGCTCGAGGACATCACCTCCGGCGACATGGTGATCGGCGGCAAGAAGGTCAACGACCTCGCCCCGCGCGACCGCAACCTCGCGATGGTCTTCCAGAACTACGCGCTCTACCCGCACCTGTCGGTCTACGAGAACATCGCCTTCCCGCTGCGCCTCAAGGGCGGGGTGCCGGAGGCCGAGATCGACAAGGCGGTGCGTGAGGCGAGCAGCACCCTCGAGCTCGACGAGCACCTGCAGCGCAAGCCCGGCAACCTCTCCGGCGGCCAGCGGCAACGGGTCGCGATGGGCCGTGCGATCGTCCGGGACGCCGAGGCGTTCCTGTTCGACGAGCCGCTGTCGAACCTCGACGCCAAGCTGCGTGGTCAGATGCGCACCGAGATCGCCCGGCTGCAGAAGCGGCTCGGGATCACGACCGTCTACGTCACCCACGACCAGACCGAGGCGATGACGCTCGGCGACCGGGTCGCGGTGATGAAGCGTGGCGTGCTCCAGCAGCTCGCCACCCCGCGCGAGCTCTACTCGAGCCCGGTGAACCTCTTCGTCGCGGGCTTCATCGGCTCACCCCCGATGAACTTCCTGCCCGCGACCGTGGACGGCAACGACCTGACCCTGCCCTTCGGGACGGTGACGCTGCCGGCCGAGCGGGCCGCGAAGGCGGAGGGGCACGGGCAGCTGATCGCCGGCATCCGGCCCGAGCACTTCGAGGACGCCCGCGTCGTCGACGACGAGACCCGCAAGCGCGGCTCCACCTTCACCGCCGAGGTCGACGTGGTCGAGTGGCTCGGCCACGAGGCCTACGCCTACATCCCCTTCGACGCCGACGAGGTGGCCGGCCACCTGACCGACCTCGAGAAGGACCTCGACGGCGAGTCGGTCCGCACCCAGCTCGTCGTCGGCCTCGACGCGAACAGCACGATCAGCAAGGGCGAGCAGGCCGAGATCTGGGTCGACGCCGCGGAGATCCACCTCTTCGACCCGGAGTCCGGCGACAACCTGACCGCCTGATCAGCCCTTCTTGCACTTCGAGGTCACGTACGCCGTGATCGCCGCTCCCGCGGACTGGATCTTCGGCGCCACCTCGGCGAGCTTGGACTGGTTCTCCTCGGTCGGGTTCGTGAGGATCTCCTGCGCGGTGCGGAAGGCGTCGCTCATCTGGTCGAGCGCCTTCTTCACGTCGTCCGGCGCATCCTTCTTCAGCTCGTCGAACTCCGCGACCAGGGCGTCCAGCGCGTCCTTCGCGTCGCTGCCCGAGTAGAGCTTCTGCTGCGCCTCGACGATCTTCTTCGCGGTGCTCTCGAACTCCTTGCAGGGCACCGCGACCTCGGTGAGGTCCGTGGACGGCTCCTGCGGCGTACCGCTGCTGGTCGGCGTGGCCACCGGGGCCGAGCTGCTGTCGTCCGAGGACGCCTTCGCCGGCTCGTCGTCGCCGCCGCACCCGGCCAACGACACGGCCACCAGCAGTGCTGTCACGACGATCCCGAAACGTACCCGCACGCGTCCTCCTGGGGAGCTGAAGTTGGTCTAAGTTAGCAGTCATGCGGACTCGGCCGGCAGTGCTGGCGACGCTCTCGATCGCGACCGTCGCGGCGCTGTCCGCGTGCTCGTTCAGCTCGGTCGACCCGGACGCCGAGGTGCACGTGAGCGGCCGCGCGCTGGACGCTGCCGGCAAGCCGCTCACCAACACGAAGGTGCTGCTCCTCAAGCAGGCCGACATCGGCGAGGTGGTCTTCGGGACCGTGCTCGCCATCGGCACGCTGTCGACGATCTGCCTGCTCCCCGACGCCCCCGCGATCTGCGACAAGGCCCGGACGGCGACCACCGACGGCGACGGCCGGTACACCTTCGACCTGAAGGGCGAGGACACCCAGGGGACCCTCGGCACCGCGTCGACGCTCAACGTCGTCTTCTCCGGTCCGAAGGCCCAGGGCAGCACGACCGTGAGCTTCACGGCGAAGGAGGCCGACATCGACCTCCCGGACGCCCGGTTGTGGAAGTCCGACGCGAAGGTGTCCGGGGCGATCCGGCTCTCCTGGACCCCGCTGCCCTCCGCCGCCGGCAGCAAGCGCTCGTACTCGGCCCAGCTCTTCGAGGCGAACGGCCGGTCGGCCCTGTGGTCGCAGCCGGCCTCGGGACGGAGGGCGACCATCGACCCGCGGATCCTGGAGGACCAGCGCGGCTCGGTCGCGGTCGGGGCGTCGTCCTCGCTCGAGGGCGGCAGCGGTGGTGGGAAGGTGCGGGCGAGCTACCTCTCCCCCCGGATCCCCGTCCGCCCGTCGGCGGGCGAACCGGCCTCGCGCGGCCGGAGGTGCGCGGCCGTCACCGGCACCGCTCCTGCCCGGGACGCCGCGTTCTCGCGCTGCGCCGCGACCGACGGCGAGCTCGCCTCCCCGGCCCGCCTCGCGGCCCCGGACGGAACCCTCGTCGACGGCGTCGCGATCGACCTCGGTTCCCCTCGTCGTGTCGACCTCGTCGTGGTGCGCGGCTTCGCCGGCCAGCTGCTCGTCGAGACCTCCGCGGACGGGAAGACCTTCAGCACCGTGGCGACCAGCTCGGGGTCGACCGCGGTCGAGGTCCCGGGCAGCCCGCGCGCCCGCTACCTCCGCGTCCGCTCCCCCGCCGGTCTCGACGAGAGCCTGCTGGCCGAGGTCTCGGTCTGGGGCTGAGCCCCCGGCCGCACAGACCCGTCCCCCGCCCGCACGGACCCGACCCCGGCCGGTCGGACCCGACCCCCGCCCGCACGGACCCGACCCCCGGCCGGTCGAGCAGCGAGGAACGAGCGAACAGTCGAGACCCCGCCCACCGCACCAGGTCTCGACTGACCACTCGCTCCGCTCGCTGCTCGACCGCCCAGCACCACCCCCGCACGGACCCGACCCCCGGCCGGTCGAGCGGCGAGGAACGAGCGAACAGTCGAGACCCCGCCCACCGCACCAGGTCTCGACTGACCACTCGCTCCGCTCGCTGCTCGACCACCCAGCACCACCCCCGCACAGACCCGACCCCCGGCCGGTCGAGCAGCGAGGAACGAGCGAACAGTCGAGACCCCACCCACCGCACCAGGTCTCGACTGATCACTCGCTGCGCTCGCTGCTCGACCGCCCGGGTCTCGGCTGCTCGACCGCCCGGGTCTCGACTGCTCGACCGCCCGGGGTACGACGAACGGGCACCCGGGGCAGCGTGTGCGCCCGGGTGCCCGTCAGTCCGTTCCTAGATCCTGCTGTGGCAGTCCAGGTCGCCGCCGAGATCATGTCCGTACGGGGAGGTGAAGTACATGATGATGTCGACGATGAAGTCCGGCAGGCTGAAGCCGAGCAGGTTCGGGTCGGGCGTGATCAGCCAGGCCGGCGGGTTGCCGTCCGACGGGGGCTGGCCCAACGAGAGCGTCGACCCGTTCGTGCTGAACTCCGCGTGCGGCCGCACGTTCACGTCGTAGCCGCAGTACCCGGCCAGGACGTCGATCGCGATGATCGTGAACGCCCGCTCCAACCTGTTGGACGCGATCCGGAAGTGGTCGATGACGTTGTCGAAGTCCACCGTGGTCGGGTCGATGTCGAAGACGTCGAAGCCGACGTCGCCGAACGGCGTCCCGACCTCGAGCCGCAGCGTGTCCTCGAGCGTGACCTCGGTGTCGGAGTCGAGCCCGAAGGTGAAGTTGCTGTAGTCACCCTTCAGGCCGGTCGTGACACCCAGGTCGAGCTGCAGGTTGCTGGCGTTCGAGAACCCGAGCGTCAGCTTGCGGATGTCGATGTCCACACCCAGCGAGCCACGGTTCGTCAGCGGGCCCGCGTCGAAGCCGAGGTCGAGGTCGAGGTTGACCCCGCCGGCGGCGTTGAGCAGGAACTGCTGCGTGGCCGGGGTCGACCCGATCTTCAGGCTGGTCCCGTCGAGCTGGCCGGTGACCGTGCTGCCCATGTTCACGACCTTCAGGTCGACGGCGGCCCGGGCGTCCAGCGGGTCGGTGATCGCCGCGGTGGCGGTGGCGTCGATGTCCAGCCCCGGGTCGCTCGCGGTGAACGTGAAGTCCGGGGTGGTCACCTCCTTGCCGTCCACCGTGTTGGTCGCCCGACCGATCGCCAGGTTCACCGCGCTGGGCACGTCGCCCAGGTGGACCGAGGCCGCGAAGTTCGCCGCCCCGACCTTCTTGTACGACGCCGTGATGTCGGCGATGCCGTGGTCCATCGCGACCCCGATGGTCTTCTGGCTGGCACCGAAGGCCGCGTTCACGGCGATCGACTTCGGGATCTCGCTGATCTCGAGCTTGGCGTCGTCGGTGTTCCCGTAGGTCGCCTCCGCCACCAGCGCGCCCAGGTCCTGGTTCGCCGTGTAGCTGAGGCTCAGGTTGTGCGTCCCGTCGCCCGCGGTCGAGCTGAGGAACGGCCCGAACTTGAAGTTCACCGGGGAGGCCGTCGGCACGCCCTGGGTCAGCTTCAGGGTCAGCGGCTGCGGCGCCAGGGTGGTCAGCGCCGCGTCGACGACCAGGCTCGAGATGCTCGGGTGGTACCCGCCCACCTCGTAGGTCCCGGCCGGCGAGTTCAGGTCGAGGCTGTCCGGCAGACCGGTCAGGTACAGCTTCGCCTTCACGGCCTTGTTGCCACCGGCCGCGCCGTCGCGGACGGAGACACCGTGCACGCTCGGAGGCGTCGGCACCGTCGCCAGGGCTGCCGGCGTACCGGCGGAGACCGCGACCGTCAGGTCGGGGTTCGAGTTGCCCGAGTAGGTGATCCGACCACCGTCGCTGCGCAACGTGATCGCCGAGGGGAGGTGGTTGAACTCGCCCGTGGCGTCCAGCTTGTTGCCACCGGAGAGCACGTCCGCGGCGAACTTGAAGTCGCCCTGGTTCCCCATGTTGAGCACCGCCTCGAACCCGCCACCGTTCGCCCCGGTCAGCTTCGTGAAGCCGGCCTTGCTCAGGTTGCTGATCTGCAGGCTCGCGTCCAGGTCGCCGGACGGCTCGTCGTAGTACGCGCTCAGGTGGTCACCGGACAGCGCGTGCACGTTGCCGTGGTTGGTCACCTGCGCCGCGATCGAGCCGATTCCGGGGGCCGCGGTCTGGAACAGCACGTTGCCGCCTGCCCAGGTCGCGTCCCAGTGGGTCGGGATGGCGGTGATCGTCAGGCCCGCGTCGAAGGCACGGGTGCCACCGATCGTGCCCGGCGTCAGGTGTGCCAGCGCCGAGACGAGTCCGGCCGCGGTCGAGGAGTCCCAGACCAGCTTCGAGGCCGCACCGTCGAAGGTGAGGTCGATGCTGTCCGGCACGTCCTTGATCTGGACGGCGACCTGGTCACCGTTCGACCGCTCGAGGTTCGTGCTGATCTCGTCGATGCCGGAGCTGGCGTCGTAGGAGACCTTGTTCCCGACCTGGGCGAGCTCGATCGTCGCCGGCACCTTGTCGATGAACCCGGTCAGGGTCAGCGTCGGCGTGGTCAGGTAGGCACGGAGCAGCCGCGGCGAGGTGTTCTGGATCTTCGCGTGCAGCTCCTCGTTGCTCGTGTCGACGCCGAGGTACTTCAGACCGGTGTACTGGAGCTCGGCGTGCGTCGAGTCCACCTCGTCGGTGTCGAGGTACACGTGGTCGTCGGTGGTCGGCGGGCTCGCGAAGACCCCGTCGGTCGCGTACTGGACGAGGATCTGGCCCAGGTACGACTCACCCTTGGCACCGCCCGCGGAGTTGCGGGCGTCGAACTCGATCGGGTCGATCCCGCCGATCTTCATGTACTTGGGCAGGTCGCTGATCAGGCCGTGGAGCGCCAGGCCGCCCGGCTTCTCCGAGTAGTTGACGTCGATCGAGCCCAGGCGCGAGCTGGCGTCGTAGGTGATCGCCGGCACCTCGCCCGAGGTGTTGAAGGTCAGTCCGATCGTCTTCGGCAGGTCCGTCAGCCGCACGTTCCCGAACATCTCGGTGTCGCGGTCGGTGAAGCTCTTTCCAGCACAGTGGGATCCGAAGCTTGGAATTCACGTGACTTGAAGTCGCGGC
>JADMIO010854441.1_pt1 | contig 38814 bp, 35 predicted proteins | sample 8958161 | NCBI WGS metagenome assembly JADMIO01 (sample SAMN16585339, study PRJNA669376) | soil metagenome | isolation source: Crop rotation soil | place: USA: Cullars Rotation, Alabama | collected 2011 | reverse complement strand
CTGTTCCTGCGCCGATGTAATGCATCATGAAGCGCGACATCTCCACCTCTGATCGGCACCATTGCCAGTACGCCACGCGGTCAGTTGAATAAAGTAGCGCCCGGGCGCTGCCTTCCTTCTTTATCGCGCCGGTCACGAGGATCAGTCCCGCCAGCGTCATCGCATTCAACGTGCAGCGCGGGTCGGGCATGGAGCCACTGACATCCAAATAAACTTCCACATAGGGCCTCCACATCGGTACTTCACATCCCTCAACTTCGGCAATTCGGCTGCGCTTGAGTGGTTGCACCACGCCCAAATCGGGCCCGCTCTGGAGCAGCGTTTGCAACCAATCAATCTCTTTGATGGCATCTCCCGGATTCCAATCCTCGACCGTTGTCTGGACCATCGGGTCTCCCAGGACACGTTGCGGCGGTGGATGGAACAAATAGCGATCAACTTCGCGGCGGTAATACGCCGCCATGATCTCGGGCACTTCGCTGGCAGCTCCATTCTGCATCCCCGGCAGTCCGGCGATGCGTCTTTCCAGCGAGTTCTTTCCTGTGAGTTTATCGCCGTCTTCCCCTGACAACCAACCTTCCCTGAGTCCCTTTCGCACCGCACTCAATTCTTTACCGTTCGGGCGAAGCGCCTCTGCCCAGTCGTCGGGGGTCGGGTCATCCATGTGGCACGGGGAAGGATTTTGATTCTCCGGCTTCTCGAGCTTCGGTGGCTTCAGGTAGCGGGACACTACCGAAACAAAATAGAGGAACTGGGTGTAAATATTCGGCTCCATGTGAAAGAGCTTGTCCACGAGGAGTCGCGCTTCCGCTCGAAAATCGGGATGCGCGGCGCTAAAAGCCTTATCCGCCTTCTGTAGCAGGGTTCCCGGCGGCAGTTCCCAAAGTTCCTCGTAAATTCCCAGATAGAAAACAAACGCCGGGTCACGCGTCCAATCGTGTTCCTCTCCAAATGCCAAATACACCTTGATCAGCTGCTCGCGCAGCGTGCGTCCTAAAAATTCATTGATCATCAAATCCGTGAACAGATTCGTGAGAGAATAGCCCTCGATGGGAATCAACGATTTTTCCAAAAGTCGCATGCGCGCTTCAACTGCCAGCGTTGCCGGGTAACGGACGTGATGACCTACTTCGTGGGCCAGCAGCCCTTCGAGGCAATCCGTCAACCGCTTTTCCCGAATCAATTTGTAATTGAGCAGGACCTGTCGAGTGCCAAGGTGAATCTGTGCCACGCTCGGAGACTTCGGCAGGTCACAGGGATCGCTCAGCATCAGAAACTTCGACCAATGCGCTTGGGCCGCGGCCCAATGTTGCATCACGAGTTCATGCATCTGCCGGTGCTCGATGGAATCGTCAGCGTTCATTGGCATTGGATTTTCCAAATCCGCTGGGAGTCCTTCGCCGTGGCCAGGATTATTCCCTGCCCACAGACCAGGTGGGAATGCATCTTTCCAAAATGAGGCAGTGCAACCACCTGCCCTGCAATCCGGACTTCTGAATCGCCGAAGCTGACTTCCACACGCGTATCCCTTCCCGAGTAATCGCCCAGGTGCCGATGGTGTGAGAGCAGGACGCATGGATCCTCGTTCAGAAATAATCCTCCGAAAACAGTATTCAGGCGACGGTCACTCACGCAAACGATCGACGGGGCGCTCAGGCGCATTTCACCCGGCAAGAACTCTCCACTAATCTTGCGCCCATCGAACACGGTGACGTCAAATGGCGCTTTCCATTGGGCCACCGGGGGTTGTCGCAGAACAGGCTCCATCCACTGTTCGAGTTGTTTTTCGATTCCGGCAAACAAAGTGGGTGTCGCGAGAATTTTGTGAAGCAAATAGCGATCGATCCAGGAAGGTTGTTTCAGGATATTCTCCCCCAGGTTCCAGACCGAACTCATGGTCGCAAGGCGCTCGCTTTTTGGCAACCCGGGGACTTCCAACGGGATTTGCAGTACCAGCCAGTACTCCAGTAGACTTCCCCACGTGAAGTGCTGCCTGTAGAAGTCCGCATACTGGGGTTGCGCGATATGTGTAATATAGCCCCGACCCATTCCCTCCATTAACAACTTCAAGTAATTCTCCGTCGCGGCCAGGTCCTTGTCGCATCGCTCCCAGAAGTAACTCAGCGACGTATTGCAAAGATTCTCGAAGACGTTTTCGTTCCAAAGGGCATATTGCTTTTTTCCCAGCAGGTTGCCTTCGCGCGTGAGTCGTTCAAGGGCGTTGCTCATGCTTCAAGCTCGTGGAGCCGGTTTTGACATTGCGTGATGAGCTGCTTCAACACCAGCAGGTCGTGATGCACCGGCGCATTCAATTCGTGACGATCCAATAGCTCCTCCATCTGCCTCCGAAGTCGCTGGGTCAATTGATTGAGTTCAGTGTGGTTCATTTGCCTGGCGCCCGCCTCCGCCTTCAATGCTTCCACCGATTCATGCACTGGCGCAAACGCCGCCTTGCTTGCGCTGGCTCGGTCTGCCAACTGGCGGATCCACGAGAGTTGGTCCAGCAAATAAACCTGATGCTCCACTTTCTGGAAAAAAGCGCTCAGGGGATTCGGCCGCAGTTTGTCGTGCAATACCCACGGCATCGCCTGGCGAATATCTTCCGGATCCACCGTGTCGTTTCCGCGAAACCACGCCAGTGCTTTCGCGTACAGGAAGATCCCCTGGTAGACCCGTGCGGAAATCCCATTCTCAGTCTGCGAACAGATGTTCTCGGACTTGTCCAGCGGGCAATCCTCGGTGCAAACGTGGCCGACTCGTTTGCCCGCCAGCATGAGTGTATCCTTGTTCATGTACTCGAGGCGATCGGATGCGCGTCGGCAAAAATCCAGTTGCCCCAAAAGAAAACCCAGGCCGTCAATGACCTCCTGCGGAATCGTCACAGCCCGAATTTCCAAGCCCGCTCGATCCAATTCCTCTGGAGTGAACACAATATCCGCGGGAATGAGTTGCTCCGGCGTGCGTGCCGCGGCGACTCGGTCGGCCAGCGCGTCCAGGTATTCGGTATTGAACGGCGTGGTTCGCACCACTGCGTCGATACGATCTTTAAGCGCGGTGATGACTGGAAAAGTGCCCCCGCCGGAGTCGTCATTGGCTGTCAGGAACCAGGCCGATGGGCCTGTTTCAATCACTTGCTCATACATCTCAGCATACCCTTCGGCCATCAGGGAGAGCAGGCAGGACTGGGTCTTGGTCGGGATGCGGTTGTATTCGTCGATGATCTTTACGCGAATCGTGAGCCACTTCTTCCAAATAACCTGGATTTCGCCAGTGCTTTCGGCTCGCACCAAACCACTGGGCAGCGGACTTCCCAATAGGTCAGCGTGAGTCATCTGCGGATGACCGTGTTGGACCGCGTGGCGAATGTCGGCCAGCGACGCACCAGCGATGAGCGCCATGAGTGTTGCCATCGTGGTTTTGCCGCGACCGGGCGACCCTAGCAAGAGCAGGCGTTGAGAAGTCAGCAGCGTCAGCAGCGGCAGCAAGGCGAAGGAGATGTAGGAATCGCGATCGTGAATCCAAAGTTTTTGTTCGCCGGCTCCTACCCGCACGGGCGTCCCGTATTCTATGTCAAAATAGGGCGCGTAAATGGCGTTCTCAACGACCCATTTGTATGCCTGGCGGCCCTTGGTGCGCACACTTCCTGCCTCAGCCGTTGCGAACTGGATTTGCCCTCCATCCACCTTAGCCCTCCCGGTTAACCACGAATTTACCAAACTCCCGGAATTCACGGAGCCAGCCTAAAAACATTCGGCAGATTTGCAATCGCAATCTCGGACCTCAGGCAGGCCTGACACGAGTCGGGCGCATCGGCGCACTGCCTGCGGACCAGCTGGTGAAACGTTTTCCCTTGTCGCCTCAAGGCCCTTTCACCATGCTTTGAAGCCTATGTCCGAGCGGATGATTTCTGATGTGTTGACCAAGCCCGATGCGGCGTTGGAAATGACGCTGCGGCCGTCGCTCTTCTCGGATTTCACCGGCCAGGCGAAGGTCAAGGAACGCCTCGAAATCGCGGTCACGGCGGCGAAGCAGCGTGGCGAGGCGATCGATCACATTTTGTTGAGCGGCCCACCCGGACTGGGCAAAACCACACTGGCCAATATTATCGCCCGGGCGATGGGCACCAATCTTAAGAGCACCAGCGGGCCGACGATCGAGAAGGCCGGTGATCTCGCGGGACTGCTCACCAATCTTGAGGAAGGCGACGTCCTGTTCATTGACGAAATTCATCGCCTGCAAAAAACCATTGAGGAATATCTTTACCCTGCGATGGAGGATTTCAAACTCGACATCATCATCGACCAGGGGCCCAACGCCCGCAGCGTGCGGCTGAATCTCCCGCGCTTTACCTTGATTGGCGCCACGACTCGCAGCGGCCTGCTGACCGCGCCATTGCTGACTCGCTTTCCGGTGCGCGAGCGGGTCGATTACTACACGTCCGAACAGTTGCGTTCCATCGTGATTCGTTCCGCACGCCTGCTGAACATCGAGACTGATGAACAGGGCGCAGTCGAAATCGCCCGGCGCAGTCGCGGCACCCCGCGCATCGCCAACAATCTGTTGCGCCGCGTGCGTGACTACGCCCAGGTCAAGGGCTCCGGCGTGATCACCAAGGACATTGCCGATCGCGCCCTGGCCATGCTGGAGATCGACCAAAACGGCCTCGACGAAATGGACAAACGCATCATTGAAACGATCATCGTGAAATTTGCCGGCGGGCCAGTGGGCGTATCCTCGCTCGCGGTTGCCGTCGGCGAAGAGCCTGATACACTCGAAGAAGTTTATGAGCCCTATTTGATCATGGAAGGGTATCTCAACCGCACACCGCAAGGGCGGGTCGCCACGGAATTGAGTTACAAAAAGCTGGGGCTGAAAGTTTCGCGCGGCAATCAAGGCGCGCTGCTATAGATTGAACGAAAGAAACCTCAAGCCAGACAAATGAGGGCACGGAGACGAAATGGATAATCAATTGTTAATGACGGGCCTGTTGCACTTCGTGGCCTTTGTGGCTTTTGTCGTGCTGCACGAGTACGGGCATGCGTGGGCGGCGAATCGCCTTGGGGACGATACTCCCCGGTCGCAAGGACGCCTGACGATAGATCCGATAGCCCACATCGATCTCCTGGGTACGATCATCCTGCCGTTGCTGGTCGTGTTCCTGGGCGCAACGACGGGCAAGATGATGTTGTTTGGCTGGGGCAAGCCGGTGATGGTCAATATGAGTAATTTTCGAAATCCCTCGCGCGACGACATCCTGGTCTCGGCGGCTGGACCGGCCATGAATCTCATCATTGCGATTGTCATCATAGCCGGGTTGCGCCTCTTCTCCTTTACCGGCCTGGTCACCGAAGCGATTTTCTACAGTTGCTTTGAACTCGCGGCGTTGAGTCTTTTTCTCTGCTTTTTTAATCTGCTGCCAATTCCGCCGTTGGACGGTGGCCATATCATGCGCCGCCTGGTCGGCATGAGTGACGAGAGCTACATGATGCTCAGTCAATTCAGCTTTCTGTTCTTCATCCTGATCATGCGCGTGCCACAAATCGGCATGTTCGTGTCGGCTTATACGCACCTGGTCCTCGCCTTGATCGCCTGGATTTTTGGCTGGAAGGTGAATGTCTAGGCGGCCAATAAAAATGCTTTGGCAGATTGACGGATTGGTGTTGAATCCCGAAGCGAATGAGCACGAGCACGACGCATCCACTCACGACGACGGCGTTTGAACTGCCGGGCTATCGGGTCGTCAAGTCCTTCGGCGTGGTGCGCGGGATCATCGTGCGGTCACGGTCGATCGTGGGCAATATCGGCGCCGGCATCCAGGCGCTTTTCGGCGGCAACATCTCGCTCTACACGAGCCTGTGCGAGCGGGCGCGGGACGATGCTTATCGCGAGATGCTCAGCCACGCCGCGCAATTGGGCGCCAACGCCGTGATTGGCCTTCGCTACGACGCCACGGAAATCGCGCCGGGCATTACCGAGGTCCTCTGCTACGGAACCGCCGTGCAGGTGGAGAATGCGCCTCCGCCAGTGGCGTGAGTGAATTGGTTAGTGATGATTCGGGAATGATTCCCCGGATGGGCAGAAGTTCACCCTCGGAACGAAACAGATTTCGAGAGAATTGAAAATTTATGGCCGGACATAGCAAATGGGCAAAAGTTAAGACGTTCAAGGGCGCGATCGACGCCAAGCGCGGGAAAATCTTTTCCAAGCTCGCGAAGGAAATCACCGTCGCCGCCAAACTCAGCGGCGGTGATCCGGCCATGAACCCGCGCCTGCGCATGGTGCTGCTCAAGTGTCGCGCGGCCAACATGCCCAACGACAACATCGACCGCGCCATCAAGAAAGGCATCGGCGGTGGCGAAGGCACGACCTTCGATGACCTCACGTACGAATTGTATGGTCCGCACGGCGTCGCGCTATTGGTGGAGTTGAGCACCGACAACCGCAACCGCACCGCGGCTGAGATTCGCAGCATCGCGACCAAGAATGGAGGCAATATCGCCACGGCTGGATCCGTCACGCGACTCTTCCACCGCAAGGGCCAAATGATTATCTCGCGCGAGGCCGCCAACGAAGATCAGTTGATGGAATTGGCCCTCGATGCCGGGGCGGAAGATTTCCTGGCTGATCCCCACGGCTATGAAATTATCACCGAACCCGCGAGCTTCGAAGCCGTGCATAAAAAAATTGAGGCAAAGGCAATCAAGTGCGAGGTTGCGCACGTGACTGAATTACCCAAATTGACTGTCCCCATTTCAGACCCACCGCAAGTCGCCGCTGTGACGCGCCTGATTGACGCGCTCGAAGATCACGATGACGTGAAAGAAGTCTACACCAACGCGGAGTTTTCTGGCTGACCGCTGATTCCTTCCGGCGAAATGGACTGCGGCCGGAATGAACCTCCATGAGTTCTCCGAGATTATCGATAGCAGAGCGGGTCCTGAGTTGGCTTGCCGATGCGGTGTGCCGATACCCCAAGCCATTTGTCATTACACAAACTGTCCTGTTTGTCGTTTGCATTTGGTACACGATTGAGAACCTCAAATTTGATACCAGCCGCGATAACCTGGTAGGAGCCGACAAGCGCTATCACAAGAATTTCCTGAAGTTTAAGGAAGAGTTTGGAGGGCAGGACGACCTGGTCGTGATCATTGAGGGCGAGAAACGGGAGGTCAACCGGCAGTTTGTCGAGCGCCTGGGCGCCCGACTGGAGGCGGAGACCAATCTCTTCACGGATGTTCTTTACCGTAACGATTTCAAAATGCTCGGTTCCAAGGCGCTGTTATTTGTCCCGGACAAAGACCTTGGCGAGTTGCAGAACAAGATCGCCGAGTTTCGGCCTTTCATTAATCAGTTTGCGCAAGCCACCAACCTGGAATCGGTTTTCCAATTTATTAACCACCAATTTCGCACTGCGAAGCAGGAAGACAACGCGGAGAACCGGTCTTTGATGGGCGCGTTGCCCGCGCTGGAGCGCATTGTCAACGTGGCGACCGATGGTCTCGATCGACCGGGCAATCCGCCTTCGCCAGGAGTCAGTGCCCTTTTCGGCGGCGGCCCCGAAGCGGATGAGGCGATGTATATTACCTTCGCAGGCGGCAAACTCTACCTCGTCACGGCCCACGCCTTGAACCAAAAGCTTAACGGCGAGGCCGTGGAACGACTGCGCCAGCTCATCACCGAAGTGCAACTCGAAGTGCCTGGCGTCAATGTGGGACTTACCGGCGAACCCGTCATCGAGCTTGACGAAATGCAGCAATCCCAAAGCGACTCAACTATCGCCACAGTTGTATCGCTGGTGATTTGCGTTCTGATTTTTGTGTACGGTTACAACGAGACGGGGCGTCCGTTTAAAGCCACTCTTTGCCTGGTGTTCGGTCTCGTTTTTACCATGGGTTACACCACGCTCGTCGTCGGGCATCTCAACATTCTCACCATCACCTTTGCGCCGATGCTCATTGGCCTGGCGATCGATTTTGGGGTGCATTTGGTCACGCGCTATGAAGAGGAATTGCGGCACGGGAAGACTGAACGCGAAGCGATCCACAAAGCGATGGTTTACACGGGCATGGGGATTTTCACAGGTTGCTTCACGACCGCCGGCGCCTTCTTTGCCATGGCCATTACCGATTTTAAGGGCATCCAGGAAATGGGAATTATTTCCGGCGGCGGCCTGCTGATCTGCCTGGTTCCCATGATGACCCTGCTGCCGATCCTTCTGCTCCGTGGACGGCAAAACAAATTGGATCATGCGCCCAGTCCCGGCCTCGATAAGCGCGCCAAAATTGAAAAGTACTGGCTCGATCGCCCGGGATTGGTGGCGGGAATCACGTTGTCGCTTTGCGTCGTCAGCTGGTCGCAGTTTTATAAGGTGTATTTCGATTACAACCTGCTGAACATGCAATCGCCCGGATTACCCGCTGTGGTTTTTGAAGAGAAACTAATTCATTCGGGGTCCAACTCCGTCCTCTTTGCTGCGGTGATTGCCGATTCACTGCCGGAAGCTGTGGCGTTGGAAAAAAAGCTCACCAACCTCACTGCCGTTTCGAGCGTCAAGTCGATGAGCGAGTACATGGCGGCTGATGTCACCAAAAAGCTCGAACGAGTGACGGAGATCAAAGCGGCAGTGTCGGGAATTCACTTCGCCCCGATTGAGGAAGGGCCAGTCGAGATTGCCAGCTTGAGCCGTACGATTTATTCGCTGCAAGGATACCTCGGCGCCGCGCTTGCAGAAATTAAGAAGGACATTGAAAAGTTGCCGCCCAGGGTGGGTTTCACCGAGGGCGGCGCGTCGACCAATGAAGTGTTTTTGCGGCAAACTCAAACGCAGTTGCAATCGCTTTGGGATGCGTTGGGGGTTTTCCGAACGCGAATGCTGCGCGGCGACGCGAATGTCAACGGCGCCAAGCTCGGTGCGTTTCAACGGGCGTTCCTCGGTGATTTGCAGGATACGTTTGAGACGATCCAAAAGCAGGATGACAGCGGCCCGTTGCGCGACGTGGATTTGCCGCGTGTGTTGCGGAACCGGTTCATAGGTGCAACAGGCAAGCAATTGTTGCAGGTCTATCCCAAGAATGACGTATGGCAGCGCGATCACCAGGAAGAGTTTGTGCGGCAAATCCGGCAAGCCTTGGATCCAGACGGGACCAACAAACCGGTGATCACCGGCACACCAGTCCAGTTGCTTGAATATACGACGCTCCTCAAAAACAGTTACATCGAGGCGGCCTGGTATTCGCTGGGCGCCATTGTCATTCTAGTATTTGTTCATTTTCGGTCCCTAACCTGCGTCATTCTCTCGTTATTGCCGGTTGCGATTGGGACCATTTGGATGGGCGGCTACATGGGTATTTCAGGTATTCCCTTTAACCCGGCGAACATCATGACGTTGCCGTTGGTTATTGGCATCGGCGTCACCAACGGGATTCACATTCTCAATCGCTTTGCCGAAGAAAAAAATCCCAGCATCCTTGCCAAGAGCACTGGCAAGGCCGTGCTCGTTTCCGGTCTCACGACGATTGCAGGATTTGGCAGCCTGATTCTTGGGAAGCACAAGGGTATTGAGAGCCTTGGTTATGTGATGGCGATGGGCACTGCAACCTGCATGGTCGCCGGTCTTACGTTTCTCCCAGCGGTGTTAAATCTGCTCGGCCGTCGCGGCTGGCGAATAAAAAAGACCCAGTGACAACAATGCACTATCGTCACTGGGCCGGGAGGAACCGAGGTAAAACAACCTCAATCGACTGTGGCCACTTTAGTAAGGTGGTGCACAAAAGTCAATTATTTATGTTAATGGGGTGTGCAAATTCGGTAATAGTACCGGGAATGCAAAACTGTAACGTTATCGGAGATTTACAGTTTTACCGTCCGCGCCCATTTTGCGCCCAAAACTTGACGCGCAGCCATCCCGTTCTACTATTGTAGTCAGCGAGTCTGCAACCTCATGCCCATCGCTAAATATTTAACGCTGTTGACGCTATGCATTGGCCTCAATGCCACGCTCGGCGCGGAGGCTGATGACGGTTTCATCACCGCTGGTCCCGTATATCATGAGTTCTCGCTGACGCTCTCCTCAGGGACGCGCCGCGAAGCCGCTGGTCCCCTATTTTATCAACAGCGCAGCGAAGACACGACGGTCTGGGCTTTTCCACCGCTTTTCTCAAGGACTGTCGATACCGGGACGGACTCCGAGGAAATCGACATTCTCTATCCGATCATCACCTACGACCGCTTCGGCCTGGAGGATCGCTGGCAGTTTTTCCAGCTCTTCAGTACCTCGGGCGGTCAGACCATCGATGGCACCAACAAACACCGCTTCACTCTGTTTCCGTTTTATTTTCAGCAACGTTCCCCCGAGCCGTCGCTCAATTACACGGCGCTCCTCCCCTTTTACGGCACCCTCAAGAACCGCCTGTTCCGGGACGAAATCTTCTTCGTCATGATGCCTCTCTACGTGCAGACCAAAAAAAGAGACGTCGTGACGGACAATTATGTGGCACCTTTCTTTCACCTGCGTCACGGTGACAACTTGAGCGGATGGCAGTTCTGGCCCCTGGTCGGAAGCGAGCATAAGGGCCTGACCATGCGCACAAATAATTACGACGAAGTGCAAACCATCGGCGGACACGAGAAATTCTTCGCGCTCTGGCCGTTCTTCTTTAACGAGAAGAGCGGATTGGAAACCACGAATGTCATTTGGCAACAGTCGCTCTTGTTCGCTTACAGTCTCTATCGCTCTGAACCGCGCGATTCCACCTCCATCCTCTGGCCAATTTTCACTTACACGGACGAGCGTGAAAAGAAGTACAAGGAAATCGGCATGCCCTGGCCGTTCATCGGCTTCGCGCGTGGTGAAGGCAAGACGATGAACCGAGTCTGGCCCCTCTTCAGCCGTGCTCATAACGACACGCTGGAAAGCAGCTTTTACGCGTGGCCCCTTTACTTAAGCCAGGCTATTCATTCACCGCCGCTGGAACGCCGGCGCACGCGCATCCTGTTTTTCCTTTATTCCGATATCATGGAGAAGAACACGACGTCTGGTGACTACCGGCATCGCGTTGACTTCTGGCCCTTCTACACGAAGCGTCACGACTTGAATGGCGACGAACGTCTCCAGGTTCTTTCGCTGATCGAGCCTTTCACGCCCGCGAGCAAGAGCATGGAGCGCGATTGGTCGCCACTGTGGTCGCTGTGGCGCTCAGAACGCAGTCTGAAAACGGGCGCGACCAGTCAATCGCTGCTTTGGAATCTGTACCGGCGCGACACCACGCCCACATCCAAAAAATGCTCGCTCTTTTTTGGACTTATCCAGTATCAATCGACGCCAGACGGTTCGAAGTGGCGTTGGTTCTATGTGCCCACGGGAAAATCCAGCAAGAATCCCGAGGCTTCTCCCAATCCGTAAGCAAACACGACTTTATGTTCCGAGACATCGGCGAAATGTTGATTCTGTTTTGGCAGACCTTGAAGGCTCTGCCACTGGTCTGGCAGCATCGCCGCAAGGTGGAGGACCAGCTCTTCGAAATCGGCAACGCCAGCCTCCTGATGTGTTGCATCCTCTCGGTGTTCATCGGGGGCGTGCTGGCATTGCAGACGGGCCCGGTGCTCGTCAATCGCGGCTTGCCGGGTGTCATTGGCGGCATCGTGGGGCTATCCATGTGCAAAGAATTGGGTCCAGTCATGATGTCCGTCCTCATGGCCGGGCGCATTGGTTCGGCGATGGCGGCGGAAATAGGGTCCATGTGCGTCTACCAGGAAATCGACGCCCTGCGGACGATGAATATCAACCCCATAAGATATCTAGTGCTGCCGCGCATGGTGGCCATCAGTTGCGCTCTTCCGTTGCTGGTTATTTTTGCTATCATGATTGGATGGATCAGCGGCGCAGTGGTGTGCGCCATGAACAGTCAAATCGATATCTCCTTTGGAATGTACTTCTCCAATCTCCATGAGCAGGTGGAAGTGAAAGACGTTCTTAACGGTTTGATCAAGAGCTTCGTGTTTGCCGTGGTTATCGGCGTGGTTTCCTGTCATCAGGGCCTCCAGACCATTGGCGGCCCGCGTGGCATTGGCCGTTCCGTGACGAAGGCCGTGGTCAACTCGATCGTCATGATCCTGATCCTGGATTATTTCCTCACCCGTATCCTTCTTAACCTCGATCGATGACCGAAACTAACAAACAACAGAGCGTCGGCGTCTCGGTCAAGGGACTGCGCAAGAGCTTCAACGGCCAGCCTGTCCTGCTCGGCATCGACCTTGAGGTGAAGCCGGGCGAAGTCTTCGTGATCATGGGCCCTAGCGGCAGCGGCAAGAGTGTTTTCCTCAAGCACTTGATCGGCCTGGAAACGCCCGACGAAGGCGAAGTGCTTATCGAAGACGCGCCCGTGGCGAATGGCGAGGCGATCAATAAATACCGCATGGCCATGGTCTTCCAGTCGGGTGCACTGCTCAATTCATTGACCGTGGGCGAAAACGTGGGGCTTTACCTCGCGGAGCACCAGCTCAAGCCTCCGGCGGAAATCGAGCGAATTGTCGCTGAAAAACTGGACGTTGTTGGTCTGCGCGATGCGCAGGATCGCTACCCCGCGGAACTTTCCGGTGGGATGAAAAAGCGCGTGGCCATCGCGCGCGCGCTGGTGATCGAGCCGCAATTAATCCTCTACGACGAACCGACCAGCGAACTCGATCCGCTAATGGCTATCACCATCGGTGAAGAAATCCTAAAGCTCAAGAATGCCGTCAAGGTTACGTCGATTGTCGTCACCCATGACCGCGACCTGGCCTTCGGCATTGCTGACCGCATCGCCATTATCAATGAAGGCAAGATCGTGCTCGTGGGTACTCCCGAGGAGGTCAAGCGCGACAGCAATCCACTCGTGCAAAAATTTTTGACAGCTGACTTTAAACCTAAAAAGTAATCTGCCCATGAAAAACACGCTCGAAACCCGCCTTGGAGTCTTCTTTGCACTGGCATTCATCGCCGCTGCCATTGTCCTGGAAATGGCGGGCGGGATGGCCTACTTCAAGCGCGGCTACACTATTCACGCACTGTTCAAAAATGCCTCCGAACTCAAGGTAGGCGACCCCGTCAAGCTGGCCGGCGTCCCCATTGGGAAAGTCCAGGCGATCGGGCTGACCAATGACAGCGTCGTGATCACCATGAAGCTCAACAATGAAGCCGTGGTAAAAACCGATGCCAAAGCCACGATCAAGTTTACCGGGCTGATGGGTCAAAACTTCGTCGCCATCAACATTGGCGCTGCCAAGACCGCGTTCGTCAACGGCCAGTTCATTGATGTGATCGAGCCCACGGACATGAGCCAGATCATGCTCAAGCTCGATAGCGTTGCGACCGGCATCGAGAACGTCACCAAGAGCTTCAGCGGTGACAGCATCCAGAACATCCTTGGCCCGCTCACTGATTTCATGAAGGACAACCGCAACAACCTCACGGCGATGATTGGAAATATGAAGGCCGTTTCCCAGGACTTTACCGAGGGCCGCGGGACCCTCGGCAAGCTGATCAAGGATGACGAACTCTATCGCACCGCGCTGACCACAGTGAGCAATCTCAATCTGACCGCCGACAACCTGAAGGCCACCCTGGATGGGGTGGCTGTGGATGCCAAAGCGGCGCTGGCTGAAGCCAAAGGCACCATGAGTGAAGCGAAAGTGACCATGTCCCAGGCGCGGGTGGTGGTGGACGACATCAATGCAGGCAAAGGCACGATGGGTAAATTGCTTAAGGACGAACGGCTTTACAATGAGACCACTGAGTCGATGATGAACTTGAAGGAAATCCTCATGAAGATGAACAAGGGACAAGGGACCGTGGGCAGCTTGATCAACGACGACAGCTTCCTGAAAAACGTCAAGATGAGCCTGCAGAAAGTGGATAAGGCGACGGAAGGCCTGGAAGATCAAGGCCCCTTGAGCGTGCTGGGCCTGGCGGTGAATAAGTTGTTTTAGGGCGAATTGAATCCCAACGGGATTCCGGCCTCCAGCCCAGGGTTGCGAGGAACGAGCTACCCTGGGTAATGATTTCAAAATGACTCCAACCCCAAAGGGGTTGTGACCGCGCTCCATTCATTGTGTCGAACGTGATGTGCGATTTTCCGGCAACGATTGTTGCGTAATGACTCAATTATTTAGGTCGACCTTCTTCCGCGAGACCTGGGTGTATCCATCATTCGTGGTGCTCAGGCTCCACACCTCCTTCCAAAGGGGTACAAACGTTTTCTGATTAGTGAATCTAAAATAAGTAACTGTGCCGCCCTCTTTCCAGATGTCACTTTCTTCCAACTCCGGAACACCGTCGTTGTCCGAATCTCTAAACAGGATGTCCCGCAGGCGATGCAGGCCATCCCAACGGATAGTTGGGTCCCGATTAGATAGGTCGTCTGGATTTGCGCTAAATTCAAATCTTTGACGAATTGAACTGAACCGGCGAGCGTTGGTTTGTCCTGTTCGTCAATGTAGAGAATAGGCATTCCCATTGCCCCTGAGGCAGCAGGCGGAAGGCGAATAATTAGGAACCGAGCATGGAGTTCACGAACTGCAACGATCCAGAGCGTCACAGGGAATATTGTGTCCGGGTATGCCGTGCTCCCAATACTGAACTCTTCACCGCGCGGATTGATCACGATTGTCGATGGAGATCCATTGGTTTTGGGTCCGCATTTCAGGGTCCACCCAGTCGCCGACACCGATATGATTGGGTGAGTCTTGAGTCCCATGTTGGAAGAAACCGTCGAAGCGAGATTCTTCACTTTCCATTCACTACCTGGACTTTGAGTAATAATTGTATCGATTGGCCAATAAACGACGCGTTTCGCACGATCCAATGCCGATCCGGGTCCGATATATCCTCGTTGCCTTGCAATTTCTGCCACTACAGCGCCTAAAACGTAAAGGATGGATATCGCAAAGATTAACAACCAGAAAGTGAATCGATTTTTCCGAACGTTTGACACTCGGGGCAGCACAGTCTCAGCATCAGAAGACTTGGTCAAGGTTGTCCGTTCCCCGACCTTAGTTAATCCGGATTCCATTGCCAGAATGCCCGCCTTATTGCATCCATTTGCACTTTTTTACGATTGTAGTATCTTCCGCCCATGGAATTGGAATCGAAGGTGGTATCACATCCAGATCATAGTGATCCGAAATGGCACTTGCCTCTAGTTGAGCTCGAAGCCGGCTTGGGCGCGCTGCCTCACGGTTCGAAGGACACGGGCACAGTCGCATTGATCGTGCGCAAGGTCTCGACGACCTTTCGTGAGACGCTCGATTCCATTCAGCTTACTCCCGACGAAGGCATTCCAAATGACCATTGGAACCGCGGCTCGCGCAAACCGGACGCGCAACTCGCCGTCATGCGTCGCGACGTCGCTGAGCTGATAGCCAACGGGCAACCGCTCACCGTCTTTGGCGATAATCTATTTGTTGATTTGGATATTTCAGCCGCGAATCTTCCTACGGGCACGAGGTTGCTCGTGGGTGAAGCGATCCTGGAAGTCACGCCCATGCCGCACGACGGTTGCAAGAAGTTCAATGGGCGCTTTGGTAACGATGCCTTCAAATTCGTACAAGCGCCAAAGACGCGCCCGCAGAATCTTCGAGGCGTCTACTGGAAAGTGGTCGAGGCGGGCGAAGTAAAGGTTGGGGCGGCGATTAGGGTGCTGAAAAGAGCGTAGCCGAGGCTGAAAGTTCAAAGTTCCAAATAAGTTCCAGTCAGAGGTCGTAAGCATCAATCAGCGACGCCATTGGAACTTGGCTTTGGAACTTCTTTTGAGCTTTTGGTCAGTGCGGCTCGCACCTTTGAAGTTGGAGCTTACGACCGTAAAGGGCGTCATGAAAATCATCTACAATCCTAACTACAATATCGGTTTCTTCGGCCTGGAAAAGCTTCATCCGTTTGACTCCAGAAAGTACGAGCACGCGTGGGAAGTCCTGCAGAAGAAGTTTGGCGCAAAGTTGGCTGAGTCGCACATTGATGTCGATCGACCGGCCAGTGATGAAGAACTTCTTTTGGTTCACACCCAGGAATACCTGGATAGTTTGCAATCCTCGCCCGTGATCGCGACGGCGCTGGAGATGCAGGCATTCCGCGTTTTTCCTGCGGCTCTCTTGAATCAACACGTGCTCCAGCCGATGCGTTGGGCCGCGCGAGGGTCAGTGCTGGCGGCGAAGGCGGCCCTCGAGCAAGGCATCGCGGTAAATCTGTCCGGCGGTTACCATCACGCGAAGCCTTCGCGCGGCGAGGGGTTTTGCATCTTCTCGGACATTGCGCTGATCGTGCGACAACTGCGAAGCGAAGGCGAACTGACCCTGGAGCAAAAGACTGTCTACATCGACCTCGACGCACACCAGGGAAACGGCGTTTGTTATCAGTTCAAAAACGATCCGTCCTTTCGAATCTTCGACATGTACAATGGCACGATTTATCCGGCTTCTGACAATTTCGCAACGAGCCGTGTAAACTGCCGCATTCAGTTGCCGTCAGGTTTCGACGGTACGCGCTATCTCCAGGTACTGCGCGAGCAACTGCCGACCTTTCTCGATTCACCGGCGCAAGCCGGCGCTGCGCTGGCGATTTACAACGCCGGCACGGATGTCTATGCCGCTGACTCTCTCGGTGATCTCAAGGTCAGCGCCGAAGAGATTCTCGAGCGTGATTTGTTCGTCATCGATGAATTGCGAAAACGGAATCTTCCGGTGGTGATGTTGTTAAGCGGCGGTTACAGCCAGGAGAGCTTTCAATTAGTAGCCGCGACTGTGAGCAAATTACTGCGCCTCTGATTTTGCGGCTTCCTTCGTCTCCCAGAAGCGATTCATTCGGTCGGCGGATTTCATGAACGCATTGATCATCTGCAATTGGCGCTGCGCCAACTCGGCGCGGAACATCCGAAGCGGTGCGTCGGACAGCCTGCCCTTCAGGACAGACTTATCCATGCGGGCCAAGAGAACTTCGATGTCCTGGATGCCGCCCATTTTCTGCTGATAAAGGCGCATGGAATTGATCAGGCGCTTATCCACGCTTGGCAACACGGGTCTCAGAATCTCAATAGCGTAACGAAATCGTTTGAAGGCGACGCGTGTCATGTGGATGGTCTTCGCATTGACGGGATCCACGTGACGCCGTCGCTCGAGCAAAATCACAAATGCTTCGTCGATGCCCCCGCGCAAGTGCTCTTCTGCCTTCCGAGACCTGGTGGAATCGCCAAAGCACGACTTGATTTCGCGCTTCAAGACTTTCACTCGTGCGGTCAGCGACGGAGTTTTCCAACGTGACACCCTGGCTTCACATTCCTTGATGAGTTTGCCGACGCGACGTTCGAGCTCAGCATGGAATTCCTTCAATTCCGGAAATTGGTTGAGGTTGCCTTCGATAAATTGAATCTGCACGTGCAGGTCGCGCAGTTGATCGAAGGCGTCGAGGCGTTGCTTGAGCTTTTTACGGAACTTCTTCACAGCACCTCCGTCCATGAGTGGGGCCAACAGATCAAGCAGGGAGAGCAACCGCCGTGTGGTGACTCGCAAATCGTGCACGGAGTTTACCGTGCATTCCTTTTTGCAGGATTTAAGGCAGCGCCGATATCTGCGCCAGAGTTTCGCGAGGGTTTTCGCCAAATGGCGGCCAAGGGCCTGATCGGTCTTCGATGTGCTCCGGGCAGTCATTAGGAAGGAACGTTTCCCCAGTTCAGATGGAAATCAAGAGCGGAGTGGAGCGCAGACAGCCTTGCATGCCGTATCCCAGGTTGCCCAACCTCAGGTTGTCAGCATTTTGATGCCCGTCAATATCCGTCCCCCCGCTTGATTGCGCACGTGCTTGATCTGCGCTAGTGTTCGTTCGTTGTCGATTAGCCTATAAGGAACACCATCATGATTTCGGTGCAGAATCTTTCCAAACGCTTCGGCGCGCAGATGGCCGTTGATCAACTCTCATTCGAAATCCCCGCGGGGCAAATCGTCGGTTTCCTGGGTCCCAACGGCGCTGGCAAATCGACCACACTCAAAATGCTTACGGGAATGTTGGATCCCACGAGCGGGACTGCGACCATTGGTGGATTTGATTTGCAGCGTGACACCCTTGAAGTGAAACGGCGGGTCGGTTTCGTTCCTGAGTCCGGTGCGGTGTTTGAATCACTTACTGGGCTCGAGTATCTGGAAATGGTCGCCGCGCTCTACGGAATTCCCGAGGCCTCGGCCCGGGAGCGCATCCGGCAATTCATCGCGTTTTTCGACCTGAGTTTTGAAACGCTTACGGACAAGTTACTCGGCGCCTACTCGAAGGGAATGCGGCGCAAGGTCGTGATCACGGCGGCGCTGTTGCACAACCCGCCGGTGGTGTTTTTTGATGAGCCGCTGGATGGGCTCGATGCCAATGCGGCGGTGGGCTTCAAAGCATTGATCCAAACATTGGCGCGCGAAGGCAAGACGATCGTCTACAGCTCGCATATCCTTGATGTGGTCGAGCGCGTGTGTGATCGCGTGATCATTATTGATAAGGGCAAATTGCTCCTCGACGGCAAGCCCGATGCGCTCGTGGCGGCGCACAACAGCGGCACGCTGGAAAAGCTCTTCACGCAGTTGACTGGTGGCGCTGAACTCGAACGGCGCGCGGAGGATTTCGCCAAGACGTTTCGCCCATGAGCGATTCTTCCAAACCGCCGATTGTGAATCCGCCGTCAAGCACGCGCACGCTGCGCCGCTTGTATCTTACGCTGTTCCTGCGCGGGCGCACCTCGCGCGGTTTGCAAAAACAGGGCGCGCCGAAATCCGTCTGGCAAAAGCTCCTGCTCTCACTGCTGTTCTACGCGATCTTCGGGACCGTGGCGTTGTCGTTTCTGGGCAAGACGGTTTTCATGCTCTCGTTGCAACTGCATGCGCTGACCTTCGTGTTTTTGGGAATGTTTGTCGCCAGCTCCGCCGGTGAAGTGCTGTTTAATCAGGAAGAAGCGGACATCCTGATGCATCGGCCGGTGACCGCGCGGGCTCTCCTTTGGGCCAAGATCTCAGTGATGGTGCAAGTCTCCTTGTGGCTTGCCGGCGCGTTGAATCTCGCGGGGTTTATTGTCGGCACGTACATGAGCGACGGGGGCTGGCTGTTTCCGGTAGCGCATGCCATTTCGACCATCATGGAGGCCCTATTTTGCACCGGGTTCGTGGTGGTGGTGTATCAGCTTTGCCTTCGGTGGTTTGGCCGTGAGCGCCTGGAAGGATTGATGACGACCACCCAGGTGATCGTGGCGATCGTCGTGGTGACCGGCGGGCAATTCTTCCCACAGTTGATCGGCCGCGGAGGAAGTCGAATGGAATTGAGCCTCGATCGCTGGTGGGTCGCGCTATTGCCGCCGGCCTGGTTTGCGAGTTTCGATGATGCGGTCGCGGGGCACGGTACGAACGTTTCGTGGCTGGTCGCGGGGATTGGTTTTGTGATAACGGGAATTGTGCTCTGGCTGGCGTTTGGAAAACTCGCACGCGACTACGAATTGGGCCTGCAGACACTGAGCGAAAGGAGCGCGCCGCGCGCGAGTTCCAAGGGGACAGGGCAACGTCGCTGGGTGGATGTTCTCGTGCACGCGCCGCCGTTGAGTTGGTGGCTGCGTGATTCGGTGGCACGAGCGTCGTTCCTCCTTACCGCTGCGTACCTAATGCGGGATCGCGATGTGAAGTTGCGCATTTATCCAGGATTGGCGCCGATCCTGGCAATGCCCTTGGTATTCTTATTGCAAGATCGAGGCGGAAGGGCGCCGAATGGATTTGGTGGATTTGGCGTGGCGTTTTCGGGGGCATACCTTGGGCTCATCCCGATGCTCGCCCTGAACATGCTGCAGTTCTCGCAGCATTGGCAGGCGTCGGATTTGTTTCGGGCCGCGCCCATGATCGGGCCGGTGCAACTGTGCCACGGCGCACGCCGGGCAGTGTTGGTGTTCCTCACGTTGCCGATCGTGTTGTTATGCGTCGCAGCCACCTGGTTTCTGCGCGGCAACTCAGCGCAACTGGTGCTACTGCTCCCGGGGATCATTGCCCTGCCGGTCTATTCTCTCATACCGTGCCTCGGCGGCAACGCCGTCCCACTGTCGCAGCCGACCGAAGAGGCGAAATCCGTTGGCCGCGGACTGCAAATGATGGTGGTGATGTTCGCCTCATTCGCGATGGCCGGCATCTCTGTGTGGGCGCACAAAGCCGGCTTTTTTCTGTGGTTCCTGGCCGTGGAGATAGTGATGGTAGCCGTGGTCTACACAGGGATGCGCCTCTCGCTAGGCAGCGTGCGGTGGAAATCGATGGAATAGATCAAAGCTCGAAAAAAGATCCATAGGCAGTTTCCAACAATCGCCGCGTTGGCCGTTATCTCAGTAATGCCGGCGATGGTCATGGGCTCGCCTTTGGTCCAGATCATGAATTCGAATTCCGAAGAAACTCTTCGTATTGAGCACAGAATTTTTCCCGATATTTCCAAGCATCGAAGCATCGTTTGTGGAACGGCGCGTCTGAAAATCGGTAAAACTTGTCTCTCGGGTCGGAGATGAAAGGCAGTGTGCCCACGGTTTCATCTGAATCCTGGATCACCTCCCCGCAGAGAGCGCACTGGGTTTCACCTTTGATGATAAGGGCCATGGGCTGGTAGTAGAATAGATTAAGCTTTCAGAACATTAGTCTCGTGGTGTCCAGTCCGTCACCTTGATCCATGGATCATCTTTGGCGCTCCTCTCAAAAACTGCACCTGCGCCTTCGTTGAGAATTTTGCGTAATGATGGGTCAAGGCTGAGCATGTACCCCACTTCGACGATTCGGATGTTCTTTGGATCGTCGTTGTATTCCTCAGACTCGTGGCCGGTGAACATCCTCCAACCACTATCTTCTTCTCTTTTTGCACTCCGTCGGTAGAGGAAGCGCACGCACTCGCCTTTGGCGAAACACATCTCCGACACCAGGGCTTTCTGGTTTGCACATTCAATCCAGCGAGGATCAGCCTTTTTGATGAGGGTCTGTGCAATGTGACAAGATTTAAACGTCACTTCGACGCCCTCTTCCAAGTCTTCAATAAAGACGGGGGTATTCTCCAAAAGACCTTTGTACGGTTTCAAAAAACCCTGTTCTTGTGTGATCGTGACCCACATCCGCTCGGCGCGAGGCTCGTCGGCCGATGGGTTCTTTAACGTGAAATGAAGCCGGACCGAGTCGCCAACGCGCTGAGACCTTCGTTCCTTATCGGACGGAATGAAAAAAGTTTCGGGATATTCCCTGGCTGTCTTCTCGACGTCTTCAAGATTTAGGAACTGAGCCATGAAGAATTATTGGTTGAATTCTTTAAGTCGTGAGTATCACCGTCGTTGACCTGCAGATTTCATAAGGCTTTTGGTCCCTTCCTCTTCCGGCTTCCAGGACCATGCTGGCCCGAATGCCCAATGCCATTCTTTCGTCAACGGTGCGCTCAGGTCCAGCATTTCACATTCAATCGTGTAGCGAGTTGATCGCGCATCGGCTCTTTTCGGTGCGGTGGCTTCGATCAGGATCAGCTGGAGCTTGCCGTTCAATGACGCCTCCTCAGCACCGTAATTGAGAATAAGCTCCATATCCCGGTTACCCTTCAATGTGTACCTTTTCCATCGGCCAGTTTTGGGCATCTTTGCGAGCCATGATTGACTGGCTGTTAACGATTTTGCGCCCACTGCGTGTAGCAGTTGCGTCACATTGGTAACGGGCATGCCTTTCAATAGGAAGGGACCCTCAGCAGACGAAGCGCCGCGTGCTGGTCGCGGATTTTGCAGCGAAGGTGTCTCCGCGGTCACCGACACAGAATCGACACTGTACCATGTTTCGCCTTTGCAACAGAACAGCATGGTGGAATTGCAGAGGGCTAGATGCGTCACAAGCAACTCCTGATCCTCAGTCTGCTTGTCACCATGAATCTCAATGCTCATTCCATTCGGCAAGGTAAACCATTTGTAGGTGAAGTAAGTTAGCGGCTTACCCGAGAGGCTCCCATATAGATATGAACAGGCAAACGGTTTGCCGACACGTTCAAGTGACGCGAGGGCATCCGCATGACTCATCCCTACTCGAAGGGAAATGCTTTCCGGCTCTGTCGCGGTTAGACTCATTGCGCAGATTGTTACTGCAAGAAATACGATTAGCGTGGGTTTCACTTCGCGCTTCCTTGATTTCCTTTCATAGCAGCATGATATCGATTGAGGGCGGTTTGTCGAGGTGTCAGTAATGTGAGGTCAGAGAATTTGTGACTCTTTTCCTGCTCCATCTGCGCGTGCGTTGCAGGAAAAGAGAAGAGTTTATTTACCCGGGGCTGCACTCACTGCGTTCGCTGACCCGGACGCAAAGGGGAAGAGATTCTTTGCGACTTTGCGGCTCAGCGTCTTTGCGTTATAAAGAGACAAATGAACGCCGGGCGCCAAAATCACCCCAAAGGAATAAGCCAATGGATTCATCTAAAAACACAATCACGCTTGAAATCGCTGAACGCCGGGCTTTGCGGATGGATTTTATACACTACAGCGACCTCGTCCAATGCCAGGCATTGGCTATGTTGGCCGGTATGGAGGTGGCTTGCCGTAAACCCGAAAAGCTTGAGGAGATGAAAAAGAATTGTGAGCAATGCGAGAAAAGGATTCAAAACCATTTGGAAGAATTCCAGCGCGTACTCGAAAAGACTTTGCAACTGGAATCGCGCGAGACTTGAGGGGTGAATCGAATTCGCGGCCGCCATTTGGCCTATCACGGTTCGGCGTTTTTGCCAGGACCGGCCTGATTGATGAGGCCGCCGAATGGGTTGTTCACCCATAGCGGCTTGACGAGGCCGTGATTCCATTCCTCAACGGCAGCAGCCAGCCGCGCCGCAATCTCGGGATGTTTTGCCGCGACGTCACGGGTCTCGCCGAGATCTTCAGCAAGATTATAGAGCTGCGGCGCGTTCGTATAGGTGCGCATCCATTTCCAATCTCCTTCGCGCACCGCAAATGCCTCCCCGCCGTCCATCCGCCAGAAGAGACGCGCATGGGGCGGTTCTTTGCGTGCGCCTGTGAGAAACGGTAACAGGTCGACGCCGTCGAGCGAATGCTTCGGATCTGCCTTCGCGCCGCTGCCAGCAAGCGCAGTGGGAAAGACATCCAGCGAGATCACGGGATGATCGTAAGTGCCACCAGCCGGAATATGACCGGGCCACGACACCAGGAACGGCACGCGCACGCCGCCTTCGAAGACATCGCCTTTCTGGCCGCGCAACGGAGTGTTGCGGGAAGTGTTGGCGTTGCGCTTAGTCATTGGCCCACCGTTGTCGCTGAAGAAAAACACCAGCGTGCGCTGTCTTTGACCCGCGGCGTCGAGTGCTGCGAGCGTCTTGCCAATGGATTCGTCGAGCGTGGCAACCATCGCCGCATAGGTGCGACGGCGCTCATCGGCGATGCCGGAGAATTTCGCGAGCAGATCAGTGCGCGCCTGCAAGGGAGTGTGCGGCGCATTGTAAGCTGTGTAGAGAAACCACGGCCGCGGGTCGCGTGCATGTCGCGTGATGAATGCAGCGGACTCCACGCCCAGCCGCGTCGTGAGCTCACCTTCCTCCGGAAGCGTCGAATTGTTGCGCAGTATGGGTGAATTGTTTTCGGCATCCGGTGCTGCCTTTGATTTTTTGCCGGCAGCGACTTCAACTTCGCCGACAATGCCAGGCAGGTAGCGATGGCCGCCTCCAAGGAATCCAAAGAACTCATCGAAGCCGCGGCGATTGGGATGGAACTGGGGATGCGCGCCTTGGTGCCATTTGCCGACGATGCCCGTCACGTAACCGGCGCTTTTCAACGCGTCGGCGAGTGTCGTTTCAGACAGCGGCAAACCCTGCACGGTGTCATCGAGCTTATAGGCAGGGTTGAATTCGTGGCCGAACCGCTGCTGATAGCGACCCGTGAGAAAACCAGCGCGCGAGGGACTGCACACCGGATAACTCACGTAGCCGCTGGTGCAACGCACTCCTGACGCAGCGAGCCGATCCAGTTGGGGCGTGGGAATATCGCGGCAACCTTGAAAGCCCACGTCATTGTATCCGAGATCGTCAGCGACGATCAGCAGGATGTTCGGTCGCTCGGCGGCGAGGCAGTTAGCAGCAAAAACGACACATGAAATGAGCAAGCTGAACGCACTCCGCAGTGACGGACAAGCAAGGCGCAAAGCCGTGAGCAAGTATTGGGGAGGTTGCAATTTGGTGCCTGGTTAAGAACCCGATATCACGCATAAATCATCGGCCGGTAAGCCGGTTTTGGAATGCGTTGCTTGTGGGCCTTGGCGCTGGCGAGCCATGCTTTCTTTGCGAGCTGCACTTCGCGGAGCGCATCGTCTGGCGTCTCGCCATGCGCTGAGCAGAATTTGAGGTCGGGAATGTCTGCGATCCAACATTTGTCTTCGTCACTCCAAAACAGGTTGATGTGGTATTCGCTCATATCAGTCGTTCAAGTTTAGTCCGTTTTCCTCCACCAGCGCCAAGAGTTGCCGAACTTGGTAGAATTTTGCGCGGCGGTTGCGATCCGGTTGCAAATTCAGCATCAATCCCAGCCGATGTCGGTAGATGTGGTGGCTGCCGCTGATGCGGTCTCGGTGAAAGCCAAATCCTTCCGCCAGCCGGCACACGTCCTCAAAGCGGATATTGTGAGATCCAGCCAAAATTTTCTCATAAACCTTTCGGGCTTTCACCGATGCAAAATTACGTCAAAACCAATTGGATGACAATCGGTTTACTCAAATCGACCGTATCATCTTGGTTTGGCATGACTGCGAACCGCAAATCGCTTTTTCCACAATCACGTTATTTCGGCAATGCCCAGGCCAGATAACTATCGCCGCTCTTGGTGCCGAGTTTGCCTCCGCCGCAGGCGAGCACGACGTATTGGCGCCCGTTAACCATATAAATAGAGGGCGTGGCGTAGCCGCCGGCGGGCAACTTGGTTTTCCAAATGATCTTGCCGGTGCGTTTGTCGAAGGCGCGGAAGAGTTCATCCTTCGTCGAGGCGATGAAGACGAGTCCGCCGGCAGTCGCTGCAGGGCCGCCGTAATTCTCCTGGCCGGTTGGAGGAATACCTTTGGCGGTCAACTCCGGATATTCGCCGAGCGGAACCTGCCAGCGGTATTCGCCGGTGTTGAGGTCGATTGCGCTGAGTGTGCCCCAGGGCGGCTTGATGGCGGGATAACCATTGGTGTCGTACCAACGGTTGTATCCAGTCATGCCGTATGGGATTTTTCCGAGGAGATCCAGCCCGCTCGGCTCATCCTTAGCGGCGTCCGCAACAAGTGGCTTGGCGTTGGCTTGCGGGTCAATCAGGTAATTCGCAAGCGCGCTCTTCTGCGCCGTGGAAAGAAACGCGAACGACGGCATCACGCCTTTGCCGGTGTCGATCATCTTGACGATGTCTTCGGCCTTCAGCTTCTTTTCAACGCCGACGAGCGTGGGAATGCTTTGGAGCGGATTGCCTTCACGGTTCATACCGTGGCACGCCGCGCAAATCTGCGTAAACAACTCTGGCCCGTTCGCCGCGCCAGTGCCTTCGCGTTTGGTTTCAACCATGTTAAGAATGCAGGGCGTGTCGCTGGCGTTGACGTAGAGGATTCCTTCGGGATCGGTGGCTGCGCCGCCCCATTCCGCGCCCCCGCTGAAGCCGGGAAAAACGATCGTGCCCTCTTTGCTAGGAGCGAGGTAGAGCGCGTGCGAGCGGAGTTTCACGAACCGTTCCAACGCCGCGCGATTTGCTTCGGGCGAGATGTCCGTCAGATCATTTGCCGTGAGCAATTGCCGCGAGAAGGCGGCGGGCTTCGTCGGGATTGGTTGCGTGGGCCAAAGGGATTCACCTTGCAGATCACTGCTTGGGACAGCTCGCTCTTCGATGGGAAAAATAGGATCGCCGGTTTCGCGATTGAACACAAAGACGTGCCCTGACTTCGTGATCTGCGCGACTGCGGGAATCTTTTTTCCGTTGCGTTCGATGGTCAGCAAATTTGGCGGCGCGGGCAAATCGCGGTCCCACACATCGTGATGCACGAATTGATAATGCCATTTGCGCTTGCCGGTTTTGGCATCGAGGCAGATCAAACAATTGGCAAAGAGATTTGCGCCGATGCGATTGCCACCCCAGAAATCAAAGGCCGCCGATCCCGTGGGCACGTACAAGAGTCCACGCTCTTCATCGAGCGCCATGCCGGCCCAGCAATTCGCCGCGCCGATGTGTTTCCACGCATCAGCGGGCCAGGTGTCGTAGCCGAACTCACCGGGATAAGGAATGGTGTTGAAGCGCCAGGCCAACTTGCCGGTACGGGCATCGTAAGCGCGGATGTGCCCGGGAGCGGCGGGACCGGGACCTTCGCCTAGCCGATCAGGCACGAAGAGCAGGTTGCCAAAAACAGTGACGGGTGAACTGCCGGACACGGCGAGTTTCGAGACGTCACGCCCGAGATCGAGCTTGATGTCGATCTTGCCGTGATCGCCGAAGGAATCGACCAGCTTCCCGTCGCGCGCGTTGAGCGCGTACATGTAATGATCGACGATGTACAGGATGCGTCGCTCGTTTCCGTCAGTCCAAAGCGCGAGGCCACGATTGACGCCTGTGGTCTGCGCGCGCGATTCCGCGTAGGGATCAAAGCGCCATAATTCCTTGCCCGTCGCGGCATCGAGCGCGAACGCTTTGAGTTGCGCGGAGGTGGCGTAAAGAATGCCATCGATAATCAGCGGATTGCATTGGATCTGCGAACGATCATCGGCCCGCGAATCGCCGGTGTGATAGGTCCATGCCACTTCGAGACGCTGGACGTTTCCGGTATTGATTTGATCGAGCGTTGAATAGTGGCTGCGCGCGGAGTCGCCGTTGTAGGAGGGCCAGTTTTGATTGGCGGCGTGTACAGTAATGGCCGCCAGAGTCGTCAACCCACACAATAGACGGAGATTCATAGATGCAAAGCCACTTGTACTCCGGATTGCAGGACGCACCAGCCAAAATTGTTTGTAGCCAGGTCAAAAAGTGGCTTGCGATGCGCAAAAACAGTGGAGGCAGACGGCGCCCAGACCCTTTAGGTTATTGGTAGAAACAAATAACCATTAACTTTGAGAAACCTATGATACCGAAATACACAATCGAATATCAGGCGGACTTCAAGCGACACGCCCCGGTGAATCATTATGGAACGGATGATCCAGTCGCTTGCGAGGAATTCCTGGTGGAATTGCTGGAGCGCAATTTCAAAATCTGCACCATCCGGCACGAAGGATTGGAACTTCCGCGCGTGGAATTTGACAAGATGCTCAAGACCGCTGGCGGAATGTTTGCGGCAAAACGCGTTTGCGCCGCCCTGAACATCAAACCGGAAGAAGAACGCTTCCGATTTGGCTTCGCGGCGTAATGGAAAGGAAACATGACTGACAAGCACACCCCCCCAATCGACACGCTGGCGGCACAGCCATTCCTGAAAGGATTATCGCCACAGCAACTGGAGACCCTCGCGAGCGATGCCATGGAAGTGACATTTGCCGCGGGCGAGGTGATCTTTCGCGAAGGCGATCCGGCCAACCGCTTTTACCTGATTAAATCAGGCAGTGTGGCACTCGAGTCGGACGGGAAAGAATTCGACACCGTACCGATTCAAACAATCCAGGCGGGTGATGTGCTTGGTTGGTCATGGCTTTTCGAACCTTATTATTGGCATTTCACGGCTCGCGCCCTGGAGCCCACGCGGGCCCTCTTTATCTATGGCACGCGCCTGCGGGAACAGTGCGAGTCCGATCACGACCTGGGATATGAATTGATGAAGCGCATGGCGGAAGTGGTGATCAAAAGACTACAGGCGACGCGGCGACAGTTGATTGGAGCACGGCGATAGGAGCCGTGGCTTTTTCCGCCAACCTTTCGATAGCGCTGTTGACTTGGGGAGGGATTGGACCTAACATTTGTCTTGCCCAACATGAAGCAAGCATGCGCGAACGCGCCTTCCCACAGGCCTATGAAACGAAACGCATCCACGTCTCGAACTGGTTTCACTTTGATTGAACTCCTGGTAGTGATCGCCATCATTGCGATTCTTGCGGGAATGTTATTGCCGGCGCTTGGCAACGCCAAGAAAAAGGCCACGGGCATCGCTTGTTTAAACAACATGAAGCAGATGCAGCTTTCGTTCACGTTGTACGCCGGTGACAACCAGGATCGCCTCGTTAACAATAACGGCGCGGCCACTAAATCATGGGTGCTCGGTAACATGACTCCCATTGCGACAGGGCTGACGGCGCAGCAATCGCAGGCCAATACGAATATCCTGAATTTGGTGGATTTGAATTTCGTGAAAAACACTACGCCTAATGGCAGAGACGCCGATAACCAGAGTCTTGGCCCGTACGTCGGCGGGAATCCTGGCGTGTTCCGCTGCCCTTCTGATAAGAGCAAGAATAAGCCAACGGGCGCCGGCCGAGTCCGCAGCATTGCCATGAGCCAGGCGATCGGGGGCTTCACCACTGGAGTGTGGCTGGATCGCAATTACGTGGGTGCCTCGCAGGCAACAACACGCTTTAAGATCTTTCGACGCGAGACCGACATCGACTCGCCGTCTCCTTCGGATTTATGGGTCTTCACCGACGAGCATCCGGTGAGCATCAACGATGGCGGATTTGCCGTAGCCATCCAAACCAACAAGACAGTCGGCGGATGGATTATTGATTATCCGGCCAACTATCACAATAACCAGAGCGCATTCTCCTTTGCTGACGGGCACACCGAGATGCATAAGTGGACAGATCCACAATTGACCGCGCCAGTTGATTTCAATGCGACTGCCGCGCCTGTGCAGTACAATACATCACGGACCGACGCTTATTGGTTGTCGGATCACACTTCGACTGCTAAATAATTTTCTGACTGAAATGACGTCACCATTACGAATTGCACTTTGTTGCGCATTGATACTTGGAGCCGCGGGTTGCAAACCCAAACCCGTGGAACCTCCAACAGCAGCGCCAAAAGGTCAGGGTGTTTCCATTGATGGCGGTGGGGGCTCTCAGCCTGTCGCTCCCCCGCAGGATGCGCCGCCACCGCCGGCACCCGTGGAAGCTCCGCCCCCGGACGGCACCGAGCCTGCGACGGATCTCAGAGGCAGTACCCAACTCGATGACATGTCGAAGCTGCTCCAGCAATTCGTCGTGGAACGAAAACGTTTCCCTGTCGACGTCCCCGAGATGGCCAAGTTAATGGGTTTCCGTATGCCAGCGCTACAACCCGGGGCCAAACTGGTGATCGACAAGGACAACAAGCAGATTCTTTACGTCCCGCCACAGAAGTGAGGAGCGGGGAATTGTTATCGACTGCGATAAAAGGTAATTAGGCTGCCGAGGAGTTGCCTCCCGGTCTGGCCTCCAGAAAGGCCTTGAGTTCGCCGGCTGCCTTGCCCCCAAAGCCAGTCACTTCCGCAATTTGTTCCACCGTAGCGAGACGCAATCGATGCACTGACCCAAATTTCTTGAGCAGCGCTGCTTTGCGCTGCTCACCGATGCCGGGGAATTCATCCAGGATACTTTCGGAAATTTTTTTAAGGCGTAGCTGCGCGTTGTAAGTGTTCGCAAAGCGATGCGATTCATCGCGGACACGTTGCAGCAACTTCAACGCGCCCACATCGTGACTCAAGCGTAAGGGATCGCTTTCGCCGGGGCGAAAGATCTCTTCAAATTCTTTCGCGAGACCGATGATCGGGATGTGACTCAAGCCAAGCTTCTCCAATTCCGCGCACGCAGCATTGAGTTGTCCTTTGCCGCCATCGATGACGATGAGGTCAGGCATTTTGAGCGGAACAGGGGCAGCAATCGGGCTCTCGGTATCGGGCGCGACTGAGTCATCAGAACCACCGGATTCCACGCTTACCCTCTCCTCAGCCCTCTCCCCCGGGGAGAGGGAGATACCGATCTCGTCTTCTGACAATTCTTTGCCTGATGATTCGCCCCGTGCGTCGGAAGAATCGACTTGGGAAACACCCGCAGCCTCGCCTTCCCTCTTCAACCGCGAATACCGTCGCTTCACCGTCTCCGCCATGCAGGCAAAATCATCCTGCCCTACGACAGTCTTCATTCTGAACCGTCGATAATTATTGCGATCGGGCCGGCCCTTCTTGAACGCCACCATTGACGCCACGGCGAAAGTACCGCTGATATTCGAGATGTCGAAGCCCTCAATTCGTTCTGGTGGCGCGGGCAATCCGAGGACCGTCGCGAGTTCCTTGCAATCGCGATCCGGATCAATCGCCAGCGGCAAGTTGTGCGGCACGCGAACGAATTTCGTCGTCTTCTTGGTCGTGCGACGCAAATCCGCCACGACATCGCGCAGTTGCGCGGCCTTCTCGAAATCGAGCGCAATCGCCGCTTTCTTCATGTCGTCTTCGAGTTGGTCCACCAGTTCCGAGCACTCGCCGTCCAGGAAATCGCAGGCCGCGGATACTTGCGCCAGGTATTGGTCACGCGTGACGTTGGCAATGCACGGCGCGGTGCAAATCTTCAAGTTGCCATAAAGGCAGTGCTTGTAATCCGATTCGTTGGGTGTAAGTGGACGGCACCCGCGCAAATTAAATTTGTGCCGCACCAGATTCATCGTGCGCCGCAGCGAACCTGAATTTGGGAACGGGCCAAAGTAGCGCGCACCATCGTCCTGCTTAAAGCGCGTGAGACTGAAGCGCGGGATGGGATCATTCAAATTCACCTTGAGCAGCAGGAACCGTTTGTCATCGCGGAAACTGACGTTGTAACGCGGATGAAATTCCTTGATGAGCTTGCCTTCCAGCAGCAGCGCTTCGGGTTCGCTGCGCACCACATGCACATCAAGATCATGAATGGCATCGACTAGCGCATTGAGCTTCATGTCCCAGCCCATGCGACGCGAGGGATGGAAATATTGATTCACCCGCTTGCGCAGGTCCCGCGCCTTGCCGACATAGATTACCGTCCCGAAGCGGTCCTTCATCAGGTACACGCCAGGCTTGTGCGGCATCTGGCTCAATTTGGCGCGGACTTGTTCCGTCGCGGGCATGACAGAATATGGCAGAAAACAGGAGCTGAATCAAAGAAGTCCCGAGGGAATCCCTGTTGAGAATATTTGCAAGCCATCTTACAAGAGCACACAACGAATTCACGCCATGGCCATGCCTCGAAAAACGCTGCTTGCCCCTGCGATCAAACAGGCAGAGCATCGCGTCCAATGAACCCAAGGAATGTTCGATCTGGTTTTTACTCCGCTTTGCAGGCCTCACGCAGTGTACATTACAGAATTGCGGTCGCGGTTTTTGCGGTGACGTTTGTCATTCTCCTTCCGATACGGAGCGCGCAAGCCGCGGCGCAATCGACGGATCGATTTGGCCTCGCGAAATTTCTGGGCTTCGAGTCGGGGACTGCCGGAAAATCGCCCGAAGGATGGAATTGTCAGCCTCCGGAAACCATTTTCATCGATGACAAGGTCATCCATGGCGGGCAATGGTCGGCTCGAATTGATCGCAAATCGGACGACGGCGCATCCTCAATGACGAAGATGGTACCCATAGATTTCGAAGGTAGAACAATTGAGTTGCGGGGCTTTCTGCGGACGGAAGAGGTGAGCGGCTTTTCAGGCTTGTGGTTGCGAGTGGAGGATGAGTCGGTGATCATTGAGTTTGACAACATGGTGGAACGCCAGTTGAAGGGCACCGTCGATTGGAAAGAGTACTCGGTCAAACTGCCACTCAGCTCGTCCGCGCGAAAGCTCTTCTTTGGCGTTCTTCAGCTCGGCTCGGGAAAGACCTGGGCCGATGATTTGCAGTTGCTGGCGGACGGCAAGTCTATTGGCGAAACGCCTCGAATTGAACGGCCCAAATCCGCCATCGAACTCGATCATGAGTTTGATCGCGGATCGGCAATTACCCTCGCCACACTGAGCGACGTGCAGATTCAAAATCTCGCTACGCTGGGCAAGGTCTGGGGCTTTCTTAAGTATCACCATCCTCAAATCACTTCCGGCCGGCGACATTGGGACTACGATCTGTTTCGGGTGTTGCCTGCCATACTTGCTGCACCCGATAACTCGACCGCCAATAGCGCCCTGCTCAAGTGGATTCCTGGCGTAGGTGAAACGAACCAGCGACCCGTAGTTGCGACGCTCGTTGAAAAGGACCTGCATTTGCGTCCAGAAACTTCCTGGATTTCCAACCAGGCACTTCTCGGCGCGGAACTCAGCCAGACACTGGTGGCGATACATAAGCGGCGGCCATTCGATGGCAAACAGTTTTACGTCTCCAAGGTAAATGGTGTCGGTAACCCGTCGTTCGATCACGAGCCGAACTACCGGAGCCTCAAATTCCCCGACGCCGGATTCCAAATTCTCGGCGCCTATCGCTTTTGGAACATCATTCAATATTGGTTTCCCTATCGCGACGTGCTCGAGGAAAACTGGGACAAAGTACTCATCGAGTCATTGCCGAAGATCGCTCTTGCCGCGGACTCCGAGACATACCAACGCGAACTGATGGCCTTGGTCGCGAGGGCCCACGATACCCACGCGAATTTGTGGAGCTCGCTTCAAGTGCGTCCACCAGTGGGTACAAATCAGCTCCCCGTAATCGTGCGTTACGTTGAAAATCGTCCCGTGATCATCGGTTTCTATTCGCCCGACGTGGAAGAGAAATCGGGATTTAAACGAGGCGATGTCATCGCTGCGATCGATGGGATGGATGTGGAGCAGTTGGTGCAAGAATGGGCCCCTTATTACGCCGCTTCCAACGAGCCCACGCGAAGGCGCGACCTGGCGCAGTCCTTGACGCGTGGCAAGGCCGGCAGGGTTCTGATCCGAGTCCAGCGCGGGAATGAGTCGCTGGAAATTGCTGCCGAGCGAGTGCCGAATTCGACTCTCAAATTTTCGGCCGCCACGCACGATTTGCCAGGCGAGACGTTTCGCCTCCTGTCCCCCGAGATAGCCTATCTCAAACTTTCTTCCGTGCGATCAGCAGAGGCCGCCAGCTACATCGAACGCGCCGCCGGAACGAAAGGCCTGATCATCGATATCCGAAATTACCCATCAGAGTTTGTCGTATTTTCCCTGGGATCGTTGCTGATCGAAAAGAAGATCCCCTTTGCCACCTTCACAGAGGGTGACCTTTCCAATCCCGGCGCTTTCCACTGGAGGTCGACGCTTTCCCTTGAACCTCAGAAGCCTCATTACGCGGGAAGTATTGTGATTCTCGTGAATGAAGTTTCCCAGAGTCAGGCGGAATACACCACCATGGCATTTCGATCCGCGCCCAAGGCCAAAGTGGTCGGCAGCACCACCGCTGGTGCGGATGGCAATGTCTCGACGATTCCTCTCCCCGGAGATTTCCGCAGCATGATCAGCGGCATAGGCGTCTTCTACCCTGACAAGCGACCGACGCAAAGGATCGGTATCATACCCGATGTGGTGGTGAAACCCACCATAGCTGGCGTGCGCGCTGGCCGCGACGAAGTGCTGGAAGAGGCCGTGCGCCAGATTTTGGGGCCGAAGACACCTGCTGACATCGTGGAAAAACTGGCGAAACCGTGAGATACACGCCAAGCTCAAAACAAGCTTCGATGCTCCAGCTCAGATCGGATCATCAAACCTGGGGCTTGGGGCGAGCCATCACGCCAATCTCTCCACCACCTTGCCGTCTTGCCAAAGAATGAGCGGCAGACCGAGCCTGCGGTTCTCGGCGTGCACCTTCCGCGTAGCGCGCCGAAGTGCGCGGAGAGCTGCCGCCGTCCCTGGCGCGCCCTTGCCGTTTGTCCTTTGTTGGCGGATTTCATGTTCGACTCAAATTCTCCACCTTAATACACCAACGACTCCCCCACCTTCGCTAGAAAATCGCTCCAGGCCTTGTCACCCGCCTTGCCATCCGTGCCGAGCCGCACGATCACCATGTTCCATTCAGGTATGACGAAACAGAAATTATCTCGCGCGCCGGCGCCAAAGAATGTGCCCGCTGGAGCGCCGGGAAAATGACGTTGGCCGTCGGCCTTTACCCCGTTGACCCACCAGTTGAATCCATAAGCGCCCATGCCGAAGATTTTGCTCGATGGATTGGCGTCGGGAATTGTTGCCGGCACTTGCACGCGCGTCGCTTCCTCCACCCAGTGTTCGCTGATGAGCTGTTTGCCGTTCCAGTTGCCGCGATTCAGGAAGAGAAGTCCGAAGCGTGCCGCCTCGCGCGCAGAGATCTGCATGGCGCTGCGATTACCGGAGCCGCTGTTAACTGCCAGTCCATCGATGGTTTCGATGCGTCCCCATTTCCATTGCTCGCGATTCATGCCAATCGGGTCGGCAATGCGGCGGCGAAATAATTCATCGAGCGGCTCCCCAGCAATGCGTGTCAGCGCATTAGCGCATTCGTTCATCGCGGAATCCCAATAAGCGTATTGCGAGCCCGGTGGCGTGAAGAGCGGTTTGGGATTGGGTTTGAACGGCGTGACACTCGGCCCGTGAGCATAAGTGCCGCGAGGCTCGTCGCCCATAGCGCGATAACCTGAGGTCATCGTTGTGAAATGGCGCAACGTGACGTCGGGATAATTCTCCGCGAGCGACGGCAGCACTGATGCCGCCTTCGTTTCAAGCGTGCATTTGCGGTCATCGATCAACAACCCAAGCGTCGTGCTCGTGAAGGATTTGGTAAACGACCAGATGCCGTGGACCTTCTCGCATTCCGGCCCGCGCCAAATCATCCACCCATTGCGAATCACGACCGTCTCGCGCATGCCGTTGGTGCCGACTTTGCCATTCATGGATTCGATCGCGGCTTTCAATTTCGCACCGTTTACTCCCTGCGATTCCGGCGTGGCTTCCGTCCAGTCTTTTCCCGGGAATACCGTAGGGCGTGTCGCTTCGACGAGCAGCTTAAGGTTTTGATTGTACTCCGCTTCCGGCGCGCTCGGCTCAAACTTCCCCGGCTTCGCACCGCGGACGGCGACAACCATGCGCAATCCAGGAAAGATCGTAACCGTGTCGCGATTCCACATGCCATTGGCTTGATACGTGTCTGCCGGCGCTGACGGCCAAACGCGCTCGCTGGAAGTGGACGGGCGTTCATTGAACCAAAAATTGAATCCATACACTCCCGGTCCATGTGGTGTTTGATCCGTGGACCCGCCGTATGTTCCGATGGTTAAATAATCGTCGCCCTTTTTCTCTGTCTTCGGGAGCGATGCTGGCACACCGGGCTTGATGCAATCATCGAACAATTTGCGCGACAGCACTGGCGCGCCGTTCCATTCGCCGTGATTGAGCCAAAGCCACCCCAGCCGTGCAAAGTCCCGAGTGCTCGCCAAAACGCCGAGGCCCTTGCGTGAACCGAAGATCGCACCGTCTTCAAATTGCAACGGTGCCAACCGTTGACGTATAGCTTCATCTAGCGTCTGTCCGAAAACCTTTTCCAATGACCGCGCGTAAAGTTGAATCCCGTAATCATTGTATCCCCACGCCGCGCCGGGAGGTTCCGTACGTCCGTACCCGCTGACCATGTTGGCGAGATGCCGATAGGTCATCGACGCATCCTTTTCGCTCAGGGTCCAACCAGCGTCTTTCACGAGCGCATCCACACTCGGGAGCTTCCCCTCCTGCACCGCGAGCAAAAGCAGTGTGCTCAGCACCGGTTTAGCCGCCGAGGCCCAGTCTTTGTTCGCCGTGTAATTGCCCCACGACTTGACGAGATACCCATTGCGAATGATGCAGCCATCACCGCCAGAGTGCTCGGCGAAGGTATCGAGCTTTGAGTCGTCGAGGCCAACTTCGGCCGGTGTTTTCCGATCCCAGGATTTGGCGGGGAAAATGACGAGTTGCGCGAAAGCCGTCAGGGCGGAAAGCTGCCATGCGATGAGCAGGGAAAAAATGGATCGCATGGATATTGACTACCGGCGTCGATGATGTCCGGCAAGGCGAAACAACTCGGCAGGGATTCCGGGGTATTAATTTTCTGGATAAAAAAATAGTTTTTCGAAACAGCGGCGCTTTAGCGCCGGTCTTGCCGCATCTGACTGGAAATTGGCCCTTGGAGCTTCTTTTGAACTTTGAACTTTGGGCTTGGAACTTATCTGCCAATCTCCGGCTTCTCGATAAACGCGTAGCACAGCATGTGACAAATTCCCATGTGCGCATCTTCGGCGCGGCCGTAGTGAGCATCGTTGATGACGATAGGTTCCGCCGCAATGTCTGCGAGTTTACCGCGTTTTGCTCCTACCAGCGCCACGGTGAAGAGGCCATTCTTGTTCGCCCAATCGACTGCCTTCACCACGTTGGGTGAATTGCCGCTCACGCTCATGCAAATCACGATGTCACCTTTGCGTCCGTAGTTTTCCAATTGGCGGACAAAAATATCCTCGTACGCGTAGTCATTGCCCAATGCGGTGATCCAACTGACATTGTCGTTGAGCGACAGGACGCGAAAGCGTTTACCTACTTTGTCGGAGGCGCCTTTGCCAAGGTCCGTTGCGAAGTGCGATGCATTCGCGGCGCTGCCACCATTGCCGAAGACAAAAATCTGCCGATCCTCTTTGAGTGCCTCGCGAAGCTTTTCGATGATGCGACCGACGGCATCTGCTGGAATGGAAGCATGAGCTGCCTGCTGTGCCTTAATGTAATCGTTGATCCACTGATTCATTGTGAAAAGACTCTAAACGGGACGCCTTTCCTTGCAAGTGGGATTCGTGGTGCCCAGCCGTCAAGGGCCTGATTCCAATTTTGGCCCTTCTTATTAACACCGTGGCTTTAGCCCGGTGCAAATATGCCGGGAAGACTCCGTAGCCGTTTCAACGGCTTTGTCCCAAGGGAGAAACTGTTGAAACAGTTCAGCAAAATTTTCGTCTCGTATTCACCGGGCTAAAGCCTCGGTGTTAATGAGAACTTCGGCGGACTTTGTGCCGCCGTTACTCTACGGCCTGCGCCAAAACCAACGCCCCCACCGGCACCGCGTCCTCTCCCAGTCCCGCCAACGCCACTTCCGGCCGCGGTGAAAACGCCTCCATCACGAATTTGTCCAGCGCTTCCATCACGCCCGCTCGCAATGGCTCCCCAACCAGCGATAATCCTCCGCCCAAAATAATAATCTCTGGATGAAACAAATGCGTGACGTGCGAAAGACCGAAGGCCAGATCTTCCGCCGTCTCCATCAGAATGTTTTTGGCAAGCGCATCTCCTTGTTGCAACGCCGTTGCCAGAAATCCTGCTTCGCCACCGCTCGCGTTACCAATCAATTGAAACAACACGCTGTTCGGCATCGTCGCCTTGGCCTCACGAATCTTGCGATCCACCGCCCAGCCGGAACAGCGCATCTCCAAAATTGTTCCCTGCTTATCAAGCCGTACGTGGCCGATCTCCGCCTCGCCCGGCTTTGCGCCATGATAGATTTTCCCATCGACGACCAACCCACCGCCGACACCGCTTCCCATCGTGACGTAGAATACCGGATTGTGCCCCACGCCTGCACCATGCGTGGCTTCACCCAGCGACGCAGTATTAGCGTCGTTATCCACTCGGACCGGCAGCTGTGTGATTTCCTGCAACCATTTGCCCAATTGAAATTCCGACCAACCCTCAATTTGATGCGAGCAACAAATTTGCCCGGTTTGCACATCGATCGGCCCACCGAAACCAACGCCAATGGCAACGGGCTTGGTAGTGGCAATCAACTCTTCAAGCGCAGGCTTGAGCTGTTCGCGAATCCCCGCACCGCCCTTGACTTTGTCGACATTGAATCGGCGCCGCTCAGTGATTCGCGCCTGCTCATCGCCAGCGACGAGTTGCAATTTCGTCCCGCCGATCTCGATGCCAAGAAACCGTTTCGCCATGGGTTGATTTAAGCGGCTGAAGTCGTTGGGTGAAACAGAATTTTGACTCGGTTTCAAATTCTCAGCGGCTGGACTTGCTACGGCCCGGTTGCGTGTTATCGTGCCTCATACGCCGCAACTATAGCGGCCGGCTGATCTAAACGAAAGCGCACATGCAAACAACTGTTCAGGACCCCACCATTCAAAAAACCCGCGAGCTTTGCCAGGCAATCCTTGATCGGCCCAATTTCACGGATGTGCGCACGAAGATCGAGACCTTCATGAACGACGAAGTCGCGAAGATCCAATATCAAATGCTGAACGAGCGCGGCATGCACCTGCAGCAAAAGCAGCAGGTGGGCGCCCAGATCACCGACGAAGAGGTGGCGCAGTTCGAAGCCGCGCGCGATACGTTTATGAAGAATCCCGTGGCAACTGGTTTTCTGGAAGCGCAACAGGAGTTGCAAAAACTGCAGGAGTCACTCAGCGAGTACGTGAATAAGACTTTCGAATTGGGACGCGTACCGGGCCCGGAGGATTTTGAGAACTGCGGGTGCGGGACGCATTAAGCGTTTCGTTTCTCTTTTTCGTCCTCTTCTTCCGGACGATCGAGCATCAGTGCCCCTCCGAAGGGCTGGTTGCATAGTGCTGGCGCGTTTGAATAATATCGTATCCGCGGTTGCTCGTAACTACTGCCTCAATCTCACCCTTGCAAAGCGGCGCGGCAGCGCACGCACTCCAAGACGCTGGCGCGCAAACGGCACTCATTCATTCAAATGTAGGCTATTGCGCTATGTCGGGATCCTCTTGCAAAGCCCTATTTCCCCTTCTTCTTTCCGGCATTTGGCAGCGCAATATTAATATCAAACAATTGCTCGGGCCATTGAAACGATTTGGCCAGCTTCTGCAAATCCTCCACCACATCCGGATGTTCCTTTGCGACATTGTTCTTTTCCCCCTTTCCAGCACATTGGGATCCTAAGCTTAGAATTCCACGTGGACAAGTTGTCGCG
>JADMIO011602877.1_pt1 | contig 38822 bp, 43 predicted proteins | sample 8958161 | NCBI WGS metagenome assembly JADMIO01 (sample SAMN16585339, study PRJNA669376) | soil metagenome | isolation source: Crop rotation soil | place: USA: Cullars Rotation, Alabama | collected 2011 | reverse complement strand
GATGGCTTGCATCTGCCGGAGCAGGCCCTGCTCCCGCACTTGATGGCTTGCATCTGTTCCGTCGGAGACATGATTCCCTGTTGTTGGGACGGAGAAGTAATTTGCTTTGAGGCACTTAAGGCTTCTCAGTCACTTTTGGGGTTCCTGGATCATTGTTGACTGGATCGCGGACGCGACCGGGCGGAGACCCGGGTAAAGCCACAGCGCTCGACAAGAGCGCCGAACCGGGGATCGGCTCGATATGGATCCCATTTGGGACGGCGGTCAGAAACACGAGATGAACATCGCGGACCGCGTAGGCTCGATCAAGCCATTCAAAGACTGCGTTCGTTTCACCAAGGCCCGCATACACGAGCGCCATCGCATAAGGTGGCATGTACCGGCTGCGCGAAACCACTTCCAACAATCCGAGCACTTCGCGCGCATCCTTTACCTTCCCAAGCCGCGCGAGGAGATATCCCCTCAACGAGATGGGTTTGCTGTTGCCACCTGAAAGTCGACCGGCGGTGGTGAGCGCTGCGAGCGCGAGAGCGCTCTCGCCAAGTTGTTCGTGGGCCTGACCGCACATCATGTAGCCGACCCAGAATTCTGGATCGATGACCGTGGCCTGGCGCGCCAGCTCGAGAGCGGCGGCGTAGTCGCGATTCTGGAAAGCGATCTGCGACGACATTGCGCAGTGGGCAGATGAGAGCGGCTCGAGTTCGCACGTCCGGCGCGCGAGTTGGGACGCCTCGTCCTGCCGGCCACTCTGCGAAAGCAGGTGCCCCAGCATGGAGTGGGCCCAGGCATTGTTGGGATCAAGAGCAATCGCTTGCCGGAAGGCAGTCTCCGCTGCTGGCCAGTTCCACTCGAGCATCCAGTTCACCTGGGCGAGGGCATGTTGCGCCTCTGACAGATCAGGCTCGGATCGGACCGCCTGGGCAGCGGCTTCCCGGGCGCGAGCCCGTACGTCGAGAGGACACGCTTCGCTGCCGAGCACGGCGGAGCAGGCGTCAGCCAGGCCGGCCCAAGCCAGTGCGTAGTCGTGGTCGATCTCAATGGCGCGCGTGTAGTACTCCACCGCCTTGAGTGTTGTCAGTGGCGTGAGCTGATTCCACAGTCTCCGGCCTCTCAGGTAGAGATCGTAGGCCTCCGCGTTCCGCGAATGCCGCCGCGCAAGCATGTCGAGGCGTTCAGGGGAAAGCCGAACCCGGACCTGCTCCGCGATGGCCGTGCTCAGCTCCTGCTGCACGCCGAGCAGGCTTGCCGGTTCGCGATCGTAAGCTGCGGACCACACCTGTGCCTGATCGCGGACGCGAATCAGAGTACATCTGATCCGCAAGAGCCCGCGCTCAGCGCGAATGGAGCCTTCGACAAGATACTGAGCGTTCAACTCTTCACCAATTGCCGCCACCGACTTCCTCGTGGCCTTGTATACCATCGTCGAGGTCCGACCGATGACGCTCAGGCGCTCGGGATCGATCTGGCCGAGCGATGCGATCAGTTCCTCGGTGAGACCAGCGGCGACGTATTCCCGTTCGGGATCGCGGTTCATGTTCTCGAATGGCAACACCGCGAGCATGATCCGGGCCGGGTCGTTGTCGGGCGCGCCAATCACCTGGACCTCGGCGATGAATCGATAACCTCTGCCCGGAATTGTTTCAATGAAGGTGGAGGCGTCCGGCGAATCCTTCAGCGCATGCCGGATTTTACGGATGGCCGTATTAACGCCCGTTTCCACGTCGACAAATACATTCTTATTCCACAGCCGGGCGACGATGTCGCTGCGCAAGACGAGCTGCCGGCGACGTTCGACCAGCAAAACCAGCAGGTCCATCGGCTGCCGCTCAAGCCGGACCGGCCGTCCGTGATGACGCAACTCATAGCCGGCGACATCGAGCTGGAAGTCGCCAAAGCGGAGCGTCTGTTTGGGAGCCGATGTGAGCATTTTCGCTGGTGAAGAACGTCAACAGTGCCATAAGTCGCTTGGGACTGCCACTTTCTTGTTTCCTACAGAAAATCTCCATCTTCTGTCCACGCTCTCTCCATGGGCACCGGGGGGCGAGACGCTCAGGATGAAGTCATGTCGCCGGCGGCTATTCGTCCTGCGACGTCAAAGGAGACCCAAGACCCACCTATGATATCGAGCAGCAAGATGAACCGCAGTCCATTGCATCCCGACAACACTCCGAGTCTGTCTTTCCGGCAAAGAATTCGCCTCCTCACTCGGACCGGCCTCATGGCGACATTGATGCTTGTCGTCGCGGTTCGTAGTACCACCGTCTCGGCAAGCCAGTCACCAGATATGATCGTCTTACCAGGGGCAACTTCCGCGGAGGGCATCGCCGTTGGTAGTGGATCGACGTTCTACGCTGGGGACCTCTTCACCGGCGACATCTTCCGAGGGGATCTGCGATCCGGCGCCGTCCAGCGTTTCATCCACCCGCCTGCAGGCCGCATGGCGTTGGGCATCAAGGCAGACGTCAGCCACGGTTTGCTGTTCGTGGCCGGCGGCATCACAGGCCAGGCGTATATTTATGACCTCGAGACCGGCGCGAACCTGGCCACTTTTCAACTCGGTGCATTTATCAATGATGTCGTCGTGACCAAAGGCGCGGCCTGGTTTACCGATTCGGCGCTGCCCCGCCTGTATCGGATTCCTCTCTACCCCGGAGCATCCGCCACCACGCTGGTGGTGACCGGGCCGGCGTCGGATACGTCGGGTACGTCGGGCACCCCCAATCTCAACGGAATCGCTGCGACCCCCGATGGGAAAACCCTGATCGTCTCCCATTCGAGCCTTGGTGCACTCTTCACGGTGGATCCCATTACGGGAGCGAGCGCCCTCATCCAAGGCGCGGCGGTTCCGTTCGTGGACGGCATCCTGTTCGAGGCCGGCCGGCTTTACGCCATGCAGATTTTTCTCAATCAAATTGCTCAAATTGATCTGAGTGCGGACCTCTCGCAGGCGACGGCGACGAGGGTCATCACCAGTCCGCACTTCGAAATCCCGACCGCGGTGGCGAAATTCGGTGATCAGTTAGCAGTCGTCAATTCCAAAATCGACACTGGATTTCCTCCGACCGCCACGACGTACGAGGTTGTCATTGTAAATAGTCACTGAGCGCGAAACCACAAGAAGCACAAAGGGCACATCGTTTGTGCTGCTTGTGCGTTTTGTGGTTTCATTCCGGCAGCATCATTGGCCGGATGGCGAAGTACCCAAACACACAAACCGCCATCGCCACGATTCCGCACGCCAGCGCAATCAAGTGAGTACAACCCAGCGCCTCTGCTACCACTTCTGCTGCACGAAACGGAATGACACCAACGAACAGGATGATGACCCATTCAAAGCCGGACACCATTGGTTGACGCTTGCGGAACATCGTTTCCCGGGATTGTAGCGCACTAGGGGCAGAACTCGCCGTTGTCTCACCGCGAAAATAGACTCGCGCCGACATAAATCGTCGATGAAAAGCACGAGCATGCGGTGTCAACGCAAAGCGAGGAGTTTGTTGTTATGTCCAGACTATTTCTTGGAAACATTCCGCATGCTGCAACTGAGGATGATATTTGCGAATGGATTCAGTCCAACGGTTTCACGGTCGAATCGGTGGAAATCATCAAACATCGCGAGACCGGTAGTCCGCGCGGTTTCTGTTTCGCCACTCTGACGAAGACAGCCGATGCAGAAACCGCGGTCAAGAAGATGAACGGAACCATGATGAGGGGCCGCGCCATCACCGTCAATCATGCGGTGCCATTGCACATGAATGGTGATCCGCGGCGCCGCATCGCGTGAACGGGTGGGACTGGCACGAATCGGGCAGCGCCTCAAGGGACAACGCAGTTTTGTGCTTTTTGTGCCTTTTGTGGCTAATCCTCTTAGCCAACGTTGGCGACCTCCGGACCTGGACTCGCCTGCCTGGTGAGCAGGCGAGTCTGCGGTCTCGATGTCAGTCATGGCCTCGTTGTTTTACCAGTTTGTTGTAGAGGCCCAGAATCAAAATCGTCGGTGCCCATTGACCGACGAACAGTCCGTTCTCTTTCCGGTCCATTATGAAATGCAGCGCAAATGCGGCACCGATGCAGCCGAGTGCACCCCATAGGAAAATATCCGACGGTAGCTTTGCTGTCTGTTCTTCAATTCCTCGAGCGATCCAGCCCTCGGAATGTTGCGGTCTCGACATAGTCTCCTCCACTTGTGGTCTCTTTAGTGGTTAGACGGTCAACGATGATGATGAAGAAGCTCGGCACTTACGGAATCCGGGAGCGAGTCGAGATTTTTAACGAGAGTTACAACCTGCCAGATGTCCTCGTCGGAGAGCAGATTCCCCCAGGCAGGCATCGCAGTATTCCGGATACCGTGCTTCACCACCCAGAACATTTCCTTATCGGTAAAGGACGAGCGCGTGAGCGGCAGTTGCGGGGCGGGCGGGTAGAACGAGCGGCCGTAGCTCGTATCCGAGTCACGCGATACGCCGTGGCAGCGCGAACACATCGCCTGATAAGTCTTCGCGCCAGAAAGCAAGGCCTCCTCCGAAGCAGGCATCGGGTTGCTTTCGTTCGCAGCGTGCCGGGCGACGGAGGCATGCAGCGCGGAGCCGAGAAGGCTCGTTTCCAGAGCGGTCGGAGCAACATCAGCCTGGACCGGCAGGACGCCCAGTCTGGCGGCAGAGACCAAAGCGATCGCCGCAAAACCGCAGGCAGATATTGCTCCGACGACGAACCCTTTTATGACCTTCGCGTTCATCATTCGGTTACCGTGATAGTTCCGGACATATCCTCATGGCCGTCGCCGCAGAAGACGTCGCAGATAAATGTGAATTTGCCCGTCTTGTCGGGAGTAAACCTCACCGTCTGGACTGCTCCCGGCGCGATATCGGCCCGCACCTGAAACGCTGCGAGCTTGAATCCGTGGTGCCGGTCCCGGCTCACCAGTTGCAGGATCACAGGCACGCCCTTCTTCACCGTAATTTCACTGGGCATGAATTCGAAACTGGATGCGGAAACGCGGATGATCTGTTCGTTGTTTGGCATCGCCGGCGGCGTCGATTGAAGTACCGCTTGTTGATGCACGTAACCGACAGACGCTGCAAGCACTAGAATTATGATTCGGTTCATATTCATTAACCTCGCGAAATTGGAAATTCTTTGATTTCGTACTCACCCTGAGCGGCTTCTGCTTCGACTTCCCGAAAACCGAGACCTTTATAGGGTTCCCCACCGTTCCATGGAATTTGCGCTTTCTTTGGCACCGAACCAGGCTCCGGAAGCGCCCACATCAGAGATTTGGCCGCGTGGTGCGCGATGTGTCCTGTCATATGGTGGTGTTCCTGGTGAATGTGTCCGTACATAACGGTCACATTGGGATGGGGCATCAGTGTGTCAATGACGGCGGCGCCGTCGCGGGTTGCCCAGTCCCAGTCCGGCGCAAGATCAAACAACGGGCGGTGGGTCAGAACGACAATCCGCGCGTCATTCTTCATCTGTTTCAGATCGGCCTGAAGCCACTGCAGCTGGGCTTCGCCGACGGCGGCCGTCGGATCGGAAACGTTGTCCAGCGCGATGAAGTGAACGCCATTGTGATCGAACGTGTAATGCAGATCGCCAAAGGATTCCTGATAAGCCTCGCCGCGATCCAGGGAAGCGTCGTGCTCACCCGGCATGAACCGTACGGTCTTGACGCGCAACTGGCTCACAATGTCGCGGAATTCAGCCATGCGTTCCCGCCGGACTTTTCGGTCGTCGGTGGTCTGGGTTAGATCTCCGGTGAACACAACGAAATCGGGCTGTTCGTCCAGCGCGTTGACTGCAGCCACAGCCTTTTTCAATGTGCCTTGTGAATCCGGATTGATATTCGGCCCATTAAAGCCCCAGTGCGTGTCGGACAGCTGAACAAAATAGAAGGGGTCATCTTTCTTTTGCCGGAACCCGCCGGCGCGAACAGTTGTGCCGGAAACGAAAACGGCGACACCCAGCCCGGCAAGCTTCAGAAGGTCACGGCGGTTGATAGAATCGTTCATGTGTAGCTCCTTGATGTTGTGAATCAGTTCTTTGTGACTTCACCGTGCAAGACAGGCGAGAGTGCTGAGAAATTCCTTCGGGAATAAATTGATCGTTTTCGTGATCCAGCGAAAACACACGGCGGCGACGGCGGGTCCGCAGTCCTGTTTCCGCCTCCAGCAAAGAAAAGCAGCAAGGCCTGCTAGAATCTGAATTCGATTTCGTCTGATCTGTATTTGGCGACCTGCCGGGAATATCCTCGCGGAGCCGCTGAATTTCTTTGGGAATAAAATCGCCGCATTACCGGTATACCAGGGTGTGGGCCTCATTCGGCAGAGACAACAAGTGCTCAATCAAAACGACGTGACCGCTTTCAATGAAGCTGTTCTGCCGCATCTGGACACGGCCTACAACCTGGCCCGCTGGCTTACGCGCAACGACCAGGATGCGCAGGATGTCGTCCAGGAAGCCTCGCTTCGAGCTCTCAAATATTGGAAGGGATTCTCCGGGCGCGATTGCCGCCCCTGGCTGCTTGCCATTGTCCGGAACACGTATTATTCGTGGTTGCGGGAGCGATCCGTGCAACCCGAATTGACAGCCGACGGGGAAATGGATGAGGTGGACGAGAGCGGTCTCAACCCGGAAAAGGTCCTGCTTCGAAATGCAAACAAAGAACTGCTGCAGGCTGCGCTCGAGGATTTGCCCGTGGAATTCCGGGAAGCAATCGTACTTCGAGAGATGGAAGGCCTGTCGTACAAGGAGATCGCAGACATCGCCGCTGTTCCGATCGGAACCATCATGTCTCGTCTCGCTCGGGCGAGGAAACGCCTCCAGATCTACCTGATGAATGCGGCTGCAAGGAACTATTCATGACCTGCAGGGACACCAGAAATCTGTTGAACGCCTATGTCGATGGGGAGTTGGATTCCGCCGGCAGTCTCGGCGTCGAGAGCCATGTGCAGGGATGTACATCGTGCCTCGCAGAAGTCGAAGCTCTGCACGCCCTCTCGTCGACGATTGAAAACGGACAGTTGAGATTCAAGGCGCCTCCGCAGCTGAAAAAAAATGTGCAGGCTGCCATTCGTGCAGCGGCTCCCCGCGCTCAACGGACTTTTTTCAGCTGGCGCCTGGCCAGCGCCTTCGCCGCACTGGTTTTAATGGTGGCAGTAACCTGGACCGTGACAACGCAACGGACGAGATCTTCAAAGGAAACGATGTTAGTCAATGACATCGTCTCCAGCCACGTCCGGTCGATGATGGCGAACCACATTACCGATGTTGCGTCGTCTGATAGCCACACCGTGAAACCGTGGTTCGGCGGAAAACTCGATTACTCCCCGCCTGCAAAAGATCTCACCTCGCAGGGATTTCGCTTGATCGGCGGCCGCCTGGATTACCTCGACGGCCGTCCAGTTGCAGCGCTGGTCTATCAGCGCAGCCAGCACTTCATTAATCTGTTCGTCTGGCCCGCCGACGACAACGGAATCCAGTCCGAAACCCAATTCATGCGTCAGGGATATAACCTGATCCACTGGACCAGGTCCGGCATGACCTACTGGTTGATCTCGGAACTGAATCTCACAGAATTGAACGAGTGTGCGCGGCTGCTGAAGGAGTAAGCGCGACGTTCGTGAAGTGCAGCCCGCTGGAGGCGGATTAGGAAAGCCGCTTAACCTCTTCCTCCAGAGCGCTGCTCTTCCGACGCAAGTCAACTCCGTGATCGCGCGCCAGTTTCGCCTGCATCCTCGCCCCAAGTATCAGATTCTTTGTGGTAACGAAGTCCCGCAGAAGCTCCTCGAAACGCTGCTGACGTACCGATTGAGGAATCGATGTCTGATAACAGAAAATCCAGGTGTTCACACGATGGACATTCTCGGCATTGATGAATTTTCGGGCATTGAAAATGAGGGAGTGATCGAGGCTCATGGCGGACAAACTACTACGGCCCTGAAACGCCGGCAATCGGGAAAAACACGGATGTCGCCAGGAAATTTCCGGGCGACATCCGGTCGCTTCTTCGCTGAACCAGACTAACGGACAGATTCAGCAGTAACGCGAATCGAGCAGTAATAGGCAATCACGATTGAGCTGATCCAGCCAGCGACGATCAGCAGGTTGGTGCTGCTGACGATGACGATCAGGCCGAATGAAAGCAAACCGGCGATCAGGAACGAAGGCGCGGATAACAGGAAGTGATGAAACCAGATATTGAACACCGACATTCCTTTTGTCAGCGCGACGATCAGTGAGACCGAGATGGAGTTTCCGAGGAAGTAGGTAAACGAGGCGATTACGGTCGCCATCATTTTGGCTGATGTACTATCCACAACCTGCCTGCCGGCGAGTGCTTGATAAGCGAGCCAGCTGGCCGTTACGGTCAGGGCAATCATCCCCATGTTGAACGCAAGCTGATGGAGCACGATCTTTTTCGACGGGAAAACGGTCTGGATGGTGACGCCGCAAAGTCCGACGAGAACAGCAACGGTCGGTCCTTCGTGAATCACCGCAAGAAGCACGACCGAAGTCAGGAACGAAAGCGTCGCTCCCTTGAAAAGATTGACTTTGATCCGCGCGGTTCCTGCGGCGACTGCCAGCAGCAGGACTATCCTCATCGAAGCAAGACTCGGCTGGAATGCCATCGTGTACAACATCGCCGCTAAACCAGCGATACCGAACAGAACGATGGTGCATCGCGCCGCGAGAGGGAGACTTGTGAAACCGGATGTCTTCATGTGGCCTCCGTTGTTCCTGCTCCGCCGTTATTGTGCAGTGAGATCGTCGGCGAGATCGCTCCAGACGATGGTGTCGCCCCAGACAATGGTGTCTCCCCAGACAATGGTCTGTCCCGTCAGATTTGTTGAGACACTGCTCTCCCAGACAATGGTTTCACCCCAGACGATGGTGTCACCCCAGACAATCGTGTCTCCCCAGACGATGGTCTGCGCCCAGGCGGGCTTGTTGAAGTTCAAACTGTTTCCTGTGTAGGTCGAGTCCGCCCAACAGATCGTCTGGCCCCAAACTACGGGATATCCATTGATGAGGTCCGACGCGGGGAAAACGAAAGATGAATTGAGCCAATATCCTCCGACCGGAACGGCCGGATTCACGCCCAGGGCGAGTTCCATCGCGCCGAGCACATTGAGATAACCTGCGCCCCAGTCCAGCGGATTGCCTCGGCTCTCCGCTGTATACATCAAAATCGCTTTTATCGCGTTCGGCGTTAACGCCGGTACTTTGGAAAGAATCATAGCAACCGCGCCGGAAACTTCGGGTGCTGCCATGCTGGTGCCGCTGAGCGCCATGTAGTTCGGATTCACCTGAATCAGCGGGTAGTTTTTAACGAGATAGTTGGACGAAGCCATCACGGAAACAACGCGCGAGCCCGGCGCAACGATATCCGGCTTGATGATTCCGTCGATAGTGGGACCGCGCGAACTGTAGCTCGCCACCACATCGTCGGCTCGGGACGCCGTCCCCCACGTCGTCGCCGCGCCGACTGTAATTACGGATGGCTCAATGCCCGGAGTCAGGATGCCGCCGTAGACGGTGTTTCCGTTCGAGTCTTTGCCGTTGTTCCCTGCTGCGGCAACAACCACAATGCCTGCCTGCACCGCTTTCCGGCACTCGAGTGACAACGGATCGGTATCGGATCCTTGGAGGGGCATGTGTCCCAATGACAGATTGATGACGCGGATGTTCAGCGGTTTGCCGTCTGTACCGTTAATATTGCGGTTGGCGATCACCCAGTCAATCGCAGCAATGACGCTGCTGGTGGTTCCATGCCCCGTGCCGTCGAGCACGCGCAGGTTGATCAGCCGTGCGCCAGGGGCGACACCCGCGTATTTTTTTGCCGGACCATCACCGGCATTTGCAACAATTCCGGCAACGTGGGTTCCATGACCAAACGGATCATTGTTTCCCGGAACAGGTGAGTTCGTAAAATCTTTAGCATAAACAACGTTGGGTAAAACGGGACTGCTCTGAATACCGCTGTCGATAATCGCGACGCCGATGCCATTTCCTTTGGCGTTAAAAGTCTGCAGCGCGACAAGTGCGCCGTTAGAGCTGTTATCCGATTCCAGGCCGCTCAACGTTGCCGTTGTGGCGACCGGCTCGTCGTTGGAAATCACATCAATCGTCGGATCCTGAGCCAGTATGGCAAGCTGATCCAAAGTGATTTCTGCAACCATTCCGGGAAAAGTCGCAAAACCCGTCACGTTTTTCGCCTGGGACTTCGATAGCTTTTCCGGCAACGTTCCAAGTTCGTGACTTTGAATAATCACGCGAACTTTATCTGATGCTTTGCCTGTCTTCAGCAGGTTTTGTATTTTAGCGTCGACACTCTTGCCGCTCTTCGGCCGATTCTGAACCTGAGCATTCAGGCCCATCGTAAGGGCCGCGATCAACAGGATCGACGTACCTATCCTCTTCATATTTAGCTCCCGAGCTTTTTGGAATTACCGCTCTCCAGCTTTAATCGACCGCGCTTTCGCGCACTTTAAAAAATCTCGAATAAACTTGGTGGACGGTTTTTGTCCACGACGTGGAAGGGCACAGATTGGCCTTTATTCAGGCCACTTTCGGGCCATTCATTACCACTTGAACTTCAAAAAATAACCCAAGACGTTGTCGGGTCGGCACCGCCCGGCGGAATGCAAGTTGCCAACGAAAGGACGTTTCATTGCCCTACCTGACTCCGAAGGGACGAGAATGATCCGATTAAGCATCGGGATATTTGCGTTGATCACAACATTGGCGGGCGCAGTCCTCACTTCGGTACGTCTGGAGGCTCAACCTCAGCCATCGCCGACTGGCGCGCCGACGCCCTCACCGTCTGCGGATCAATCTGCTCCTCTGCAATTCAAGATCGGCGATGCCACGATCACACCAATCGCATTCATGGATCTGACGAACACGTTTCGCAGCACGAACTCGGGGACCAGTCTGCAAACGAACTTCGGAAGCATCCCATATAACAACGTTCCCCAAGGCCGGCTTACTGAAAACAACCTCAGCGCAGCGAACTCGCGTATTGGATTTCGCGTCGATGCAAAAGTGAAGGACGTATTCGTTCTCGCCTACTATGAGAGCGATTTTGTGGGCGGTATCGGTAACGCCGCGTTCAACACACAGGTTTCGAGCAATAGCCTGATCTACCGCATTCGTCTCTACTGGGTTGATTTGCGCAAAAAGAAGTTCGAATTCCTCGCCGGTCAGTCCTGGAGCATGATTACGCCGAATCGCAAGCAGATTTCGCCGGTGCCGGCGGACCTTTTCTATTCTCTGGTAGTCGACGTGAACTACATGAACGGCTTGACGTGGGGCCGCATTCCGGGCATCCGTTTTGTCTATCATCCTGGCGACAAGGTAACGATGGGAGTATCGTTGGAACAATCCACGCCATATTTCGGCGGCTCGGGAGGTGGCGGTATTCCGACGCTACCGGCAGCATTAGCAACCCCGGAAGGTTTCGAGCTGGACCAAAACCTGATCAATGGGATTCAGGTCCCCAGGCTTGCTCCTGACGTGATCGGAAAGATCGCGTTTGATCCCAGTTCGCGGGCACACTTTGAATTGGTCGGCGTCATGAGCGAGGTAAGACTTTTCAATCCGCTCACGCAACAGCACTTTACCCAGGCCGGAGATGGAGGTTCCGTGAACGGAAACTTCGAAATCGTCAAAGGGCTTCGCCTGGTCACGAATAATTTCTGGAGCGCCGGCGAGGGAAGATACCTGTTTGGCGTCGCCCCGGACTTCATTATCCAGGCGAACGGGAAACCTTCCTTCATCCATTCCGGTTCGACCGTCTCCGGATTGGAGTACACGCACCACAACACGCAACTTTATGGGTATTACGGCGGAATTTACATCAAGCGCAATACGGCGCTGGACGTTGACAGCAAAGCGATCGGTTACGGGTATGCTGGCTCGCCCAACAGCCACAACCGAACGACCCAGGAAGGAACAATCGGATTAATCCAGACTTTGTGGAAGGACGGAAAGTACGGTGCTTTCCAGTTGATGTTCCAGTATGCATACTTCTTCCGTAATCCATGGTTTGTTGCTGCCGGGGCGCCGAAGAATACGCATCAGAATGCCGCGTGGTTCAACATTCGATATACGCTTCCCGGTGCTGCGCCCTCAATAAAGTAGCAAGACCTTCAGATGATCTGATGGTGTAAAGCTGAAAAGCTATGCAGAAGCTGCCCGGCTGTCGAAGAGCCCGCCACCGTGCAGGACGCTCGTTAACAGCACCAGCGCAACCGCCAGAACTGGCCATGCAAAAGCAAAACCCTCATTGGGGGTGATGTCGGTAAATTGCACATCAATGAACACTACGGCAGAAGCCAGAAGGACAGATGTGGCGTACGCGAGGACCATGGCTTTCCGATTTACGCGGCCAGGATAACGGACAACGCGTCCGCTGATTTCGCCGGCAAGAAAAACCATCAGCAGCCGCATCGCAACGAAGAGCGCGGGATGAACGGCTTTGTAAAAAAAGCCCCAATTTCCCGGCGCTATTCGCGTGAAAAGGTAATACATCAACGAGGAATCGGGCCAGAGTTGCGCCTCAGAAAACGCGGAAACCGGTCCGAGTGCAAGATAGCAAACGTACAGCGCGCTCCAACCCATGGCAATGGCGGCCAGGGTATGCAACTTGTTATTCCAGGACTCCTTCAAGATGCCCACGACGATTGCAATGATCACCTGCCGCCAGTACCACAGACCAGAACGGCCAGTGCTTAGTTGCTGATTCAGGTCACCAAGCAAGACCTCATTGTTGCGGCTGCATCCGAAATTATGGAGCAGCCATCTTGCGAGTTTCGGCGGTTGCATTGCTTTCATGCCTTGCCCCTCTCCAGTTCCGGCAACCCATGCCACAGCTTCACCAGTGACCGCTGGGTTTCGCGCACTTCCTTCAACCCTCTGGCGGTCACATGGAAATATTTCTTTGCCCGGCCGCCGCGCTCCGGCGTTGGCTCTCCCAGTTCGGAACTGACGAATCCTTTGTCCTCCAGCCGCTCCAGCGCCGCATACACGCTGCCCACAGCGACGTCCCGGCCAGTGCGCTTTTCAAGCTCTTCACAGATCGGAACACCGTAGGCGTTCTCACCCAGGCGTATAAGGACGAGTATCACCATCAGTTCGAAGCTTCCCAGTTGGTCACGCTTTGTCATTTAGTCCAGGATAGTGAATAAATATGCCGGCGACAAGCGTTTTCGGAGCTGTGGAAATCTTCAGGAAGACATCGGACTTTACTTGCCGCTCGGCTTGTAGCCCTTCCACACCCATTCAAAGGCTTCGGGCATGGTCTGAAGTTGCACACGCTGGTCGACGTGGCCCGCGGCCTCGGAGAAAACGAACTGGTACGGATATCCTTTGGCCTTCAACACACTCGCCATCCGGTTGTTGGCAATCACCCAGTTGCGCATCTGCTCGGCGGGAGAGGTCGCGCCGAGGTCGTTCTCACTGACGTGGATCCAGATTCGCAGGGGCTTTCGCTCGGCATTCGGGATGAAAGTCTGGTGAAAGTCCCAGGCGCCGTTCGGCGCCGTCGCGTTGCGCTGGAGTGCAACGAACGTCCCCGAATAGCTGACGACGCGGTGGTACAGGTTCGGGTGCAGCCAGGCCATCGTGAGCGCGGCAGCAGCACCCGAGCTCATGCCGAAGGTCGCACGGCCTTCGGGATCGGTGGTAAAGGCCACCTGGTAATCCTTGGTGATTCGGGGCAGCACTTCCGTCTCGATGAAATTCGTGTAGCGGTCCGAAACCGTGTCGTATTCGATCGACCGCTGGCTGCCCGGCCCTGGAGCGATCAACACTGCGACGATTGGCGGAATCCGCTTCTCACTGATCAGGTTGTCGAGCATTGGCGGCATGAAAGCCTTATCCGTCACCGGCGTCCCGTCATTGACGTACGTCTGTCCGTCCTGCACGACGATGAAGGGTGTTGGGGTGTTCGGTACGTACCCGGCAGGAATGTATACAGCGACCTGACGTTGGAAGACCTGATGCTGCGGCGGTTCTGCCGGCGTATCTCCTCCCGCGCGTGCTCCTCGAGCGCCGCCCGCCGGCGCGGTCGGGAAGATTTTACTTTCAGCCGAGTTCATCGTGAAACGGATCACGCGGCCTTTCGGCACGTTGGATTTTTCGCTGAAGGCCGGGTCATTTGCATAAGGCGGGGCGATCCGGAAATTACCATCCGTGTCCAGACGCACAGGCACAAGCGGCGGCGCCGTCGACGGCCGTGGCCCGGACGGCTGCGGGGCCGCGGTCTGGCCGCCCCGTTGTGCATAAAGACCCGCAGTCAGGGCAGTGGCCGTGATGAGGACGACAAATAGAAAGCGAATGCGCGCTTTTCTGAGACTCGGCATGGAAAACCTCCAGTTCAGCGGGTCTATGAAATTTCGGCAAGAGCACATCATAGATTCACCGCTTTTGCAAGTTTGGCAGCACCTAGGAGCAAGTCATACTTGATGCAGCCGGCTCCGAAATCGCCGATTCGCCATCACCAATCGCCGATCTGGAACATCCTTACAAATTCAGCGCTATCAATGGCATGGATATCATCGCTAAGGATATCGGCAGAAGGATGTTACAAATCGGCGATCGGCTGTTGCGAAATGCTGAATGAGGGCGAACACCGCGCGCAGCGTCTTTTGAACGGACCGGCAAGTCTGACTCAGGCGGGGAGTGAGCACGCTAGCCACGGCATCCCTTCTGTCTTGAAGAGCTCTGGATATGACCCGTCCCTACGGTTTGGTACCCGGCGACGATTCGTACTGCGTTCACCCGCATTGGAACAGCCCAGTGAGAAGAAGATGTTAGACTTTGCGCAATGTCCAAGATTGTAAAGACACCAGATTGCGTCATACAAAAACGGCCCGACGGGTCGCGTGTGTGCGCCCTCCACGGAAAGCCATTGCGGCGGCAAGATATGTCCGGGCCTGCCAATCCGCCCGGACCAGGACATTTGTCGGCATGGATCTGCCCCGAATCCGGTAAGACTTTGATTGAGATGGAAGGATTGTGATGTCTTTTCCAGGGCTATACCGAAGCTATGGTTTTCCGGAAACCCCGATGGGCTCCCGGCCGATACCGAGAGCGTCAGCAACGCGGTTGATGTAGTTGAACCACGACGCGATTAATGTAATTTGGAGAATAGCCCGGTCGTCGAACCCCTCGCTACGCAAGCGTGCATGGTCCTGCGGACCGATACCTGTCGCATCCTTTGTGAGCTGCACGACGTAATCCAGCATCGCCCGCTCTGCCTTGCTGATCGGAGCCCGGGTATAGTCCTCTTCGAGAGCTCGAACCAGTTCTTTATCGAGTGTCACGCGACGCAGAAACTCTGCGTGAGACTCGATTCAGTAGTGGCACCGGTTTGTCACCGACACCAATGTAGCGATCATTTCGTGTTGGCGTCGACTGAGAGGGAGGTTAGGCGACATCATGGCGCCGAACGCACCGAAGGCATGGTAGAGCGCCTCCGGAATGAGGCTGTGGGAGGCCACGATCTGAGAAGTACCGTCCGTGGGATGGACCGGTGTTGCGTACTCGATCGGGTACAGCGCCCTTTGTGCTTCGATAGCTCTGCGGAGTTCGTCGCTTGCTTCCGCCGTCGGGACAGTCTTGATCCAAGCCATGGTTGTCCTCCTGACAAATTCGCTTTTTCGGCGAGAGTATACGGGCTTAGTGCCTGGGACAATAGCGAACTTTTACAGGCGGGACCGGAACGGAACAGAAGAGGGACAAAACGCACAAGAATGAAGCGGCTTCACGATTTTCCTACAGTTTGATTCGCGGCCCTATCAAGCGGGGTTCAAGGCGGCCTGACGACCAATTGATTTCCGCAAGTGCCGCGAGGCAACCTGAATTTATTTCATTTTGTAATGGCCGGCGCTGCCGGTGCCATATAGCCCGGACGGCTGGTCACCCGAAGGGCTCGACCGCCATTCTGGTTGGCAGAGATCTTGACCCGCCGAAACGCCCCGTCGCGCCTGGAGTCGGTTGACGAGTATCCGATGGTGTATTGGCTGCGGATGCCACCGGCAATCTCGAGCCACACCTGGTCCAGATGAGAGAGAGACTCCGGAAAATATGCGCGGCCGCCGCTTTGAGCTGCGAGTTTCTTGAGCACCCCGGGGTTCCGATCTTCATCGGTGTCGTCGTAAATGCCGATGGTGTAAATCGTGGCGCTCGATCGTTGTGCAACCTGGAGGACGTCTTCCAGTTTGCGGTGACTTGCGTTATCACCGCCATCACTCAGTACAACGAGTGCTTTCCGATCGCGGGTCCCGCTTTTTAAATGCTCGATTCCTGCGTCGAGTGCATCGTACAGAGCCGTGAGTCCCGAGGAAGGCCTCTTGAGTAACGCGGAACGGATCGCCGCGACATCGCTGGTGAATGGGATGGAGCGAGGCAACCCGAAATAAACGCTTTCGTTGAAATCCATGACGAACATCTCATCAGCCGGATTGCTGGCACTCACAAAGGCAAGAGCCGCTTTCGTCACATCCATCCGCTTTTCACGCATACTCCCGCTGTTATCGATAATCAACCCGACAGTAGCGGGAACATCTTCGGCGCGAAACAACTTGATCTTCTGCGCATGGCCTTCTTCAAACACTTGGAAGTCGGCCGCTTTCAGTCCGGATATCTGCCGCCCTCTGCTGTCGGTGACCGTGACGTTGAAGACGACCAGGTCGACATCAACCGCGATCGTAAATTGCCCTCCGTCCTCCCGGTCCTTTTGAACCGGGGAGGAGGCAGCTAACAAGCTGAGTAAAGCGATGCGAATTAGCGATAACACAATGCTCGAATGGAGAAGCTGAGACTTACGATCAGAAAGCCAATCATTGCCAGAAGGGGAAGATTGCTTGCGGTCTTCGGCAGCCGCGCGGTCTGAACCGGCGGCACTACGACAACTTCTGCTATCTCAACCGTCTCTCCTGTTGGCTTAATTGCCTTGATCGGCGCTTCCTTTAAGGCAATAACCGGCGGGTCGTTAACTGTGGTAATGGGCGCTACGTAATTTGGCGCAATCTCATCCGGAATGTAAAGCACCGGCACCTTGGTAATCTTCGCCAACACTACAGCACGCTTCTTGGCGTATACGAATTCCTGGCCCCAATTGTCGCCGGGATAGAACCAGGCGCGAATGGCTTGCGGGTCGCCTGCAGCTCTCTCCGCAAATGTCATTACTGTCTTGTCCGTCGCTTTCAGACGGTAATTCGGTATGGCGAGGATCGTGGAATAGACATGCGTTTCATCTTTGTTAAAGATCTGTACGATGTGCCTGTCCGACTGGGAGTCCAGCAATTTGAAAACATATGTTCCGGCCGGCAGAACCTGCGCGTCCACACCCGGGACCTCGACCGGCGCACTGAATGTCACTGTCGTCTTTTTGTTATAGGACTGTGCGGATGCGCTGCTGGAGAACATCATGCACATCATACCGGCAAGAAGAGCAAATCCTGAGACACGAACGAAACGTTTCCATTGATTCCGAACAAACATCACGAACTCCTGTGTTTTCTAAGGCCGATGGTTCACGGATCCTCCGACTTAGCTCGGCGATCCGAAGAGCGGCTGGAATATTCCGGCGCTCCGCAACTATTGAGGGTTAATACTGGATGGCTGCTGAGGTGGTGCTGTCGTGCTTGGACACAACCATTCAGGCTAAACGACGGCCGCTGATCAACCGCAACAACACGGTTATGACCGCGATTACGAGCAGGATGTGAATAAATCCGCCCATCGTGTAAGACGACACCATCCCGAGCGCCCACAACACGATTAAGATCAAACTGATGGTCCACAACATCGTGGTTCCTCTTTCTTCTTCTGATTCAAGCCTGGATACAAGGTTGCGCTTAATCACGGAGATTGTCTGTGCACAATTGCACAGAGTTAGGAACGGCAAGTTTGAGACAGTAGGACTGTGAAGACACTAACGAACGGCAAGAAGGCCGTGAAGGCAGGAAGAGCTCTCAAGGCAACGGCCTCGAAGGCTGTCGCCGATCCGTATCTCGCTAATCTGTTCGAGCAAATTGAAGAGGGCAAGACTGTATTGCATCTCGCGAAGCATGAAAAAGTCTTCTCTCAGGGTGACACCGCAGAAGCCATTTACTTTATTCAGTCAGGTAAGGTGAAAATCACCGTTGTGTCGGCGTCCGGACAGGAAGCTGTCGTGACGATTCTGGGTCCGCGCGCCTTTCTGGGTGAAGGTTGCCTCGTGGGTCAGACTCTCCGCGTGAGTACCGCGACCACAATACAGATTTCAATTCTTTATCGGATCGAACGACGTTCCATGCTGCGCTCTCTCCAGGCCCAGCCCGATCTTTCGGAGAAATTCATCGCTTGTCTCCTGGCGCGAAATATCGATCTGGAGGAAGACCTCTGCGATCAACTTTTCAACCACAGTGAAAAACGGCTGGCCCGGATCCTGCTAAAGCTGGCCCGTTTTGGCCTGCACGATGTGCTGCCGGCCGCCAAGATGCCGCGGATCAGTCATGAGACTCTGGCGGAAATGGTCGGCACCACAAGATCGCGCGTCACTCATTTCATGAACAAGTTTAGAAAGCTTGGCCTGATCGACTACAAGGGCAGCGAAGAAATCATCGTCAGGGCCGAGTTGCTGACGGACGTTGTCCTGCACGACTGATAGAGCTGCGGGTACGATTGCCTAAATCCCGAAGAGAATCACGGCGATTAAAGCAACCACGAGTACCACAATGTAAGTAAACACTCCAAACAGCACGATCCGGTTTCGAAAATACAAAGCTATCGGCATTGGAACGACAAAGGCAACGACGCATGCGGAAAATTCGTGCGTGAGCTGCCGCTTCGACAGAATCGCTACAGCCATGAGGGAGAACACGAGCGATAGAACAATCACGATGTGGACGCTATAACGCCCGAGTTCCGCGGCCTCTTCTTTCAGTCGTTCGACTTCATTTTTCGGGATAGACCAGGATGGCATTTCCCTATCCCGCTTTGCGGCCATTGCCGGCAATGATCGCAGCCAGGCCGCCGATAATCATCACCGCGCTCAAAGCAGGCGCGACCTTTTCCTCACTTTGCGTCTCCACGCCGAGTGAGACGCCGCCTACCGTCAAGCCCTCGCGATTCCTGTGCGGAATCGGCATTACGAGCGACGCGACGCCGAGAATCAGCACCAGTAAACCAATCCAGAATATAGCTTTCATTATTTAAACCTCAACATGGTCGAAAACCGTACAGCTAGCATCCTAGCGAGACCGCGGATTCGTTTTCTGCCGCAGGTCGTTTTGGTCTCTGGCGATTTCATTTCCATTCGGACCTTGCAAAACGAACACATATAAATGACCCGGGACCATCCACGGCGCCGGTTGAGTTCCGGACGCTCCTCCAGCGAAGAGCTTTTTGGGGTTGTTGTCCACGAGAACATACACCTGGGCATTCGCCGGGCCTTGCCAGGTGATGTTGCTGTTCGGGCCAATTCTGACGCTGCCATTCGCTTGCGGAACAGTATTGGACGATTCGTCGTAGCCCGTGCTGTATCCCGACTGATAGTCCCGGAACTGTTGGCCGCTGGTCCAGCGACTGGTCGCCGAATTGCGGTTCAGGCCTCGATCGTAGTCCGAGCGGCCGGTTCGCAGGCCGTCTTGATAGGCTGTGTTCGCAGGCGGTTTCGTGCTGTAGCCTGGATGGTAGTGTTGTCCACTGCGAACAAACCCATTCTCCGCAACGCCTGTTCGCAGGGGTTGCTGCAAGCGAAACGTGACCAGCGACTCGGCCGGAACATTCAGGTTTCTGCCCTGGGTCAGGACCTGAGTGCCGGCTCCACCCGCTGCGCCGATGCCCCCGCCAATTGCCGCGCCCTTGCCGCCGCCGGCAACAGCGCCGATGATTGCGCCGAGCAATGCGCCGCCACCAAGAAATTCCCCCGTGCGCTTATTCGCTCCGAGACCGTCCGCCGATTGAGAGCTGACAACACTGTCCTCCGATTGAATGCCAAAACGCTGCCCGTTGACCGTAACGGAATCCAGATCCAGCACAACCTGGTTCTTCGCGATTCTCTTTACCAGAAGCTCAACATTTGCGCCTCTTGGAATGCCAACGCCGCCACGACTGTTTACAACATCCTGATCCACGACGCCGGAAAACACCCTGCCATCGCTGTTGCCGGCATTGATGCCTTCGTTCGTCCGCACCGTAATCGTTGTCCCAGCATCAATCGTCGAGACGGATTGCGCGCCTGCACTCATGGCACAAGACAGCATCCAGAACATTGCGCCGGCCAGTAAGACCGGACCCGCCCGGTAACTCAACAATTTCCAGTTCGTCATATTATTTGCTCCGCATGTATTGTCGGTGCGGTGAAGAATGAAAGCTGAGCAGTATTGCTCACTCCACATCATCGAGTGATGAAGTTTGTGCAATTGTGACCAGATCCGCTTTGCATTAAGGGCCACACTGCTTCACGGAGGTAGGAACCAGTGCTGCAGACAATTGCTGTAGTTTTGATCGTTATGTGGCTGCTTGGGATCGTGACGTCATACACGATGGGCGGCTTTATCCACATCCTCATCGTGCTGGCCATTGTGTCGATCGTAATATCGCTGCTACAAGGCCGGCGAATCATTTGAAGGAGGAGTATCGTGGCATATCAGCTTCCCGCTTTGGCTTATCCCTATGATGCCCTGGAGCCTTACATCGACGCCGAGACGATGCGGCTCCATCACCATGAACATCACCGGACGTACGTGGATCTCCTCAATGGGGCAATCGCGAATTACCCGCAGTTCGACAACACGACAATCGAAGATCTCCTGGGGAATCTGAACGACGTGCCGGAAGAAATTCGCCCGCTGGTGCGGAATAGCGGCGGCGGACATGCCAATCACCAGTTGCTTTGGCAGATCATTGGTCCCCCGACTCGCGCACAACCTACTGGCATAATCGCTGATGCGATTCACAACGATTTCGGCAATTTCGCGAACCTTCAGGAAAAATTAACCGAGGCTGCGACAAAAGTATTTGGTTCAGGATGGGCTTTTCTCGCGATCGATCCCAAGAACTGCAGGCTGGAAGTTATGAGCCTGCCTAATCAAGACAGCCCGCTGCTCAGGGGCAAGGACGTCTTGTTGGCCTGCGATGTCTGGGAACACAGCTACTATCTCAAGTACCGTAACCGCAGGCCTGAGTATCTGGACGCCTGGTGGAACGTTGTACAGTGGGATGCCGTGAGTAGCAGACTGCGCAGTTTCCGTGAAGCAGTGTTAGTGACACAAGGATAGGCAATACTGTTCAGCTAACCACTCGAAGGGGAATAAACACAAGAAGCACAAGAGGCACAAAGAATAACTCCCTTTGTGCCTCTTGTGCTTCTTGTGTTTATTTCCCCTTCAGTAACGGCGTTGCGCCTGAATCTGAACCGAAGAGATCTGCCGATCCCAATTTTCTACATTGGTCCTGTTGCCACGGCCTCTTCCATTTCCGTATCCGTGACCTCTCCCGCGAATCGCAGCTAAATCCGGGATGTCTGTATCCACGGTCAGACTTTCGCCACGGTATCCGGCGTCTTGATAGACGATGGCGAATGAACTGCCAAAGAGCCGGATTGATGAGATCTGTCCGTTCCAGTTGCCCTGTCTCGCAAGATCGGAGACATTCTCTCCCTGGTTCCAGCATTCCGAACGGCCCTCGTAGTTGGGGCGATCATAAACGCAGATACCGTTCCGAGGCTGTTGCCGGCGTTGTCGCTGGTTGGGGCGCGCATCGTTCGGATAACTGCGAGCGTTGACGTTGGGAACATCGGAAAGGCTGGTGATCCGTAGGGAATCAATACGGTCACTCCACGAGGTGCTGCCTTGCATCATCCGCCGCCCCAGGTCGGACACGTCCGAAGTGAATTGCGCGGAATGGCCGCCAAACGCGATGTTCTCGTACACCGTCACTGTTGCGCGCCCGTATACTCGGATCGATGAAATACTCCGGTTCTGGGCTCCAAGCGTATTGAGCTGATCGCCTGCGCTATAGCACTGTACCGCGCCCTGATAATTGATGTCTTTGTAGACGCAGACCTGATCGGCCCGCCCCCGGTCGTCTTGCCGGTCGTCGCGCCGGTCGTTCTGGCCGGCAGCATCGATGCCGGTTACCGCACACAAACCAACCACTAAACCAAAAGCGAGAACTGAAAACGTTTTCATGGGACTCTCCTCGTTCTACTCAGGCTTTATGCCTGGTCGAATCGCCGAAATTGAATTGTGGGCGTGAGAGCCGCGATTATCTGTTCACAATTGACCACTTCTCGGCCGGTGTGCATTCAGAGGCAATGTGCGCAGCTTGTATTGGTTTGCTGTAACGTTGGTGCTTCCACTCCCCAGCCTGAGTCAGGCGGGGATCCTTCGCGCAGCGAAGGCGGGGCGGTCTGTTCAAAGACGCGTAGCGACCTTATGGATTTCCGCGAAGCGATCCTTATCGATTCAATTTGTGTGGTGCGCTTCGCGGATACTCATAAGGAGCCGCTTCGCGGGATTTTGAACAGACCGCCCCGGCCTCGCTTCGCGAGGGCATCCCCGCCTAACTTAGGCGGGGACTGTGGGCACCCTGTCCCGCGCGCATTTCGTTCATTGTCGGTAAAGCCCACGGCATCCATTCCGGCTTGGACAGCTCCGTGTGCAATTGTGTACATCCTTTGTTCCCCTTATGGACGATAGTTCCCCCCACGAGGGCCGAAATGGATACAAAGCAGATCAAAGAAATGCGGCGGAGACTAACGAGTGAGCACGAGAAGCTCATCACGTCCGTAAAGCGGAGCCGGCTGGCCGCGGAAGAAATCCAGCTCGAAAACACGGAAGATGAGGGCGATCTGGCCACGATCAGCCATGCGCGGGATCTCCTTTACAATCTCCACGAAGGTGGCTTCGCTCGTTTGCGATTGGTTCAGGAAGCCATCAAGGCAATCGACCGGAATCAATACGGGCAATGCGCACGCTGCGGAGAGGACATCAACGACAAACGGCTCAATGCGGTGCCGTGGGTCACGTTATGCATCGGCTGCCAGGAAGCGACGGAGATGGAGCGGACTTCATCACGTATGGTCCTGGCCGGTGAGGACTCGGAAGAGACGCCATGAACAGGCCGCAGGAAGGTCAGAGCATGCCACAGAAGTTGTTGATGCTCGCTTCGGGTTTCATGGGGTTTCTCTTTCTGTGTGGATTTCAGAGTCCTGCTGCCGCCCCTGTTGCTCAAACGCTTCAACCCGACTCGGCCACGGTAGCCGACCCTTGTCTGGAATCGACGTGCCGCAATAGCCCTGTTCGTGAAGAGCTGACTGCGATCGATATCCGTGTGGGGAAATCCGGCATTAAGCATTTGCGAGGCATTACCGGTGGTTTTGAGCAGGGGGCCGGGGTCGCCGGCGGCGCGCAATTTACTACCGCCGATGCCATTCCGCACCTCGAACTGCGCGCGACTGCCTTGACATCGACGACGCTGGTCCGACGCCTGGACCTTGAAGCAGTGTTTACCTTTGCCGACCGCCGGAACCATGCCGATGTGTGGTTCAGCTTCATGCAGCGCCAGAACGATTTTTTTGGCATCGGCCCGCTGACTTCAAGCCAGAGCAAAACCAGTTTCGGAACCGACCAACGCAGCTATCAGGCATCTGTTTATCGTGACCTTTCCGATCATCTTCAGGTTGGCGTCTATGGGCAGGTCATGAATTCTCATAGCGAGGCCAGCAACAGCACCAAGTACCCACCCATTACCGAAAGCTTTTCCGGCACGCCGGACCAGGGAGCCGCGCGCTGGATTCCCGGCTTTCTTTCGACGCCGCAGATCCTGTCGTACGGCGGTTTCGTCGAATTAGACACGCGCGATAAGTCGGTGGATCTGACGCGAGGAATGGATCTCTACGGCCGTGTCGCATCGAGTGATGGCATGAGTCACCACTCCGCGTTCTCCGATTATGGCTGGCTCGAGGGTGAATTCGATGTCCGTGGACATATTCGGCTTGGGAGTTCTCGGAGCTCGCTCGCTCTCCGTTCAAAGGGAGAGTTCAAGAAAACAAAAGGCGGCAGCCAGATTCCATTTTACGATCTGTCGTACCTCGGCGGACGCGAGTACGTCCGCGGTTACGACCTGTATCGTTTCCGCGGCAACAATGTCTTCATTGTCTCCGCCGAAATACGCCGTACCGTTTACAAGAAGACGGATCATCGCGGCGTCGACATCTTTGCCCTGGCAGATTCGGGGCAAGTCTGGGGCGATTCCCGCTCGACAACCGATCCGGCGATTCTGGCAAACCAGGATTTCCGTCCCAAGAACTGGCGCACCGGCGTGGGAGGCGGCATTGATTACAGACACTCGCGGACGATAGCGGCAAGACTTGAAGTGGCCCGGAGTAACGAGGGCATCCAGATCTACGCATCCATGTCACGGGGCTTCTAATTGCTAACGGCGAAGTCACTTCGCGTCTCGGACCTTTTACGGCCCCACTGGAAAGCCATGTCGATGGCACTCGTTGCGGTGGGCGCCGGTTCGGCGATGGACCTGCTCGAACCCTGGCCCATAAAAATTGTTCTCGATTATGTGCTTCAGTCCAGGCCGATGCCCAGCTGGATGGACCTGCCCGTCAGCTGGCTCGGACAGGGTAAGCTCGCCATCCTCAACTTCGCTGTGGCCGCTGTGGCGGCCATCGCCATCGCCGGTGCAGCCAGTTCCTACCTGGAGAACTATCTCACCACCAGCGCCGGCCAGCAGGTCATGCACGACCTGCGGCGCACGCTGTATCACCACATCCACCGTTTGTCGCTCGCCGAACACGATAAAAAACGAACGGGCGATCTCATCGGCAGAGTGACGAGCGACATCGACCGCATTCAGGACTTTGTCACCTCCGCGTTGCTGGGCATTGTAACGAGCGTCCTCACACTGTTGGGAATTCTTGCCGTCATGCTTTACATGAGCTGGCGTTTCACCCTGATCTCGCTCTCCGTCGCGCCCGTTCTGTTCCTGGTGGTGTATGGCTTTACGCGCCGGATCAAGAAAGCCTCGCGGGATGTCAGAAAGAAAGAAAGCGAGCTGATTTCAACCGTCGAGGAAGTATTTTCCTCGATTCGGCTGGTGAAAGCGTTCGCGCGCGAAGACTATGAGGAACGCCGATTCGAGCGCCAGAGCCTCGACAATGTCGAGACAGCCCTGCTCGCGCAAAGGATCAAGATGAGACTTTCACCTCTCGTCGACATTATCGTCGCGGTAGGAACTTGCCTGATGCTGGGTTATGGCGCACGCCTCGTGATGGCAGAGCAACTGACTGCCGGGGGCCTTGTGGTCTTTCTCGTTTACCTCGGCAAAATGTATAAGCCAATGCGCGACCTTTCCAAAATGACAGACACGGTTTCCAAGGCCGGCGTGGGCCTGGAGCGCATACGCGAGATTCTGGAAACCGAAAGCGGCGTGCGCGATCTGCCGCGCGCACGTCAGGCGACGGCCTTCAAAGGGACTATCGAATTTGACAAGGTTTCATTCGGATACAATCCGGATCAGCAGATTCTTAAGGAGGTCAGTTTCAAGATCGCCCCGGGACAGGTTGCGGCGTTCGTGGGACCGACCGGAGGCGGCAAAACCACGATCATCAATCTGATTGCGCGTTTCTACGATCCGCTGTCCGGCACAGTTCGAATTGACGGGACAGACATCCGAGCCCTTACCATCAAATCCATTCGCGACCAGATCAGCTTTGTGCTGCAGGATACGGTCCTGTTCCACACGCCAGTCTGGGAGAACATCGCTTATGGACGTCCGGAAGCCACGCGAGCCGAAATCATCCGCGCAGCCGAACTGGCCAATGCGCATGAGTTCATCGTGAACATGCCGGACGGCTACGACACAATGGTCGGCGAACGCGGCGTCACTCTTTCCGGCGGGCAACGCCAGCGCATCGCGATCGCACGGGCAGTGATCCGCAATACACCGATTCTGATCCTCGATGAGCCCACGTCCGGGCTGGACGCGCAGTCCGAACAATCCGTATTCGAAGCCCTCGACCGTTTGATGAAGAACAAGACATCGATCGTCATCGCCCACCATCTGGCAACGATTCTTCACGCCGACACTATTTTTGTCGTTGAAGACAGTCATCTGAAAGAGCACGGCACTCACGACGAACTGATCGCTGCCGGCGGCGTGTACTCCAGGCTCTATGACATTCAGCACGGTGTGACGGCGTTGAATCAATCCGCGCAGGCAGGATGATCGATGATCAGATCGGCCCTGGCTTCAAATGCGACTACCCAGTCCTGAGCGGAATACTTGTGGCCGTGGTCATCATATTCTTCAATATGCGCCGCATCAAAAATGTCACGCAGTTGGGCTTTATGCTTGATGAGGTTCCTCAGAAGATCCGCCAGCAATTTTCGTCCAGCTTCAGAAATTTCAGGGTCAGAAAGACCAGAGCCGTTACCAAAATTCATGTGGAGAGTGCCGATGCAGTGCAGATTATCGTTCCACACGGCGGCAGTAGACCACTCTTTGAGATCTAACGGGTGAACGCTTATCCCATCTGAACCCAGAGTATTCCCGAAGTCTTTGACATAAAGAAACGGATCGTTACAAATGCCTTTGGCGTCGAAGTCGGTCAGGCAAATTAAATTGTTTTGAATTGCTTTGCTGTCGCCGTGTTTCAAAAATACCGCGAAAAGTTTCAAAGCATCGCTCTGAGCTTTTCTTTCGGGATCGGTGATGTATTTCAATTCGTCCCAATACCAGGCGGACTCGTCTTTGCCATTGTCTTTCGGATAACGAGTGCCCTTGACATAGATTCCGTTCCCGCCAGAAAGGCTCGTTTCAATACTGACCCGATTAAATGTCTGTTCCCCTTGAACCGGCGACTTTTGATGAAACGGATCGCGGGAACATCCGTGGCAGATAACCCTCGCGACCGGCGTTTCAATGTCAGAGCCAAAACCAAGGATCCATGCCAGGCGGCTGACTATGACATCAGAAACAGTCTTCACAGAATCGTATCGAACCTTCAATTTCTTAAGATGGATTGTGATCGGTTGATTGTTGGAATCTGTGGCTTGAAGAAAATCACAATGAAACTTGTCGGTTGTTCCGCTTGCGGCTTCCTGCACATACCTGCATTCAACCGTGGAGTCATTTGGAAGTATTTTGCTCACCCCGTTTGAGTCCACAATCTGGCGGCCCGCTCGTGCATCTATGTTGTCAAGGTCGACCGCTTGCCAGAGTCTCGCACGCTCGATATAGCTTACCCGGGTCTTCTGATCGACGTAGGCGAGACCGTTTTGTTGTTTCAGCACTGATTTCAAATGCGGTGGCTGAGCTTTCTGTGCAGAAAGCGCGCCCACGACAATGACTACGCCGGCTATGGTAAGAGACAGGAAACGCATCGGGAACCTCCATGATGTTCTGTTGAGACTAGACTTGGCGGCGCATCAGGTGCTGTGCACAATTGACCAGACTTGTCCCGTCTTTCCCGTCTAGCATCGTTTCTTGAAACTATTGACTCAACCGGATGATGGTGTGGCGCCGCTGGTCGCGGCGATCAGGAGCGCCAGGAAGAGCGTGGACATTGTCGTCTTCCGATTCGATCGTGCCGAATTGGAAGCCGCATTAAAGGCGGCGGTCGGCCGGGGCATTTCGGTGTCTGCACTGATTGCCTATGCGAACCGGGGTGGCGAGAAAAGCCTCCGCAAGCTCGAGATGCGCCTGCTGGCGGCCGGCATTGCGGTTTCGAGGACGGCCGATGACCTCGCTCGCTATCACGACAAGATGTTGATCATCGACCGCCGGGTACTGTACGCGTTGTCCTTCAACTTCACACATCTGGACATCGACCACAGCCGCGGTTTCGGCATCGTCACCAAGAAGGCCTCGCTCGTGCAGGAGGCGCTGAAGTTGTTTGAGGCGGATGTCGCGCGAAAGCCCTACGAGGCAGGTGTCGAGAACTTTGTGGTCAGCCCGATCAATGCGCGCAAAGCACTCGCTTCGCTCATCGACAGGGCTAAAAAGGAGCTGCTCATCTACGATCCAAAGATCGCCGATCCGGGAATGCTGCGCTCCCTGAGCCATCGAATTGAAAAAGGAGTCGACATCAAAGTCATCGGCGCCATCGGAAGAAAAAGCCATCGTCTGAATGTCCGGCCACTCGCGGGCCTGCGGCTGCATACGCGCACCATCATTCGCGACGGCCGTGAAGCCTTCGTGGGAAGCCAGAGCCTGCGCGTAGCCGAGTTGGATTCGCGGCGCGAAGTCGGCATTATCGTCCGTGAATCGAAAGTGGTAAGAGACCTGGTCCTGACCTTTGAAGCGGATTGGGCACGGGAAAAAGGCGGCGAAGACACACAGGCCACCACACGAGAGATCAAGAAGAGGCTGAAAACCACGGTCAGCAAGCTGTCCCCACTGAATCCCCTGATTAAAGAAGCCGTCAGCGAGGTGGTCTTGAAGGTCGGAAAAGACACATTGGATTCGGATGAAATAAAAGCGACCGTCGAAAATGCGGTGAAGGAAGCCGTCCGTGAGCGGGTGACCGAAATGCTGAACGAGTCGGAGGACGAATGAGTTTCGGGCCAGAATAGAAGGTGATTCGCCGCGGATTTAACAAGCGCACCAATTTAAAAAAAGGAGCGCTTCGCGGAAATCCATAAGGTCGCTCCGCGTCTTTGAACAGACCGCCCCGCCTTCGCTTCGCGAAGGCACCCCGCCTAACTTAGGCGGGGATTGTTCAGCCGCACACCTGCACGGACCCTACTTCAATGGCGCCAATTCCGGCTTCACTCCTGCAGGCAGTGGATAGCGATCGGGTTCAGCAAAATCGAGACGAACTGGTAATATCCCATCAGGCTGATCAGCTCGACCACACCGCGCTCGTTCCCGATCCCACTCCCCGCCTAAGTTAGGCGGGGAGTCCTCGCGCAGCGAGGCGGGGGCGGTCTGTTCATCGTCCGCGCGCAGCGCGCTCCTTATGGATGCTCGGACTGGAGGCGGTCCTGACCGTCCATGCATTCCAGACGATGCGCAGGCCGGCCAGTATGGGGGCGGACAGAAACAAACCGAGGACTCCGCCGATTTCCCCGCCAACGATTACGCCGAGGATCACGGTCAGCGGATGGAGCTTCAAACCCCGCCCGATGAGATACGGCGAAGTCACATAGTCCTGAACGATCCGCCACAGAAGTAGAAATCCCAGGACCGCGAGCCAGTGCGTATAACCAGCCAGGATTGCCATGCCCATAATTAAAAGGATACTGATCAAAGGGCCGACGAACGGAACGAATTCGAGAAATCCGGCCGTCGTTCCAAGAGCGAAGGCGTACGGGAAACGGGCCAGCAGCAGAAACGACGTATACGCGACCAGGCCTAATGCGGCAAACCACAATTGTGCCCGAATGAATTTGGCCAGCATGGCATCAAGGTCGTCCAGCAATAGTCTGAAAAATTGGCGGCGCGGACCTTCTTCGATGAGCTGTAAAAAACCAGCAGTCATATGCGAGTGTTCTTTCAGGAGGAAGGCCGCAAGAATCGGAATCAGGAGCAGCCACATCGCATTTGCCGCAAGCCCGCCGGCGTGAGCGGCCACTCCCTGGGCGTATTGCGTGATGGTCGCACGATGGCTGCTCAGGAAAAGCTGCACCTCGAGCCGCGTTTTGGAATCCCAGCCGCGCTGTTCTCCAAACTGTTGCGCAATCTGGCCGGATCCAACGTTTTCCATCAACTCCGGCAGTTCCCGGATCAGTCTTTCCGACTCTCTGAAGATGCGCGGGCCCGCGGTGATCCCAAAAATGACTGTGGCAACGGCAAATAAGAAATAAATTGCGGCCACCGCCAGGCGGCGGGATCCTCGTAGACATTTTTGAAAACGGGAAACCAGCGGGTCGAGTAAGTACGCGAAGAGAATCGCAAAAACAAAGCAGATCAACGGCTGGCGTGCCTGGTAGATCAACGCGAGCATTGCCGCAAAACCGACGATTGTGAAGAGTACGGAAGCCGTGCGGCGGTCGATCAGATTCACTTCTTCAAGAGGACGAGCGCAATACCGTCTCCCTCTCCTGCGGCTGATCCCATCGGCATGACTCCGATATGTTCCGGGCTGATACTGAATTTCTTAACCAGGTAGTCGCGAACCTTTGTTGCGCGCTCACGGGAAGCGAGGAATTGTTCGGCAACGGTTCCACCCGCGGCGTACCCTTCAATGATCACGGCGCGGTCCTTGGTGTACTGCAGAAAGGGGACCATCGCGTCGTCCAGTTTTTTCCTTCCGGGATCCGACAATTCCTCACTGCCGTTGGCCCTGATAACGAACAATTCGCTCTGCTGAACCCATGCGCGTTCCTTCGTCACATTCTTCTCGAATTGCTTCGACTGATACTCGGCGGGAGAAAGGCTGGCGAGATCGTAAAAGCCACGATCTTTAAAGAATCCACGAAAGAAAAAGCTGTGCTTCAACGCTTCGAGATCCTCGGCAAGATCCGCCATGGCCTGACGGCTGCTGGTCAGCGTGGCCCGGATGTCGCCGGCGACGCCGTCGCCGCCGCCGGCAACGGGCTGGAAGGAGGCAACGAGAAGTTTGACTCGATCGGAAGACTCGCTCACATTTCTCGCGATGCGTTCGATATCGGCCGGCACGCCACCTGAACTGAATCGCGAAACAAGTTCCTGAACCTCGGCCGAAGTCCGGCGCAGATTCTCCATGGCAATTTCAATTTGCCTGGCCGAACCGGCGATGTCCTTATAGACAGAATCGTCGTTCATCAGCTTGCCGATCGTTCCCTCACCTGACCTGACGTGGGCAATAACCGCGCTCATGTCTTCGGAAATCCGCCCCGCTGCTGCCGTAAAGCGTTCGACGGGCGCCTGAGCCGCGACGACGATTTCGTTGACGTGCTTTGCTGTTTCAGCCATTGTTCGAGTGGCGTCGCTGACGTGCCCTTTGACGTCGCCGACGGTCGAATCGATGGCTTTCATGGTCTCGCGAATTCTTGCCAGCAGGTCGCCGATTTCAAACGGTTCTCTGCTGGGAAGCGTAGACCCGGCCGGCGCGGTGCCGGTGGTTCCGCTATCGATCAGGAGAAACTTGTTTCCCAGCAACCCGTCAGTTTGAATGCTGGCGACGGAATCGGTACGAATTACAGGAAACAGTTTCTCAATGACTCTGAACTTCAGACGGAATTTTGATCCCGGGCCTTCCGGCACGAGAACTTCGATCAGTTCCCCCGCGTCCATTCCGGCCACCCGGACCTTCGCTCCGGCTTCAAGGGCGCTGATTTGTGCAAATTCCGTGTAATAGTCGGCGCTCCTGGAAAACAACAGGCGCCGGTCTCCGATCAGGAACAGACCTAAGCCGAAGAGCAACACTCCACCTATAACAAATGCGCCCATTCCGGCTTTATCGCTGGATACCATGCTAAACCTCACTCATGAACTGCTTCACTACGTCGTCTTTACTTGCGTCGAGTTCCAGCGCTGTGCCTTGCGCGATGATGTGGCCCTCATTCAAAACGATCAGCTTGTCGCCGATTCTTCGAGCGCTCGGGACGTTATGCGTCACGACGACAATGGTGGTTTTGTTCGACGCTTTGAGATCGATCAGAAGCTTGTCGATTTCACGCGTCGTAATCGGATCGAGACCGCTGCTCGGCTCGTCAACCAGGAGAATGCAGGGGTTGAGCGCCAGAGCCCGCGCCAGTCCCACTCGCTTTCGCATGCCCCCCGAGAGATCGAGTGGCATTTTGTCGAGTTCGGATTCAAGTCCGACTGCGGCCAGCCTTTCACGCACTGAATCTGCAATCTCTTTTTCCGACATCCCGGTATGGCGCCGAAGGGGAAATGCAACATTGTCGGCAACCGATAGCGAGTCGAAGAGAGCGGAATACTGGAAGAGAAATCCCATCGTCTTTCGCACCTCTACCAGACGGCGGCTGTCGAGTGATTCAATTTCCACGCCGTTCACGTAAATTTCGCCGTCATCGGGCTTGAGTAAACCCATCAACAGCTTCAGCGTGACGCTCTTCCCGGTGCCACTGCGGCCCATCACGCAGCAGGAAGTCTGGCGCGGAACGTCGAAAGACACATCATCGAGGACGCGTATGCCGTCGAAGGATTTTCTGATGTGTTCGAAACGGATCGCAGCATCGCTCACAAGGCTCCCCTGGGAAATAACAGGAAGATGATCCTCACCAGGACAACATTGATGACAATGAGAATCATCGATGACAGAACAACGCTGCGTGTCGACGCCCTCCCGATCCCTTCCGAGCCTCCCGTAGCCGTGTAACCGAGGTACGATGAAACCGTCCCGATAATGAAACCGAATACGAGCGTTTTCAGCGTTGGCAGGACATACCCCATAAAGCCCGTTCCGGCAAAAGCCTGGTAAAAATAGAGCCGCACGGAAACATTCGAAATCGCGGTTTCCGCAAGAAAGCCGCCGATCAAGCCTGAGAAATTCATCACGGTCGTCAGAATAGGGAGCGCGATCGTACACGCGATAATTCGTGTCACCGCAAGATAGTGAAAAGAATCGACCGCCAGGGATTCCAGGGCGTCGATCTGCTCGGTCACTCTCATTTCACCCAGTTCGGCGCCGATGCCGGCTCCGACACGGCCGGAGACGAGCAGTCCCGTCATCAAGGGACCGGTCTCGCTGATCATCGCAATGGCGAGGGCCGCCGGAATCAGTGCCTCTGCGCCAAATCGTTCCATCGTCGCCCGGGTGTGCATCGATAGAACGACACCGATGGCAAAACCTGACGTCATCACCAGCGGCAGCGAGCGCCATCCGATCATGTAGACCTGGCGCACGACTTCTCTCAACTCGAAGGGGCGTTGAAAGGCTGCCCGGACGGACCGCATTGCAAAGACGCTCATTAAGCCCGCTTCTGAAAATAGCGTCCGTGCAATGCCCGGGGACTCTGGTGTGGAATCAGCCATAACAGGCCGATTATCCCGCTGGAGTGGTGCTGAAAGCTGTACACAAGTGCACAGCATCGACTTAGAACCGTGGACCAGCGCGGTTTAGAGCGGTCAGGTCATAGACCAGAGCGGGAGGCCTAGAAACCTGGTTTGGCTGTAATGCTAGAGGCGCCCACTCCCCGCCTAAGTTAGGCGGGGTGACTTCGCGAAGCGAAGGCGGGGCGGTCTGTTCAAAATCCCGCGAAGCTGTTTCCGCGAAGCGGACCGAATTAATAAGGATCGCTACGCGAAAATCCACAAGGTCGCTACGCGTCTTTGAACAGACCGCCCCAGCCTCGCTTCGCGAGGGCATCCCCGCCTAACTTAGGCGGGGAGTGGGGGCCACGCTAACCACGGCATTCATTCTGTCTTCGACACACTTGAGAAACGGGCCGGCGTGAGCCGGCCCGCTGAGGTTAGTACGGCTTTGTTCCGATAACGTCGCCGGACACGATCAACTCGACGCGGCGATTCTGCTGCCGGCCCGCGGCGGTGTCGTTGGTGGCTACGGGTTGGCCCTCGCCGAATCCGCGAGACGAAATAGAGGACGTGACAATTCCCTCCTGAACCAGGAAGTCGCGAACCGCTCCCGCGCGGTTTTCAGACAATTTCATATTGAGATCTTCCGATCCAACGCTGTCGGTATAGCCTTCCAGTTCGAACTTCAGGGTCGGATATCCCAGGACAATGCCGGAGATCTTCGCCAGCTTCTCCCTGGCGCCTGCTTTCAGTGAGAATTGTCCGGAATCAAAAAGCACGTCGGACATGTTGACGATAAGGCCTCTCGGGCTATCGCGAGTGTCGAGAAAGACGTTCAGCTGCGTGACGAGCTTGCTCCTTAACTCCTTCTTCTCGCGCTCGGAATTCTCAGCCGCCGTCTTCAATGCTTGTTCGCTCGCAAGTGCGGCGTCTGCCTTGTCGCGTGCAGAGCGCTCCGCGGCGCGCTCTGCATCAATTTTCGTTCGTTCCGCCACGGCTCTTGCATCAAGGCTGGCGCGCTCTGCAGCGGCTTGAGCATCCAATCGGGTTCTTTCCGTTTGTGCCTGCGCTGCTGTGGCGGCGCGTTCGGCATCAATTGCGGAAGCTCTTGCGGCGGCTGTCTTGGCATTGGCATCGGCTTCACGTCCGGCTGATGCGGTGCGTTCCTGTTCCAGTCGCGCCTCGGCCTGGCTCTTCAATGTAATGAGGCGGGCATCTTCAGCAGTCTGCACCGCTTCGCGTGCCGTCATCGAAACCGGCTTGTTTCCCGCGTTCCTCGCTTTGTAGGCTTCCGCTTGTTCAAGAAGCTTGCTGGCTTTCTCAAAACTTTCCGAAGCCGATTTATCGGCTCCGGCCCACCGTGCGATGCGGACGGCGTTACGCGCCTCATAAAGGTCCAGCGGAGTCTTCTTGTCCAATGGAATCGGCTTCAGATCTGCCGGTGCGACATTGACCGTGTACTGGCCTCGTTGCAGGAGTTCGTATTTTGCCTCGATCTCTTCAACTTTGCCGACCGTGTCTGCCCTGACGAAGTTTTCCATCACGACGGCATCGCTGGGCTGCGTTACGCCGAAATATGGTTCGGCCGTGATCACCAGCCCGAATGCCTGAAGCTCGGTTGTGACATCGAGCTTGCTGTCCGTACCATTGAGAATGACTTCGCCGATGTTCGAAGCGCGGCCCTCAGGCGTAATGGTCCACATGACGTATGTCAGAAACTCAGGGCCGAAGCGGGTTGCGGATTGCAAGTTCCGGAAGTCGGCTTTGATCTCGATATATCCCTGTTTGCTTTCGACACTGGCTTCGCCATGAGCCGCCGGCATCAGCAGGGTGCCGCGAAAATCGATTTTTGTCGAACTGCTGCGGTGCCGGTAATTGATAGCCTTCGTGGTCCGATCGACGACGTTCACGGTGATCGTGTAAATCGGTTGCTTGCCGCGTTGCGGTATTTGAGCTGAACTGGCCGACATCGCTGCGATGGGCAGAGACACCATTGCCAGAATGGCTTTAAAATTTCTCATTGATGACCTCCCGGTCTTAATTACATTTGAACTGAATTGCTGAGGGTAAAATTCAGGCGGCTCTCTGGACCGTAATGAATCTCTTTACCTTTGGTGGCGAGGACCACACCGGTTCCTGCTCCTCCGCCCGTGAGCGCGCCGATTCCCGCTCCTTTTCCACCGCCTGCAATCGCGCCGATCGCTGCGCCGATGCCCGCTCCGCCCGCGATGATCTCTCCGTCGCGCGTCTTAGAAGCCGCTGCTGTTGCGGAGAATCTAGCGGTGGTGATCGCGATTGTTTTATCGCCTTGCATAATGTCGGTCAATGCGAGCTGGATGCTGGCCCGGCCTTTTACCCGCCCCGAGCCTTCGGCTGCCACTACGCGGCCCCGGAGCTGAGTGCCCTTTGGCAGAACCGTGGTTCCGGCGACTACGACGGATTCTGTCAGGCTCGCCATGAAGGGGTCTCCCGCCGAATTACCGTCGCTGCTGAGTGCATCGGAGAGAGAGACTTTCAATAAAGTTCCGGATGGTATTACCAGTCTCGGAAGCTCCGTCTTAGAAGCCGGCGTCTGCGTCGAATGAACGCGAGCATCCGCCTCCGCGGCTTCAACGCCGGCATCTGCTGCCTTCACTCGAGCGTCCGCCGCTCTGACATGAGCATCGGCGGCATTCACCCGAGCGGTCGCATCTGCGGCATCGACCCGCGCGTCTGCGGCTTGCACCCGCGCATCCGCCGCCGCCTTCTCAGAACTTTCGGCAGCGCAGCCGAAAGTTCCAAGTAGCAGCGCAGACATGAAACTAAACTGTAGAACTCTTTTCATCTCACGAGTGTGAGACGAAAGCGAGACGCTGGCTGTGCACAATGGCACAAGTGGACAAAAGCCCAGGGAGATTTGTAAAGCTTCAGAAGTTCTCTTATTGCCCGGTTGAAACCCTCCTATCGCGCTATGTGCACATCAGCGTTACGGAATCACTCCATTCCGTGAACCCGCTGTCGAGCAGCGCGTGCGCCTGGAACGCATACGTGGTCCCCGGCGTCAAACCGCTGATCGCCGTTGCAGTCTGCACGAGCGTGACAGCTTGATAGACCCATGCAGTTGGAACTCCGTCCGGAGGAACCGGTGCCCAGCGAAACTCATAGCTCCGGGCAGCTTTGTTTCTCATGAGTTTAACGTTGATCTGGCCGCTGTTGGCGCCTTGCACCACCTTGCGGATCGCTTCGGATACCGGCGGGGCCACGATCCTTGTCGATTGCAGCGCTTGAAAACCAGACAATGTAAATGTCGCCATATCCTCATTGCAGTTCGTTTCAACGTAACGCGCCAGCAACGCATACATTTGCAGGACCGTTTTTCGTCGCTTTTTCTTCTCCTCGGCGGCCGTTTTGCTGCCATCCAACGCCGCTATGACCGACTGTTCATAATCATTAATAGCGGCCGAATGGGTCGCCAGATCGACGGAGGGATTGTTGTAGATCCCGGCATGCTCCCTCAGCCCTTTCAAAGAACTCTTGAGCCTGGACAGGACGACTCCGTCCAGCATTTTGGTCAAGCCAAGGGCCGCGCGGATCGATATCGGCGTGCGGTGAGGCATAGGTTTCTCCTTTGGTGTTGGGTTTGGGAAGAATTTGTCCCCCTACTAATAAGACAAATTACCGAGCCCCTGCTGGGGGAGTAAACAGAATGTTGTGTTTGGTCGCGCCAAGTTTTCGCTCTTAGTTTGTGATCGCGGACGCTGTGGTAACGGTGGAAAAGCCGCAGCGTTTTGTGCGAAGGCTTTTCCAAGCAACTGTGGAAATCATCAAGAAGAAGTCGCCCCAGGCCACCTTGTTCGATTTCCACAGTTGCGGCCGTTTCCACAGCGTTTTTCGCCCGCCGATTTTTCAGTGAAAATAGTGACGTTCAAACGAAGCGGCCCCAGGTTGCAGCCTGGGGCCAAAAACCCGTGTCATCAACACACTTTTCGAGGAGTCCATCAATGACAACAGGTTCGAAAAAAAGCGTACCACAATCGACGTCCATGCCCGAGTTCGCTCAATCCGAGATCGAACAGGTTCTGCGGTCGGGTTTGGGCGATTTCAGTATTCGCCAACTGTTGGGTTTTTTAATTTCCAGCGCTGGCGCGGCCGAACGGAAGCTGTACCTGGAAAAAGCCGACGATCGTCCGAATGGTTTTTACGACCGGCAGCTTGAGGTCGGGGCGACTCCCGTCGAAGTCCGCGTTCCGCGAACGCGCAGCGGTGAGTTTCGCCCATCGACACTGCCGGCTCCCTATCAGCGTGGATACAGCGAAGAAACACGATCGCTTCTGATGAGTTTGTTGGCCTCGAGCCGGTCGATTAACGCCGCCAAACAGGCACTGCGGCAGATGGGCTTGTCGAGCTCCGAAGAAGAGCTAGAGTCGGTGGCGCACAGTTTTGTGGAAGAACTGCAACTGCGGAATAGCCGCTCGCTGGATCCGGATCTGCTGGCGCTGTTCATCGATGGCAAATACATCGAGTGGCGCGAAGGGGACAAACTACGGCCGGCGACCATCTATGTGGTCGTCGGCTTGGGTCGCGATGGGAAAAAACGGGTATTAGCGTGTCTGCCACAGGCCGGCCGCGAAACTGTCGAAGGCTGGAAAGTCGTCCTGAGGAGTCTTTGTGAGCGCGGTTTGCGGCGTGTCCTGTTGATTGTTCAAGATGACTTCACGGGTTTATTACCCGTGTGCCAAGGCCTGTTTCCGCAAGCCGACGTTCAACTCTGCACCGTTCACATGCAGCGCAATGCGAAAAGTCACCTCTCCAAAGCAGACTCGATGGAGTTCCAAAAGCGCTGGCGCGCCATCAAAGAAACTTGGGACATCGAAGTCGGCAATCAGCAGTTTGAACAACTCTGCGACTACTTCGCCGACAAGTACCCCTCCTGGATCAAAGATGTACGCAAGAAACGGCCTCACTACCTGGCCTTCTTGAAATACCCCGACGAGATGCGCCGCTTTTTTTCCTCAACGAACCTCGTCGAGGCGTTCAACGGCCAACTCGAGATTATGCGGCGCAATAGCGGTGGTTTTTTCCACACCGAAGATACGTTGAAATGCAAACTCGGCATCGCTGTCTCCTCGCTGGAAAACACGACCTGGAGTACCGTCCCACGTAAACTCAATCCGGTGCTGCTTCAGCTCAACGCCATATTTGAATCTCGCTTCGAGGCGGTCGCGTGAGAGCGCGGAAAAACACAACATTATTGACAAGAGCCCCTGCTGGACAGACTGTTTTGTAAAATCTGCAGAACTGCGGTATTCCTTGCAGAATTTTCTCATTCCGTGGAGAACTTCGACATTCCGTGCAGGACTTCGACATTCCGCGCAGAACTTCGACATTCCGTGCAGAACTTCGACATTCCGTGCAGAACTTCGACATTCCGTGTAGAACTTCGACATTCCGTGCAGAACTTCGGCATTCTGTGCAGAACTTCGACATTCCGTGCAGGACTTCGACATTCTGTGCAGAACTTCGACATTCCGTGCAGAACTTCGACATTCTGTGCAGAACTTCGACATTCCGTGCAGAACTTCGGCATTCCGTGCAGAACTTCGGCATTCCGTGCAGAACTTCGACATTCCGTGTAGAACTTCGACATTCCGTGCAGAACTTCGGCATTCTGTGCAGAACTTCGACATTCCGTGCAGGACTTCGACATTCTGTGCAGAACTTCGACATTCCGTGCAGAACTTCGACATTCTGTGCAGAACTTCGACATTCCGTGCAGAACTTCGGCATTCCGTGCAGAACTTCGGCATTCCGTGCAGAACTTCGACATTCCGTGTAGAACTTCGACATTCCGTGCAGAACTTCGACATTCCGTGCAGAACTTCGACATTCCGTGCAGAACTTCGACATTC
>JADMIO011113536.1_pt1 | contig 38822 bp, 40 predicted proteins | sample 8958161 | NCBI WGS metagenome assembly JADMIO01 (sample SAMN16585339, study PRJNA669376) | soil metagenome | isolation source: Crop rotation soil | place: USA: Cullars Rotation, Alabama | collected 2011 | reverse complement strand
CCGCGACTTCAAGTCACGTGAATTCCAAGCTTCGGATCCCACTGTGCTGGAAAGGAACCCGCCGTGCGGCGGCGCGCCCATCTGCAGCGCCTCGAGCAGGAAGCCGTACTTCGACGCGACCTCCTCGTCGGAGATGCCCATGACGCGGAACACCGCCTGCTGGACGTCCGAGCGGTGGATCCGGATCGAGCCGGAGCCGAGCTCCCACCCGTTCCAGATCAGGTCGTAGTGCTGGCTCTTCGCCGCGCCGGGGTCGGCCTCGAAGTCCTCGTCGCCCGCGACCGGCGCGGTGAACGGGTGGTGCAGGAACGTCCACTGCCCGGTGTCCTCGTCGCGCTCGAAGAGCGGAAAGTCGATCACCCAGTGGAAGACGTCGTCGCCGCTCTGCAGCCCGAGCTCGCGGGCGACGTGCAGGCGGAGGCCGCCGAGCACGCGCGCGACCATGGCCGGATCGCCGGCGCCGAAGAGGACGGTCGAGCCGGCCGGCGCTGCGAACGCGGCGAGCTCCTGCTCGGAGAGGAACTTTGCGATCGGCGAGCGGGTCTCGCCGTCGGCGCCGTGGACGATGTACGCGAGGCCCTTCGCTCCCCATTCCTTCGCGACCTCCTCGAGCCGTCCCAGCTCGGCCCGCGAGTACTCCTGCGGGACGACGATGAAGCGCACCGCCTCAGCACCCGAGAAGACGCCGAACTCCGAGCCGCGCGTGATCTCGGTCGCGTCCTGGATCTCGACCCCGAAGCGCAGGTCGGGCTTGTCGGTGCCGTACTTCGCGATCGCCTCGTCGTAGCCCATGCGCGGGAACGGGCGCGCCGGCGCCTCGCGGCCGAGCGCGGTGAAGGCGTCGACGACGACCTCCTCGAGCACGTCGAGCACGTCCTCCCGCTGGACGAACGCCATCTCCAGGTCGAGCTGCCGGAACTCGAACTGGCGGTCGGCGCGCAGATCCTCGTCCCGCCAGCACGTCGCGATCTGGTAGTAGCGGTCGAGCCCGCCGATCATGCAGAGCTGCTTGAACAGCTGCGGGCTCTGCGCCATCGCGAAGAACTTCCCGGGCTGCAGGCGCACCGGCACGAGGAAGTCGCGCGCGCCCTCGGGCGTGCCGCGGGTCATGCCGGGCGTCCAGATGTCGATGAAGTCGCGGCCGTCCATCGTGCGGCGGATCGACTGCACGACCGTGTGCGAGAGGCGCAGGTTGCGCTGCATCCGCGGCCGGCGCATGTCCAGCCAGCGGTAGCGGAGCCGGGTGACCTCGTCGACGTTCTCCTCGTCGATCTGGAACGGGAGCGGCGTCGACCGCGAGAGGATCTCGAGGGTCTCGACCTGGAGCTCGACCTCGCCCGTCGGGAGGTTCGGATTGACGGCCTCGGGAGCACGGGCGGCGACCTCACCGCTCGCCCGGATCACGAACTCGTTGCGGAGCACGTGCGCGTCGGGCGTCGTCTCCGGGTGGATGACGAGCTGGCAGAGGCCGGTGTGGTCGCGTAGATCGACGAAGACGAGCCCGCCGTGGTCGCGGCGCGTGTCGACCCAGCCGGCGAGCGTCAGCGTCTGGCCGACGTGCTCCTTCGTGACGAGCCCGGCGTGCAGGTCGCGCCAGCTCAAAGCTGCGTCCCTTCCTCGACCACGACGACCTGCTTCGCGCCCAGCCGGCCGGCCTGGGTGCGCTGGCCCTTGACCGAGCGCCCGGCGAAGTCGGTGTCGGCGCGAACGCCGTCCGCGCGCAGCGCCGCGACCTTCGCGAGCACCGCAGCCCGGTCTGCACCCTCTGCGACGACGTAGAACACGTCGATGCCTTCTTCCTCGGGGGCCGCTGCTCCTTCCAGCGCGATCAGCAGGCGCTCGATCCCGGCGCCGAAGCCGACACCCGGCGTGGCCGAGCCGCCGATCGCCTCGGCGAGCCCGTCGTAGCGGCCACCGCCCGAGAGGACCGACTGCGAGCCCTCCTCCGGGCCGACGAACTCCCAGGTCGTGCGTGTGTAGTAGTCGAGGCCGCGGACGAGCGTCGGGACGAGCTCGTAGCGCACGCCGGTGGCGTCGAGGTACGCGCGCACCGCGTCGAAGTGCTCCCGGCAGGCGTCGCAGAGCGAGTCGCCGATCGCCGGTGCCTGGCGCAGCGCCTCCTGCACGGCAGGCGGCTTGGCGCCGATGTTGTCCAGCGCGCGCAGCGGGCTCCGGGCGGCCTGTTCGCGCGTCGCGTCGTCGAGGTCGCCCGCGTGCGCCTCGAGCCAGGGCTTGAGCTGCTCCTCGAGGTACGCGGGGCGGCAGTTGGGGTCGCCGATCGAGTTGAGCTCGAGGCTGTACTCGGTGATCCCGAGCCGGCCGAGAAGCGCGTCGTACAGCTGGATCACCTCGGCGTCGCAGGCCGGGTCGTCGGAGCCGATCGCCTCGACGTCGAGCTGCCAGAACTCGCGGAACCGGCCCTTCTGCGGACGGCCGTAGCGGTACATCGTCCCGTAGGTGAAGAGCTTCTGGGGCTGTGGCTCGCGGTGCAGGCCGTGCTCCAGGTACGCCCGGACGATCCCCGCGGTCGGCTCAGGGCGCAGCGTCAGGGAGCGGTCGCCACGGTCGGTGAACTCGTACATCTCCTTCGTGACGACATCCGAGCCCTCCCCCGACGTGCGCGCGAAGAGCTCGGTGTCCTCGAACACCGGCGTGTCGATCCGGCGGTATCCGTACAGCGCGCACAGACGCTCGAATTCCTCCTTCACCTGCCGCCACCGGGGCTGCTCGGCCGGGAGGATGTCGTGGGTGCCCCGGGGTGCCTCGAACCTCGGCACGCTCAGGTGCGCAGCTCGGACAGGAACGGATTGCGGGCGAGCTCGGCGCCGAGAGTCGTCTCCGGGCCGTGGCCGGAGTAGACGACCGTCTCCGGCGGGAAGCGGTCGACGAGGGCGCGGATCGACACGACGAGCGTCCCCCAGTCCGCCATCGGCAGGTCGGTGCGGCCGACCGAGCCCGCGAAGAGGACGTCGCCGGAGAAGAGCGCGCCGTCGGCGTAGAAGGCGAGGTGACCGGGCGAGTGGCCGGGGACGTCGACGATCTGGAAGTCGATGCCGGCGAGGCTCAGGGAGTCGTCGCCGGCGAGCATGGTGACGTCCGACCAGGGGCGGATGCGGATGCCCGGGTAGTAGGCGTCGGGGTTGGCGAGGACAGGCGCCTCGACCGCCGAGACGTAGACGGGTGCGCCCGTCGCCTCGGCGAGGTCGGCGACCGCACCGATGTGGTCGTAGTGCGTGTGGGTGACGACGATGCCCGCGACCGTCGCGCCGCCGAGCTCGAGCCCCTCGTCACCGGGGTCGAACACGACCACTTCGGACGCGCCGGGCTCGGCGCGGACGACGTAGCAGTTCGTCCCGATCGGGCCGAGCTCGTATCTATTTACTACGAGAGACACGTGATTCGAGTCTAGCGAGGCGGGTATCGCGGTTTCCGATGCAGAGCTGGGATCTGAAAGCAATCGAAACACCGGGCGGATCGCGGTCACCTGTCGTGCTCCATTCCGAGGAACCGGGCCGCGCCGTGCTGATCGGGCTCGAGCCCGGCCAGGAGCTCGGCGACCACGAGGTCAAGGAGCACGCCTGGCTGTTCGTCGCCCACGGCGCCGCCGACGTCGAGTCGAATGGCGAGTCAGTCGCAGCGGACGCGGGCACCCTCCTGCACTTCGAGCCGGGCGAGCGGCACGCCGTCTCGGCCGGCAGCGAGGGCGCACGGCTCCTGCTGCTCCTCGCGCCGTGGCCCGGCGAGGGCCACTACCGCTAGATAGGAGGCTTTGGCGAAACGTGGTCTGTGCCGGCAGGCCGCGCTGGGCGGCACGCTGCGGCGCCCTCGGTCGCGATAGGTAGTCCACTATCGGGGCTCCCTGCGTCCTTGCATCGCACTCGCCCATCGCGCCCTGCCGACGAGCAACGTTCCGCCAAAGCCTCCTAGTCCTTCGGGGCGCGCCGCGGCGGCAGGGGGTCGCCGATCTTCTTGCGGTACTGCCGGTACAGGACGCCGTCCATGAAGTAGCTGAACGGCAGGAAGAACGCGAGCAGGACGATGACCTGCAGGATCACGCTCGCGGGCGTCGCGTTGGCGGGCTTCAGCAGGTAGACGACGACCACCATGACCGGCGCGAAGATCAGGCCGCGGCGTCCGACGCGGCTCCACGACGGCGGCTTCACCTCTCGCCAGGCGGTCGCGGGGCGCTGTTTCCCGCCCTTCGCAGGTGCCTTCTGCTGCTTTGCGCCCGGCCGGGTGCCACTCGACTGCTTCGCGGGCTTCGCCGGCGCCCCGTCGTCGACCTCGACCTCCTGGCCCGCCTCGTCGACGTAGACGTACTCGTAGTCGTGGCGCTTGTCCTTCGCGCGGCGCTTGCGCTGCTTTCTGGTCGGCACGAGGCAAGGGTAGACGAGGGTCGAACCCGAGTGCCCGCCTACGCCGCGCCGCCGACCACGACCCGCGCGACGTGGTCGTGGCCCAGGTGGTACGCGAGATACCGCCAGTCCGGTGCATCGAGCAGGACGAGATCGGCGTCGTAGCCGGGCGCGATGCGGCCCTTGCGGTCCGCGCGCCCGAGGACGTGCGCGGCGTTGACCGTGACCGCGGAGAGCGCCTCGGCCGGCGAGAGCTTCAGCTGCGTGGCCGCGAGCGAGCAGACGAGCGGGAGGCTCTCGCAGAACGCGCTGCCCGGGTTGAAGTCGGTGGCGAGCGCGACGGCCGCACCGGCGTCGACGAGGGCCCGGGCCGGCGGCATCGGCCGGCCGAGGAAGAGGGCGCTCGCCGGAAGCAGGACTCCGGTGACGGCGCTCGCGGCCAGCACCGCGACCCCGTCCGGGCCGGTCGCCTCGAGATGGTCGACCGAGCGCGCACCGAGCTCGATCGCCAACGGGATCGCGCCGGACTCGGTGAACTGGTCGCCGTGCAGCCGAAGCTCGAGGCCGGCGTCTCGGGCCGCGGTCAGGTACCGGCGCGCCTGCGCGGCATCGAACGATCCGTGTTCGAGGAAGACGTCTGCCGCCTCGGCGAGCTGTGCGGCCTCCGGGAGCACCTCGGCGACGGCGAAATCGAGATACGCGTCCGCGCCGTCGAACTCGGGCGGCACGGTGTGCGCGCCGAGCCAGGTCGGGATCCCGCCCGCCGCACCGACGGCCCGCAGCTGCGCGAGCTCCGTGCCGTGGTCGAGGCCGTACCCGGACTTCCCCTCCCAGGTCGTCGTGCCGGCCGCGCGCATCCAGGCGGCGTGACGCCCGGTGATCTCCGTCAGCTCCGCTTCGCCGGCGGCACGGGTCGCGCGAACCGTCGACAGGATCCCGCCGCCGGCGGCGTGCAGCTCCTCGTACGTCGCCCCGCCCGCGCGGAGTGAGAACTCGCCGACCCGATCCCCCGCAAAGCAGGCGTGCGTGTGGCAGTCGACCAGGCCGGGGATCGCGGCAAGACCCCGACCGTCGAGCTCCTCGACGTCGCCGTCGACGCGAAGCTCCGCCATGCGGCCGGTCGCTGCAACGCGGCCGCCCTCACAGAGGATGTATGCGTCCTCGAGCACCTCGACCGTGCCGAGCGCCGCGCCGCGGAGCGGCGCACCGGTTCCGGCCGGCGTCACGACCTGGGCGAGGTCGCGGACGAGGAGCCGCTTGGAGGAGGTCAGGCCGGCTTCGTCTCCTGGAAGGAGCAGCGCGGGTCGGTCGCGCACGCCACCTTGATCAGCAGGTCGTGCAGCGTGCGGCGCTCGTCGGCGTCGAGCGTCGCGAAGAAGTCGTTCTCCAGGTTCTGGAAGTGGTCGCGGAGCTTCCCGAGCTCGCGCTTGCCCGTCGTGGTGATGCTGACGACGTGGCGGCGGCGGTCGAGCGGATCGCGCTGCCGCTCGATCAGCCCGCGCTGCTCGAGCCGGTCGAGAATCGCGACGAGACGGCTCGGGTCGAGGTCGAGCGCGTGCGCGATGGTGCCCTGCGTCTCGCGGGAGCCCTCGGCGAGGATCGCCAGGAGGCCGTAGTCGTAGAGCTCGAACCCTGCGTCCTCGGCCATCTGCATCGCGCGCGACTTGAGCTCGACGCCGAGGCGTGCGAGCAGAAACGCATTCCGCTCGAGCAGCTCCTTGGCGACCCGGTTCGGTGTCTGGAGGTTCTCAACGGTTGCCATGTGCGATCAGTGTAGCGCGCAAACGTTAGTTTCTGTTATCGTTGCAGAGCGCAACGATTGGAAGGGGAAAGAAATGACTGAATCAAGTGTGGCACAGCTGAAGGTCGGAGGCCAGGACCGGCGCCGCTGGGGCGCCCTTACGCTCCTCGTTGCGGCCCAGTTCATGGTCGTGCTCGACGTCGCGATCGTGAACGTCGCGCTGCCCTCGATCCGCACCGACCTCGGCTTCTCGCAGGAGAGCCTGCAGTGGGTGATCACCGCGTACGCGATCATCTTCGGCGGCTTCCTGCTCCTCGGCGGCCGCCTCGCCGACATTCTCGGGCGCCGGCGGCTGTTCGTCGCCGGGCTCGCGATCTTCACGGCTGCGTCGCTCCTGAACGGGCTGGCGTGGGACGAGACGTCGCTGATCGTCTTTCGGTCGGTCCAGGGCCTGGGCGCGGCCATGCTCTCGCCCGCGGCCCTGTCAATCCTGACGACGACCTTCCGCGAGGGACGTGAGCGCAATCTCGCGCTCGGCGTCTGGGGTGCCGCGTCCGGCAGCGGCGGCGCGGCCGGGGTCCTGCTCGGCGGTGCGTTGACGAGCGCCCTGAGCTGGTCGTGGATCTTCTTCATCAACGTGCCCGCGGGCATCGCCGTGATGGCGCTGGCACCGGTTCTGCTCCGCGAGAGCAAGGCCGACCTCGGCCACCGGCGGTTCGACTTCGCCGGCGCGACGTCGATCACCGGCGGCCTGATGCTGCTCGTCTACGGGATGACCCGCGCCACGCAACACGGGTGGGCGACCGGCACGACCGTCGCGCTGCTCGGCGCGTCCGCCGCGCTGATCCTCGCGTTCTTCGTCATCGAGTCCCGCTCGCAGGCGCCGCTGCTGCCGCTGCGGATCTTCCGGCTGCGGACGCTGGCCGCGTCGAACGTCTCCGGCCTGCTGATGGGCGGGGCGATCTTCGCGCAGTTCTTCCTCCTGACGCTGTACATGCAGGAGGTGCTGCACTACTCGGCGCTCGAGACGGGCGTCGCGTACATCGGCCTGACCCTCACGATCATCGCCTTCTCCGCGGTCGCGCAGGGCGCGGTGACGCGGCTCGGCGTGCGGCGCGTGCTGCCGGTCGGGCTCGGCCTCTCGACGGTCGCGCTCGTGCTGTTCGCGCGGCTGCCGGTCGACGGGAGCTACTTCACCGATCTGTTCCCGGCGTTCCTCGTGAGCGGCCTCGGCCTGGCGCTCGCATTCGTCCCGATGTCGATCGGTGCACTGACGGGCGTCCGGCAGAGCGATGCCGGCGTCGCCTCCGGGCTGATCAACACGACGCAGCAGGTCGGCGGCGCGATCGGCGTCGCGCTCGCGACCACGATCGCGACGACCTACACGTCCCGGTACGTCGATTCGCACGCCGGATCGAATGCGTTCGACGGCGCGGCGCTGACGCACGGGTTCCAGATCGCGTTCTACGTGCTCGCGGCGCTCGCGGCGATCGGCGCCGTGCTCTCGGCCGTCATGCTCGAGTCGGGGCCGGCGGTCGGCCAGGAGGACGAGGGTGACTTCGTTCCCGACGCCGAGCCCCAGCTGGAGGCGGCAGCGTGAGCGCGGCGACGGCCGCACGGCGCCGTGCCGACCTTGGCCTGCAGCTCACCGGGCTGATCCACGTCCGGGCGCTGCTCGAGACGAAGAGGGCGCCGCGCGAGGCGATCGCCCTGCACGCGAGCGCGATCGAGCGGGTGCGCGGAGAGCTGGCGCGACTGGACCGCTGCGCAGCGTGACGCACTAGGGTTGGCCGGTGGTGACGCTCGAGGACGTCCGCGAGATCGCCGCCGGCCTTCCCCGCTCCTACGAGGTCGTCGTCCACGGCCGCGTCAAGTTCCGCGTCGGCCAGATCGTCTGGCTGGCGTTCTCGAAGGACGAGACCGAGATGGGCTTCGCATTCCCGAAGGAGTTCCGGGACGGACTGATCGAGGCGCGGCCCGAGGCGTTCTTCCAGCCTCGCCCGTCGGAGCTCCGCTTCAACTGGGTCGAGGCGCGGCTCGAGGCGCTCGAGCCCGGCGAGTTACGCGACCTCGTGCTGGACGCGTGGGCGTTCGTCGTCCCGAAACGGGTCGCCGAGGAGTACGCCCGGCTCCACCCGGCCTAGACCTGCCAGGGCAGGCCGACCTCCTCGAGAGGCTCCTCGCGGGACCGCGGGAACGGCGCATATGCCTCGCGCGGGTTCGGCGTCTCCACCTCGACGCCGGCGCCGTGTTTCTGCGCGACCGGCTCGACCGGATAGAGCAGCACCTCGTTCTCCTTGCGGGTGCCGGCCATCAGGATCGCGCACGGGCCCTCCCCCGCGCCGACGAAGACGTGGCGCGTGCCGGGCGGAAGGTGGACGAAGTCCCACGCCTTCAGCGGGCGCTCCTGGCCCTCGACGAGCAGCAGGCATTCGCCGGAGAGGACGAGCATGTCCTCCTGTGCCTCCTCCGAGTGGTACATGCAGTTCGGCTGGCCCGGCCAGACGACCTGGATGTTGATCCCGAGCTCCGAGAAGACCGCCTCCCTGCCCTCCACTCTGCCTTCGAAAACCGTGCCGGCCCCGAAGGTGTCGTGGCGGCTCCACGCGGCGTCGCGGACGTTGACGACGAACCACCCGGGCGTGACGGGAGTGAGCCCGCCGTCGGTGGGCTCCATGCGTGCCTCTTCGATCATCGCTCCTCCATGCTCGGCAGGTCGAGGCCGTGCTCGCGCGCGTGCGCGACGGCTTCGGGGTAGCCGGCGTCGACGTGGCGCATCACGCCCGTGCCGGGGTCGGTGGTCAGCACACGCTCGAGGCGCTCGGCGGCGTCATCCGTCCCGTCGGCGAGGACGACCATCCCGGCGTGGATCGAGTTGCCGATGCCGACGCCCCCTCCGTGGTGGACGCTCACCCACGTGGCGCCCGCCGCGGTGTTCAGCAGCGCGTTCAGGATCGGCCAGTCGGCGATCGCGTCGGAGCCGTCGGCCATGGCCTCGGTCTCGCGGTAGGGCGATGCGACCGAGCCCGAGTCGAGGTGATCGCGTCCGACCACCACGGGCGCCTTGACGCGCCCACTGCGGACGAGTTCGTTCATCGCCAGCCCCGCCTTCGCACGATCGCCGTACCCGAGCCAGCAGATCCGCGCGGGCAGCCCCTGGAATGCGACCCGCTCGGGCGCGAGCTCGAGCCACCGCTGCAGCACGCCGTCGTCCGGGAACAGCGCGCGCAGCTCCGCGTCGATCACGGCGATGTCCTCGGGGTCGCCGGAGAGGGCGGCCCAGCGGAACGGCCCGACGCCGAGGGAGAAGAGCGGCCGGATATAAGCCGGGACGAAGCCCGGGTATGTGAACGCATCCTCGACGCCCGCCTCTAAGGCCTCACCTCGCAGGTTGTTCCCATAGTCGAAGACGTAGCTGCCGGCGCGGACGTACTCGAGCATTCCCTCCACGTGTGCGCGTATCGAGTCACTGACTTGGTGCAGATATGTCACAGAATCCGCCTCGCGCAGCCTCCGGGCCCCCTCCACGTCGAGCCCGATCGGGATGTAGCCGGTGAGCGGATCGTGCGCCGCGGTCTGGTCGGTGACGAGGTCGAACGGCTCCCCGCGGCGCGCGAGCGCCGGCACGATCTCCGCCGCGTTTCCGAGCAGCCCGACCGACAGGCCCCGCCCCTCCCTCTGCGCTGCACGCACGCGGGCGACGGCGTCATCGAGCGAGTCGGTCGCCTCGTCGAGGTAGCGCGTCTCCAGGCGCCGCTCGATCCGGGACGGGTCGACCTCGATGCAGAGCACGGCCGCGTTCAGCAGCGCTCCGGCCAGCGGCTGCGCGCCGCCCATACCGCCGAGCCCCGCGGTCAGGATCGAGCGGCCGGCGAGATCGGCTGAGCCGAAGTGCTTCTCGCCCGCGGCCGCGAACGTCTGGTACGTCCCCTGGACGATCCCCTGGGTGCCGATGTAGATCCAGCTCCCGGCGGTCATCTGCCCGAACATCGTCAGTCCGAGCGCCTCGAGCCGCCGGAACTCGTCCCAGGTCGCCCAGCGCGGAACGAGCAGCGAGTTCGCGATCAGCACGCGCGGCGCCCCCGGGTGTGTCCGGAACACCCCGACCGGCTTGCCGCTCTGGACGAGCAGCGTCTCGTCCTCGCCGAGGCGGAGCAGCGTCCCGACGATCGCGCGCAGCGCGTTGTGCGACCGCGCCGCACGGCCGGTGCCGCCGTAGACGACGAGCGACTCCGGATGCTCGGCGACCTCGGCGTCGAGATTGTTCAGGAGCATCCGCAGCGGCGCCTCGGTCGACCACGAGCGGGCGTTGAGCTCCGCGCCGCGCGGCGCGCGGATCGCCGTCAGGTCCCCGCAGAGCGCCTCGACCGCGGCGGCCATCGACTGCGTCGTGCTCACGGCTTCTGCTCCTCGCGCGCCTGCTCCTTCTCTCGCTCGCGCCAGCGCCACCAGCTGTACGCGGTGGCGACGACGAACAGCAGCGCTCCGAGGATCACCGCCCTCTTGATGTTGCCGCCGGTCAGCCAGGTCACCCCGACGACCACGCCTGCGAGGATCGCGTAGAAGATCGCGCTGTCGCGGTACGGATGCCTCGGAATCTTGCGCGGTGCTGCCTCCCACCGGAGCCGGCGCTTCGACGGGGGCTGCTTCTGCTGGTCGGTCATCGAAGCGCTCCGATCTCGTCCTCGACCGCCGCCACGAGCGAGCCGTCGCGGATCGCGGCCGCAACGGCATCGATGTCGCCCCCCAGCTGCCGGTCGTCGATGAGCCTGGGCGAGAGCGAGCGAACGAAGCGGTGGGCGGCGGCAACGCCCCGTCCGGGCTCGAGCGGCGCCAGGAACTCGACCCCCTGCGCGCCGGCGAGCAGCTCGATCGCCAGCGCCCACTCGGTGTTCGCGAGGACCTGCCACGCCTTCAGGCCCGCGGCGTTGCCCATCGAGACGTGGTCCTCCTGCCCTGCACTGGTCGGGATCGAGTCGACGCTCGCCGGGTGGGCGAGCACCTTGTTCTCGCTGACGAGCGACGCGGCCACGTACTGCGGGATCATGAAGCCGGAGTTGAGCCCGCCGTCGACCGTCAGGAAGGGCGGCAGGCCGTCCGAGAGGTTCGGGTTGACCAGCCGCTCGACCCGCCGCTCCGAGATGCTGGCCAGCTCGGCAACCGCCATCGCCATCGCGTCCAGTGCGAACGCGACCGGCTGGCCGTGGAAGTTGCCGTTCGAGACGAGCAGGTCGTCCTCCGCGAGGACGAGCGGGTTGTCGGTCGCCGCGTTGAGCTCGACCGAGACCGTGTACTCGACGTAGTCAAGGAGGTCTCGGGAGGCTCCGTGTACCTGCGGAGCGCACCGCAGCGAGTAGGCGTCCTGCACCTTGTCGCACCAGCGGTGCGACTCCGCGATCGCCGAGTCCGCCAGCAGGGCGAGCACGTTCGCCGCGGCGTCTCCCTGGCCGCGGAGTGGGCGCAGCGCATGGATCTGGGGCAGGAACGAGTTCTGCGACCCCTGAAGCGCCTCGATCGACTGCGCGCAGGCGATGTCCGCCGCCTTCACCAGCCGGCGTGCCCGGACGAGGCCGAGCGCGCCGAACGCCGCCATGAACTGCGTCCCGTTGACAAGGGACAGGCCCTCCTTGGCCTGGAGCGTCTCGGGCTCGAGCTCCGCGCGCGCCAGCGCATCCGCCCCGCCGAGCCGCTCGCCCCCGTACCGCGCCTCACCTTCGCCCACGAGCGGCAGCGCGAGGTGCGCCAGTGGCGCGAGGTCACCGCTCGCGCCGACCGACCCGCGGGAGGGGACGACGGGCAGGACACCGCGGTCGAGGCACTCGAGGAGCAGCACGACGAGCTCCGGCCGTGCGCCCGAGCGGCCCTTCGCGAGCGCGTTGGCGCGCAGCAGCATCGCCGCGCGCACGATCTCGTCCGGATAGGGCTCCCCCACCCCGCACGCGTGGCTGCGCAGCAGCCGCAGCTGCAGCTCAGCCGTCAGCTCCTCCGGGATCGACTTGGAGACGAACCTCCCGAAGCCGGTGTTGACCCCGTACGTGTGCTCGGTGTTTCCGTGGGCGGCGCGGTCGACGACGGCCCGCGCCTCGTCCATCCGCTCCCGCGCGTCCTCCGAAAGAGAGGTGGGCGCGCCGCCGACGGCGATCGCCCAGACGTCGTCGACGGTCAGGTCCTCGCCGGTGAGCGCAATCGCCGTGCCGGGAGCCACGCGGCGAGTCTAGCTTCGCGGCGCGGCGCATCCCACATGCCGCCCAAGGGGGCGCGAGCCCCCCTGCCATGGACGCTACCGGGATCGGTGTGCCGTGTCCGTGCCGGGATCCGCACGAATGTGAGTCAATCCTCGAGCAGGCGCAGCTCGACGACGCGCGACGCGTCGAAGCCGTCGATCCGGAGCATCGCTCCCGCCGCCGCGGCGGCGGCGCCGGCCGGCATCAGGCCGACGAGCTCGGACCCGGCCACCTCCACGCCCCGCTGCCGCGCCTCCGCCTCGATGCGCGCGACGATCTCGTGGAGCGCCGCGGCTTCCCAGTCCTCGACGTTCATGCTCACCTGGACGAGGCCGGCGCGCGGGAGGTCGAGTCCGAGGGCGCGCACGCCCAGGAAGCCTCCGCCGGTCTCGCGCACGACCGCCGCGATCGACCGCGCGACCTCGACGTCGTCGCTCCGGAGGTTGACGTTGAACGCGATCAGCGGCCGGCGGGCGCCGACGAGCACCGCGCCGGCCGACGGGTCGAGACGAGCTGGCCCGAAGTCGGGCGCCAGCTCTCCTGCGTCGACCCGACGCTGCAGCTCCTCGGGTCCGCCGCGCCGGAAGAACGCGGGGCCGCGCCCCGGCCCCCCGTACAGGAACACCGGCAGCCCGAGCTCCCCGATGCGCCCCGCCGCCTCCAGCGAGGCAGCCCGGGCGCGCTCCAGGTCCCCAGGCCGCAGCGGGACGAGCGGCACGACGTCCGCCGCGCCGATGCGCGGGTGCGCGCCCTCGTGGCGCCGCAGGTCGATCCGCTCCCGCGCGCATTCGACTCCGGCGACCAGCGCGTCGACCAGCTCCGCCTCCGAGCCGACCAGCGTGAACACCGACCGGTTGTGGTCGGCATCCGCATGCACGTCGAGCAGCCGCGCCCGCGAGCCGAGCGCCTCCGCGACCGCATCGAGGGCCGCGGAATCGCGTCCTTCGGAGAAATTCGGCACCGACTCGAGCGGCAGCACGTCCCGTACTCTAGGAACCCTTGAAGGCCTACTACCACGCCCGCGCGCGCGAGTACGACGACTGGTGGCTGGGGCGCAACCTCTTCGCCGACAAGGAGCGCCCCGACTGGGAGGAATGCCGCGCCGAGCTCGAGTCCTGGATCGCCGGTCTGCCGCCCGCGAAGACGCTCGACGTCGCCTGCGGCACCGGGTTCATGACGCGGCACCTCCGCGGCGAGGTGACCGGCTTCGACCAGAGCGAGGCGATGCTCGAGGTCGCCGCCGAGCAGGTGCCCGGCGCGACCTTCGTCCAGGGCGACGCGCTCGAGCTGCCGTTTGCCGACGGCGACTTCGACCGGCTCTTCACGAGCTACTTCTACTGCCACCTCGAGGATCCCGAGCGCGCGCGCTTCCTCGCCGAGGCCCGTCGCGTCGCGCGAGAGCTCGTCGTCGTCGGCAGCGTCTGGCAGCCCGGCGAGGAGCCGACCCGCTGGGATACCCGGAAGCTCCGCGACGGCAGCGAGTGGCAGGTCTACAAGCGCGTCTTCGTGCCGGCCGAGCTCGCGGAGGAGCTCGGCGGCCGCGTCCTGCACGAGAACCGCTACTTCGTGATGGTCGCCGCCCCTTGACGAGGCGCCGCTCGTCGTACCGCTCCCTCCCCTCACTCCAGCGCGACAACCGGATCTGCCGTGCGTGCGCGGAGGCGGGCTTCCCGATCGAGTCGCTGCCCGTGCTCGAGGGCCGGCCCGGCCAGCGAGCCTTCGTCTACGGCCAGGCGCCCGGCATCCTCGAGGGCGAGCAGCGCCGGCCCTGGCGGGGCCGCGCCGGTCAGCAGCTCCGCCGCTGGCTCGAGCTCGACGAGGACACATTCTACGAGACGTTCTACTGCGCGTCGGTCACGCGCTGCTACCCCGGCCGCGCGCCCGGCGGCTCGGGCGACCGCGTGCCCGCCCCGCGCGAGCAGGAGCTCTGCTCGTTCTGGCTGCGCTGGGAGCTGGAGCTGCTCCGTCCCGAGCTGATTCTCGCCGTCGGCGGGCTCGCGATCCGCCGCCTGCTCGGGATCCGCGGACTGGAATGCGTCGGCGAGACGTTCGAACACGAGGGTGCCACCGTCATCCCGCTTCCCCACCCCTCCGGGGTCAGCCGCTGGCCGAACGTGCCGGCGAACCGAGAGCGCCTCGACAGGGCCCTGGCCCTGGCCAGGAGCCGCATACCGCATGGCTAGAGTGAAACGGTGACGGAGCCCACTCCCTATCGCCAGACGTTTTTCCGGCTCCTGGGCTTCCTCAAGCCGTACAAGGCCTCCCTGATCGTCTCGATCGTCCTCGCCTGCGCGTCGCAGGCGGCGCAGATCGCGATCATCTGGGTCGTCGGCGGCGTGATCGACAAGGCGATCAAGCCGCAGGACTCCCACCTGCTCTGGATCTACCTCTGGACGATCCTCGGCCTCGGCATCGCGAAGGCCGCCCTGATGGTCGCACGCCGCCTGATCTCGGGGCGGCAGGCGCTCGCCGTCGAGATGGACATGCGCACGTCGCTCTACCAGCGGCTCGTGAAGCTCTCGTTCCGCTTCTACGACACGCACCAGACCGGCCAACTGATGTCCCGCGCCACGGTCGACCTCCAGGGCGTCCGCTTCTTCCTCGGCTACGGCCTGATCTTCTTCTTCCAGAACATCCTGGTCGTCCTCTCGGTCACGGTCGTCCTCTTCTTCGTGCAGTGGCAGCTCGCCCTGATCGCCCTGGGGATGATCCCGTTCCTCGTCGCACTGGCGTACCGGTACAGCCACATCTCGCACCCGACGCTCCGCGACGTCCAGCAGAAGCTCGCCGACGTCTCGACGGTCGCGCAGGAGAGCATCGTCGGCGTCCACGTCGTCAAGGCGTTCGCGCAGGAGCCGGCCGAGCAGGCGAAGTTCGAGAAGCGCTCCGAGGCGGTCTTCGACCAGACGATCAACGCGAACCGCCAGCGCGCGTTCTACGTGCCGCTGATCTCGTTCGTGCCCATGGTCGCGCAGGCGGGCGTGCTGCTCTTCGGCGCGACGATGGTGCAGGACGGGACGCTCGCGACCGGCAAGTTCGTCTCCTTCAACCTCTTCCTCGCGATGCTCGTGCTGCCGCTGCGCTCGCTCGGCATGTGGATCGGGCAGGCACAGCGCGCGACCGCCTCCGGCGAGCGCATCTTCCAGGTGATCGACGAGCCCGAGGACGTCGCGAATGCGGACGACGCGATCGAGCTGCCGCCCGGACCGGGCGAGGTTCGGTTCGAGGGCGTGTCGTTCGAGTATCTCGACGGGCGTCCGGTCCTGAGCGACGTCGACCTCGACATCACCGCCGGACGGACGATCGCGTTGATCGGCCACACGGGCTCGGGCAAGACCACGCTCACCTCGCTGGTACCGCACTTCTACGACGTCACGGCTGGCCGGGTGACGGTCGACGGCCACGACGTCCGCTCCGTGACGCTCGGCTCGCTGCGCCGTGCGGTCGGCGTGATCTCGCAGGATCCCTTCCTGTTCTCGGCGACCGTCCGGGAGAACATCGCGTTCGGCGTCGGCGACCTGCCGCAGGCGGCGGTCGAGGCCGCGGCCCGCGCCGCGCAGGCACACGAGTTCATCGAGCGGCTGCCGAACGGCTACGACACGGTGATCGGCGAGCGCGGGATCACGCTCTCGGGCGGGCAGCGGCAGCGGCTGTCGATCGCGCGGGCGCTCGCGGTCGACCCGCGGATCCTGATCCTCGACGACGCGACCGCCTCGGTCGATGCGACCACCGAGGCGCTGATCCGGGTCGGCCTGCGCGGCGCCATGGCGGGCCGGACGACGTTCATCATCGCGCACCGTCTCTCGACGATCGCCCTCGCCGACGAGATCGTCGTCCTCGCCGAGGGGCGGGTCGCCGCACGCGGGACGCACGCCGATCTGATCCGGACGAGCCCCGTCTACCGCGAGATCTACGAGCACGGCCTGCTCGAGCGCCAGTTCGCTGACGCCGTCGAGGCGCGCGCGGAGATCGAGGAAGTCGCATGAGGATCCACCAGCCGGGAAGCCACCTGACCGAGGAGCGCGGCGCGTCCGTGCGCGACTGGTCGTGGCGCCAGACGCGCCGGCGGTTCAGGACGCTCGGGCAGCTCGTCGCCCCGTACAAGGGCCGCGCGATCCTCTCGCTGCTGACGCTGCTTCTCTCGACGGCGATCGCGCTCGCGCCGCCGCTCCTTGCGAAGACCGCCCTGAACGACGCGATCAACGGCGGCGGCCGGCTCTACCTGATCGTCGGCCTGTTCCTCGTCGCCGGCCTCCTCAACTGGGTGATGACGTACGCGCAGACCTATCTGACCGGCTGGGTGGGCGAGCGGATGCTGGCCGACCTGAGGACGAAGCTCTTCGAGCACCTCCAGCGGCTCTCGCTCGGTTTCTACGAGCGCAACCGCGCCGGTGTCGTGATCAGCCGCCTGACGAACGACGTCGAGGCGCTCGACCAGCTCGTCACCGACGGCGTCTCCACACTCGTCCAGAGCACGCTGACCCTGATCGGAACGGCGATCCTCCTCTTCTGGCTCGACTGGGAGCTCGCCCTCGCGACGCTCGTCGTCATCCCCGTGATGAGCGTCGGCACGTTCTTCTACCGCAAGTACTCGACCCGGGCCTACCGCGCGGTGCGCGAGCGGCTCGGCCTGGTGACGGCGACCCTGGCCGAGGACATCGCCGGCATGCGCGTCGTGCAGGCGTTCGCGCGCGAGCAGGTGAACGTCCGGAACTTCCGCGAGGTGAGCGAGCGCTACCGCGAGTCGAACCAGCAGACGGTCGTGCTCAGCGGCTGGTACTTCCCCTTCGTCGACCTGCTCTCGACGGTCGCACTCGTGGTCGTGCTCGGGTACGGCGGGCACCTCTACTTCCAGGGCGACGTCAGCATCCCCACGCTCTTCGCCTTCACGCTGTACATCCAGAACTTCTTCGACCCGGTGCAGGCGCTCTCGCAGCTGTACGGCACCTTTCTCTCTGCGACGGCGGCGCTCGACAAGATCAACGGCCTGCTGGACGAAGAGGCGGAGGTCGTCGACGCGACGGGCGCCCGCGACCTCGGCCACCTCGAGGGCCGCGTCGCCTTCGACGGCGTGCGCTTCACCTATGGCCGCGGCGACGAGGTGCTCCACGGAATCGACCTGGACGTGCCCGCCGGGACGACCGTCGCCCTGGTCGGCCATACCGGAGCCGGGAAGTCGACGATTGCGAAGCTCCTTGCGCGCTTCTACGACCCGACGCACGGCCGGATCACGATCGACGGCACCGACCTGCGCGAGATCACCCAGGCATCGCTGCGCCACCAGCTCGGCGTCGTGCCCCAGGAGGGCTTCCTGTTCGCCGGGTCGGTGCGTGAGAACATCGCCTTCGGCCGCCCCGATGCGTCACCGGAGCAGATCGTCGCCGCCGCCACCGCGGTCGGCGCGCACGACTTCGTCACCGGCCTCGAGGACGGCTACGACACCGAGCTCGGAGAGCGCGGCCTGCGCCTGTCGCTCGGGCAGCGCCAGCTCGTCGCGTTCGCCCGTGCGCTGCTCGCCGACCCGCGGATCCTCGTCCTCGACGAGGCGACCTCCTCGGTCGACATCGGCACCGAGCGGCGCATCGAGCTCGCGCTCCGCACCCTGCTCAAGGGGCGGACGGCGTTCATCATCGCGCACCGCCTGTCGACGATCCGCGATGCGGACCTGATCGTCGTGCTCGAGCACGGCCGCATCGTGGAGCAGGGCTCCCATGAGGAGCTGCTCGCACGACGCGGCCTGTACACGAGCCTCTACGGCGACTGGGCCACCGACGTCGCCTGACTAGGCGGCGTATCCCCCGATGAACGCGTACTGCTGCGTCTTGAACAGCTTCACCGACGGCGGCTGTTGCGCCATCACGACGGTGTAGAAGCCGCTCTTGAACTTGATCCCGTAGAACGCGTAGCCCGACGTTCCGCCGAACCGCTTCGACACGGCCCGCGGCTCCGCCGCGAGGAGCTTGTGGAGCGAGCTGCCGCTGACCCGGCTGCAGACGTCCGCCTTCGCCCCCGCACCGATTCCGAGCTTCGTGTGGGAGACGGTCAGGAACTCGTCGCAGCTGCCCGTCCGCAACGCGTGGATGCCGATCCGGAACGACGTGTCGAACTCCTTCATGAACAGTGTGTGCGTGCTCTGGATGAAGCTCCCCTCCTCGACGAAGACGAGGTGGAACTTGCGGTCCTTGTCGAGGACGAAGACGCCTTCCGCGTAGTTGTCCTCGCTGCCCGGCGAGTCGATGTACCCGTCGACGAGGGCACCGGTTCCGAACACCTTCGCCTCGGGATCCTCGAACTTGCCGAACTGCTTCCGCACGTAGTCGCAGCCCGCCTGCGGGATCGAGCCGAAGCCGCTGTAGAACAGCCCCTTCAGCGCCGCGTTGCAACCGGGCGCGGCCAGAGCGGCCTTGACCCGGGCGACGAGCTGCGAGGCGGTCTCGGCCGGCTTCGGGCCGAACGCGGGCGTCGCCCCCGTCGCGGTCGCGCAGAGGCAAAGCGCGGCCACGGCCGCGATCGCCAGTCGTTTCATATGTAGACCCCTTCCTCGGAGTGGAACGAATCCGAGCGTAGCGGACGAGGAGCTAGCTCTTGTAGCTCCCCTCGGGGGCGCCGATCGCCATGAATCGGATCCCGTCCGGGCCTGCGAGCACCTTGCGCTTCGTGCCCGACCCGACCCGCACGAACGTGTCCGGCTCGAGCGCGACCTGCTCGCCTTCGATGTCGATGACACCCGATCCGCCCAGCAGGAAGTAGACCTCCTCCTGTCCGTCGGCGGCGTGGTCGTGATCGGGGTAGTCGGCGTAGTTCGCCGGCATCGTGATCACGCCGATGCCGAAGGCGGTGCCGTTCAGCGGCTCGCGGACACCCTTGAAGCCGCCGCCGTAGGTCGCCTCGACGTCGTCCAGCTTGCACACCGTGTAGTCGGCCATCTCGTCTCCTCTGTCGGGGTCCGGTGACTCTACGTAGCATCAGGTCGATGGCGCTCGACAAGAAGACCGAGGAGCGAATCGAGCGGCCGGTCTCCGAGCAGGCGGAGAAGGAGACTCGGCTCGCGCCCGCCGATGCCGTCGACCAGATGCGGATCAACGCGCCGGTGCGCGCGAACAAGAAGCTGCGCACCCTGCTCGAGCGGGTCAACGCCGACAAGCGCCTGAAGGGCTGGTGGCACGTCGCGAACGTGAACGCGACCGTGCGCATGGAGATCAACGACCACTCGTGGGTGCACATCCAGATCGTCACGAACATCGCGCTGAAGCTCCTGCGCCAGCTGACGAAGCACCACGTCGAGCCCTCCGTCGTCCGCGACTTCAACATGACGAACGACGACGCCGAGATCGTCGTCGTCCTCGGCGCGCTGATGCACGACGTCGGTATGTCGATCCACCGCGAGGGCCACGAGGAGTTCAGCCTCTTCCTCGTCGAGCCGGAGATCCGCCGGCTGCTCGAGGGGGTCTACGAGGAGCCGGAGCTGACGGTGATCGCGTCCGAGGTGCTGCAGGCGATCATCTCGCACCGCGCGGGCGGCCAGCCGTTCTCGCTCGAGGCCGGGATCGTCCGGGTCGCCGACGCGCTGGACATGGCGCAGGGCCGCTCGCGGATCCCGTTCGAGAAGGGGCGCGTCTCCATGCACTCGCTTTCGGCGGCCGCGGTCGACGATGTCACCATCTCCGACGGCGACGAGAAGCCGATCAAGGTCGAGATCGTCATGAACAACTCGTCCGGGCTGTACCAGATCGACGGCTTGCTCAAGGCGAAGCTCCGGGGCTCGGGGCTCGAGCCGTACGTCGAGGTGATCGCCCACATCGACACCGAGGCGGAGAAGCGCCTCGTGCAGGTCTACCGCCTCGAGACTTAGTCCAGAGCAGCGTCGACCGCGTCGAGCAGCTGCTGCTCGCTGAAGGGCTTGCGCAGCAGGGGGACGCCCGGCGGTGCGAACTGGCCGCCGGAATCGCCCGTCATCAGGATCACCGGGATCGTGCGTCCGACTCTCGCCGCGATCGCATCCCCGGACATCCCCGGCATCAGCACGTCGAGGACGAGCAGGTCGACCTGTTCGCGGTCGAGCAGGTCGGTCGCACCGAGGCCCGTCGAAGCGCTCAGCACCTCGTGCCCGGCGTCCTCCAGGGTCGCGCAGAGCATGCTCACGAACTGCTCGTTGTCGTCTGCGACAAGGATCCGCGCCACCCCGGAAGCATGCCCAAGGGCTGGCTACACTGTCCGCCGACCCGTTGCGGGGTCGTCTAATGGTAGGACGCCTGACTCTGGATCAGGAAGTTGGGGTTCGAGTCCCTGCCCCGCAGCCTCTTGTGTTGCCGGCCGAAGCCGGCCACCCGCAAGGTCTTGTCAGAAGGCCCGGCGCGGGTGCTCCCACGTGTCCGGGGTGATAGAGGAGCGGCGTTAGGGTGCGGTGCGCCAGCGCCACCAGGCGGTTGCGAAGCGTGCGCCGATTACTCGGTAGGCAGGGACCGTGAAATGCGTCCCGTCCGTCGGTAGGTCCAGCGTGCGCACCAGCCGGATAGTCGGATCCTCCGCCGCGGCGGCCGCTTGCGCGTCGCGCACTTGCTGCTGGGCGCGGTACTTGGTCGGATCAAGCGCGCCGATCTGGCCGAGCAGGAGCGGCCACCGGCCTGGAAGGTCTCGCCGAAACGCCGCCTTCATCGACCTGAACCCCGACAGCCATCCGGACGCAGTGGCCGGGGTGTATGCATCCGACTCGCCCTGCAGGAACAGGAGGCCGGCGAGCCTCCCGCCGGCGGAGAGCGCCGCCTTCGCGCGGGCGAGGCAGGCCTGATACCAGCTCTGCGGCGCGCCGGGCTGCCAGTCCGCGATCGGCGACCCACCGACCGCGCACTGCACCAGCCCGATCGTGAGCCCTGGTTGGCGCTTCGCAACTTGGAGGCCGAAGATCATGCCGGGGCCGACCCCGGTCTTCTCCTCGGGGCCTGGCAGCGGGTCGGAGGCGACCTGCCATCCCTGAGCGCCCCAGGCGAGCAGCCTCGGGCTCGTCGGCGCGGCCAGGGTGAGCGGTTGGCCGTACCCGGCCATGTTCGACTGCCCGGCAAGCACGAACATCTGCTGCGGCTGCAACCCCGCCGCTTCGGCAGCGACCTGGTCGGGCGCAGCCACCACGGCCGTCGCGGCAACCGCCGCAAGCATTGACAGCGCTCTCACCCTGCCAACCCTCTCCCTCCGCCTTGTTGATGCCCCGGCAGCTCGCGGGCCAGTGACCACTGCGGCGACGTCTTCAACGCCGGTGACCAACTCGCGCCACCCATGCATCCACCCGTCGACCTCTCCGCCACGAGCCCAGACTACTGCGGCGCGGTTGGACAAACCAGAGAGCCCCCGGGCCTGGCAGCCGCAGCCTCCACTTCGTCTAGCGTCCTCCCATGGACCTACTCGGGCTCGCGGAGGCGAAGCAGACCTGGTTCTACGGACTGGCTCTCGGGATTGCCGCTGCGTTGCTCTTCCTGAACCTGCTCGTGATGGCCGGGGTGCACGTCCGGCGCGTGCGCGAGTGGCTGCGTGGCCAGCGGGCCAGGGCGTTCCGCCGGCGGGTGGACGAGATGCTCGACCGCCTTGCCGCCGACCGCGACTCGGGGTGGCTGCAGGCCGAGCTGAGCGGGTTCGACGAGCTCGAGCGACCGGTCGCTGCGGTCGCGCTGATCGAGCGCCTCGAGCCGGCGACTTCCGAAGAGCGGGCACGGACGCTCGACGCGGTCCGCGAGGCGGGGGCGCTCGACGTGATCCTGAAAGCAACCACCCGGCGCGTCCCGTGGCGGCGGGCGCTCGCGATCCGGACGCTCGGCTGGCTCGGCGCAACCGAAGCCGTGCCGCTCCTGCTCGACCGCCTCTCCGATCCGAACCGGCACGTGCGCGAGGCGGCGGCCCGGGCGCTCGGGCGCATCGGGGACGAGCGCGCGGTCGCGCCGCTCGCCGACCTGCACCGCACGCCCGGGAAGATCGGCGCGGGCGTGGTGTACGACGCCCTGGTCGCCCTCCGGGCGGAGCCCGTCTTCGCCGGCGCGCTCGGCTCCGAGCACGAGACGGTGCGGGTCTCGTCTTGCTTTGGCATCGTGGCGCTCGCCGAACCGGGCACAGTACGCAGCCGGGTGACGCCGCTCCTGGCCGACGCCTCCCCGGCCGTGCGCGCTGCCGCGGCCGAGGCGCTCGGCCTCGTCGGCGGGGAGACCCTCCCGGAGAGCCTTGCCCGGGCGACCCGCGACGAGGAGCCGGCGGTCCGAGCGGCCGCAACGGGCGCACTCGGTGCGTTCGACGACGGCGAGGCGGTCGAAACCGCGCGGAGTGCGCTGCTCGACGCGGACCGCGAGACGGCGCTGTCGGCCGCGGAATCGCTCGTCCGGCTCTCACGGCTTCCCGCCGCCGGCGCTGCGGCACGCGCTGCGCTGGAACGTGCCGGCACAGACTGGACGGTCGAGCAGTCACTGACGCTCGCCTCGGTGGGAGCGCTGTGAGCACCCTCCAGACGCTCCTCTGGGTGGTCTCGTTCGCGATCTTCGTCTTCTTCAACGTCTACGCGCTCGCGACCTTCACCCTGATCGGCATCTCCCTGGTCGAGGCGGTGATGACGAAGATCGAGCGTGGGGACGTCTTCCGGCCGCCGCACCGGTTGCGTCGCCCCGGGATCTCGCTGATCGCCCCCGCCTACAACATGGAGGCGGTGATCGTCCCGGCCGCGGCGTCGCTCCTCGCCTCCGACTACGAGCCGCTCGAAGTGCTGATCGTCGACGACGGCTCGCAGGACGGGACGACGGCCTCGCTGGCCGCCGCGTACGACCTGGTCGAGGTGCCTGCCGGGGATCGGCTGCAGATACCGGCGGCGCCGATCGAGGCGATGTACGTCAGCAGGTCGGATCCACGCCTCCGCGTCGTCCGCAAGGAGAACGGCGGGCGCTCCGACGCGATCAACGTGGGCATCAACGTCGCACGCAGCGACCTGGTCGCACTCGTCGACGCCGACACGCTGCTCGAGCCGGACGCACTGAAGCGCATCGGCGAGGTCTTCGCCGCCGACCCCGACAACGTCGTCGCAGTCGGCGGGACGATCCGGATCGCAAACGGTGCCGTGGTCGAGCGGAACACCGTCGTCGAGGCGCGCGTCCCCACCCGCGGCGTCCAGGCAAGCCAGACGAGCGAGTACCTCCGCGGCTTCCTTGGCGGCCGCATCGGATGGTCGCGGCTCAACGGGCTGCTGATCATCTCGGGCGCCTTCGGCGTCTTCCGCCGTGACCTGATCCGCGCCGCCGGCGGCCTGTCGAAGGAGACGCTCGGCGAGGACATGGAGATCGTCATGCGCCTCCACCACCGGCTCAGGCCGTACGCGCCCGGCACGCGGATCCTCTACGCCGCCGACGCCAATGCCTGGACGGAGATCCCGAGCGCGCTCGGCCCGTTGAGAAGCCAGCGGATCCGCTGGCACGTCGGCCTCATCGACAACCTCCGCCTCCACCAGGGGATGCTCTTCCGCCGGCGCTTCGGCGCGGTCGGCTGGCTCGCACTCCCGTACACCCTCGCGTTCGAGGTGGCCGGGCCGCTGCTCCAGGTCGCGGGCTACGCGATCCTGCTCGCGATGATCCTGATGGGCCTCGCCTCCTGGTGGTACGTGGCGGCGTTCATGGTGATCACGCTGCTCGTCGGCCAGCTTCAGACCGCAGGGGCGATCCTGATCGAGGAGATCGCGTTCCGCCGCTACCGCACCCGCGACCTCGTCCTGCTCGGCTGCTGGAGCCTGCTCGAGCTCTTCTGGTACCGGCCGCTCACCGCCGTCTGGCGCACTTGGGCGACGATCCTCGCGATCGCCGGCCGCCGCCCGGGCTGGGGCTCGATCCCGCGCGGAACCGCGCTGGGCGCGGGCGACGAGCTGAACGCGGCGCCGTTACCGCGGTAGGGCGCTGGGGCCTGCGAGCGCAGGCCCCAGCCCTCCGGGCTAGACGGGCGGCGCCACCGATCCGGCGCACTCGCCCTTCGATTTCTCGGCGAAATTGCCCGATGCCGCCGCTGCGGGTGTGTCGTCGTGACAGTTGAGCGTCTTTCCGACGGAGTTCGAGGTGACGCGGTTCGACGCGGCGCGGTTCTTGTGGAAGTCCAGGTTGCGTCCGACAGCGTTCCTCCCGACGGTGATCGTGCTCGTCGTCGTGTTGTCGTGGACGTCGACGTTCCCGGAGACGCCGCCCCTGAGCACTCCCCCCTTGTCGTTCCGTGTGCCGTAGCCGCTGAACGTCAGCGCTCCGTTGCCGGCGTCGTTCTTGCTGATGTCGACGTTCCCGCCGATGGTGAACGCCGGATCCTTCTCGGTCTCCTTGCAGAACGCGAACGTGCCGCACGCGCCCAGTGCGATTCCACGAACCGAGTTGTCGTGGACGTGGACGTCGTCACCGACGTTTGTATCGACCACGCAGATGTCCGCAGGGCAACCCTTCTTGTCGCCCGGGTCCTTGCCGCCACCGCCGCCTTCCCCGGAGTGATCGACGAAGGTGTGGTGAATGTCGAGCTTGCCGTTGACGGAGACCCGGGTGAGGCCGACCGGGCCGTCGCCGTTCTCGAGCGTCACGTCCTTCCCGACTGCGCTGTCCGAGACACCGATGGACGCTGCCCCGTGACCCTCGAGGCTCCTTGCGATTGCACCGTCGCGGAAGCCAAGGCTCGCGCCCTCCATGACCTTCACACTGCCCTGGACGACGATCCCGGACGCGTCGCATTCGGCCCCCTTCGGGACGACCAGGTCGCCGGGCACCGGATTCGGTGCGCTGAACACGCCGTTGCACACCGTCGGCGCAGCGGCCTGCGACCCTGCCGCCATGGCGAGGACCGCGGCCATGCCGGCCAGAAGCACCCCAATACGTTTCATCTCCACTGCCTCTCTCCCCCCGATCCGTTGCTCCGACCTTCTCGGGACCCTTGCCTGGTGTCAACAAAGGATCGGATCCCGGTTTTTCTGCTTCGTCCGCGTGCAATTACGCTCGCGCGGTGGTCGGCCGGACCTACTTCGAGCGCGGGCGGCCGGTCGTCGTCCTGGCGCGGTGGGCCGGCAACGGGCCGCGCAACGTGCTCGTCCGCCGCGAGGACGGGTCGCTGGTCGTCCGCCCGTTCCGCGGGCTACGACGCCAGTCCGCCTAGCACTGCGAACGGGCTCGGCTTGACGAGCTGCCACGCGAGCGCGCTGCTGGGCTCGACGTGGAGCGTCGCGTTCGGCGCCTCGGTCTCGAGCCGCGCCGCGAGCTCCTTCGCGTCGTCCTCGCTCCCTGTGCCGACGAGCAGGTACTTCCAGCGGCGTGTGACCGCGTAGTCGGCCTGCAGGCGGTCGGCCAGCGCTTCCGCCTCGCCATGTGACGGCAGCTCGACACGCACCTCCCAGAGCGCGCCGATCTCGGCGGACGCTGCCTCCTCGTCCGCCTCCTGCTGGTCCTCCTCGGCGTCGATCTGCGCCTCGGTCGCCGGCAGGGGCACGCTCTCCGGCTCCCAGCGCTCGGCGACCGGATGCCACTGCTCGACGGTGAAGTCGGCACCGATCCCGGCATCCTCGACCAGGCGACCCACGATGGTCGCAGCCTCGTGCGCCGCGGGAGACGTGCCCGTGTACAGGTAGATCACGCCGGCCTCGTCGCCGCCTCCGACGATCACGCGCCCGCCGAGCGCCTCGCGCGCCTCGTCCTCGAGCACCTCCTCGGCCAGGGTCTCGCCGAGCTCCTTCACCCGGTCGATGCCGTGGAGGGTGACGGTCACGCGCCAGTCGTCGTTGGCCACGGGAGAACGGTATCGCAGCGGGCTACGCTGACCCAGCGTGCACAAGATCATCGATGCAGGCGGCGCGTTCTTCCACCACCTGGCCGAGGTGCACTGGGTGCCGCTCGGGATCGCCCTCGCCCTCCAGCTCGCGCGGCTCCTCTCGCGGACGCCGGCGTGGCGGAACATCATCCGCGCGTCGTATCCCGACCTGTTCGTCCCGCGCCGCACGGTGGCCGGCGCCTACCTGGCCGGCGTCGGCGTGAACGCGATCATCCCGGCGCGCGGCGGCGACGTCCTCAAGTTGTACCTCGTCCACCACCGCGTCGAGGGGACGACCTACCCGACGCTCGCCTCGACGCTCATCGTGGAGACGCTCTTCGACATGGTCGTCGCCGCCGGGATCATGGCGTGGGCGTTCGCAGCGGGCGTCCTCCCCGGCCTCGACGTGCTCCCCCACCTGCCGCAGGTCGACTGGAGCTACCCGCTGCAGCACAAGCGCGAGTCGCTGATCGTCGCGGGCGTCTGGATCGTCTTCCTCGGGCTCATCCTCGCGGTCGCGTTCCAGCGGTTCAAGAACTTCAAGGAGCGGGTCCGGCAAGGCTTCGCGATTCTCGGCGACTTCTGGCGCTACGTCCGGCAGGTCGTCTCGTGGCAGGCGCTCTCGTGGGTCTTCCGCCTCGCGTCCGTCTACTTCTTCCTCGAGGCGTTCCGCGTGCCTGCGAGCCTCCACAACGCGCTGCTCGTGCTCGCGGTGCAGAGCATCTCGACGCTGCTGCCGCTGACGCCGGGCGGCGTGGGCACGCAGCAGGGGATCCTCGTCTACGTCTACGACCGCGCCGGCTCCGGGATCGCCGGCGCGCTGCTCCTCTCGTTCAGCGTCGGGATGTACGTCGCGACGACGATCCTCAGCGTTGTCGTCGGCTTCGCGGCCCTCTTCGCGATGGTCGGGTCGTTCCGCTGGCGGCACGTCGTTGAACCGCCGGAGGACACCAACACCCCGTATCCTCGCGAGGCGTGAGCGAACGCCCCCCGCACCCGGTTCGCATCATCGTCACCGACGACCTCCACCGGTCGCGGCTGACGGTCTTCTTCCGTTTCTGGCTGGCGATCCCGCACTACTTCTGGGCGTTCCTGATCGGGCAGGCGGTTGCGATCGCCGTGTTCGCAAACTGGTTCGTCCTGATGTTCAAGGGGCGGACGCCCGAGGGGCTGCACAAGTTCATCGCCGGCTACCTGCGCTACCTCACCCAGCTCGAGGCGTACTTCCTGCTCGCGGCAAACCCCTACCCGGGCTTCTATCCGGTCGGTGACGAGAACAAGGGCTACCCGATCGACCTGTGGATCGGCCCGCCGGAGCAGCAGAACCGATGGAAGACGTTCTTTCGGCTCTTCCTTGCGATCCCGGCCCTGCTGATCTCGAGCGTGCTGTTCTTCGGCGGCCCGCGCGGTGGGAGCTATGCGGCCGGTGGGGTCGCGTTCATCGCCGCGTTTCTCGCCTGGTTCTACGTGATGGTCAAGGGTCGGTCATCGCGCGGCCTCCGCGACCTGACCGTGTACTGCCTCGGGTACGCCGCCCACCTCTCCGCCTATCTCTTCCTCGTCACGGACCGCTACCCGTTCTCCGGACCGGAGGCGTTTCTCGGCGCGGGCGAGGCGGCGGCGGACGCGCCCGCGGAGCAGGTGTGGGTGCTCGAGACCGTGCGCGTCGAGGGCGACCTGGCGGTGCTCACGCTGATCACGCACGACGCGAGCGGCGCTTTCGCCGGCCGCCGCGCGGTGCGCGTCGCCGCAGCGTCGGCAGAAGGGCTCGCGGTCGGCGCGCCGGTCCCGGACGACGTCCTCGGCGCGCACGCGCGAGCGCTCGCGCCGGCCCCCGCGGTGGAGCCACTCCCCAAGCCGGAGCCGCACCCCGTGACGATGAGCGTCACCGACGAGCTGCGCCGGTCGCGGCTCCTGACGTTGTTCCGCCTGCCGATCGCGATCCCGCACATCGTCTGGCTCCTGCTCTGGTTCGTGGTCGCCTGGCTGGCTCTCATCGTCGCCTGGCTGTGCGCGCTGGTCATCGGCCGGGTCCCGAGCGCCTTCCACCGTTTCCTCGCACGGTTCGTCCGCTACCAGATCCACCTCGGGGCGTTCATCAACCTGGTCGGCAACCCATTCCCTGGGTTCGTGGGCAAGCCCGGCTCGTATCCGGTCGACCTCGAGCTGCCCGGGCCGGAGAAGCAGAAGCGGCTCGTCACGTTCTTCCGGTTCTGGCTGGCGATCCCGGCCTTCTTCCTCTCGTTCGGCCTTTACGGCGCGCTCGGAATGGTCTCGCTGCTGGGCTGGTTCGTCTCGCTCTTCCTGGGCCGGATGCCCGCCGGCCTGCGGGGCCTGGGGGCGTACTCGCTCCGGTACACGGGGCAGGTCAACGCGTACGTGATGCTGCTGACCGCGCGCTATCCGGACGCCGGCCCGCGGCCCGACCCTGCGCGCCCGTAGCACTGCGCGGTCGCTACACTGCCCGTCGCGGCGCATTCGTCTAGTGGCCTAGGACACCGCCCTCTCACGGCGGCGGCACGGGTTCGAATCCCGTATGCGCCTCTACTTGTTCGACCTGAAACTGCCAGTCCTCGCCGGGTCAAAGATCCTGAGGATGCCGAAGCGGCCTTCAGCGCAAGCCGCCCAGTGCCGATCTCGATACAGAGGCGGCGCGGGAGGATTGATGTCGGAGACAAGATCTGATGCTCGTAAGCGCTGGCGACGATCCCTCTGGTGGACAGTGGCAGCGATCGCCTTCGCCATCGCTGCCACTGTCGCCTTCGTGATCGCCCTCGGGTGGGCGATCGCGCCAGGTCTCGACTAGCTGGGAACTACGTGAGCGGCTTCAGCGTCGTCGCCACGACCGACGCCAGCTTGCTCTGCATCCGGCTCAGCGCGTCGCTCTGCTCCTTCGTGAGGCTCAGACCGGGCCGCGCGAGGTTCACCCGCTCTGCGGGGTCGTTCTTCAGGTCGTACAGCTCCCACTCGCTCGGGACGACTCCGTCCGCGTCGTAGTACTTGGCGATCTTCCAGCGCGTCTCGCGGACCGCGACGACGTGGTTCGGGGGTGGAATGTACGGCCCCTTCGCCTGCCCCGCTTGGGAGTCGTCGTAGGTGAAGACGATCTGCTGGCGCGTGGGCGCGCCCTTCTTGCCGAGGACGGTCTTCGAGTAGTCGATCCCGCGCCAGGCGGCACGCGCGGACTTGGGCGCGCCGACGAGGCTCGCCATCGTCGGCAGGAAGTCGACGTGGGAGACGAGCGCGCCCGACCGCGCCGCGCGCGGGTACAGCTTCGGGTTCGAGTACACGAGCGGCACGCGGATGCTCTCCTCGTAGGCGTTGAAGTTCTTCTGCCGCAGCCCTCCATGGGCGAGGCCCATCTCGCCGTGGTCGGCGGTCCGGACGACGAGGGTGTTGGCGAGGAGGCCGGTCTGCTTGAGCGAGTCGAGCACCTGCACGAGGTAGCGATCCGAGGCCTTCATCAGGTTCCCGTAGAAGTTGAGATACGCGCGCTTCATCTCCGGGGTCGGAAGGGGCGCCCCGAGCGCGGACAGCTGGAGGAAGCGCTGCTGCGCCGACGGCTTCGTCGAGAGATCCTCGTCCACCGTCTCCGGCAGGTCGATCGATCCCTGCAGCCACGAGTCGTCGTAGCCGGCCTGCTGGTACCCCCTCGGATAGAGCAGGACGTCGTGCGGGTTGACGAGCGAGACGACCAGGAAGAACGGCTGATCCTGGGCCGCGCCCGAGTGGAGGTACTGGAGCACTCCCTCGCTGCCGCCCTCAACCGGGCCGGTGGAGGTCATGTACCGGCCGTCGTGGTTGGCGAGACCGCCGCCGGTCTGGTCGATCGCCTGGTTCGCCCCGGCGTCAGGCGGGTTCCAGCGGCCAAAGCCGTATCTGGCGATGTCGCTCGGCGCGAACTGCGTGGCGGTGGGTTTGCTGCAATGCCACTTCCCCTTGTAGACGGGCGTGTAGCCCGCGGCCGCCGCCACGGTTGCCAGGTTCGCCAGGCTCGTCGGAAGCTCGACCTGCGGGTACTGGCCGGCGGGCATGTCGTCCTCGAGCGTGTACTTGACGCCGTGCTGCGCCGGGTAGAAGCCGGACATCAGCGTCGACCGCGCGGGCGAGCACATGCACGCGTTCGTGAATGCGTTCGTGAACGTCAGGCCGTTTCGCTGCAGGCGTGTCAGACCGGGGAGGTTCTGCGCCGCCCACCCCGCCGGGAAGTGCTGGATCGCGCGATCCTGGTCGGTCATGAAGACCAGGACGTTCATCCGCTTCGCGGCGGCGCTCGCGCCCGCCGGGCGCAGATAGGGCGCAGCGAGGATCGCCGCGCCGCCGGCGGCGCCGGCGCGCAGCAAATCCTTCCGGGTCAGCTTCGCCTCGGTCACCTTCGCGACCTTAACGCTAGGCTCAAGCCCATGAGCCTGGAGTCCGTCGAGGTCGTCGTCCGCGGGTATCGGGCGTTCATCGACGGCGACTTCGAGCAGATCGCCGAGCTGATCGACCCAGACATCGAGTGGTTCCCGCTCGACGGCGGTGCGCTCTCCTCGATCGATCACGAGGACGTCCTCGGCGTCGTCGGCGAGCGCTACCGCGAGCAGTACCGCGTCGAGCTCGAGCGCTGCGTCGGCGAGGGGGATCAGGTCGTCTGCGCGTTCAGGGCCTACCGCGAGTTCCGCGACCCCGACGACGAGCGGCCGCTCCAGTCACGCCGCAAGTGGAGCGTCGAGCGCTACGCCGCGGTCGTGACGATCCGCGACGGGCGCGTCGTGAAGGTGCAGGACTTCCCGCACCTCGAGGCAGCGTTCGCCGCGTCGGGGATCGACCCCGAGCATCCCTAGTCGCGGCGCAGAAGCTTCGAGAGGAAGGACGGCCTGGGCTCGGGCTCAGGCGCAAAAGGGAGATCGGGCTCCGGGGCCGGCTCGGGTGCCTGGGGCTCGGATGCCTCTGCGACCTGGTCCGGCGGCGCAGTCTCAGAGACCTGCGGTCTCAGAGACTCGGGCTCGGGCGCGACCTCGGGCTCCGGCTCCGGGACCGCGGCGAGCACCGGCGGCTCGCGCCGCGCCTTCGCCCGCTCGAGGTCGCCGCGGATCGCCGCGCGCATGTCGTCCAGCTGGCTCTGTTCTTTCATGGGCGCGGATTTCTCCGCGGCCCGGCGGACTCCTACTACCCGGCTCCGATCTCGTGCAGCAGCGGCTTCGTGTCGAGTGGATCGAACCCGAGCCGGCCCGCGATCTCCTCGGACGAGGGCTTCGTGCCCTCCCAGAAGAGCGCGCGCAGGCGGTTGCCGGTCTCCGGGTTCCGCCACCAGTCGTCCCCGATCTCCTCGACCAGCTTGGCGCGGAGCTGCGACGAGCGAATCCACGCGCGCAGGTAGTCGGCCGAGTAGAAGCCGGCGTCCATGTCGGAGATGAAGCCCTGGCTGCGGTAGCGGACGCCGGTCGCCTCGGTCAGGTACTCCTCGTAGCCGCCGGGCGTGCCGCCGTCCTCGCCGAAACGGGCCCAGAACTCGAGCTCGAACCGGAGCTTGGCGGCGTAGCGGCGGTAGAGGAGCGCCTCGAGGAATGTCGTCGCCTCGGCGTTCTTCTGCGCCTCGTCGTCGGACAGCCCGAAGTACTCCGCGTGCCAGGCCGGCTCGCGGGAGATCGCCTCGACGATGTACGAGTAGATCTCCGTCAGCGCGTGGTCGCGCGAGAGGCGGCGGAACGTGTACGGCAGCGACGGGTCGCAGCCTGCGTAGTGCAGCGCGTGGCCCGCCTCGTGCAGGAACGCCTGGTAGTCGTGCAGCCCGCCCTGCGCCCGCGTGATCAGATGGACGACGGTCGGCGGGTCGGAGGCGATCACGCACGCGCGCGGCGCCTTCTGCGGCCGGTCGTCGAGGTCCGGCTTGATGTTCGGGTCGGCGGCGAGGTCGAAGCCGAGCGCCTTCAGCGTCTCGAGGCAGACGTCGGTCGCGCGCTCCTTCGTGTACAGCGACTCGAGCGGCGAGAGCCGGCGAACGTATGCCATGTGGTACGAGGACGGCGTGTCCGCGCGGTCGGGGCCGAGCACCCGCTCGAACCACGTCTCGCGCATCGCCCAGTAGGCGTCGCGCGACGCGTCGGCGGCGGCGTTCAGAGCCTTCGAGAGGTCATGCAGCGAGATGCCCTTCTCCTCGGCGTTCCGGGCAACCGGGTCGGGCTCGCCCGACAGCTCGGCCGAGAGCTCCTCGCCGGTGCGAGCGAGATCGAGGCGGTCGTCGTTGAACGAGATGTTCAGGTCGAACGCGAGCTCGCCCAGCTCCTCCCGCTCCGCGTAGTCGTGCAGCACCGCGAGCTTCGCCTGCGCAGCGCGCAGCGGCATCTCCTCGCCGCGGTACGTGAGCCGCGCGGCGAGCTGCCGGTTCTCCAGCTCGTCCTCCCGCTCGACCAGCTCCGACTGCACGATCCCGCCCTCGCACACCTTGCGAAGCCGGTACAGCTGCTCGCGATCGTCGCCGGACGCACTCTCCTCGGCCGCGTGCAGCGCGTCGAGTTGCGCACGGGTGAAGAGGTCGGCGTAGCGCGCGACGATCTCGGCCTGCTCGGAGGTCTCCTTCTCGCCGACGCGGACGGCGCGGCCCTCCTCCGAGCTCTCGAACAGGAACTGCTTGAGCCGCGACTCGAAGTCGAGCGGCGTATAGACCTCGGTCGCGCTCACCGCCCGGAATCTACCGGTCCGGCGCAGAGACGAGTCGGGCGACCGTCTGGGCCAGGAGCGGCAGGTCGAACGGCTTCGGCAGGACGGCATCCGCGAGCGCCTCGAGCTCGGGGCCGATCTTCTCGGACCCGGTGAAGAGCATGACCGGCGGCCGGCCGCTTCCCAGCTCGGCGAGCAGGTCGCGGCCGTCTCCGTCCCCGAGGTGCAGATCGAGCACGATCGCATCGACCGCGTCGCCGGCGAGCAGCTCCCGCGCCTCGCCGATGCCGGACGCCTCGACCACGCGGTAGCCGTCCAGCTCGAGATTCACGCGGCAGAGCAAGCGCAGCGACGCATCGTCGTCCACGACCAGCACGGTCTTTCCGCTTCCGCCCCCCACGGCGCGTGGAGTCTAGACCAAGGGGGCGATAGAATCCCTGCAGGTGAGGGTGAGCACCGGCACCAGCGCGGCACGCGACTACGCGGGCACGATGGCCGGCTTCTGGAGCGGCCTGTCCGGGACGCTGCGCGCCCTCGAGGCGATCGCCGCCGACTCCCGCCATCTGGACGGCGCTGAAGGCGCGCTCCGTGCGCTCCAGTACCGGCTCCACTGGTCGAGCGAGCTGCTCGCCGGGGTGGCCCCGCCGGACGGCGCCCGCGCGGCGCACCTCGAGCTCGCCGCTGCCCTCGCCGACGCCCGCGACGCGACCGGCGAGGTGGCGGAGGCGCTGGGCGACGGCGACGGTGCAGGCGACCTGCTCTTCGAGTGGCGAGGTGCGCTGTTCCGCGTCCGGCTGGCACGGTTGCGCCTCGGCGGCACGCCCGAGCCCGAGCCCGTTCAGCACCTGTCGCCGTACCCGGCCGGCGCCGCGAGCCTGCTGGCCCTGTTCGGCGCCGTTGCCTTCGTCACCGGCGCGGCGCTCGTCCTCTGGCCGATGTGGGCGGCCGGCATCGCGCTGGTCGCCGGCGGACTGCTCGTCCACAGGCCGTAACTGCGGTCACTCCCGAGCCGTTCTTACTTTGAAATGGGAAAGCCCCGCGGCTCGACCGCGTCCGACGACATGTTCCGCCTACTCCCACGCCCAACTCCCCGATACCGCCGCCGCGCCTGGCGCGAGTTCCAGCGCGCGCTCGATCCTCTGGCGCGGCCTAAGCCGCTGCCGCCAGCGCGTTTCTGAGTCGGCTGAGCGTCTCCTCGCGGCCCAGGAATTCGATGCTCTCGAACAGCCCCGGTGAAACCGTCGAGCCCGTGACGGCCACCCGGATCGGCTGAAACGCCTGCCTCGGCTTCTGACCAAGCCGGTCGGCGAGCCCGCGCAGCGCCTGCTCGATCGCCTCGGCGGTGAACGGCTCGAGCGTCTCCAGCAGGTCGGCTGCCGGGCCGAGGATCGTCGCGTCGCCCGGCCGCGGGTCGGGGCGCTCGAAGAGGAACCCCGCGAACTCCGGGTACTGCGCGAGCCGTTCGATCTTCTCCTGGACGAGCGGCACCGACGCGCGCACGCGATCCTCCGGCCACCCGCGCTCCCCGAGGAACGCGACCAGCCGGTCGCCGTAGTCCTCCGGCGAGAGCGACCGGAGATAGACGCCGTTCATCCAGTCGAGCTTCTGGTAGTCGAGGGTCGACGGGCTCGCGCCGACCCGGTCGAGTGTGAAGCGGCGGATCAGCTCCTCCTCGGACATGATCGTCGTCTCGCCGTCCGGCGCCCAGCCGAGCAGGGCGAGGAAGTTCATCATCGTCTCGGGCAGGTAGCCGGCCTCCTTGAACTCCTCGATGGAGGTGGCGCCGTGCCGCTTCGAGAGCTTCTTGCCGTCGTCGCCGTTGATGTTCGGCACGTGCGCGTAGACCGGGGGCTGGTGCCCGAGCGCCGAGAGGATCTGGATCTGCTTCGGCGTGTTCGAGATGTGGTCGCTGCCGCGGATCACGTGCGTGATCCCGTCGTCCATGTCCTCGACCGGGCTCGCGAAGTTGTAGGTCGCGCGGCCGTCGCCGCGGACGAGCACGAGGTCCTCGAGCTCCTCGTTCGGCACCTCGATCCGGCCGAGCACGGCGTCCTCCCAGGCCGTCACACCCTCGTCGGGCATGCGGAAGCGGATCGCGCCCTCGTCCTCGTACGCCCTGCCCTCGGCCAGAAGCTGCTGCGCGAGCTCCCGGCAGCGCTCCATGGCGTCGAGCTGGTACGTGACGGGGCCGTCCCAGTCGATCCCGAGCCACTGCAGCGAGCGCTGGATCTGGTCGGTCGCCTCGGCGACCTCGCGGCTCGTGTCCGTGTTCTCGATCCGGAGCAGGCACTCGCCCCCCTCCTGGCCGCGCGCGAACAGCCAGTTGAAGAGGAAGGTGCGGACCCCACCGATGTGCAGGAAGCCGGTCGGGCTCGGGGCCATGCGGACGCGAACGCTCACACGGGCAGCGTAGTCGGCCCCGGCGCGCGGCCGATCGTCCACACGGACGGGATGAGCAGCATCAGCGTGTTCAGGACGAGGATCGCGCCGGCCGCCAGCCACAGGGCGTTGGAGACGCCGATGCCGGCGGCAACGAAGCCGGCGAGCACGAGGCCCAGGGGTGTCAGCACGAACGAGCCGAGCGCGTCGTACGAGCTGACGCGCGACTGCGCGTGCTCGGGCACCTCGCGCTGGAAGACGGTGAACCAGAGCGTCAGGTGGACGGCGATCCCGAAGCCGGCGAAGAACGAGCAGGCGGCGATCGCCCAGGTCGGGGCGTGCAGCGCGAGCGCACTGAGCTGGATCGTGACCAGCATCGGCCAGAGGACGCACGAGAGCATCGGCCTCGCGGGCCGGTAGCGGAGCGAGAAGAGCCCGCCGCAGACGGCGCCGATCCCGTTCACTGCCAGGATCGCGCCCCACGAGCGCGCGCCGCCGAGGTGCTCGTTGGCGACGAGCGGCCCGAGCACCGGCCAGAACATGAAGAAGATGTTCCCGAGGCCGAAGACGACGACTGTCGACCAGAGCCAGGTGCGCGACGTGAACTCGCGCCAGCCTTCGCGCAGCTCGTGGAAGAAGTTGGCCGCGGGCACCTCCTGCTCCTCGCGCGGCGGGATGTGGATACGCGTGAGCAGCAGCGCAGCCACGACGAACGAGACGGAGTCGACCGCGAGCGCAATGCCCGGGCTGCCCGCCGCGACGAGCACGCCGCCGACCGCCGGACCGACGATGAAGATCAGGTTCCGGACGAGCCCGTTCAGCGCGTTCGCCTGCTGGAGGCGCGCCTCGCTGACCGTCTGCGGGACGAGGCCGGTCTGCGCCGGGATGACGAAGCCGTCCGCGGCGCCGTAGACGAGCTGGAGCGCGATCACGAGCCCGAGCGTCGCGTGGCCGGAGAGAATCACGATCGCCGTCGCCGCCTGCGCGCCCGCCTGGACGAGGGAGGCGCCGACGAGGACGCGGTTGCGCGGCACACGGTCGGCGATCACGCCGGCGAGGAGCACCATCGCCGTGTTCGCGACCGTGCGGGCGCCGAGGACGTAGCCGACGTCGACCGCCCGGTTGCCCGTGAGCTTCAGGACCGCAAACGCGAGCGCGATCCCGGCAACGGCGTCGCCGAGCGTCGACACGGAGACGGCGGAGAAGTAGAGGCGGTAGTCGCGTTCGCGCAGCGGCCCGAACCGCTCGCGCCAGGAGATCTCGGACACGGTGGGTAGCGTACGACGCGTGCTGCACGGCGCTCACTGCTCGGGCGGGATCAAGAAGGCGCTCGACCATGCCCACGAGATCGGCGCGGACTCGCTGCAGCTCTTCGTCCAGAGCCCGCGCATGTGGCGGTTCCCGGACCACGACCCGAAGGACCTCGACGGCTTCCGCGGCCGGCGCGAGGAGCTCGGGATCGGCGCAGTCGTCGTCCACGCCCTCTACCTCTGCAACCTGGCGAGCCCGAAGAACGACTTCTACGACAAGAGCGTCGCGACGATGGTCTCGACGATGCAGGCGTCCTGCGCGATCGGCGCCGACGGCGTGATCTTCCACGTCGGCTCGCACCTCGGCTCGGGCTTCGAGGCGGGGCTCGAGCGGGCGGTCCCGGCCATGGCGCAGATCCTCGAGCACTGCTCGGAGACGACCTGGCTGCTGATCGAGAACTCGGCCGGCGCCGGCGGGACCGTGGGCCGCTCGATCGACGAGCTGGTCGCGCTGTACGACGCGTGCGGGAAACACGAGCGCCTCGGCATCTGCCTCGACTCGTGCCACCTGTGGGTCTCCGGGTACGACGTCACCGACCGGGCGGCGGTGGACTCGCTCGTGGCCGATGTCGACAAGCGGATCGGCCTCGACCGCCTGCGCGCCCTGCACGTGAACGACGCAGCGGCGCCGCTCGGCTCGAACCGCGACCGGCACGCCAACGTCCTCGAAGGCGAGCTCGGCGAGGGGCTCGGCGCGTTCATCGGGCATCCGAAGCTGCAGGGGCTGCCGTCGATCATGGAGACGCCCGGGCCCGAGGGGCACGGGCCCGACGCCGCGGAGATGCAGAAGCTGCGCGAGCTGCACGCGAGAAGCATCGGGTCAGACTGACGTCTGACCCTGCGATTTCTTCAGTCCGTCCCGTCGCCTTGAAGCGGGCCGTGGTAGACGATGTTGGCCACCGTCGGGCGGTAGCCGAGCTTCAGGTTGAGGGTCCGCATCGGCGCGTTGTCCTCGTGGCTCTCGGTGACGAGCTTCTTCATGCCACTCGCACGGGCGCCCGAGATCTGCGTCCGCTTGAGCGCCGTGGCCACCCCGCGTCCGCGCCACGCTCTCCGGACGCCTGTCAGGTTGTGGAAGCCGCGGTCGCCGTAGCGCTCCATGTAGGCCACGCCGACCACCTCGTCGCCGGCGAGCGCGAGCAGGGTCAGGTCGAGGTCGCGGCTGGGCCGGTCGATCGCGAACGTCCGCCACTCGTCGAACCCGGGCTGGACGCCCGAGGCGAGGCCCGGGATGTCCTCCGACGCCTCACGGTCGGTGTCGTACATCCCCTGCTCGAGATCTGGCCGGTCGGTGTACGACACGATCTCGATCCCGTCGGGCACCTGGACCGGGGGCACGTCGGCGAGGTCCGCAAGATCGAGCTCGACCTCCTCCTCGCGCTCCATCTCCACGAAGCCGCGGTGCTCGACGAAGCGGATCGACTGCGGGTCGTCCGACTTGACCTCGACCTTGAGCCCGTCCTTGGTCAGCTCCCGCGCGCGCCCCGAGAGCAGACGGAGCAGTTGCGCGCCGATCCCCCGGGAGCGGAACGCCGGGAGCACTGACGCGTCCGCCCAGAGGAGGTGGTCGGCCTCCGCACCGGGAAACAGCACGCTCATGCCGCAGGCAACCGGCGCGCCGTCCACGCGCGCGACCAGGTACTGCGCACTCCAGGTCGCCAGCGCGTGCCGGTAGTTCTCGAGGGACGGACGGGGGTGACCGAGCGCGACGCGGACCTCGACCACTGCGAGGAGATCCTCGTCCGACTCGGCGACCGTGATCGCGGGATCCAGGAGGCTCAGCGGATCTGGGCGAACACGCGAAACGTCGGGCGACCCACCGGCAGCTCCGAGAACTCCGGGTTCACGCAGCCGAGCTCGTCCGTGCGGTGGTGGTAGGTCTCCTCCACCTCGACCCGGCACATCGGCAGCGGCTGCCGCCTGGAGCGCACCGCCCCGAAGCCGCCCCGGCGCCGCTCGGCCTCCCGCAGGAGGTCGACGTCGATCTCGACCTCGTACACCTTCTGCATGCAGCCGATGTACGTGTGGCCGAACTCTTCGTACGCGTAGACGAACGGGCAGGCGCGATCGACACAGGCGGCCGGGTACACGATCTTGTCGCAGTGCACTCCGCAGCGGCGGCACTCCACCTCGTCCTGTGGTCTGAGGGGCAGCGACTCGGCTGCGATGCGGGCGGACTCCATCATGGGGATTGTGGGCACTGGGTTTTCCGCTGCGCAAGTCTTGACAAACCAGCCCGGTTCAGGCATGGGCGCCGCGCCGAGCGTCGCTAGGGTGGGGTCGTGGGGCGCAGGCTTCTGTGGGCATCACTCGGGCTGGCGCCGATCACGATCGTCTTTCCAGCACATTGGGATCCTAAGCTTAGAATTCCACGTGGACAAGTTGTCGC
>JADMIO011251670.1_pt1 | contig 38838 bp, 29 predicted proteins | sample 8958161 | NCBI WGS metagenome assembly JADMIO01 (sample SAMN16585339, study PRJNA669376) | soil metagenome | isolation source: Crop rotation soil | place: USA: Cullars Rotation, Alabama | collected 2011 | reverse complement strand
TGGCATCATTGGCGGCTTTGATTTTTGCATTGGCTGTGGCATCATCAAACTTCATCGCAAGGGCCTTTGTATAAACCTCTACAGCATTGTCGTATTTCTTTTCCGCAAGTTTTGCATCGCCTTCGGTAACGATACCATCAAAGGCAAACTTGTTTTTGGCATAAGTACCATCGGTGATCTTTTTGTTGGCAGTGGCATCGTCAAATTTCATTAACAAGGCTTTGTTGTATTGCGCTATTGCATCGTCAAATTTCTTTAAGCCCAAGGCGGCATCTCCCGCTGTGATGTAACTGTCGAACTCCGCTTTCTTTTTGGCAAGTGCTGCCGCACTTTTTCCATCCTTCGATGCGGCAATTCTTGCATTTGCTACCTCGTTATTAAAATTCATCATCAAGGCCTTATTGAACTGCGCTGTGGCATCTTCAAATTTACTTTGACTTAAAAGTCCATCTCCGGCAGAGATATATCCATTAAACTCAGATTCCTTTTTCTGATATTGTGCAGCCTTTATCTTTTCTTCTGCTTCTTTCATGTTATCTGCGCCAATAGTACTTTTAGCTTTTAAATAGCTGGAAACAGCATCATCATATTGTTTTTGTGAAAGATAATTATCCCCTTCCTTTACATAATTTGTGAACTCTGTATTTGCCTTTGCCTTAGCCACAGAGGCGGCCCGTTCTTTTTCCTTTCTTACTTCAAGAGCCTTTGATAAAACTTCGACCTTAGCTTTTATACTTTTGGTGTATTCCTTGTCATAATCAAAGTTCTTCTCCAAAGGGTCAAAGAATATCTTTCCAATAGGTTGATCTAATATTGAAACATCAAGATCAGGGATAACTTCAAACAAGAACACTTTCATACCTCTAAAATTAAAAACCGAGGTTTTATCGGAAAGTTCTTTGGGAACATTCTTAGTGCTTATGCTTACAATTTTGGTTGTATAACCAGCTTTTGTAAATTTTAATACGAATTCATCCTCAGGGGGAACTTTAAACTGGAAAGTACCACCAGCCGTTGTTTTAACACGATTGATCTCGGTATTTTTTTTGAGAAGGGTTACAAGTACTTCTTCTAATTCACGATCATTTTTATCATCCAGTATTTTACCACTTATTTCAAGCAACCATGCGTCTGTCTGTGCAAAGACCTGGAAACTAAAACAAGAAATAAACAGAAAAATAAAGTAGGTCTTTGCGTTTAGAAACTTCCTGAATGGAATGGCAGAAAAAGACTTAACTGTAGTGGAAAAAGAAATGATCTTATTCATCAAAAATTAAAATGGTTTTGTTTCGTTTTTAAATGTTGTTTCGGTAACATCAACATCATTTTTTTTATAAAAAACCCCCCAACTATATATAATTTTTTTGTATTCATTAGCCTTTTTATCCCTTACGACAATTATGCGAATAATTTTACAATTATTTCCATCTATATTTTCCGTTGTAATACCCTCCGGGTACCTCAGCAATAGAGAATCCCTCAACTTCTGATCAAAAAGCTGTTTATCTATTGGGTCACCTGTAGTAATAAAAGTCTTTCTCTGCACTGTTGCTTCATTCTTTTTTGAAAGTGCGAGATCATTTTGCTGCTTCACCTGTGCTTGTCTTTTGGCCTCAAGATCTGCATTTTGTTTTCTTGTACGCTCATCAAGAAGCTTTGCATTCTCTCTCATTTTATCGCGTTGAGCATGTTTAGATAATCTTTCAGCCTCCAATAGTGCAAGTTTTTTGGCTTCGGACTCCCTTAATAATTTAAGACGCGCCTCCTCTGCTGCTACCCTTTTTACTTCAGCTTCAGCAGCAGCCCTTGCCTTTAATTGCTCCGTTTCATTGACCTTTTTTTCCGTAGCTTCTTTTTTGACCTCTTCCAACTCGCTTTGTTTTAGCCTGATCTTTTCTAATTCTTCTCTTTTCTTTGCTTCAACAGCTGCAATTCTTTTTGCTTCCTCTTCGGCTTTAACTCTCTTAACTTCATCCTGCTCCTGCTTTAGTTTATCAGTCTTCTCTTTTTGTGCCTTTTCAAGGGCAAGACGCTTCGCTTCTGCTTCTTCTGCCTTGCGATTATTCTCAGCTATAGATTCCAATCTTTTCTGTTCTGCTTCATCCTTCAGACGTTTATTTTCATTTTCTAAAGCAAGTCTTTTATTTTCTTCTTCAAGTCTTTTTGAATCTATTATTGCATCCTTAGCCTTTTTATCTTCTAACTCTTTTAAACGAATTGTTTCAGCTAATTTATTCTTTTCTTCCTCCAATTCTCTTTTTTTCCTTTCCGACTCTTCAAAAGCTAATTTTCTCTTCTCTTCCTCTTCGCGTTGCTTAACCAAAAGTTCTTCTTTGGCTTTGTCTTCGGCCATTTTTCTTTCATGTTCTTTTAACTCAACTGCACGCCTGTTTTCTTCTTCTTCAAACGCAATTTTATCAAGCAAAGCTTTCCTTCTTACTTCGGCATCAATGGCTGCCTGTTGCTGAGCCAATTCTTCTGCTTTCTTTTTTGCAGAAGCTTCTTCAAGCATTTTTTGTTTTTCCTCTTCTATTTGCTTATTTCTTTGCGCTTCGGCTAATTTTTTTTCGCTCTCCAATACCTGAGCTTCCATTAATCCGGCATTTTTTATAGAGTCTCTTTCTGCTTGTTTCCTTGCAGAAGCCTCTTCTTCAGCTTTTTTTTGTGCTTCACGCTGGGCCTTTTCAAGTTCTTTTTGCTGTTCAAGTTGTCTTGCTTTTTCAGCTTCATTTGCCAGCGCTTCCGCCTTTAATCTTTCACGTTCTTGTTCTTCCGCCTTCCTGATACTCTCTTTTTCAGCAAGTTGTTTCAATTCGAACTCCTTTTCTGCCTGTTTAATCGAATCCTTAACTGCAATTTTGCGGGCTTCTTCCATCTCTCTTTGCCTAATTGCTTCAAGTTTTGCGGCCTTTTCGTTAGCCTCTGCCAAAGCCTTTTCTTCCTTCTTTCTTTTTTCCTCTTCGGCTTTTAACCTTGCCTCTTCTTCTTCCCTTTGCTTTTTATCCGTAATTAGCTTTAAACGTTCTTCTTCAACAGCTTTTCTTTTTAACTCTTCTGCAACCCTGGCATCGGCTTCCGCTTTTTTTGCTGCCTCAATTTCTGCTTTTTTCCTTGTCTCAGCCTCTGCTTTTAGCCTTGCTTCTTCCTCTTCCTTTGCCTTTTTATCAGCAATCAATTTTAATCTTTCCTCTTCCTGAATCCTCTTTTTTTCCTCTTCTGCTTTCTTTGCAGCCATTTTTGCCTCTTCTGCTGACTTCAATCTTTCTTCTTCTGCTGCTTTTCTTTTCTCAATTTCTTCGGCCTTTAACCTGGCTTCCAACTCTAATTTTGCTTTCTTTTCGGCTTCAAGTCTTATTTTTTCTTCTTCTGCCGCTTTCCGTTTAGCTTCAGCTTCGGCCTTAGCTGAATTTTTGGCATCTTCAAGCGCCTTTAAACGTGCTTCTTCCTGTGCTTTCTTTGCCTGCTCTTCCTCCGCCTTTATCCGAAGAAGCTCTTCAGCTTTAGCCTTCTTTTCAGCCTCGAGCCTGATCTGCTCCTCCTCAATCGCTTTCCGTTTAGCGGCTGCATCGGCCAAGGCCAAGGCTTTTGCATTGGCAGCCGCCTGAGCTTTTTCTTCTGCCTCTTTCTGGGCCTGCAGCCTGGCCTGTTCGGCAGCCTGTTTTTTCGCTTCAATTTCTGCTTTGGCTTTGGCTTGTGCGTCAGCCTCTGCTTTTTTCCTGGCTTCTTCTGCTGCAAGACGTTCCTGCTTTTGCTTTTCAAGTTCTTCCACCTTTAAACGCTCACGTTCCTCTTTCAGTTTTATCTCATAGGCTGTCTGAAGCTCATCAAGACGTTGCTTAATGGAATTATAGTAATCATCATCATAGCCAAACTCCTGTTTGGATTTCACATAAAATATCCTCACAACAGGTTCTTCCAGTATGGTATGATCCATTCCCGGAAAATCTTTGAAAAGGGAAACATTTGCACGATAGTTAAAAACAGACATACCCTTATAATCCTTTGGTGGAACCTTTTCGGTGTTAACTTCAATAATTTTCCTAAGGAAACCGGATTTGGAGAATTCTATGGTGTATTCTTCCTCAGCTTCTAAATTAAATGAATAATTGGCCGATTCATTAATAACCTTTTTTTCAATTTCCTTTCCGTTCTGCTTTAGAACAACGATTGCGCCACCTGCTTTGTGATTATCATTCTCAAAAACTGTTCCCTGTATCTCAAGATGCCATCCAGGTTTTACCTGGGCTGCCACCCGAACAGGAAATAGTCCGATAATGAAGCAAAAAGTTAAACTTAACCTTAAGAGAAATATATGCATTAAAATTTTTATTTTTCATAGCTAGCTATTCTTCCCCAAAAAATCCAGGAAAAGAAATCTTGCAAATATACAAAATAAAAGGTACTTTTTCCAAATACTCGGCTTTTATAAACTACTTATAATCAATAAGAACCGATTTTTAACTTTCTAAATAAAATCAGATTTCAAGGGAGTTTTTCACAAATCCTGAAAGTTCAGTTTTTTTCTATTAAATCCCATAAGTTTCCATACAGGTCGGCAAAAACAGCCACCTTACCCCAAACTTCACTCACAGGTTGCCTGACTATTTTTACTCCGTTCTCCAAAAGTCTTTTGTAATAATTTTTAAAATCATCCGTATATAAAAATAAAAAAACACGGCCACCGGTTTGATCCCCTACCCTGCCTTTTTGTTCCTCACCTGATGCTTTTGCAAGCAGTAAACTGCAATCCGCGTTTCCTTTTGGCCGAACCACTACCCAACGTTTGCTTTCACTAAGTTTTGTGTCTTCAATTAAGCTGAAATCGAGTTTTTGCGTATAAAATTCAATAGCTTCATCATAATCATTTACCACTAAAGCAATTTGTCCAATAAATTGGTTCATTTCACCAAAAATCTTAACTGTTTTAATACATCATTTGCTTCATTTTGTGTAAGCTGCAACCCAAGCGCTACGGGTTTATTATCGTAATCAAAAAGGATTGTTTCACTTCCCATGCTCCAATAAAGGGGTTGCACCCGGGCCTGCACTTTTCTATCATTGAAATCCACCATTCTCAGGTTTTTGATCTTTTCTTTTTCATATTTCACATCAATACCACGGCCATTAACCTCACGGGTAATAATGATTTGATCATCTACCAATTTTATGACTTCTTTTCCTTTCCTTCGCCATGTTAACAGCACACTGGCCTTATATTCAAAATAGACCCAGAAAGCCATCCAAACAGCATAGGTCAATTTTACCTCACGGGAAGATGGCATAAAAAATTGGCTGAAGATTATGATACCACTTATGGTCCAAAGGATAAACCAAACCAATAAGATATTTTGTTTTGATCTATCTTTTATAGAAAAGATTTCAATTGATTTTTCAGTTTTATTTCCTGTAATTTTTATTCGTTCACTCATTGGTTTGGATAGATCTTAAAGTTTGCCTCAAAAAACAGAGAAGAAGTCAAACAGATTAAAATAAGATGCAATAATATAAGGCCTGCGATATTTTTAATACAAAACGGGAGCAAACTTAATTGTTCCCGTTCTAATTTAATTAATGGATAATGGAATTAATTAGCTACCGCATGCCACACAACCATCCGGGTCGTCTAATGAACACGTGATCTGCTCCCGGGCAAACTCATCATCATGTTCATTGCCAACTATCGCATGGATCTGCTCTTCGGCTTGTTTTTCTACTGTAAATTTAATGGCATCGCTGGCAGCTTTCGTTCTTAAATAATACATGCCCGTTTTAAGTCCTTTTTCCCATGCATAAAAATGCATTGAGGTAAGCTTACCAAAATTAGGATCCTGTATAAACAGGTTCATTGATTGCGACTGACAAATAAATGCCCCGCGATCTGCGGCCATATCAATGATGGTTTTTTGTTTGATCTCCCAGACGGTTTTATATATCTCCTTTATATTGGCCGGGATCTCAGCAATATTCTGTACGGAGCCATTGGCCGCAATTATCTTATTTTTTAATTTATCGTTCCAGATGCCAAGTTTTACGAGGTCTTTGAGCAGATGTTTGTTTACTATCACAAACTCACCACTTAAAACTCTACGTGAATAAATATTTGATGTGTATGGTTCGAAACATTCATTATTCCCTAAGATCTGCGAAGTAGATGCTGTCGGCATAGGAGCCACCAACAATGAATTTCTTACACCATATTGTTTGATCTCATCGCGCAGAACATCCCACTCCCATCGTGAAGAAGGCGACACACCCCACATATCAAATTGTAAAATGCCTTTCGATATTGGTGAGCCTGCGTAAGTTTCATAAGGCCCGTTTAGTTTCGCCAGGTCTTTTGAAGCTGTTAATGATGCATAATAGATGGTCTCAAAAATATCTTTATTCAATTGTTGTGCCTCTGCACTTTCGAATGAAAGACGTAACAAAATAAACACATCTGCCAGCCCTTGCACGCCAAGACCTATCGGGCGATTGCGCAGGTTGCTGTTACGGGCTTCGACCACCGGGTAATAATTCCTGTCAATGATCTTATTCAGATTTTTTGTTGCAACATAGGTTACATCAAAAAGTTTGTTATGATTAAATTTACCATCTTCCACAAATCTTGGCAATGCAAGTGAGGCAAGGTTACAGACTGCAACTTCATCGGGTGCGGTATATTCCATGATCTCTGTACATAAATTGGAAGATTTTATGACCCCTAAATTCTGCTGGTTCGATTTTGAATTGGCGGCATCCTTGTAAAGCATATATGGATTACCTGTCTCTATCTGTGAATTTAAGATAGCAAACCAAAGCTCCTGTGCTTTTATAGTTTTTCTTGCTTTACCTGCGGCCTCGTATTGGGTATATAGTTTTTCAAATTCATCGCCAAATGTATCAGACAGGCCGGGACATTCATTAGGGCACATTAAACTCCACTCTTCATTATTCTTTACCCTTTTCATAAAGAGATCCGGGATCCAGAGTGCTGTAAAAAGATCGCGTGCCCTTATTTCTTCTTTCCCCACATTTTTTCGAAGATCCAGGTATTCGAAAACATCAGAATGCCAGGGTTCCAGGTAAATTGCAAAACTACCTTTACGCTTGCCACCGCCCTGATCTACATACCTTGCGGTATCATTAAATACACGTAACATAGGTACAATACCATTACTTGTTCCGTTTGTTCCCCTTATATACGATCCTGTTGCTCTTACGTTGTGAATGCTTAAGCCAATACCCCCGGCACTTTGCGATATTTTTGCGCACTGCTTTAATGTATCATAAATTCCATCAATGCTATCTTCTTTCATGGTCAATAAAAAACACGATGACATTTGTGGCTTAGGTGTGCCTGCATTAAATAAAGTTGGTGTGGCATGTGTAAACCACCTTTCGCTCATTAAATGATAAGTTTCAATTGCGCTTTCAATGTCTTCCTTATGAATTCCCACAGCAACACGCATAAGCATATGTTGGGGTCTTTCAACCACTTTACCATTCAACCGCAACAGGTAAGAACGTTCCAATGTTTTAAATCCAAAATAATCGTATCCAAAATCGCGGTCGTAAATAATAGTTGAATCGAGCAATTGCGAATTTTTTTCAATCACCTCATAAACATCTTTTGCTAAAAGGGGCGCATTTAAACCTGTTTTCGGATCAACAAAATGATACAAAGTATCCATTGTTTTGGAAAAAGATTTATTAGTGCTTTTATGCAGGTTACTAACCGCAATACGTGAAGCAAGTAAGGCATAATCGGGATGAGTTGTTGTTAACGAGGCCGCAGTTTCTGCCGCAAGGTTATCCAGCTCATGAGTTGTAACTCCGCTGTATAAACCCTCTATCACCTTCATTGCAACACTTACCGGGTTAACATGCGTAGGTTCCAGGCCGTAACATAGCTTCTGGATCCTTGCAGTGATCTTGTCAAATTTTACTGATTCTTTATTGCCGTCACGTTTTACTACGAACATTTTTTATTTGGTTATAAGTTGTTTGGTTATTGAGTTGTTATGTTGCTTAGGGCAAAGTAATTTTTAATTCTGAATCCTTAATCTTTAATTCTGAATTTCTTAAAAGTCTTCCTCCAAAGAAAAGACGTTGGTATCTGACGATCCCATCACACCAGATTTCTGGTATTCGGCCACACGCTTTTCAAAGAAGTTTGTTTTTCCCTGTAATGAAATAAGTTCCATAAAATCGAAAGGATTTGTGGCATTAAAATGTTTACTGCAATCTAATGCTACCAAAAGCCTGTCGGCCACAAATTCTATATATTGGCACATCATTTCTGCATTCATACCAATTAAGCGAACAGGTAAAGAATCTGTAACAAATTCTTTCTCAATACTTACCGCATCAACAATAATTTCTGTAACTTTTTCTTTTGTCAATTTATTTTTCAGCTGGGTATAAACCAGGCATGCAAAGTCGCAATGCAATCCTTCATCCCTTGAGATAAGTTCATTGCTGAAACTTAAGCCGGGCATCAATCCCCTTTTCTTTAACCAGAAAATGCTGCAGAAACTTCCCGAAAAGAAGATGCCCTCAACTGCTGCAAACGCAATCAGTCTTTCACTGAAAGTACCATTTTCAATCCATTTTAAAGCCCAATCTGCTTTCCGCTTAACGGACGGAACAGTATCAATGGCATGAAACAAATTTTCTTTTTCGGCCGGGTCTTTTATATAAGTATCGATTAGAAGAGAATAGGTTTCGGAATGTATATTCTCAATCATGATCTGGTAGCCATAAAAGCAGCGTGCTTCAGGATACTGCACTTCATTCATAAAGTTCACCGCAAGGTTCTCATTTACAATTCCATCGCTGGCAGCAAAAAATGCCAACACATTTTTTATAAAATATCGCTCATTATCATTCAGTTTCTCATTCCAATCCTTGAGGTCCGGTGACAGATCAATTTCTTCAGCGGTCCAAAAACTTGCTTCAGCCTTTTTATACATTTCCCAAATTTCACTATGCTTAATAGGAAATAATACAAAACGATCTTTGTTCTCTACCAGAATAGGCTCTTCAATTTGCGACATTTTAATCTTAATTTAATATTTGAATTATTTTAGGGAACTGAAAACTAATTTTTTCAGCCCAACAAATCTCCCAAAAAAATCATGCAATAGAAATTGAAACGATTAACAATATTCCGAAGTTTTTAACATCACTTCGTAAGGCACATCACCACTATAAAATATTTTTTTTGCATAAAATAAATTAAAGTACTAACAAATATTTGTTACTAATTTTGTAGAGAAAATAAGAAATTTTGTTAGCAACAAATTTTGTATTGCGATTAAAATTTCTTAAGCAAAACATAATACTATTTTAACAGACTTTGGATGAAATTAACAAGATACGTTTTAAACCATTTTGGGTAAACCTTATCTATCAATAAAAATAAAAACGCAGATGGCGTGTTCCATCATTAAAAAATGAATAAGGATGAAAAAATTGATCATGACATGTATTGTCACTTTAGCAATGTACAGCTTACAAGCACAAAATGATCCGGCAGGACAAAAACGTGAGAATGCCGGGGCAGGTGGCCCAATAAGAAATGACAGACCTTTACCACCAGCAGAGAAGCGGGCTGAGAAAATGGTAGAAAAAATGAACAATGAATTGAAGCTTAGTGAAGATCAAAAAATTAAAATTACTTCTCTGGCTACCGATCATAATAAAGAAATGGACAAAATCCATATGAAAGAAAAAGACATAAGAGAGCAGATAAAAAATGAAACAAAAACAAGCCGGGGAAATTTTAAACAGGGAATACAAAAGGTTTTAACCCCCGAGCAATTTAAAATATGGGAAGAAAAAAGAAAGGAGATGGCACAAAAAAGAAAAGGCGACAGAATGCCGCCACCTCCTGAAGATATGCAAGATTAAATAATTAAGAAAGGGCTGTGAACAATCACGGCTCTTTTCATTTTATAACGCATGTATTGATTTGCTTTATAAAAGGTAAAAAATAACTTTGCTTTAAATAAAATAGCTTTTGACTAAGAAATACATCGTTATTATTAATCCTGTTGCAGGTGGCAAAAGAAAAATTTCGCCTTCCACTGAAATTGAAACATACTTAAAGGAGTTGGCAATTGAATTCCGCACCCGCTACACAACTAAACAGGGTGATGCTCACGAATGGGCTAAGGAAGCTGCTTCCGGAGGTTATGATATTGTGATAGCTGCCGGTGGTGATGGAACAATTAACGAGGTTGCATGCGCACTTATGTACACCAAAACAGCACTAGGCATTATTCCGTTAGGATCCGGCAACGGACTGGCAAGACATCTTAAAATTCCTATTCGTATTAAAGGTGCAATTGATTATTGTGTAAATGCTTCAATAAAACCTATTGATACTATAAGTATAAATGGTCACTATAGTTTTAATGTATCAGGTTTTGGATTTGATGCATTGATCGCGCATAGGTTTCAACATGCCAAAACCCGAGGCTTTTGGGGATATTTTAATACAGTGGTAAAAGAAATATTCAATTACAAGGTAACATCAATTGAAACTTTAATAAATAAAGTTCATGAGCAAAGAGAAATATTTATTTGTGCCATTGCCAACAGCTCACAATTTGGGAATATGCATTAATTGCTCCGGACGCCACACTTGATGATGGTCTTTTTGATCTGGTTTTTATTAAGAAGATAAAGTTTTATAAATACTTTGTTGTGGCCTATAATTTAATGAACGGAAAAATAAAACGGAGTAGCGAAGCAGCACACTTTAAAGCAAGCGAACTTACTATTACAGCAGCCTCAAACCTTTGGCATATAGATGGTGAGGCCGTACTTATAGACAGCCCCGTTCATATAAAAGTGCTACCTTTAACATTGCATATTTTATCAAAATAAGAAGTGATGAGCAAGAAAAATAAAATACCTACAAATGTAGTTTACAGTACTAATCCTGATTTTAATTACCAATATCAACACAGGGAGGAAGCCAATACATTGGAGCCTTCAAAACAAAACCTGAGAATACAGCTTGATAAAAAGAACCGTGCGGGAAAATCTGTAACACTTATTACCGGTTTTATTGGTGGCGCTGATGATCTTGAAAAGCTCGGCAAAATGCTTAAAAGCAAGTGTGGCGTTGGAGGAAGTGTAAAAGACGGAGAAATTATTTTGCAGGGAGATTTCAGGCAAAAGGTAAGTGAGATCCTGCAAAAGGAAAATTACAAGGTTAAAGTAATTGGTGGATAATCATTAAACACTGGAGTTCAGTATTGAATTGGTTATATGAAACCCTTTGATATCTCTAATATCCGGCTTAACTGCCAACAGGTATCCAACACTAAATTTAAAAATCCTGAGGATGTGGTTCACTGGATGGGGGCTGTGCAGGCCCAGGATTATGCCAACTCAAAATGGGCCGTAGGTTGCAGGTTAAATGGAACAACAGACAAAACAGTAGAAGCAGCGCTTAATAAAGGTAAGATCATAAGAACACATGTAATGCGCCCAACCTGGCATTTAGTATCTGCTAAGGATATCTATTGGATGCTGGAATTAACTGCACCACATATAAAATCATCTTTAAGATCAAGAAACAAACAACTGGAACTGTCTGATAAGGTTGTTTCCAAAAGCAATTCAGTTATAGAAAAGATATTATCTAACAATAAAGACCTTACAAGAGAAGAAATATATGGTGCCCTTAATAAGGCCAGCATAGCAACTGATAATGTAAGAGGATCGCACCTGCTGTTGAATGCAGAATTGGAAGGTTTAATATGCAATGGTAAGACTGTTGGAAATAAACAAACTTATACACTACTCGAAAATAAAGTATTGGGCAAAAAAAAATTTGACAGGGACGAATCAATTGCGAAACTTGGTGAACGATATTTTTCAAGTCACTGCCCAGCAACCCTGCAGGACTTTATTTGGTGGAGCGGTTTACCGGCAAAAGATGCAAGGTTAAGCCTGGAGTTGAACAAACAGAATCTGCAAGCAGAAAAAATTGATAGAGAAACATATTGGCTTCCCCAGAATTTTAAAATTCCGGAAATTAAAAAGGGGGAAATTTATTTATTACCTGCCTTTGATGAGTTTATTATCAGCTATAAAAACAGGAGCGCGGTGATCAATATTGATGATCATAAAAAAGCAGTTTCATCAAACGGTATTTTCAGACCTTTGATTGTTGTAAATGGCAAGGTTACAGGATTGTGGAAGCATACTATTAAAAAAGAAAGTGTCGCAATTGAACTTGAGTCATTCAGACCCCATAATAAGGCAGAGACATCCGCCATTAAAAAAGCAGCGGAGAAATACGGAATCTTTTTAGGTAAGAAAGCAGAAATAATATAAATACTACCGAATTAATTATTAGGCGCACCAGCACCTACCCATTTAGAAATTTTGGCCATTGCACAGTCACTGATCTTAACAGGCGAATTTTTTGGCATATGACTAAAGGTAGCTACATCGTCCCATTTAATACTGCTTATCAATTTTCCATCATCTGCGACTGCTTTCACACCTTCATATGTTGAAAGGTCCACACCACTTTGCGCAGTAGAACTACTATGACATGGTGTACCTGTACCACAATTTCCTGACAGAACAGGTTGAATATCCGTTGCAAATGACATTACCTTTGCAGTATCACATTTATTTGCCGCAGAATCTGTTGTGGAAGCTGGTCGCAATTCCTGCAGGTTATCGTAATAACAACCACTCATGAATAACGTACCTGTTGAAAAAATGGTCAAAATGAGTATACATACTTTACTAAGTTTCATATAGATCTTTATCTTTATAAATCAATCAATTATTTGCCGCCCCTTCATCAATCCATTTTCCTATTATTTCAATCTGGGCCGATGAAAGTTTACTATTAGGAGTTTTAGGCATTCTCTCATCTTCGTCATTCGAGGTTATTCGTTCATAAATTTCAGAATCGTATTTGTCCCCCGCTTTTACTTCTTTCATAACTTCAACATATGACAATACCTGGTATTTTTCAAAGTTTTCTAGCCCATGACAACCTTCGGCTGAACAATTACCGACCAAAATAGGTTGTACATCTTTTGAAAAGCTAACCGGTATAATAACTTCGGGTGGTACAATAGGATCATGCTTACATGAAACAATTACCGTAACACAGGCAGTGAAGCAAAGTAGAATTAAATATTTCATTTTTAGCTTATATAATAATCATTTTTCAAAAATACCCTTTTTATATTAAAAACAAAACGCCTTATTAAATAGTGGGATTACCAAACAACATTGAAATATTATTCATCATTAGAGAATTTTCTAAGAAAAGTGGATTTTTTGCTTAGTGTACCTATTGTAAACTGGTACGGGGCTGAGTTCTTCTCATTCTTGTCCTTTTCTAATTTGCGTTTTTCAGGTTTTAATTCCTTAATGGCTGAATTGAATTTTTCATCACTTGAAATCGCTTGCATGGTACCTGTGCTATAGCTAAAGAAATACCAGTTGGCATTATCATCCTCGAGATAAATATTAAGGTAATCGCCACTTCTTTTCTGTACAATTTCAACAACTCCTTTTGCATATTTATTCAATTGTGTTTTTTGAATGATACCGATACCTATAGGTCCATAAGAAGTAAATGACTTGGTTTTAGGATTCCATTTCATTTTAAGATCGCTTAAAAATAATGTATGTTCCAATTCATCAGGAATCTTTTTAAAAGCACCATATAAATTCACCTGTGAAATTAATTTATCTGCTTCTTTTTTTCCTATAAACTCCATTAAGGCCCTTTCATATTCTCCCCTGCCAAAAGGAACCGCCTGCATAGATGTGGAGGCTTCGAACTTCTCACTCATTAACTTAATTATACTGTTATCAAAAAAGAAATCCATTGCCATTATCAAATCAAAATGTACAGTATCAGTAATTAAATTATGTGACGCTGTTCCAAATGATTGGACTTTTACCTGACCCAGATTATTGGATAATTTTATGGCACCTTCACCATAGGTTTCGCATTTATCAGCTGCAAGACTAACAAAATTTCCGGGCGCGGTTAGTTCTTTAATTTTTTCCATGTTACTCACCCTGTATTCTTTAGCGAACTTGTCATAAAAAATATAACCATGAGCTGTAATGATCTCCCCATCAACAATTCCTTTCCTATGGCTTACCATGGCCGAATAAACGTGCATGGAATCATTATTCAAAAGAAAACCTGTGACTGTCATGTTACGTGCTTTTTTATCGGCAACAGTTGTATCATCCAAAGGAATGTATACCTCTTTGGGGTTTACATCTCCTTTAAATTCGATCCATTTAATAGCCATTGCCGTACAGGCATGATTGATCTTGAAACTTCCGTTAAAGGTCAATAACTGGTTTGATGCTTTCAAATTTATTTGTCCTTTATAATCAAAGTAAGGGCTCAACTTAAAATTATTAGACTCTAAAATGGAGCCTTCCCCAATGGTTTGACCTGAACCATCGGTTGCCACCCTATCGAAATGTACACGCTGCTCCGAAGCTGTTTCATCCACGTAATTATAATCAGCAGTGCCGCTATAGCTTTTCTTACCATAAATATCTATCACTCCATTGAACAGCCTGTGATACTTAGTTACAGTATTGGCCAATACACCGGCATTCTGAAGCGTCCATATCTTGGCTTTTTTCTCTATTGTAACATCACCGCTATCAGGAAAAATACGGGCATCAGCAACATTGATATATTTTACCTCATGACAATAAATAATGTTTGTCCGCAGATCATATTTTGCACGTGGCGATAAAAAACGCAGCGAATCCTGGTCGGGGTGCAGTGAGATAAACTCCGCTCCCGTTAGATCAAGGTCTTCATTCTGCGCTGTTTCAGCATTCTTGCCTCCTCCTGCTTTGGTGTTGGAACTCATTTCTAAATTGTCTTTTTCCATGTACCATTTGAATTGGTCCATGTAACAGAGGTATTGGTTGATAGGGAATTTTACGTATGCGCCTCCACCATTTGATTTAAACTCGCCCACCTTATTCTCAAAATCAATATGTGATGCAAAGTTCACAGTCTGTAATCCTATATCGCCAGCTGCAGCAGATGCAATGCGAATATCCGAGGTATCAGCATCAAACACTTTTTCACCAAACTTCATCAACCTGGAATCAAGTTCTGCTTTATAGAAGCGCATAGTACCACCGCCTGTCATACCATTCGGGGTAAGGGTGGTATATCCGTAAAGCTGCGATTTACCCTCATACATCTCATATGGGTGGTTGGGTTTATTTCGCCCGTTCATATAATCCTTATAAGGCATCCAATGGACATAAGCACTGTCTGCAGAGGCAGGTGGAAAAGGAGTTTTACCTGCACGCGCCACATTTTTAAAATTCTCGCAGGTAGTGTTCATACTATCAGGAAAAAAAAGGAAATCTTTAGAGGTGGTAGTTGATGTTACATATTCTAAGGTACCATCCCCATGTAATCCCTGGTTACTCATTTTGATGGCGTTCTTATATAGTCCCTTGCCACCATAAGCAGTATAACCTTCGGCAGGAGTGGTGGTCTTAAATCCTAAAGAAAGGTCTTCCTGCAACTTAAGGGTTTCCCTGAACTTCGGAAAAATGCCACCCGATTCAAAATCACCATTAAAAGATAATGCCTCGTTTGTAAAGTTGTCAAGACTGTCAATTGTAAAAGGGTCGAGTGAGAAACCAACTTTGTTTCGCGTATAAACGCCTTTCTGGATAAAGCTTTTATCCCAATAAACGTAAGATTGCTTTTTTGAATTAAGGATAGGATACTGGGGGAAATCTTTCCGACCCGATTTATTTCGCGGGTCATCAATAAGCAGATCACCGTTCATATTTTCGATAACAGATTTAACAAAAGTAAATTCAGGATCTCCGTTTGGTTTAAAATTACCTGTTGCTATTTTTATCCTTAATGAATCTACGTTGGTAAGATCAATCTTAAATTTATCATAAATAAAACTAAATTCTTTCCCAAAAAACTGGAACCTACCTGCATTTATTATTCCTGCAAAATTAAAGTCCCTGTTCTTTTTGCAGGTAATGGTTTGGCCCAATGGGAAAATATTCACCGCCTGCGAATCGCTCAAAAATATCTGCTTTACGCCCGTAATTCTCAAATCAAAATTCAAAAGGTTTAACTTCGCATTGGTTTGATTACCGGGCAGATTTGATGCAAACTCCAGCACATCATAGTCCTTTTTCCCCACCATAAATTTAATATAATCAAATAAGCGGTCTTTAAGTATAATTTTATCATTATCAAAATTATAGTCAACAAAACCCATATTATTAAACGTAAGCATCATTGGCCTTACGGTTTCTGGCGGCAGTCCCATAAAAGCACATAAAGCATTGATACTTGTTTCGCGGGTATTATTATTTTTTTCGGAGTAATGTTTTACACTTACCAAAGGATTGATCTCATCCAAACCCTGCAATTTATTATACCTTATTTCCCTGAAATAATTACTGGATTCAAATGAAGCATTGCTTTCAGCACTTCCTTTTATCATTTCCATAGTGATACTTGGTTCGTCCACTTTCCAGTAAAGCGCCTCAAAATACATATCAAGCTGGTGGTAAGAATCAAAAAAAGGCGAACGTGCAAGGCCCTGGTTATCACGCACCAATGAGAGTTCCTTATCTTTATAAATAAATTTAAGCACCAGGCCGGGATGAAAAATAGAATCTGTTTCATAATAAATAGAAACAGCAGCTTTATCGGACGATATCCTATCAGTGCGAATAATAAAACTTTTGGAAGAAGCTGAAATAAATAATTTTTTATTCCTGTAAAATTTAAGTAAGGCCGGGTTTTTTGCGTCACCTGACCCGATGATCTTTGATCCTTTTACAAGAAATCCACCGTCATAATTTACATCGGTATAAATATTGGGTATCTCCAACCTTTTGTCATAAGAATCAAATTCCGGGTAATAGGCCCTGTTATCAGTAGCATCAGCCAGCACTTTATCAGTAAGTTTTCCAAGCAATGGTTGGGAAAAATAATTTTTATTATAATAGAGCACAGAGTCAACCGTATAGGAGGAGGTTTTACATTTGATCTTATACCGTTTTAATTCTGCATAGGATAAATTTTCATCCACCCCTGCCCTTCTCCAATCTACGCGGCCGCCATTGCCCACCCATAATTGATCAGTAGGGTAATAAATACCAGATGTTCTATAAATAGACGCACTGTCGCCCTTTGAATAGCAGCTTATATCTGTTTTGGGAAATATTACTTTTGGAACTGAATCAAATTCAAATTTATACTCTGAACTGGTGGCCCTCCATTCAGTAGTTGTTGATTTATAAAAAGAATTATTCTTGAAGAGGCCTTCACTCATGGCCACGAAATTGTAAAAGCCGGTCATTGTTTTCCCGGTGAGTAATTTTTCCACGCTCTTTTGCCAGGCAATATAACTTTCGCGCGGTTGTGTACCATTTACAAAATTAAGTACAGATCCAAGAAAATTTTTAAAATCAGGAAAAGGCTTGGATCTTTTTTTAAGCATAATATTTCCGGTCGCCCTGATAAACTTCTTTTGCTCGGCATTAATTTTTCCTTCAGTCCAGGGAAGGGAGAATTCATCCATGAACTCCCTGGCAGGCTTTTTATCCGCACTTTCCAATAACTGGAGCATTTCCTCTAAAAACTGTGTGTCATCTTCAGAAAAAGTCTGGATCTTTGTTTGAGCTACGACCACCTGATCAAAGCTGAGAACAAAAGATGCCAGGAACATTAACAAGAGAATCCTATTCACCTTAAAAGCCACTATAATTTATTTTATACACAAATAACATAGATATTAATCTATAAAACAATAATAGTTTTCATAAATTTTTAAAGATATTATCTCATAAAAAAAGGTCGAGGTCACCCGGCCCTTCCCTTAGGATATTAAAGCTGCCATCGCTGCAATCAACAATTGTAGAGGCCTCATTTTTACCATAACCACCATTTATCACAAGGTCAACTTTATCATTGAACTTTTCAAAGATCAATTCCGGATCTGTTATATATTCAATAATTGAATCGTCATCTTTTACTGAACTACTTAATAAAGGATGACCCAACTTATGTACGATCTGACGACATATATTATTATCAGGCACCCTGATACCTACCGTGTTTTTTTTATGTTTAAACAACTTTGGAACATTACTGTTGGCCTCCAGGATAAATGTAAAAGGACCCGGTAAAGCCTTGCGCATCACTTTATAAACAGGCGTGCTTACGTGCTTGGTAAAATCAGAAATATGACTGAGGTCATAACAGATCAAAGAGAAATTAGATTTTTCGGGCTTTATCCCCTTTATTTTACAAACCCTTTCCACTGCTCTTGATTTATTAATATCACAACCTATACCATAAATGGTATCAGTAGGGTAAATGATAACACCTCCATCCCTGAGACATTCTATTACCGTTTCCATATATTTCTCCTGAGGATTATCAGGATGTATTTCGAGCATTAAAGCCATTACTCCTATTTGGTGGTTAAAGCATATTCAATAATATTTGCTCCCATTTTAAGGGCCTTTAAATGGCTTTCCGGGGAATCCTTATGGACTTCGAAACTTTCCCAGCCATCTCCAAGATCACATTCATAATCGTAAAAGCAAACCAATCTTCCTTTATAAATCAAACCAAAGCCCTGTGAGGCTTTATCATCATGTTCATGGATCTTTGGTAAACCATTTGTGAAATCGTATTTCTGGTGGTAAAGAGGGTGATCAAAAGGTATCTCAACAAAATCCAGTTCGGGAAATACACGTTTCATTTGCGGCCTGATGAATTTATCCATTCCATAATTATCTGATATATGTAAAAAGCCTCCTGCAATAAGATAGTTTCTTAAATTCTCTGTTTCCTGAAGGCTAAAAACCACATTCCCGTGCCCGGTCATATGAACAAATGGATAATTAAATATTTCTGCACTCCCGGCATCAACAATAGCCTGTTCAGGTGCAATATTCATTCTTAAATTATCATTACAGAACTTAATAAGATTAGGAAGCGAAGTTTCAAGATTAGCATACCAATCTCCTCCGCCACTATATTTTAATAATGCTATCTGGAAAGAAGGTGAGGCAGGAGTAAACGAACTGCAAATAATGATTCCCAACAAAAAGATATACTTTTTCATTTTATACTTTTTAAAGATATAAATTCGTCCGAGGTTTTTGCGCATATACCGCCCTCCTGATAAGAGCGAAATAAGGATCGGACAAATTTATATTTAACTTTAGTATTATACATCAGGGCAAAGTTAACATATGATACGCATATTATTTCAGAATCCTTTTCATTTAAGCTTTTTTAGTAAGAGGATTAGTTTTCTACCGGGAATTAATGGTTACCGTACGTTTTTTCTCCCGCATTAATTTCCAACTTCAACCTGTTTTGTACACCAGGTAAGGGGCAGGTAGCGTATTGTGTAAACGCGCAGGGAGGATTGTAGGCTTTGTTAAAATCCAGTTCAACACGGTTCCCATGTGCCGGCTTTTTTGCATATAAAAATCTTCCCCCGTCATAGGTAGTTATACCTGAGGTTTCATCACCAAACACGATAAAAAGATCATCCGTTCCTTCTAATGTCGCATCCAGTTGACATTTTTTTCCCTCAATCTCAAAATGCAATGTACCGCCAAAAGGGGTTTCTGTCGTTAGACCAATCACATCAACTATTGAAATAGTTTTAGGAGTTGCAGGTGCTTCAAGGGTGGCAACAACTTTCCATTTTTCATCAACAGAGTAACGCTCAATATGGGTAAAATTTTTTCGGGCTTCACTCTCCAGATCCCGCAATCTTACGCCATACTTATTTCCTCTTTTGATAATGAACCATCTTAAATTTCTATGTGAAAGTACAATTGATTGTTCTTCAATAGTATCATTAAAAATTACACCTGAAACAAAATCAGCATCATTCTTTTTCACTTTTACACCTGGCAATACACTGAGGCTAACTTCTCCTTTTCTCAACAAAAAGGTCCCTATTTTTTCATCAGCTTTTCCTATTGGAAAAACTATTTGATTGCCATTGGCACTACCTGCCGTATTTTCTCCTTCACTTAACCAAAACAAACCTGCCACGGTTAACCAGCCGGTTTCGGTTTTTAACCTGGCTTCTCTTTTTGAATGCCAATCGTCAATTTGTTCCTTGTAAGAAGTTTGAGCCATTCCGAAAACCCTCAATATTAGCAGTGGTATTATTAAAAGTATTTTTCTTTGCATGGTCAAAGTTAGGTTTAAAAAAGATCTTTACTGGTACTTAAAACTATTTAATATTCCTTGCGGAATTCCAAATCTCTTGCACATTTCATTAATTTTTAAACCTAATGCATTAGTATAATATTCACCCATTGAATTATTTGCTGAAAAGAACTTTTGATACTTTAAAAGCAAATGAGGATAGTATTTTTCGATAGCTCTAAGCACTAGTGTTTTACTATCTGCAGTATCGTTACCAAACAAAGTAATACTTGAAGCCATTATATACTTTATACTGATACTTTTAAACGAATTGAACATATGATCAAAGTTCAATGTGGTATCAGATATATAGGGCAACAAAGGCATTAAGCTCACCCCGCTGTGAAAACCTGCTTTTAATGTTTCACGCATTGTTGCAAAGCGAAGAGATGGTGGGGTTGCTCCGGGCTCAAACATTTTACCTACTGCATCATCAAGGGTTGAAAATGAAAAAGTGACCAATACCTTTTTTCTCATTTTCTGTTGAAGATCCAAGGGCAAAATTGCTATTTCATTGATCTGTTGAAGAAGGTCAAAATCGCGAACAACAAGATCAGATTTTGTAATGAGGTGAAGCGGGAAACGGTATTTTAATATCAGCTTGAGCATCTCCCTTGTCAATTGTTTTTCCTTTTCAAACTGAAGATATGGATCAGTTGCCGATGACATAACAATGATACCATATTGTCCTTTTTTGCTCCTGTTGAATAATTGTTTATCAAGTAACTCAAGAGCATTTGATTTTATGGAAAGTTTATCCTCCATGTTTGTTCCATATTTGCTTCCCCCAATATAACAATACAGACAATTAAATGAACAACCACTATAAGCATTAATGGTATAATCATCCAGGAACCAGGGATCGCGCTGTTTCTTTTTATTGAGGATACTTTTAACCTGTATACTTGCCGGCATAAAAAATCAAGATGAAACCAGTATTTATTTTTATACTCTCACTCCTATCACTAGTATATCATCAGTCTGCTCCATTGTTCCTTTCCAATCTTCAATAAAACTATCAAGAGAATCTTTTTGTTGCGTCATTGACAAATGACTTATTGATAGCAACAGGTCTTTAAATTTATTTTTCATCAGCTTCTTATCTCCCGGGCTAAACTGGTCCGCGTAGCCATCACTAAATATGTATATAATATCACCTCTATTTAATTTGATCTCGTGGTTAGTAAAAGGGTGATTATCTTCACTCATCCCAATAGGTTGCTTATCCGCTCTTATTTCTATAAAGTCTAAACCGGCCGTTGAGTTTTCACCGTCCATTCTTCTTCTGATAATCCATAATGGATTATTGGCACCCGAGTATTCTAAAACCATTGAGGCTGGATTATACAAACAAAGCGCTATATCCATCCCATCCTTTATCTCCTCTTCACTTTTGCTAAAATTCTCTATTACTATTTCTGCTGTTTTATCCAAAATTTCTGATGGTTTTCTAAAGCCAAATTCCTTAACCGCTTTATTCAAGGCATTGTGGCAAACTACTGAAACCATTGCACCAGGAACTCCATGGCCGGTACAATCGCATGCTGCAAAAAGAATTGCCCCCTCCAACTCCTCCAAAGTGGGAGAACCTGGCCCTAAAACCTTTCCGCCTTTTGGTGGAAGGTTTGGAGCGGCCTCCATCCAATAAAAATCACCGGCTACAATATCTTTGGGCCTGTAAAGAATAAAGGAATCTTCCAGGTATTGTTTTACCAATTTCTGTGGGGGCAGAATTGTTGTCTGAATACAAAGCGCATATTCAATGCTATCTAATATTTCGCGATTTTTTTGTTCAACAATTTCTTTTTGTTGAACTACTTCCTTAGTTCTTTCAATCACCTTTTCCTCCAATACAATATTTTGGTTTTCCAGTATAACCTGCTTTTCTTTTTCCTTCTTCAGGTTTTCATTGGAAAGCTTTTCTATCTCAACCAATTGATTGGCGAGTTCCCTCTGATTAAGTCCATTGCGTTTGCCTACAATAACTCCAATGGTTATTGGAACAATCAATAAAGCAACACAGGTTGAATAATTATATATGGCCTGGTAACCCTCATCATGTGAAGCATTTTCGCTGGTAAATATTACGAACACTGCAAAAAAGATCAGCATAAATAGCGTCATTAAAAAGCCGTAGCTAATATATTTTACTTCCCATTTCCTTTTAGTGCCTCCCTGGAAAAGCAGGTAAATGCAAATAAAGCCCGAGTAAATAAAATAAACTACCTGGGCAATATCCATTATTATTTCATAACTATCATATGGAAAAAATGCCTGCAGCAAAAAGTAAATTCCAAGAATGCTTAAGAAAATATAAAGCGGTACCTGGGTCCTTTTTTTCTCTGTCAAGACAATTGAAAGATACTGGGCCAGCAGGTCCAATGAAAGTACGCCAAAACAGCAAAGGTTTTCTGCAAAAGAAGATAACCCGAAAAAATCTTTCAAAAAAGAAAACGAAACAAAAATACAGAAAAGCGAAAAGTAAAAATTCTCTATCCTCAGCTTATAGTACATAAATTGTATCAACAAAACTATACCAATTGCCAGGTAAAAAAACAAGAGCGCAAAATCGGTTTTTTCGTCAGTAGATTTTTCTTCATTCTTTGTGTCCTTCCTCGCCAGTTCGCTTATTATAAAATCATCAGTAAAATCTGTATTTAAATCAGCACTCACTAAACTTATTTCAAAAGTAACCCGGCTGGCAGGATAAGTGAAATAAATATCCCCCTTCTTAGATTCCTTAAAGAGAGTGAACCGTTTTATCCTGAATGGTCTTTTTATTTTCAGCCTTTCCGCACCATTTATTTTTATGGATAATGTCGCTGTTGTTTTATAACTCAACACATAAGTTTTACCCAACAGTGACGAGTCAACATTAAAAGTTTTTGTAAGGATAATTTTGTCTGCATTTTCAATTGCTGAAAGTGTATCAGGACTACAGCCTGCAAAATGATGGATTTTTTTCCCATTCTTGTAAAGATCAACATCCCATAAATATTTGGTAAATATGTTCACATAATGCACAGTATCGGCCGATTTGGGTTTTACCCCAATAAATTTTATTGTTGTAGTATCGGCTACAAGCTTATTAACAAACAAAAAGAAAATAAAAACCAGGAACAGCCTTAATACATCATACTTTACCTTCATTACCCTCACTCTAATTTTTTACTATATTAGCAAAAAAATGAATTGTAGTTAATAAGGAATGAATAAATGTCCCTATATAAATCACATATACCACGGTAAATACTTTTGACGGTGACAAAAAAATTTATCCTCCCGGCCATTATTTTTATTATTCCAAGCCTTATTCCTCTTTTTTTAAAGATAGGATTTTATGAAAGCTATGTAGCGAATTTGAGTTTCTTTAGTGTACTTCAATTGATATTGCAATTTGTTGCCATATGTTTAATATTAGCCCGTTACAAAAAAGTTTACTGTAATGGAGTAGTTTCTTTTAAAGAAGCTTTTGTATTTTCTTTTAAAGTAATACTTATCTGCGCCATAACAGTTGCACTGGTAAATATTGTTGTGGATCTGATGAATCCGGAAGCTTCAAGCAAGATGATGTCAGATTCTTTTAAAGTGCAGCAGGATAAAATAATTGCTGCAAAGGGGGCTATTTCTGCCGGTGAATTGCATAAACTTAAAAAAGTTCAGGATGTGGTTTCCAATCCCATCGTTAAGTTTCTTACTACATTATTGGTAGGTGTTTTTGGAGGTATTATTTATTCGCTTATCGGTGCAGCTATTTTTAAAACTAACCCGGTAGAATAACCTATCATATTAAATAACTATTGTTTAAATGAAAAAGATCATTTTTTCTTCCTTTATCTTAAGCCTCCCCACGTCCCTTTTTACTATTATCAAACTTCTTTATATCGAAACCTTAATTGATAATAAGGCTTATAACCTCATCATATCGCTTGGTACTTTGCTCATTCCTTTTGCACTGTTCTTATTTTTTATTAGGCAATATAAATTGCAATCACCAAAAAATGATTTCAGTTTTGGCAATGCCTTTAAATATGGAATAAAGATCTCTGTAGGTTGGGCTATATTTGTGGCCATCATCATGTCACTATTTGTAGGCTTAAATAAAAGAAAAATAGGTGAAATAAGCTCAAAATCAAAGGCAATTGCAATCGAAAAAATAGTTGACAACAACGGCTCTGCTTCTGCAGGTCAGAAAAAAAGAATTGAGCAGATGCTTGCCTACCAAAATAATCCTTGGTTTCTTTCGGGTATAAATTTTGTTCTTATTTTATTTTGGGGAACTGTTTATTCTTTAATAGCGGGGGCTATATTTAAGAGTAAGGTGACTGGGTGAATTCTTTTGTGTACAGTATAAAAATACACACATTACTTTTTATTGCTTTTAAAAAATAAAAATGGGAAACCGGATTCAAAATATAAATGCCACATTTTTGGAGATCAATTTTGGTCATCGAAACGGGCTGTTTACAATACAATTGAGCAGTTTGGTCATATTTAGGGACTTGTATGTATAATTTTGGATTCTTTTTGTTTCTAAAAATTACAACAAGGTAGGAAATTTCAATTAAATGAACTTTTCTATCTGCAATTGTTACTTTCGTAATTTCCAATTGTAAAAAACGGTTTTTGATTTATGAAGAAAGTAATTACCACGACTTCAATATTATTTTTGGGTTGCCCTATCGCAAAAGCTGATTTCAACTTTAATGCCGATGATATGCTATTTAAAATCAGTGCTTTTACAATTCTTCCGGTTACATTTATCTTATCCTCTTTGCGCAGAATTTCAAATTCCTAGGATTTTTAGTAGTTGCCTTATCAATAATTGAAATCATCATTGGGTATTCAATAATATTCAATCCCGATACTTATTATAGTTATGATTTCACCAGAAATAAACAATTGATAGAAGCATGGATTTTTATTGCAGTTGGGTTAATATGTATATTCCTCTCATTCCGTAGAAAAAAGCAATAATTCTTCTAGCGGTCTTCCAACTTTACCAAAGTTTGGAACTTTGATAAAGTAAATAGCAAGTTTTCCTTACTTTTGCACCCTTAAATTTAAAATTGAGAACAAGATCAATATGGAAATTGATAAAACATATAACCCGGCCAATGTAGAAGATAAGTGGTATAAGTACTGGATGGATAGGAAATTCTTTAAGTCTGTACCCGATGAGCGCGAGCCTTACACCATTACCATACCTCCGCCTAATGTTACCGGTGTATTGCACATGGGGCACATGCTTAATAATACCATTCAGGATGTACTGATAAGGCGCGCACGTATGCAAGGTAAAAATGCCTGCTGGGTACCGGGTACTGACCATGCTTCGATTGCTACAGAGGCCAAGGTGGTAAATTTATTGAAAGAAAAAGGGATAAAAAAAACAGATCTTAGCCGCGAAGAGTTTTTAAAATATGCCTTTGAATGGAAAGAAAAATATGGCGGCATTATTTTAGAGCAATTAAAAAAGCTGGGCGCTTCATGCGATTGGGACCGCACACGCTTTACCATGGAAGAAGACCTGAGCGAAGCGGTTATTGATGTGTTTATTGACCTGTATAATAAAGGTTTTATTTACCGCGGGGTACGTATGGTAAACTGGGACCCGCAGGGAATGACAGCCGTTTCTGATGAAGAAGTAATTCATAAGGAAACACAAGCCAAACTTTATTATGTAAAATATAAAATAGTAGAAGGCGATGATGAATGGATCACTATTGCTACCACGCGCCCCGAAACAATTTTAGGAGATACTGCTGTTTGTGTTCATCCTGATGATGAACGTTATAAGAAACTTAATGGCAAACATGCCATCATTCCTTTTGTAAACCGCAGAGTACCTATCATTTTTGATGAATACATTACCATGGAGTTTGGTACAGGGGCATTAAAGGTTACCCCTGCTCACGATATTAATGACTATAACCTTGGTGTTAAACATAACCTGGAAGTAATTGATACCATTGCTTCAAATGGCACCATGAGCGAGGCAGCTGGTTTTTATATTGGCGAAGACAGGTTTGCGGTACGCAAGAAAATTGCAAAGGATCTTGAAGAAGCGGGACATATTGTAAAGGTAGAAGACATTAAAAACAAAGTAGGTTACAGCGAAAGAACGGATGCTGTAATAGAACCTAAACTCAGTATGCAATGGTTCCTTAAAATGGACCAGATGAGTAAACCTGCTTTGGATGCTGTATTGAATGGTGAAATAAAACTGATACCGGAAAAATTTGTAAATACCTACAAATACTGGATGGAAAATGTTCACGATTGGTGTATCAGCCGTCAGCTATGGTGGGGCCAACAGATCCCCGCATGGTATGATAACAAAGGAAATTTTGTGGTGACTAAAACAAAAGAAGAAGCGCTTGAGAAATTAAGGATTAGGAATGCAGAGTTAAGAGTTGATGATATCAGACAGGATGAAGATGTGGTAGATACCTGGTTCAGTTCATGGCTTTGGCCCATCTCTGTTTTTGATGGTTTTAAAGATCCAAACAATGTTGATATTAACTATTATTATCCCACTAATGATTTAGTTACTGCCCCTGAGATTTTATTTTTCTGGGTGGCAAGAATGATCATGGCAGGCTATGAATACCGCGGCAAAAAACCTTTTAATAATGTTTACCTTACGGGAATTGTACGCGATAAGTTAGGCCGCAAGATGAGTAAGTCATTGGGCAATAGTCCTGATCCATTAGACCTGATCGAAAAGAATGGTGCTGATGCGGTAAGAATGGGTATGCTCCTCACCTCCCCTGCCGGTAATGATCTGCCTTTTGATGACAGTTTAATTGCACAGGGACGTAACTTTAATAACAAGATCTGGAATGCTTTCCGTTTGATAAAAGGTTTTGAAATTGATGCAAACAAAGCGCAGCCTGAAGTAAGCAAAATGGCCTGCCACTGGTTTGATGCGCGTTTCAACCAACAGCTGAAAGTGATCAGCGATTTGTATGATAAATACCGCATGAGCGAGGTATTAATGACCACTTACAAACTCATGTGGGATGATTTCTGCGCCTGGTTCTTAGAGATGATCAAGCCTGAATTTGTGGATGGAAAAGCATTACCCATTGATAAAACAACTTATGAAAATGCGTTGGAATATTTCGGGAACCTGTTGAAATTATTGCATCCTTTTATGCCATTTATTACAGAGGAGTTATGGCACCTGATTCAGGACAGAAAAGCAGACGATTGTATTATTATTTCGGAATGGCCAAAGGCAAAAGATTATGATGAAACATTGCTCAATGGTTTTGGCCATGCAATTGAAGTGATCCAACAGGTGCGCAATACCCGCAACCAAAAGGGAATCTCACCAAAAGAGAAATTGGATCTCATAGGAAAAAACATCGCTGGCAAAAATGACCGGTATAATGTGGTGATCGCTAAGCTGGCCAATCTTAACGAAATCAAGTCAGGTGCAGATAAAGTAGCAGGTGCTTTCAGTTTTATTGTAAACAAAACAGAATACTTTATTCCTTTAGCCTCTAATATTGATGCTGCTGCAGAAACCGAAAAGTTGAATAGCGAACTAATTTACCTTAAAGGGTTCCTGGAAAGTGTGAATAAAAAATTAGGCAACGAAAAGTTTGTAGCTAATGCAAAGCCGGAGGTGATTGCAACAGAAAATAAAAAGAAGGAAGATGCTTTAACCAAGATTAAATTAGTGGAAGAGCAATTAGCCGGTTTGAATTAAAGTTTGCTGGTAAACCCGCTAGCTTTAATATTTTTACTGTTTTTTATGTCAATTACCATTATTGTGGCAATGGCAAACCAGAATAGCCCTGCTGCTTTATCTGTGTCCAGAAAATTATTAAAAAAAGAATGAACAAGGTATGTGATAAAGCCTGTAAGGGTCACCAGGCAATAAACACTTTGTTCATTTTTTAACCTATAATTTTTTATCCCGTAATAGATCACCAGCATAATTAAAATGGCCTGTATCATTATAGAAAAAATACCTGTTTCTGATAAAGCTAGCAAAGGTTCTGAATGCGCTGTACCACCATGGCCTGTTTCATAATTATATGGGGTAACCACACTTATCCTGGTCATTTCCTTAGCATGTTGGTAAGGAAGGTATTGAAACTGGTAAGTACCAACTCCATAACCCGTAAAAGGTCTGTCATTAAACATCCTTAATGCGCATACCCAACGATTTAATCTTTCAGCATTCGATTGATCTGTAGTGATATTTGTGACAGATTTTGTTTGTTGTTCAATTCCTGCATTCCTGGCATTAGAGTCAGATTTATTTTGTTTCATTGCGTCATATACCTTCTCATCATAAATGAAAAAAAGAGTAAGCATCACAAGCACTGAAAAAACAAAAAAACGCATTTTAACTCCATAGTAGATCAGCACAAAAATCACCACGGCAATTATTACACTTAGCCATGCGGCACGCGAATACCCCATGAAAAGACCGGTACAAAAAATAATCGCCAGGGTGGCGAAAACCAGAGTAAAAATAAAATCATGATGTAGTTTGCTCCTGAAAAAACCGAAGTATATAAAAAATGGAAGTATCATGGCAATACAGGCACTATAAATAGTATGGTCAGCAAAAAATGGTTTTACCATTCCACCTGAAACATCCTTTGAAAAATCATAGGCGTAATGATTGAGCAGGACATATAATACTATTAATGACAGGCTTATGCCATACATTGCCATAGCCTTTTTTCCAATAGTTATGTCCTGCCAGAAAAGCACGGCCCCCAACAAAAAATAAAATAAGATATAGCACAATCTCACAGCTGCCGCTTTCATAGATACCAGTATCATAGATGAAAAGCCAACGGTAACGAGTAATACGAATATATATAAAAAAACGAGGATTGTTATTGGGTGTGTTAACAGAGGTGGTGGAATAGGATTTTTAAATAATATTCTTATCATTAATGCAATTACAACTACAGCAGCAATTGGTTCAGACGGAACAATTAAATTTATTCCACTATCAAATATGTCAACGTTTACCGAGAATGGAAGGCAAAAAAAGGAAAGAACAAAGAGCCACCGCAAACCGGTGATTGAAATAATAACTGCTGCCGCCAGTGCCAATACAGGAATCAGTACAATAACTATTTTTAATCCGGAAAATTTTGCGGCCAGCAAAATAATAAAGTACAGGGCCGTAAACACTATAAAATAATTTATTATCCTGGCCCTGCTTAAAGGCAAATTATCCTTTAAAGCGATCATTTAGGGCAATGATCTTTTAAAATTTTTATACCTGTCCAAACCAATTACAGTTATTACAGAAAGTAAAATTCCGGCAATTCCAAATAATAAAATGATAACACTTCTTTTTGGGGCGAATTTTTTATCCGCCACTTCAGCAGGGGTAATAATATAGCTATTGGCAATTCTTCCGCTCAAACTTATGTTAGCCTGCTCATAGGAATCTTTTAGAGAATTCAACTGGAGAAGCTTGGTTTCATAAGCAGTTAACATCTGTAATAAAGATGAATTTTTAGTGGTCCGGTAACGGTCAATAATAGCTGTTAATTCCAGCTGCATTTTAAAACGTTCCGCATTGGTCTGTTTTAAAAGGTTGGCGTAATTCAGTTTTATAGGAGGCGCTGACCTGGTAACAGCCTCGCTTATGGCATTCAGATCCTTCAAGGTATTTGCTATAGATCCTTCCAGGTTAAACACAGTTTGTTGCAGGTTTTGCTTAAGGATAATCGCCTTTACCTGGTCACCTATCCTTACAATATCGTTACATATTTTAGCTGCCATCAAAGGGTCAGTGTCTATCACAATAATTGAAATGGCATTAAAACGCGTCCTTTCAATAGTAATATTCTCCTCGTATAATTTATACAGCTTATTAAACTTGTAAGGGTCATCCTTTTCAATTTCATAATGCGCCATCAACCTGTATTTATTAACTATTGAATCGCGGAGGATACTGCTCCTCAATATCTGGATGTGTTCATCTATTTCCTTGTCTGCACCAAACCTAAGATCGTATTGTGCAATTATCTTATCGCTATAGCTGGCGGGTGGATATATGATTGCTTCCGACTTATAAGTTGGCGGCATAAAAAGCGGCATGGTTATTACCACACCACATAGCATTGATATCAATACACTAAGCCCTATTAACTTTCGCCAGGGATAAAGCAAATAAAACAATTCCTGCTTTTCGGTTTCTTTGTTCATAAGCGTTTTATACTTAATAATTGATTGAAACTATTTTTTAAATAACCAGTTTATCCCAAGCTTTAAAGTAAAGCCGGGTACGGGGTTATAAGGTACATAAAAATACAATGGCTGCCCTATATTGCTCAATTGTCCGGCTCTCACAAATGCCCTTACGGTTTTTATTTTAAATGATAAAAACACATCGGCAAGCGGTAAATTTCCGGTTTGAAATGCGTTCTGGTAATAATAAACATTTGTGGCAGGCATGTAACCATAAGGCGTATATGAGCTTAACCAATACATATCAATTCCAAACTGGTAAAGTAATACACTTTTGAAAAGCTTACCCTCCAGGTATAAACCCGATTTAATAAAAAACTCCGGCACCCCAAGTACCTGTTCAGCTGAATTTTCTTTCTGGTATAATACTTCCTGTGAAAACCGCAGGTGGTAAAAGCGGAATATCTTATAATACCTGGCCTGCAACAAAGTTATATCTTTCGAATATTGCGCAGGCATCGCCAAAGAATCAAAATACAGGTAATTGTTTATTTTGTACATATCCAGTTGCAGGAAACCGAATTTATCGTTACCAGCTTTCCCGTTAACGGAAAGTGTTTTAGCATTTTCAAATTTATTACTCCATTTAAAATTATTTGAAATATAATAATTGTAAATCCCTTGTGGGTGAACCAAAGAGTATTGTCCGGCTATGCTCCAGTTTATTTTTTGCAATCCATTATCTTCAATTTTTATTTCACTGAAATTATCTTTAGTATTATAACCATTCAAAAAATATTTCGACTTTACACTACAAATCATATTACCAATATTTTTACCTGTTTCGGCTTGTATATAGGTGGTAAAATAATTTCCGGTATAATTCTCCACCATACTTACATCAATATTATTTACGCCAAACAATAAAGAATAAGCAAGTTTATTTTTGTATGGCCTTTCGTTTACTTTATTATGTATCCTTATCGTACCAAAGCTTTCCTGCACTTTTAACCTGTTCTTATAACTATCAACAGAATCAATAAAAAAGTTTTTATAATAACCAGCCCCATCATCCCTATCGGAATAAAACCTGTAAAATTCCTTGTAACCACCGGTCAGCTCAATTTTATTAAGCGCATTAAGGGTATCTAAGGTCCTGTATGGAATTGATGATTGATTCACTTTCCTGTCAAGGCCAAATACCTGTTTTGTATAAACCGAAGTTTGGATCAACTGGTGTTTTGCTTCATTTAAGTAAACAGGTAATAAAGCCTTATCAGATACTTCAGAATAATCAAAACCACCTGAATCTGTGGGTTGTATGCCACCATTCATATCGGTAAGCATCTTATTGTAGTTAAAGGAAAAAAACATTTTGTATAATCCCTTCTTTGAAAAGTACGAGGCTGCAGACTTAAAATTTATATCATTGGCCTGTTGCCTTGCATAATAGCCGGCCGTTCTTAAGCCATTTAACATCACTGTAAAATTAAAACCGGGACTGATATTCTGGCTATGCATCATCTGGACAAACTGCTCCTTACCTGTACCCACCACAGCAGTTACATCAGTTACCGGGTAAAATGTATGCGCATAAAGATCATTTGAAGTATCAAAAAAAATAGGTTCAAAATTATGGTTGGCAAAACCTAATGGATTAACTACCTGTGTACCATAAAGTAAATTTCTTGAAGGTAAAGTCAGATGCCCGTTACTGGCATAAAAATTTCCTCTTTTAAATACATTAAAATAACGGCTTATTTCATCCAATGAACTATCACGGTAAGTTATAGATGACATATCGCTATTAAAATAGACAGGAACAGAATCTAATGCCGGTGGTATAGAATCCTTTTTTAATTCAAAAGAGGCCTTTACACCATAAGGCAATAATATGATCAATAGCAGCAATGCTTTAAACTTTACTATTCCTGACAAATTTCTTTTAACCACACAAAACATGAATAAACCGCGAAATTAGCAGAAATTGATTAGTGTAATTGAGATAATTTAAAGGTAAATGATAAGACTTTGTAATTTTTGGGCACGTGCCTCCGAAATGGAGGCACCGGGCTTTCACTAATATCTTTTTTTGTTGGGCGGTCTTTGCGAACTTGATCCGTAACCTCAAAAAAAGGATATTACGTTCTATCCCTCGTGCAACTGCTACACTTAAAATTTTCCCTAAAACTAACTGTTCCCTGCAGTAAGCATTAAGTTGAATCATTGCCATTTTGCGGTTGGGCTTTGGTATTGATTGCTTGCACTAAACTCATCCTTATTTGATGGTGTCAGCTTAGCTTACTACTTTGGGGCCATAAATAAAGCGCCTGTGTAATAATGATACTAAACAAAAGAATGATTAGTACGGCACAAGTCGAAAAAGACTCGCGCCAGAGGGAATAGTTAGTATGCCTTTGTAAACTTCTTTATCCATCCCCCCTCATCTGTTTTAATTTTTAAGAAATACATTCCCTGAGGCAACTCCATAATATTTAGATTCATTTTAGTATCACTGGTAATAAATGATTTTAAGAGTTGACCTTGAGTATTTAACAACTCTACATTTGATTTTTGGGGAGCATTTATACTGATATAATCTGTAGCCGGTATAGGATATATACTGATATCATTCATTCCTACTACCTCGCTGATGTCCGTGAGTAATGTTAAAGGCAGTTGCGAGAGGTTTCTTTTCCAAACGCTTCCTCCATAAGAAATCTGCCCGGGAGGGCCAGTTCCAATAAAAACGCTATTTCCATTGGTAGTAATAGAATTAATGTTATAGTCCATTAATCCATTATTGCATGCATTCCAGGTTACCCCACTATCTGAGGATATTAAAAATCCTCTTCCCAATATGCCGGCAAATACATTAACTCCGTATGTAAATAAAGCAGTTACATTCGTATCTGCAACACCATAATAAGCTTGCAACCAAGTTACGCCTTTATCTACCGATTTATAAATGCCATGGTTTTTGGTTCCCGCATAAAAAACATTACCATAACCAGCCAGCGCTTGAATACAGGTGTCGGGCATTCCTACATTTGCAGCATTCCAATGTAGCCCCAAATCTGTTGAGACAAAAATTCCGGCATTGCTTGACCCTGCAACAGCAGCAGAATCGGTAATAATAACTTTATTAAAATCTAAAGTTGAAAGGCCAGTGTTTCTTTGTATCCAATTCATCCCATTGTCTCCAGAGTAATAAATTCCACTGCCAGAGGTTGCCGAAAAACCCACTGAATTCTTAAAAACAATATCCTTAATTGTAGGGTTACCTTGTATATTTACACTAGTCCAATTATTTCCCCAATTAAGAAAACGCATCATAAAACCATTGCCACCTGTAAATAATCCTGAATCCCCTACAGCAAAAGCATTCAGACTGTATAAATAAGTAGTCCATGTTTGGCCGGTGTCCAAAGAATAGTAGCTGTGAGTAGAATTACCTGTCCCGGTACCAGTCATTAAATTGTTTCCTTTCGAAACAATAGAGCGGATATTAAGTCCGTAATTTTTAATTGAACTGCAATTCCAGGCACCATGGTTTAAAGAAACTCCAAATCCATTACCTGTACCCCCATACAAATAATTTCCATTCAATGCTATTGTTGATGCAGTTATTGAGCTGGTACATGGCAAGCCAAGCGCATTCCAACTTGTACCATTGTTGCTTGAATAATACACTCCGTTCCAATAAGTAGCTGCATAAATATAATTATTGTCAATAGCCATGGAACAGACATAAGGAGACAAACCATTATTAGCCAGAGTCCAGGTAACACCATTATTTTGTGAAAAGAATAAATTACCAGACGATAAATTTTCTGCAGCAAACAACCTGTTCCCATAAGCAGCAATGCTTGATATATTTTTATTAGCCAATCCGATACTATTCCAGGTATGTCCGCTATCCGAAGACATATAAATACCCGCACCCCATGCATTGGTTCCGGCATATAAATTAGTTCCATTGGTTGCGAGGCAATAAATTGTGTAGTTCGTATCTAACCCACTACTGGCTGTCCAGGTTGCACCATTATTCGTAGAATAATAAACATTATGAATATTTCCATCATAAACAGATGCCAATAATTCATTGCCGAATTTAAGAATATCTTTTACTTGGGAATTTACTGGCAATCCATTATTAATAGGCGCATACGTTGAACCCCAGTTGGTTGACATGTAAACACCATCGCTTCCTGTACCGGCATAAATAACAGAATCAGAAAAAGCAATGCAATTCGCATAAGGCACTCCATAAGATGAATATTTCCAACTATATCCGTTATTATTAGATAAATATATAGTGTTGCCTATTATTGAACATAAATTATTTCCAGAAACAGTTAGTTTAGAAATATTCATACTAATATTGGAAGAAGACATAAGAGGACCTAGTGTATTATTCCATTGCGCTTGTGCGTTAACTGCTATTAGAATCGGAATTATCAAAGGGTATATTTTTTTCATATTCATATTTTTTTTAACATATTACATTATTTAAATTCAACATTTATCCACCAATGCATTAGTTTCATAAAGAAATTAAGTTTTATATAGATGATTATTGAGTTTTATTATGATGCAAACATAATAATTTTTAAAAATGGAAACTATTTTTAACTCGTGTTGATTCATAGTGTGTAATTACAAACTGAAATCTGAACCTATGTTAATAGAGAGGAATTATTTATTGCGTTCTAATCCAAACTCCTCTAATCAGGAGCGTCCTAGCTGGTGCCACTTTTTTCTATCAAATTATCTTCCTTAATTGCTCAATCTTAATTATTTTTAGCAATCCTTATTTACTGCATAATCTGTTGCACTGTTATATAAACACACACTAATTCTCTAATTAGTTTGCAATAAAGTTCGGGGCAAAGCCCGCCAATTACATAAAGTCTAATAATTAATTTCACAAACATTTTTCAGTTCCTGATTTGGATATTGAAAATGGGAGAACATCTTCCAGAACTCATTTTTTCTTTGCCTAAGGGTCATTAAATACCTGTTGTTTGTTATTTTCTTTCTCATGTACCACCATGCTCTTTCAACTGCATTAAGGTGCGGACTGTATGGCGGTAAATACAAGAATTCAAGTTTTGGATGTCTGGCTAACCAAGCTTTTATTTTTTTAGCGTGATGGTATTGAACATTGTCTAATACCATTATTATTTTAGAAACATTTCTGTATGCATAGAGTACTTTTTTCAGGTGTTTTTTGAATGATTTTGCATTTCCTCTATCAGCAAAACTTACAGTTATTTGACCGCTGTCAAAATTATAACTTCCAAAAACAGTTTGCCTTTCTCTTGATCTCTGTTTGCACTCAATAACAGGTTGTTTTCCTTTAAGGCTCCATTGATAACTTACTGTGGCTGTGTTGGACATTGAACATTCATCTTCAAATAACAGTACTGTATCAGGGGCTTCTTCTAAAAGTTTTTTTTAACGCATTTTTAAAATCTTCTTCTTGAGCTTTATCACTTTCAGGAAATATGCCTTTGCCTTTTTGATAGCTAAAGCCTAAAGATTTTATAATATTATAAATCTGGGCTTTTTTATATTCAATCTTAAACTCATTTTTTATCCAGTCAATTAGAAGGGGACCTGTCCAGGTTGCTGTGTTAAATCCATATTTTGTGGGAGGCTCCTTCTTAAGCACCCTGCATAGTTCCTTTTTTTGAATCTTTGTCAAGCGGTCTTTTCTACCTCTGCCTTTTCTGTCTTTCAAACCTTCTATCCCTTCAGCTTCAAAGCGATGAACCCAATTGGTAATTTGTTTAAAACTTGTGTTATAAAGATCCTCCAGCTTACGGCTTGGTTGACCTTTTGCAACTTGATAAACTGCGTATAGCCTTATACCTATACTATAACGCTCATCCTTGCGCATCAAGGCTTTTATATTATCCGCGGTATAGCCCCTTACCTGTAATACTGGTTTTGCCATTATCTTTTTTAATGGCAAATATATAAAATTTTTATTGTGTAATTATTTATTATACTTTATATAAATGCAGCGAAGCTTGAACTTCGCTGCTACCCAAGACTTACTTTTGCCTACTTTCGGTCTTTTCTATCGTCCTTGCGGCCCTGAGCCGCAATCATAACTAACGCTAACTTTTATTGATTTGGAAGGCACAAGAGAAAAGAATCTTGCGCCAAAGATAGTAGTGCCTACCTTCGGTTTTTGTGTCGTCCTTCTAGTATTGAGCCGCAATCTTGGAAGAATAAGAAAATCCGAATTTCCGATTTTCTTGTAATATTATTCCTTTTTGCTTGCTTTGCAATTGGTTATAAACTCATAGGTTAACCTACCATTACCTTAATTTCCACCATTTATTTTTTCTTTCTAATACGTTTAATTTAGTTCTTTCTGCAAACTCTTTATTTATAACCAAAATAAGTCATTCTAATTTCGGGTCTATGGTCTTATTAATTGTAACCCCATTGGTTAAAGTTACCAATAGTAAAGTCTTTATAAATTTCAAGAAAACGCACAATTTCGCTTTCTGCAATTTCAATTTTCCCGTAAATATTATTCGCTGTGTTGTAAGCTCGCCCAAAACTACTTTAATTAAGGACACTCACCAACCCCTGCTTCTCATACTCTTTCTCCCTGTCAATATAATCAATGCGTTGCATCTCATTTACCTCCAGCGTTAAAAAATCAAATTCAACGGTTACCTTGCCTGTCAGCTGGTAACAGCCGGGGCCAGTAAAAGGGTATTGTTTGGCACTTGGCGGAAAATGTACGGTGTCTATCCATTGCCCCACACGGTCGATAAAAGTACCGAAGTACATTTTTGCCCCTTGTGAGGTTGCAGTATTTTTAACGGCTATCATATAACCGGTAATACTTACTATTTTACCAACATAATTTTTCAGATCACTGGCGATCAGTTTATTTTCGGGCTGTTTGCTCATCAGGTCAAAAGGAGAACAAAGTGTGAACCCGAATAATTCCAGCTCATCATAGGCATCATCCAGCCAATGGTGGTTAAGGGTAGGCAGTTCCCATTTTTTTGGTCGTAGATCAAACAACTCTGCTTCCTTCGCTTTAGGTTTATGATTACTTGTAATGGCAATTACTTCCCACAACAGTTCCTTTTTTGTTTTCCTTGTAAAGGCAAAGGCATTGGCCCTTATCAGTAAACGTAACTGTTCAATACCAATGAGCACACGTTTGGTAAAATTATACAGGTCTGTAAACAAACCATTTTGTTGCCGCTCGCTCACAATACTTATAATAGTTCCCGCTTCAATGGATGCGATGGATGAAAATCCCAGGTGAATGGTTTTGCCTTTTATATTACAAAGCTCATCGCTATGGTTAATGCATGGCGCTATGATCTCGCCACCATGCAGCCGGGCTTCGTGTACATATAGCTCCTTCCGGTAAAAGCCACCGCCATTGTTTAAAGTAGCCACCATATATTCCAGCGGGTAATACGCTTTTAAAAATAATGCCTGGTAGCTTTCCACGGCATAACTTGCAGAATGCCCCTTGGAGAAAGCAAAGTTGGCAAAGGTCTCTATCTGTGTCCATATTTTTTTAATCAGATCCAATCGATGTCCTTTTGCAAGGCAATTGTCAAAAAAGTTTTTTTCCACCTTATGAAACTCACTCCGCTGTTTAAACTTCCACGACATGCCCCTGCGCAGATAATCTGCATCGGCCAACGAAAGACCTGCAAAAAAATGCGCCACTTTTATTACATCTTCCTGGTACACCATTACACCATAGGTTTCAGCCAGCAGGTCATAAAATTCAGGTAACTGTGCGCGTGCTTCAAGCCGTTTATTTTCATCCTGGAAACGCACAATATATTCGCGCATCATACCGCTCTTGGCAACACCCGGCCTGATAATAGAGCTTGCAGCAACCAACCGCAAATAATCATCGGCCCGCAGCTTGGTAAGCAACATACGCATGGCAGGAGACTCCACATAAAAGCAGCCAATAGTTTTTCCCACACTTAAAAGTGATTTTACCCTGTCATCTTCATAAAACCTGTCGACCTGGTGAATATCTATTTTCTCATTTCTATTTTCCTTAATAAGCTGCAAAGAGTCTTTTATTTTTCCTAATCCGCGCTGGCTTAAAATATCAAATTTATACAGGCCAATATCTTCAGCCTCTATCATGCTGAACTGCGTGGTAGGGTAGCCTTTTGGGGGCATAAAGGTGCCTGTATAATAATTGATGGGTTTTTCAGAAATGATAATGCCACTGGCGTGGATACTTATATTACTTGGAAAGCCATGTATAGCGGCACCATACTGCAATATTAATTTTCCATCATTATCATCATACTTCCTTGTCCGCTGCAGCTTCTTTCCAGCACAGTGGGATCCGAAGCTTGGAATTCACGTGACTTGAAGTCGCG
>JADMIO010787587.1_pt1 | contig 38847 bp, 31 predicted proteins | sample 8958161 | NCBI WGS metagenome assembly JADMIO01 (sample SAMN16585339, study PRJNA669376) | soil metagenome | isolation source: Crop rotation soil | place: USA: Cullars Rotation, Alabama | collected 2011 | reverse complement strand
CTTTCCCCCTATCAAGCGACAAAAAATATAATCGATCACGGAAAAAAAGTTCCTAAAACATTGATTGAAGCGACTAAGGAGTTGGTATTCGAGTATCTCAACCACTATAATAACGCAATAGCCCTCAAACTATCCAAAGAAGAAGAAACTTTTTTGCTTAAATTTGTATTGAATCGAACTGAATACAAGCAACTTCGCAACCGTTTGACTGAATTAGAACCGGAGAATATTACTAAAACATTAAAACGATCCTCGTTATCAATAAATCAATTCCGCGGATCAACAAAGAATAAGTCTTTCTTAAAAGAGCTTGCAGATAATATTCCAAGGCAAGATGACAAGAGTTTCGATATTAAAGCCAACTTAATCACACAATTTCCTAGGTATACATATTCCCATTTCAGAGCACTTTACCAACTTGCCAAGATCCAACATAATGAAAAAAAGAAATGGATAAACGATGCAATTGTCTATTCCAATTTGTTAAATAGCTTTGAAGAGTCAACCTTTGATTCTAAACACAAGTATTGCACCTTATTGATTAAATGCGTATTGGATTATCCAGACAAATTTCCTGACCTCCCCACCTCTCAATATATAACTCAGACATGGTGGGAGTCTGTTCTAAAAATAGCCGATGAGCTGCATTTGTTGCAAATGCCTGCAAAGATTGACGACAAACAACCTTCTTTATCAACCAAACTCAACCCAATCCAAATAACTACAACAGCCTCTACAAGCGGAACGACAAGCACTGTTCCACTAGAGGTAAACCTGATATTTCCCGCAATAAAATGTTTCAGAGAACTATGTGAAGAAACCAAAATTTTCAATTCAAATATCAGGAAGCTTAATCGTCAAGAATTAAACACTTGGCTAAATGAAGAATTACAAAAGTCTGAAAAAGGTGATCCTCTTTACCATGCAGAAATCCAAAGGTTGGTCACCGAACTTAATGATCCCAAAATTTCCAATGATAGAATAGATTATGACCTCGTCAACAGCGATTTAAAGCAGGTAGGCCTGTTGCTACAGTCCGGTAAAGAAGATGCGAAAACAACATTAAACACCCTTTTTAAAGAGATTGAGACCGAAGCAAATTGTCCTCCGAAGACAGATAAGGAAAACTTAATCTATCAACTAAAAAAGCAAGGAAGGGAAATCAAATCCGTTACATTTGACGAGCTTCTGATTTTTTATGGAAGAAAAAATCCCTCTGCGTTATTAGTGCGAAATCCAAATCTTGATCAACAAAAAATCAACGAGATCTTTAATAAAATAGGGAAATACCTTGTCCTTAAAACTCATGAGCAACAACGTGAACGAGCTCAAATTATATTTGATAAAGTCGATAAGGCACCTTCAGAAAAAGAAAAGTCAGAGCTCATCCAGCAGCTTGCGGAAACCATGTTGGAGAAAAGGCAATATATCCTTGAAAAAAACCCAGCTTATCTTGTTTTCGAGTATTATAGCGAAAAAATTCTCCGCAAAGCTCAAGTCAGGCAATTAAAAAGGATATTAAACTCTCAGAGCAAACAAAGGAATTTAATGCTCGAAATGATTATGGGTTCGGGCAAATCAAAAGTATTACTCCCATTATTAGGTTTGCTGCGTGCTGACGGTACCAACATTTCTATGTTAGTTGTCCACGAACCTTTATTTGAAAACGTCTCCACAGATACTCAAAAAATTTTGACGGACTTAGGTCAACCCCTTCGCACAATCCATATCGACCGTGGGACTCCAATGACCAAAGAATCGCTTCAAATCTTCCTAGACGATTTAAAATCGATCCAAAAAAATAGGGAATGCCTAATAATGACTAGTAAAAGTGTGCATTGCCTGATTTTAAAATATATTGAAGCATGCAATGATAATCTGCCAAAAGGCCAGCATCCACAAGAACTTGAAATCTTTGATGAAATCATGTCTCTGATTCATGACAATGGATATCCTTTGATCGATGAGGCTGACACAATTCTTAACGTCCTTCACGAAGTTTGTTTTAGCATGGGCGATCGGGTTAGTCCAAATCCCAATGAAATTAAATTGATCAACTCGCTTTTTACTACTCTTTATAATGACGCGGATTTGAAAAAACTTGCAAAATTTGATAGCGATAACCACTCAGTGTCAGATGCTCCGGTTTTTACTGAAGAGCTTTACCACAAAAGTGAATTCAAATCACTGCTTGCAACAAAATGGTTGCAATCTTTGAAAACAATCACATTCGATTCAAAAGATCTCACCGAAGAAGCTCAGATATTTGCTAGCACACTTAACAAGGATCAGCAAAAAACAGTCATCAATTATTTGATAAGAAACCCTGAAACCATAGATGATGCACAAGCATTTTACGATAAGCTAAGCAATCCCTTAAAAAACATTCTAGCTTTAGCTGGGGAACAAATTTGTAACTTCCTTCCACATACATTATCGAAAGTGGTCGATGAAAAGTATGGTCTTGATGATAAAACTGCAAATGTTTTAGCGATCCCTTTTGCGGCGGCAAATACTCCAAACTCAGGATCACAATTCGCTACATCTTACATCACTATAAACTACACATTGCAATATTATGAAAAGAAACCTCTTACTGCCACAGTTTTGCACCAGCAGATTGATAGACTACAATCTCAGGCCATCAAGGAGATGAGGGAAGATCCTTCCGCTAATCTAAAGGACACAGAAGCATGGAAGCTATTCACCAAAATCAAAGGTGACGTTGAAATCCCATTATTTAACATCAAAGCTTCAGACATTGAGAAGCTTGGTGAATACCTCAATAAAAATCTGGAGAAAAAAAGGTCTTTTGTCTGTGATTGCCTCCTGCCACAATTAGAACTTTATACCCATAAAATCAGCAGTAACCCTCACAACTTAATAGCTTTTTTCCTTAAACATACCGGATTTACAGGCACTTTATGGAACAGTCAAAGTATGCATAGTATGCTCTTACCTAGACCAGATCCCGGTACCGATACAAAAACCATCGGCTTACTATGGGAAAACAGCCGCGACGAAATCACAACCATCTCTGAAGGAACTCCCGAAGCGATGATACTAGAGCTGCAAGATAAAGGCATAGTCTACGACATGATCAGCGATGCAGGCGGTTATTTCAAATTAGGTGGCAACAAAATCATTTCAGAAAAGTTAGTCGAGAAGTTAGGAATGCCGGTTGTGTTTTATAACAAAAATAACGAGCAGTCTGTAACGAATGGAAAAGATGAAATCCTATTAGTAGATTCTAAAATCCCTATGGATAGCAGAAAAACTTTCCTGGACCAAATCCACACGACCGGTGCCGATGTCCCACAACCTCTTGCAGGAGTTGGAATAGTGACTATAGGAAGAAATATGCTGCTGCGCGACTTGTTACAGTCTGTATGGAGAATGAGAGGTTTGGCTAGATCACAGAGAGTTAGGTTTATTCTCTCCAAAGAAGTCGAATCAATCATTCGACAAAAGCTCAACAAACCCGACACTACCAACAGCAATGCGACTAACACTTCTAACACTAGCATTGCAAAGTCTGATACTGAAAGCAACGATTCAAAGATCCGTTTTGAAGACATATTGAGATTTACTATCCTCAATCAAGTGCAACAGCAAGGTGTGCACAATTTTAAAGGATTAAGAGAGGAGCTCACAGGCGAAATTCAGAACACTCTATTGCAGCCTCTCTATCAAAAGAAACTTTCTAACAACGAAAAGGAAAAAACCTTTGAGGAGTTGAAGGCACATTGGATAAAAGAACAGATCCGAGAACCTAAAGATTGCTTTGGAGTAATTACACGAGAAGCTGATTCAGGTATTGTAATCCAAGGTCAAAAAAATAAATTTCTGAGCACTTTGAATCACATATATGACAAACTATCTTTTCTAACAGAAAAAGTAGAGCCTAAATCCATAATTGAAAAACGCTCAGAGCGACTAGTCGCGATGCGAAAAAACGTAATCCCGGCAAAGCTCAATGTTCCATTGAGAGACCAAGATTGCGAGCAAACAATAGAGCAAGAAATTAAACAAGAACGTGAAACAGAATTGGAGTTGAGCCATCAAACCAGAGAAAACATAACGTCTTTAGGTAGGCTAGATGGACCTCTAGTCAAAAAGGAAAAATTAGACCAGAGTATTTTTGATTATGGAAAGACAACTCCCTATTTTACCTTAGAGCAATATCTTAATGCAGATGAAAGGTTAAAAGAATACTCAAAAGCTTTTGATGGTATCTACACCACCTTGAGTTTGCTGCTGTTTCCACAAAAGCATCCGCTAATTTCCGATCTCCAACTCTTTGGCAGCTACCGTGTACAACCTTATTTTATAAAAGTCGAGGACAATGGAGATATTATCCTTCTGGGCGATGAAGATTTTGATGAAGTGAAAAAAACTAATCCAGAAATTAGTTTGATGAACATTTTTCTTGGCAACTATGAAACCCCTGTTCCTGCTGCATTATTAGAAAAGTTAGTTAAAGTCAGGTTTCTATATGGAGAATCGACCTATACTAAAGAAGAACTAGCAGTATTAGAAAAGTGGTTTACAACTTTTAATGTCGAAAAAATGCATTGGCTTTTTGTGAATAAAATATTAAATGGATACCCAGATAGAGCGACTCGCTACGCCACTAGCAACTTGAAGAGTTTATTTCAAAGATTGATGGTTAAAAATAATCACCATTAAGGTCGAGATGGAACGACAGCAAACCCAATTTTGAACCTGTTTCGATATATGAAAATTTAACCAATTAGCTATTTGTTGCTAATGTCTTAGCAGCAAGTGCTGCTATGGTTGTAATTAAACTATACTTTCTTCTTGGGGTCAGCCCATGTCATCAAATTAAGAGTTCAATCAATCGTGAACGTTTGCATTTGCGTTTGGGTTTTCCGCTCTGACAAGGAAAAAGTTCGGAAAACGCAAATGCAAACGTTCACGAATTTGTGTTTTACCTGTGCTAAAACCCTTAATTTGATGACATTGGGGGTCAGCTCTGGGAATGTCTAATTATTATCCAAACGCTATTGAAATCAAGTTAGCTTTCAGGTAACCTTTTTCCAAGAGTTGAGTTAACCCAAAAGTTTGCCATGATAAAAAAAGCCCTAGTTCTTTCTATATGCACATCCCTTACTTTGGGTAGCCTGTATTCGGCCTCCAATACTATTCTCTTCGATAACAGTAAAGCAATGCATATCTTTGTAAATAACCGGATTGTGGCAAATGTTCACGGGAAAGCCATTTCGATCATTGATGTGATGAAAAAAATGGATCTCTTATTTTATCAAAAGTTTCCTCAGTATGCGTCCTCCGTCGAAGCTCGTTTCCAATTTTATCAAATCAATTGGCGCCATATCTTAAATGAAGTGATCGAAAAAGAACTTATATTAGCTGATGCCGAAGAAGCCAAGGTTCCAATGAGCAATGGAGATGTAAGACAGGAAATGGAGAACCTCTTCGGGCCAAATATTATCGCCAACCTCGATAAGGCAGGGTTAACCTTTGAAGAAGCTTGGGAAATGGTCAAAGAAGAATTAATCATGAAAAGAATGACCTCCTTTCGAATTAACGCTAAGGCAGTGCGATCCGTAACTCCACAAAGCATTCATAATGCCTATTTAGAATATGCTGAGGAAAATCGCGTCCCAGACAAATGGTGTTATCGGGTGATCACAATTCGAGGTGAAGACCCAACAAATAGCGCTGAGACAGCCAACGCCATATTGCATCTTTTAGAAGTGGAAAAATCACCAGTTGAACAAATTTCTGACAAAGTTAAAGATCTCAAACTTGCTAGGGATAAAACTACAGTAAATATATCTGATGAGTGCCTCCATTCGGCGAAGGATGTTTCAGATGCCTACAAAGAGATATTGAGCGTACTTACACCTAACACTTATAGCAAGCCAGTTGCTCAAAAAAGCAAAACCGACCAATCTATGGTTTTCCGGATTTTTTACCTCAAAGATAATGTAATTGGAAAAGCTCCCTCATTTACAGAAATGGAACAAAAAATCAAAAACAAGCTAATAGATCTCGCTGTGCAACGGGAAGCGGAAGAATACATGAAAAAATTAAGAAATCACTTTAACGTCAACGAAAAAGACCAAGCAAACTTGGTCCCCGAAAGTTACCAACCCTTTGCCTTAAAATAAGCGATCGTTTGATTATGCCTCTATATAAACCAAGCGAATTGAGGCAGTTTTTAAATGAATTGGGAGCCTCGCCACAAAAAAAGTTGTCTCAGAATTTTCTTCTCGATGGCAATATCATCAATAAGATTGTAAAATTAGCAGAAGTTTCAGCAGGAGATATTGTCCTCGAAATAGGCCCAGGGCCAGGAGCTTTGACTGAAGCTCTACTGGCTAAAGGTGCTAAAGTTATTGCGGTTGAGAAAGATCATGCATTCGCTGAGGCTTTAAAACGTTTAGACTCGGAGGGTGGAAGACTGTATGTTCTGAGTGCGGATTTCATGGATGTAAACGTTCAAGATATTATTCAAAGCTATGCCGAAGGAAAGAAAGTTAAGGTTATTGCCAACCTTCCCTATCACTTGACGACTCCCATTATGACAGGGCTTATTCCAATGCATGATCAAATTAGTTCTATCATTGTGATGGTGCAAGAGGAAGTGGCGCGGAGATTTGTAGCAGAACCTGGAGGCAAAACATATGGAGCAATTACCCTCTTTCTCAATTTTTATTCCCAGCCTCAGTACGGATTCCGTGTTAGTAAAAACTGTTTTTATCCTAAGCCTAGCGTTGAATCTGCAGTGCTCAAATTCGATTTGCATCCTGAACCGAAAGGAATCAATCCGGAAGATTTTTTTGCAGTAACCAGAGAAGCATTCTGCCATAGACGAAAAATGTTGCATAAAGCTTTGGAAAGGGTGATTGATCCGCAAATAACGCAGCAGGCTTTGATAAGCATAGGAAAGCGAGTTGAAACAAGGCCAGAAGAATTGTCGCTTGAGGATTTTATTGCCTTGTATAAAACAATAGAAAGAAAAAAAGGTTAACGGCTGAAGCTGTGAGGGCAGTCGTTAACCTTTTTTCTTTCTATTTTTTTGTTCTGAAGAATAGGAAGAAGAAAATATAAGCTCCAATGGCAATGACAAATATCCACAAAGTATTCCGCTTCAACCAAGGCCCGATCAGCTTTAACCACCCCATCTTAACATCTTCGGTAGCATACAATGGCCTGCTTAACAAAGTGCTCCCTTTGGAATCCTTTATGTGTACCATCCCCAAAACTTGATCTTTAACCACGGGAAGGGTCACTTTATTCCATTCCACATACGCTTTTACCGCAGGTTCTTCAGAAGGATAAAATTCTATAGACGCATCTTCTTTTAAATAAGTTTGGATAGGTTTTTGTGAACCTTCAGGATTTATAACAGCCTTTTGAGGACCTGCACTCAACAACAATTTACGCACCTTTTTCTCCGCAAAAGCTTGATTAAAAAGGTCTTTCGTATCTCGAAAAATTTCTTCCCGACCATCGGATTTTAACAACACTGCAATAAGAACGCGATCACCGGATTTAGCTGCTGCCACTAGATTGTTTTTTGCTAAAGAAAAATACCCTGTTTTAACTCCAATAGCGTGTGGATAGTAAAATTTGCCTGGTTTTAACAATCTGTTCATATTCACCATCGGCGAGGCTTTTTGTTTATTCGTATCTGGCCGCAAATAACGCACTGTCTTGACAATTTCACAGAATGCTGGGTCTTTCAACGCAGCTCGTGTCATCGTGGCCAGATCAAAAGCCGTGGTCATATGATCAGGATGATAGAGTCCATGTGGATTTTTGTATGTTGTTTGATTACACCCAAGAGAACGTAGATAATCGTTTAACTGATCCATGAAGCGTACTATCGACCCGTCCCCCACTTCTTTCGCCAAAATATTCGATGCATCACAAGCAGAAACTAAAATTGTTCCATAAAGTAGATCTTTAATTGATAGTTCTTCCCCTTTTTTAATACCCATGTGGGTATTTCCTGGGACGAGTCTATAGGGAGGGAGATAGTTCGCTTTTTTGAAAGCCGCATCGGAGACAACCCCTAAACAATCAGCATCGCCTACTAACTTTTTATCCAAATCATTGCTTCGCTGTTTTAAAGCGTACATCACTGTAGCAATTTTTGTGGTGCTAGCTGGAAACTGTAGTTTATAAGCCTCTTTTTCGAATAGGATCGCACCGGTTTCGGCATTCATTAAAATCGCAGATTCTGCATTGACTGTAGCAACAAAAGGCTTCGCATCCAACTGAGTGGATATTAAAGATGAGAAACCTATTGCCGCTATAAGCAAATAAAACACACTAGCACCCTTGTCAGTAAACAAACATGAGTAATTTACATGATTACCAAACTAGATGCAATGATTATAAAAACATCATTAGGTTACTTCATAAAAGAATCATAAAAAGCATCGGTGTTTTTGCCTGGCCATGTTGCGTCCTCATCCCTATTCCAATAAGGATTATAGCGAGTACGGCATCTGCAGCAACGGTCTCGTTCAGCAACTGCAGCTTCATCGTTCTCTTCCTCACTTTGACCGGGAGGCACGCACACATCAGCATTTTCATCACAAGGCTTCTCATCCACTTTTCTATAATCTTGGGCAATAAGAATGCCCGCAGTCAAAATCACTAACGAACACAATATCATCCATTTTTTAAGCATCTGACTCTCCTTGTTTTAAGTTCTAATCCTCGATATCTTCTTTAATCGCTCATTCATATGGATTTTTGCAAGACTTTTTAGCAACAGGTCAGGCATCTTAATAATTTCTTATTTTATATAGTTATTATAAATTAAATAAATATTTTTACACAAAATTTGAAAATGTTATAATTATTAGTAAGGTTTATATTTAACATATTAATATAAAGTAGGAGGTAAAACATGGCCTCAACCTCAGGATCAACCCCTCACGATTTTAACCAAGCAGCCCAAGTTAACCAAGCTGCCCAAACTACACCCATCACAGAGCAAACTGAAGTTAACGTCCAACCAAAAATTGAACAAACAACACACCCTAGTCATGACAATTATCAAGCATCGACCTTTGTACCAAAGGGCCGTGTTGCCGGTTTGATTAATCAGCTTCAGGGAGCGTTTAAAAATGAGAGTGTACCCATTCGCGCTAGGCCTATAAGTGTTTCAGCTCGCCCTCCAAAAGCCTCTGTTGCTCAAAAAGCGGATACTTTACAAGCTAATATTCCTACAAGAATTGGCACACCAACGGGCGTCCCGACCCCGCAACCAAGACCCCTTCCTAAATCACCCGAATCCATGCCCAAATACGCACCTCCTGAACCACCCAAATCACCTGAATCTATGTCCGAAAGAGCACCTCCTGAACCACCCACAAAAGAAGGAAGGCATTCTATTGCGGAACAAATGATAAAATCAGGAGAAGCGCCTTTACCAGAAGCTCCCAAAACTGAAACACAATCAACTCCGAAAACGCAAACTGCGGAGAAGACCCACACTGCAGAGAAGACAGACACCACGACTCAGGATGCCAAATCTAAGGACAAAATAAGTGAAGCAAAAACACAATTTAACTATCAAAAGAAAGAAACTATTGAAACTGAAAAAGGCCTTCGGGATGATATGATGAAATTGCGATCAAAGGCAAATCAAATGATTCAACTAGGTAAAGACAGAGGTAAACCAAGTATCGTAGAATATGGCCAACGACTTAAGTCAGAAGTCGATGATGTTCTTAAATCATCTCAAAAATTTAGGCAGGCTCTTCTAAAAGCCGCCTATGAAAATGATCACGCAAAATCCGCAAATATTATTGCAGGTGCTTATGAGAAACATGGGAAAGAATATTTTGCTGGATTAGAAAGTTTTACACTAAAATATGAAAATCTACAAGAGGAGTTTACTAATCTCGAAAATGCACACCCAAAATCTATGAGTATGTTAAAAAATATCACAAATCCATCTGGTGGGCTTTCTATGAAAGATTATATTATAAAACCCTTTCAAAGATTGACAAAACATCCAATGTTACTGAAGAATTTAAGTGGTTCGCTTAAAGATTTTGATACTAACGCTAAAGCTAATATCGACACTCAATCCGCTGTTGTTAATAAAACACTCGATAATATCAATAGCAATAAGAGAGAAAGAGATATCGCACACGTGAAAGCTGAAATTTTAGCAACTCTTGCAAAAGGTAAGGCTTCAGAATCACTGGGAAAAGGGATTCAAAAATATATCTCAAATCAAATAGTAAATAACTATGAAAAAAATACAACTCCTGACAAACCAATGGATATTAATAATGCGAATATAGAGGATGTAGTAGCGTTGAATAAAAGTAACATTAACGCATACGAAAAAGTGGAATCAATGATTGCAGAACAAATTGACGCCGGTAGCACTCCTCAAGAAAAGGCAAACATTAGAGAGGGCCTATTTAAAACAGCTCTCGAATTATTTAATAATGGAGATATAGCTTCAGCCAATCATGTGCTTTCAGGAGCACAAAAATTTTCTTTCAACGAAAAAGGTGAAAAAACAACATCAGATAAAGAAAAAAAAATAATCGACAAATATCAGGAATTATCTAGGGCAATTACACGTACTGACGTCCTTAAATATAACGAACACATACAAAAAAACAAATTGACCCTCGACGGAAAATATAAAGAAAGAAAATCAACTGAAAAAATACTTACAAGTCGCCATCCAGGAGATATAGTACCCAAAACAGAAAAAGCTATAGATAACCAGGTTGTAATCCGACAATTTGTTTTAAACAATGTGAAATATCACCAAGAAAGTGCGGCTGCTCATAATAATGCGAATGACATTATGTGACGTTAATAAAACCCATGCGAATCAAATAATCCCATGATACAATCGCTGCAAGAATATATAGATTCGCAGCATGGATCAGATAGTTGGCTACATCGAACGGATCACTTTCCAAAACCCTACCAATGGGTACACGGTCGCCCACATCAAACAGAAAGGGAAAACGGATCTCACCTGCATTGTCGGGATCATGCCTTCCGTTAAACCTGGTGAGACAGTCCGTTGTTTCGGTCATTGGAAACGACATTTAGTCCACGGAATGCAATTTGAAGTCACAGAATACAAAATTGAACTTCCCGCTGATGCCGTAGGTATAAAAAAATACTTAGGATCTGGTCTGATAAAAGGTATAGGACCAGCCTATGCAGGGAAAATTGTCGACGCTTTTGGTGCTACTACTCTCGAGATCATCGACAAAGACCCCGAAAAACTCCTCGAAATCCCAGGCATAGGCGCATCAAGAGTTAATAAGATTAAGGATTGTTGGGAGGGGCAAAAATCGATCCGCGAAGTGATGATTTTCCTTCAAACTTATGGAATTAGTCCTGCTTATGCCCAAAAAATCTATAAAAAATATGGCAATCAGAGTGCGCAGAAGGTTAAAGAGAACCCCTATGCCTTAGCGCGGGATATTTTTGGCATTGGCTTTAAAACTGCGGACACAATTGCAGGCAACTTAGGGATCGCCAAAAACTCCCCTCAAAGGATTGATGCAGGTATTGAGTATATCCTTAGGAAACAATCAGAAGATGGTCATGTGTGCTTCCCATTAGAAGCGTTTATTGTTGAAGCAGGTACTATCCTGGAGTGCGATAAAACCCTCATTAGTGAAAGAATCCAAGCTCTGGTTAAGGAAGAAATCGTTTTCGTTAAAGAGATTGTTTATGAAGGTGTATTGCAATCCTTTATATGGATCCGCTTCCTCTATCTATCTGAACAAGGGATAGCGAGAGAAATTTGCAGGCTGCAGCGTTACACAAGCTCTCTCCGTACCATCAACACCGATGTCGCAGTAGATTGGGTCCAGAATCTGCTACAGATCAAGCTGGCTCCTCATCAAAGAAATGCTGTGAGCAAATCGCTGACAGATAAAGTTCACATTATTACTGGAGGCCCAGGAACTGGCAAGAGTACGATTACGAATGCGATTCTTAGCGTAACCGGTAAGCTGACCAGTAGGATTTTACTAGCAGCACCTACGGGACGCGCGGCCAAAAGGATGAGTGAAATCACTAAAAAGAAAGCTTCAACGCTACATAGTTTATTGGAAGTGGATATGAAATCGGGAGGTTTCAAGCGCAATAAAGATAATCCTCTGGAATGTGATCTTATCATCATCGATGAAGCTAGCATGATAGATACGCCTTTGATGTACAGCTTATTGAAAGCGATCCCTTCGAATGCGCGGGTTATCCTAGTTGGGGATATCAATCAATTGCCTAGCGTAGGTCCAGGGAACGTCTTGAAGGATATGATCACGTCGCGCAACATCCCCGTCACAATGTTGACGGAGATTTTTCGGCAAGGCGTTGGATCGCGCATAGTTAAAAATGCTCATTTGATCAACAAAGGTGCCATGCCAGAGCTGGAGGCAGTACCAGAAAGTGATTTTTACTTTGTTGAATCTCCAGATCCCGAGCACGTTTTGAGTTCAATCATATCGCTTGTGACCCAAAGGCTTCCTCAAAAATATCGCTTCGATCCCATACGTGATATTCAGGTATTAGCTCCGATGAAAAAAGGATCTATTGGCACGGAAAACCTGAATTCTATGTTGCAAGAAGTTTTAAATCCAAAAAATCAAGGATTAATGCGATTTGGCAAAAAACTTGCTGTTAGCGATAAAGTGATGCAGATCCGCAATAATTACCAAAAAGAGGTTTATAACGGGGATGTGGGGGTTATTGCCAATGTCGATTTCGAAGAAAGTGAAGTTACGGTGAAATTCGATGAAAAAGAAGTCCTCTATGATTTCTCTGATCTTGACGAGATTACTCTAGCTTATGCTGTATCAGTCCATAAGTATCAAGGCAGCGAATGTCCGTGCATTGTCATGCCTGTACACACGTCTCATTTCAAACTTCTGCATCGCAACCTGCTTTATACAGGGGTAACGCGCGGCAAAAAGATGGTCATTCTAGTGGGCACAAAAAAAGCCATGGCAATAGCGATCAAAAACGATGAAGTCCAAAAGCGTTTTACTGGCTTACTACAAGCTTTCGTTGAATCAAATAGTCCACTACCCTCTGTGTTATGAAACAAAGAAAAAAAAGGAGTACGTTAAACCGGCGTCTGCAAAAAGCTATTTTGAGCTTGATGTCAGCTCTTTGTATTGCTGCCTTTTTTTGGCTGACTTCAACGGTTTCAGTTGTTCCGCAACCATCGATCACCAAACCAACAGAGCTGTATAGCAATCAGCTAAGCCATGATCTTAGAAGTACGTTCTCACAAGCAATAAGAGATGCCCAAAAATCGGTATTCTTAACGATCTATAGTTTGACCGATAGAACACTCATTAATGATCTAAGAAATAAAAGTGAAGAGGGGGTCGATGTGACAGTGATTTATGATCATCAAGCTTCTGCCGGAGTCCATAAAAAATTGGGACAAAAAGTCAAAGCTACCAGCCGAAAAGGCCGCGGTTTGATGCATCAAAAAATTCTGGTTGTCGATGATGTCAAAAGCTGGATTGGCTCGGCGAATTTTACTCCGACATCTTTGCGTTCCTACGGCAATCTGGTAACAGGATTCTATTGCTCTGAATTAGCCAATGCATTGCAGAGGAAAGCTGCGGCATTGGCAAACGAAGGAAAATATTCAGTAACTCATCCAAGTGAACACATCATATCAGGACAAAAAGTGGAGCTATGGTTTTTGCCAGACGCTTCTGATGCGATTGACCGTGTCAAAAATATGATTCGTACAGCAACAAAAACCATAAAAATAGCTATGTTCACTTGGACGAGGCAGGATTTTGCCAATGAGGTTATAAAAGCGAATAAAAAAGGTGTAGATGTAGAAGTGGTGATTGACCGTAACTCTGGGCAAGGCGCCAGCTCGATAATTGTAGAATTATTACGGGTAAACAGATTGAAAGTGAGGGTCAGTCAAGGAAGTGAGCTTCTTCATCACAAATTTATGATCGTTGATGATCAAGTATTGATTAATGGATCAGCGAACTGGACCAAAGCAGCTTTCACACAAAACGATGATTGTTTCATCATTTTGCACGATTTAAATGATGAGCAGAGGATATTTTTGGATCGATTATGGAAAGTGATTATCAATGAATCGGATCTGGTGGATGCACTGTAATCTTGAAGCGAAGTAATGAAGCCGGTATAATAGTTAGAAAAAGAAAAAGGATAGAAAAAGGTTATTCTTCTCATCTAACTCGACTTCCTCTGTGGTTAATACCTTTTTTCTGTTCTTTTTATTCCAATACTCACACAGGAATATCATGAAAATAACACTCATTGGCTATGGAAAGATGGGAAAAATGGTGGAACAAGCAGCTACCAATGCAGGCCACACCATCTGCTCAATCATCGATCCAACAGAGCTAGGAAACTGCATAGATGCAAGCACCCTCAAAAACACAGACGTATGCATAGACTTTACTCATCCCAGCAAAGTCGTTAATAACATCGAACAAGTCATCAATTACGGGAAACCAATGGTCGTTGGGACAACGGGATGGGAAGAACATACAGACATGGTACGAAAATGGGTTCTAAAAAAAGGCACTGGTCTTTTATATGGACCTAATTTTTCTATCGGCATCAACCTATTTCTTAAAATCTTACAGAAATCCGTAGAAATGCTCTGCGATAAGCAATATGACGTTGCTGGACTTGAGATCCATCACAACAAAAAAGCCGATGCGCCCTCAGGAACGGCAAAAGAAATCATCAATCTTATTGCGCTTGCTACCAATCAAGAAAAAGAAAAAATCTCGTTCTCAAGTGTACGTTGTGGGTCCGTTCCAGGAACACATAAGGTGATATTTGATTCTCCTTTCGACACAATTACCCTAACACATGAAGCACGCAACAGAGAAGGTTTTGCAACTGGAGCTATTCTAGCGGCAGAGTGGATAAAAAACAAAAACGGACTTTATCATTTTAACGATATATTTAAGGATTAGACCATGAACACACTTGAGGGAACATATACAGCTCTAATCACTCCTTTTGACACTCAAGATCGCTTGGATGAACAAGGACTAGAGAAAAACATTCTCTTACAATTGGAATCAGAAATCGAAGGGATCGTAGTTCTAGGAACAACAGGTGAGACCCCTTGCCTTTCAGAACAAGAGCAAATTCGCATCATACAACTCGCACGACAGCTTACAGACGATCGTATGCCTCTTATCGTAGGAACTGGGAGTTATTCAACACGCCAAACAATTATTAATACTAGGAGAGCAAAAGACCTCGGAGCAGATTTTGCTTTAGTAGTTACTCCTTATTACAATCGTCCTACTCAGGAAGGGCTTTATCTGCACTTCAAAACCGTCGCTGAGGCGATCGACATCCCGATCATACTCTATCACGTTCCAGGACGCTGCAGCACAACAATGACTATAGACACTATTGTAAAGCTTGCTGAAATTCCAGGCATTGTAGGACTCAAAGAGAGCTCAGGGAATTTGCCTTTCATGAGTGAAATCATTGAGAAAACCTCATACATAAATCCAAAATTTAGCCTCCTTTCTGGAGACGATGCGTGGACCCTGCCCTGCGTGGCACTTGGAGGCAACGGAGTGATCTCTGTAGCAAGCAACTTAATCCCAAGAGAAATCAAAACTTTAGTGGACACATGCATCCAAGGGAATTTTTTCGCAGCGCAAGAAATCCACCATAAACTCCAACCATTGTTCCGCGCGTTATTTGTGGAGACAAATCCTATCCCTATAAAATTGGCAATGAATCTTGCAGGGATGGCTGCTGGAAAATGTAGGTTGCCTCTTTCAGCACCTTTACCTCAAACATGTAATCTTTTGGAGAAACTCATCAATGACGACATCTTTTCCTTTCATTTATAGAAATACGGATGTGCAAAGTCAGGATCCTGACCAAGAGGAAAGCTGGCTGAGAAGGTTCGGAGATAAAGCTTGGCGCGATGCAGCATCTTTTATCTATGAAATGCCCTATACGATCGTTGCTTTGACTGCTGCAGGAATAGCAGCAGCTATTCTTTTTCCCGTTTTAGCTCCCCCATGTTTTGGATTAGTAGCTGGAGTAGTAATAAGCAGACTTGTAGTAAAAGTGGTAGACAATTATAATCCTCTTTATTTATTAGATGTAAAACGTGAAGCTCTTAAAATAAATGAAAAATATTCAAATGTTTTATTAATTTGTTTTGTTTTCGCTACTTTTCTAGCGATAGCTTCTCCTTTATTGGGAACTTTGGCCACATTGGGGCTAGGACTTTATCAAGGGATTATTATACAAGTTGAAATCTATGACTATAAACGGCAGCTGAGAGTTAATGAACTTAAACAGAATTGATCTTGACCATGAATAACCTTATTAGCATCGCCTTCACACTTTTTTTAATTGCCAATCCGATAGGGAATTCTCCCGCAATCATCGCATTAATTAAAGATTTCGAATTTGAGCGGCAAAAGAAAATCATGTTCCGAGAAGCGATTTTTGCTCTTTTGCTTGCCCTATTTTTTCAGTATTCTGGTGAGTTGTTTTTAGAACAGCTCAAAATTGAAAAATACACCATGTCTTTTTGTGGAGGGATCCTCTTGCTACTTGTAGCTCTTGATATGTTGTTTCATTCCAGACCCGCAGGACCAGCATCGGAAACGAAAAGAGAGCCCGTATTTGTACCTATTGCTACACCATTGATATCTGGACCAGGCTTATTATCGATGATCATGATTTTTTCTAGCGGAGAAGAGAGCAATTTACTAATCTCTACAGCTATACTTATTGCTTGGATCGCCATTACCGCTGTTCTGGTAGCCGCTCCATATTTAAATAGAATTTTGGGAAAAAATGGGCTAGCTGCGCTAGAACAATTAATGGGACTCTTGCTGGCAATGATGTCGATAGAGATGATTGTTAATGGTGCGAAGATGTTCTTTAAAACCTTTAGGTGTGTATGTCTTTCTTAACCCTCACTTTGATTCTTTTCCTTATTATAGACCCTGTAGGGAATATTGCTTCTTATCTGTCGTTGACTAAAAACCTTGAAAACAACCGTAGATGGAAATTTTTGACGAAGGAGATGTTGATTGCCTTGGGCCTCATGATTGTTTTTAACTATCTTGGAGAGGTGATATTTGATGTTTTAAAAGTCTCAGAGGTGTCTGTAAAAATCTCTGCGGGACTTATTTTATTTTTATTCGCGCTTCAAGTTTTGTTCCCTACATTAAACAGCATTCGACAAAACCTCCCAAAAGGCGAGCCATTTATTATCCCCCTCGCCATGCCATTAATTGCAGGGCCATCGTTGCTTGCAACTATCATGCTATTCGCTCATGTCGAAGAGAGTCAACTAGTGATGTTAGGAGCTATCTTCGTCGCTTGGCTAGGAGCATTTATAATCTTGGCCCTTTCGCGTTTTCTTTTTAAATTCCTAGGAAATAATGGTTTGATGGCATGCGAAAAATTAATGGGAATGGTCCTAATTCTGCTAGCAATACAGAGGTTTATGGATGGGATCAAACAATTCCTCGAAACCAATGGCACAGCATAATCACGTGTTTACCTAATGCGAAATTTTAAACTTGTCATTGCGTACGATGGAAGCCGGTATTATGGCTGGCAAAAAACAAAGACTGGTCCCAGTATCGAAGAAACATTAGAAAATGTCCTAAAAAAAATTCTACAAGAACCTATTGTCTTACAGGCGGCGAGCCGGACAGATCGAGGTGTGCATGCCGAAGGGCAAGTGGTTAACTTTCTTACGACAAGCCAAAAACTACCAACCGAACGTCTTCTTACCAGTGTAAATCAACTACTTGATGGTGACATCGTGGTGCGGAGTTTAGTAGAGATGCCTATTTCTTTTCATCCGACACTAGATTGCATTGGCAAAGAATATCACTATCATATATGCAACTCTCGGGTACAGATGCCTAGATATAGACACTATTCTTGGCATATCCCCCATCCTTTGGATCAAGACGCAATGAACAAAGCAGCTGCATATATTACAGGAATGCAAAATTTTAAAGCCTTGTGCAATTCCAAAAAAAATAGCAAAGTCTCGGATTTTACTAGAGAAATTACCTCCATTAACATAGTAATGAATTCTGAACAAAGAATCACAATTAAAATAAGTGGTAATCACTTTCTTTATAAAATGGGAAGAAATATTGCGGGTTTAATTGTTTCTGTTGGGATCGGTAAAGTCGACACTCGACAAATTGACTATCTTCTTAAGAGCCAAGATCGTTCATTAGGATCTATCACTGCACCGGCACATGGATTGACCTTATTTGAGGTGTTTTATCATCAAAAATAATTCTTGATATTATTACCATTCTGAAACAGTATGATGATGACTTATCAAGGAGAAATTTATGGTATTCACAAAAAAAAACGAGCCATCAAATAAAGGGCAAGATTATTCTATAGCTTCTCATTATCCTACAAATGATCAGAAAAAGACCCCATTCAAAACAACACGCATTATCATCCACTGTAACTGTGGATTCAAAAATAATATTTTCATCAGAGGACAAGGTGCGGGCCTGAGCTGGGAAAAAGGAATCATGCTTAAGAATCTTGGACCCGATTTATGGCAATGGGAAACTGACAAAGCAATAAATTTTCTTGAGTTCAAAGTATTGATCAATGACACCCATTACGAGTTAGGCGAAAATCATGTATTAACCAAAGAAGGCACTGCCGAGTTTACACCTCGTTTTTGAAGAACCGAGAGGCGCTGACTAGACTTAAGAAAGATAATAACCACCGAGGAAGTCGAGTAAGATGAGAGAGAAAAAAGGAGTCTTTTTAAAAAAACTCCGGTAGTTTAAAACCTACTGTGTAAATTAAGATTAAAGCGTTTATAACTTTTGGTGTTTTTTTAAAAAGACTCCCTTTTTCTCTCTCATCTTACTCGACTTCCTCGGTGGTTATTATCTTTCTTCTTTTCATTTTTTGTTCTTTATCTATTTCTTCTCTGATCTTCCAAACGCCTTTCTATTCTTTGACGATCAAGACGCTTTCTTTCAAGCTCATCCTCGATACGCTTGTTTTCCAGCTGCTGATCGATAATTTTTTGATCCTGAATTTTCTGTTCTATACGTGTTCGCTGACCTTTAGCATCTTCTACTTTTTGCTCTTGCCTTTTTTTAGCTTGAATAGATTCTTCAACATCTTCTTGCTCTTGCGTTACCCCATTTAAACCAGCAAACACTGATATTGCATACGCAGCAACTACGAGTTTCCATCTTGTTTTCATGTTATTTTTCCTCCTTTTGTTTCAAAGATTTTTTCTTTGCAAGCCCTTCAACAAAGATCACTAGTATTAAACCGATAAAAACCACTACTATTGCCTTCCAAAACATCCAACTTAGATATGAAGGAACATAGGGTTCAACAGCATGAAGTTGCGGTCCTTTGGCAATTCTGAGGGGATCCAACAAGTAACGATAATGCCAAAAAGGCCACACGACATGTGTAGAACCTATCATAAAACCTAGAAGCATTGTTAGTGCAGCTGTATGGTAGTGTTGCAAAAACCAGCTGATCACTCTCGAAAAAAGAATAGCCCCGATAATAATTCCGACTTCTAAATTGGCTAGCACGAGAAAAGCCTTGAGATCGAAAGACAAAGAAAACAGGCTTTGGCTAAAATCTGCTAGAGCAGCTATTACGATAGGGTAAGCACCCAGAATCGTCAATAGATATGATCCTGAAATGCCTGGCAGCAGCATTGCCGTAATCGCTATCGCCCCACACATGATTAACCAAGGGTTTATCCAGTAAGATTCTTTAGGCTTCACGAATTCTCCTGCAAGGTGCACTTGCCCCGTCTGAGCATCTACTATATTGGTGGTTCTGGAAATGATCCCTTCAGCTAACATGATCGAAATCGTATTCTTGGATATTCCCAAAAGCATTTGCTCATCTCGATTATAGTTTTCTGTTTTCGGCAAAAGCTCAGTCTTTACGTTTAGTTGGTTTATAGGAATATTCACATTGTAATTCCCACCATCGCTAACATGATTAACTCCTGTGAGAGCGTAAGCAGTCAAAACACCTCCCACGAGAAAGATCACATGCCAAGGTGCAAAGTCACGTACATGCCTCATGACTATCACTACGGAAGCACCAATCATCCCTAAAAATAGAGAAAATAGATAGACACGATAAACTTCGTGACCTAAAAGATAATGCACAACTTGAGAGAGAAGCGCTAAAGCCGTGACAATCCCAATCAAAATCGACCCTAAAAAATCCCAAGAAACACCATTAATAAACGTAGTAAACTTCCCTCGAAAAATAGCAAAAGCTTCACGACTAGAAAAGCTTTTAATCGAATGAATAAGGTTCTCGTAAATTCCAAGAATGAACGCCATAGTGCCACCGGAAAAACCAGGCACGATGTCGGATGCCCCAATACACAATCCGTAAAAGATATTTTTCAACCAATCTTTTGCACTGCGTAAATGAGGTACAGGGGAATATTGAAGCGGATACATAACTAGATTAGCTCAAGGAATCGAGCAAGATACCAAGCACTGACCAATACAATAACAAAAGCTCCCACCCACAATGCATTAGGGACCCATTTGACGCTTGCGCCAGGATTGCTACGTCCTTCTAATGTTCCAATGCCGTATGCAAATTCCTGCTTTTCGTGTTTGTTAAAGAGTTCTGGATTTTCTCTGACCATAGATTCTCCATCAATACCCAAAAATGTTGCATATTGTCTAACAAAGCCCTGAGCATATACTGGAGAGATAAGTTTACTGAGCTCACCCTCTTCTATTGCTTGCAAGTAACCCATTCTTATAGAAGTTGCATTTTCAACTTCTTTAAGAGATAGATTTCTTTCTTTTCGTTTTTGTTTAAGTGTATCGCCAATTTTTTTTAACATAAATCCCACTTTTTTTATTCTTCCTTATACACTAAGACGATCTCGAACTCAACTACTTATTCTTAGCAAATCCGCAATAGCCAAGCAATAATGAAGAATTAAAAATGAATTGAAAATCTTTAGTAACTTTGCGGGTCAGCAACATCTTTAAAAATGGCATACTCATCAGTTTTGGAGATAACCCACGCATTTCTACAATTTTAAGCTGATGAACTTTTAACATTTTACTCAATTCATCAGGTCTGATAAACAAACTGTACACATGCATGTTGGGAGGAGTATTCTTAACAAACCATTCTACCCCTTTGATAACTATCAGCCAGCTCGCAAAATTACGATTAAAGGTATGAAAGAAAAACAACCCTCCAGGTTTAAGTACGCGGCTCCCTTCGGCTATCAGCAGATGCGGGCTCTCCACATGTTCGAGCACATCTGTAGCACATACAACATCAAACTGAGCAGGTCCAAAAGGCAAATGATAAGCGTTCGCTTGAATATAGCTTACCCGACGAGTTTCATCGTAGCGTGTTGCAACTTCAAGGCTAGGGGCTGATAAGTCAATTCCTGTAACACCATAACCCCGAAGACTTAAGTTATTTGACAACAAACCCGCCCCACATCCGATATCCAGAATTTTGATATTCTTAGAAAAAGAGGCATTAATTTTAGATGCAATCCAGTCTGCTCGAGCTACATTTTCTGCCCTCAAAAGAGCTACGGGATGGTCGCTCGCTTCATACCACTTGTCGCCTAAAGTATCGTAAAAGTTATTGTTAATCATGATTTGATCTCTTCTGCCCAAACAAAGTTCCAATAGATCACTTGATAAAACATAAATAGAGCTATCAGCCCTGTTTGGATATACATAAACAAGGTGTAGAATGTTGGTTCTGAAATCCAATCATAATTCCAGGGATATGTTTCACTATTTTGAATAATTGGCCAAATAAATGCCGCACAAGCCAATGTCATGGGATGCAAAATAAATAGCAATGCATGAAGCCAATTTTCTTTCCAAGGGCAATGATGCTTATGGACAAATTCATCCTTTGTTACCATCAAGCATGAGAATACCGCTAAAGCAGCATACACTTTTAAAGCAGTCATCGAGAAAGGCACTAATAGAATAAATCCCATGCACACCAACAGACTCAAAGTATCTAAAGGATGCCCTATCCTCTCCCATAGAGGCAGTCCTCTACGATGATGAAAATAAAATTCATCGAGTAAGATTGTGATTGCTTGACATAAGAAGGGGAGTAAAATGATCCATTTCATTGAGTTTTCTCCAAAATTATCCCAGCGATTGTCAAACCGGGACCAAAAGCAAGACTGATGATTTTTGTTCCAATGGGAATATCGTTGTTCGCACAGATTGAACTCCACATGTGCGGAAGCATGCAAGAGGACATATTTCCATAGTTCTTTAAAATATCGTAACTGATGGCGATCTGATGGTCGGCACATTCGATTTGCTTTTGAAAATACTTCAGAATTTTTGGCCCTCCGGGGTGGATAGCAAAAATAGCATGTTTTATAAGATGATTTAGATCTTCATCGGCAAGCACACACAGAGATTTCAAAAAAGGGTTCAAGGCACGAGAAATGTAAACAGGTATTTCTTTGGCTAAAATGAAAGAAAATCCGAAAGAATCCAGTCCCCACTTCATTAAATCTGCACTATCTGGAATCACCTGCTCTAGATAGGAACATATTTTAAGAGATTTTTTATCTGGTGGCTTGTTCTCATACACAGAATATTTTATAAATCCATCAGCAAAGAGGCTATGGACGACGAGCTGCGAGGCCTCATGACGTGCTGGATTGAAATGAAGAGAACACAATTCTGTATGTACAATATCAGTACGGTTCGCTCTGCTGCTCCTGATAAATCCGCTAGCCATTCTTATTGCTGGCAATGCAGCATAACATCCCATATGGTAGGCATGTGTTATGGTTGTTGTAGAACCCCATCCCTTTGAAGAAACAATTTTTTGGGCACCGCTTGGAGAATCATAGCCTGTGCAGCTGACATGGATAAGATCTGATGGCGCATTAATCTCCTGAAGATAAAACTGTTGAAAGATCTCCGCCACGGTTTGTGAATAAATAGAATTGCGAACGTGGAGGCCCTCCCCTTCTGGAAACCGCTCCAAATTGTACACTAACATCGATTTCCAATCCGTATGTTGAAAATCGGGAAGGACATGACCTCGATGCGATATCAAACCGGGTTTGCAGCCAACATGATAAATCTTTTCTCGTATCTCATCCTGAAAAGTGGTAGAGGATGACTGACGCGATTGCGCTTTAACATGCGCCATCACTAGCCATTCTAGTGTATTTTCTTGTGTCGATTGAAACGTGGGAAGGATCGTATGGAATCCTGAAAGATAAGTCTGCGCGCTTGTCATATAAATTTTTTAGCATTAGATTACGATTATTGTCATGGGAAATATTAAATGATCTATCCAAAAATTGAACAGGCTCACACATCGGTTATGAAGCACTATGACGAACTTGATCCCATCTATAGAGAGATCTGGGGAGACCATCTTCATCATGGATTATGGATAACAAGTAAAGAGTCCCCCAAAGAAGCGGTCATCAACCTTGTCGACCTAATCATCGAAAATATCAACTTATCTCCTGGAGAGAGAATTTGTGATATAGGCTGCGGATATGGAGGAACAGCAAGACAAATTGCACAAAATGGGGGCGTAGTCTCAGGAGTGACAATATCTCCGAAACAATATCATTTTGCTGCCAATCAAAAGTATTCTTCTAATGTGACCTTTTTTCTTGAAGATTGGTTGAACAATTCCTTCTCCGATCAGAGCTTTGACGCTGTGATAGCGATAGAAAGCTCTGAACACATGTCAGACAAAATACGGTTTTTTGAAGAAGCCTATAGAGTGCTTAAACCTGGTGGAAGACTTATTATCTGTGCCTGGCTTGCTTCTGAAACTCCAACAAGTTGGCAAATCAAACATCTGCTAGAACCTATCTGCCGTGAAGGGCATTTGCCAAGCATGGGAACACCTAACGAATACATCAAAATGATGCAAAATGCAGGATTTTGTAAGGACATTAAATACTCCGACCTAACCAACTCAGTGAGAAAAACTTGGAATATTTGCTTGAGACGATTATGCACATCATTTTTCTGCAACCCATTATTGATTAAATACTTAATTAACCCCCAGTCTAAGGAAATCCCTTTCATAAAGTCTTTATTAAGAATCAAAATTGCTTACCAAACAAGGGCAATGTCTTACGGATTTTTTAAAGCTGTTAAATAATTCTTTGCTTTTAAACAAAACAAATAATTTTAACTTATAGTATAATAATATAAGAGATTTTAAGGTTATGTTTATAATTTGGAGGATTATATGACAACAGCTCCTCTACCACAAGGTCAGTCTGCCCATCTTAATCAAGGGATGCCAATAGACACCCATGACGAATCTCAAATGAATGAAGCGTTGAATTTTGCAATTGAGGTAGCAAGTTGTGACGAAATTCCGCCTAATACGGTGATAGGTCGTGTAAAAATGGATGATGGTAAAACATACGAAATCAAAAAAATGTCAGAACCGGGTTTAGAAATTTTTGAAGTCATTGATGGGAAGACATCTACTCATCCTGTCCCCACATCGAAAGCTCAATTGACCAATTTACTTCAAAGACACCTTCAAAATATCGATCTGAGAGTGAAACAAATGGAACAACTTGCTCAAGACCGTGTCTACAAACATGGAGAGATCATTCACCAACAACAATTCGACGGAGAAACTTACATCATTCAAAACTTTGATAAAGGAATCATAATTGGGAAACAAGCTATTCTTCAACAAAATCAAACAAATGGACTGCTTTTGTTAAAAGAAGGGGAAGGTTTCAGTAACAAGTATTCCTTTAATGGTGATCCTCGCTGCTTACAAATGGTTGATGGCTTTAGCATCTCTCGCAAAGCTGAGAGTCTCATAAAAAAGACAGCAACCAATAAAAACATCGCAACGAACGCCGTAGTCGGAAAAGTGACAACAGCGGAAAATAAAACATATGAACTTTTGAAAGACGGTAGCGTCCGCGAGGGCGGAAATGCTCATCAAAAAGATTCAGAAATTGCAAAACAGATCCATATGCAGCATGCTCAAAATGTTACAGGTAAAATACAGAGTTTTAAACGAATGATCAGTCAAAGCGACATCCGCGAGGGAATTGTTCACGTGCATAAATTTAAGGATGGGAAAGAGTATGTCGTCAGTAAGACCAATGACGGTATTCATATCCAAAAATTTGGGGATCATTTGAAGAATGTCAAGAACGGTGCATTCATTACAAATGATGGCAATGTAAAGTTTGATGGAGATCCGCGTGTTTTGGAGGCCTTGGATAGCTTTACTGAAAAGATGACAAAAACTGCTCAAAGCCTAATTGACAGGTCATCAAATAATAAGAACGTCCCAGATGGTACCATAATAGGAACGATAACAAAAGATAATAAAACATATGAAATCTTGAAAAATGGTTCCATTTACGAAACCGATAAAAATAGAAAGCGGATCGGAGATGACATCAAAAATACTCCTCTTTCGAACGAGCTATACATGCTGCATGCCGTAAATGTTAAAGATAAAATTCAAAATTTTGCAAAGGGAACCAACCTTAAAGTAGGCGCGCGTCTGGAATGTGATATCGGTGCAGTATCCTTTACGGTCATGAAAACTAAAGAGGGAATTCATATAAGAGAGAGCCATGATCTTGCATTCAAAATGCAAGGGGGTGCCATCATTAAAAATGACGGATCTGTGCTGTTCGACGGAGATCCTCGTATATTGGAATCACTGGATAAATTTACTCAAAAGATCAACGAAACAAACGCTAGAGACCTCATACAAAAGTCATCAAAAAATAACAATATTAAAGATGGAGCTGTAATTGGGAAGGTGACTAAGGATAGTAAATCTTATGAAATCCTGAAAGATGGTTCCATCGTTGAAAAAGATAAAGCCGGAAAGCAGATTAGAACTATTGATAAACAATCAGATCTTGAAAAAGAGATTTATCTACAGCACGCTGCTAATGTCAAAGGAAAAATGCAAAATTTTGAAAAGATGATCCGTGGAAGCAAGATTAAAGAGGGAATCATCCATGGGAATGAATTTAGCGATAAAACAATTTATGTCATCAAAAAAACTAAAGATGGGATCCACATCCAAAAGCAGGAAGATTCGAACAAAAAACTACATGGAGGTGCTTTCATAGAAAATGATGGGACATTGAAATTTGATGGAGATCCTCGCGTACTTGAAGTTTTAGATAGTTTTACTGAAAAGATGACAGCCTTGTATGAAGCAGGAGAAAAATCAGACAATAATGCTACTCAAGTTGGCAAAAAAGATTTCACTCTTACCCATTTAGACAATCATGTCACACTTCTTGCCACTGGTGATAAATCCAATAAGGGAATTCAACTTTCAAAGTCTGCAGATGGATCCATCCACATCGATCGATACGAAGCAAGCGGAGGTGCAGGAAAAGTCACAAAAGCCGCGGATGCTTTGTTTAGCCACATCTCAGATATAAAAAAGAAGACCGAAAAATCAATTCCAGCCGTTTCAAAATTGATCGATTTTTTAAGTGCAAAATTGGATGCATTGAAAGTACCGGGAATCTTTAGAGAAAGTGCTGTGCAAAGCGATCTAGATAACTTTAAAACGACTATTCTTGAAAATCCAAACTATGATTTATCTTCAATAGACATGGGGGATGAGGATAACGCAAAACTAGAGGATAAGGCAAAACTAGAGGATAAGGCAAAACTATTCTGTGCCGTCATTAAAGGTCTCTTGAAAGATATCAACTTATTAGGCCTCTATTCTTATGATATAATGAATCTAGATATAGACCCTAAAAATAAGAATTTAACGAATGATGTTAAAGCTATTGTGAACAAATTGCCTGAAAAAGATAGAGAATTTCTCAAAAAGCTGATGAATTTTTTAAAACTGACAGCTGAGGAACAGGAGAAAATTACCGGCGATGATAAAATTAAGGCAAAAAAAATGGATGCAGCGAACTTGGGTCTAGTCATTGGCCCCAACCTGGCTATTCTTCCTCAAGTTGATAAATCATTGAGCCCCTTAGATGCAATGAATGAAGGAAAAAAACGACTAGCAATCCCTAGTAAAATGGTGCAAGTAATGATTGAAAATTATGACGAAATTTTTTCCTAAGGCTCTGCAGACAAGACCAAGACAAACAAGTCTCATAAGACATACTTGAACAAGAAAAAATTTGGTCTTGGATGTTTTGTGAGTCCTGTTTGTCTTGGTCTTGGTTTATTGCTTGTTTTCTGTATTTTCCAAGGTGAACTCTATTCCTCCAAATGAGGAGGCCAGTAGATTATAAACCCAGCAGAAAATGACCATCACAATGTAACCCAAAAGCAAATACAAAAAAGGAATCAAAAATACGATAAAAGATTCGGGAGCTCCGGTCTTAACGAAAACAAAAATCCCATAAGGAATTAAAAAGAATGCTGAAAGAATAAAGTAAATCAATGCGATAACTTTGCTCGATTGATGCACCGAAAAACGAGTCAGTTGTTTTTTCATTTTTCACTCCTAAAAAATGTGTGCGATCTTTACAATCGCTTAATCACATACATAACACAAAATTTTTTTTCATCGCACCAATCTTTATATGGGAATAGCAAAAATACAGTCGATTGCATTGCAAGGCCTTGATGTTCTTCTCGTTGAAGTTGAGGTCGATGTCACTCCTGCCGAACAGCTTTCATTAGTTGTCGTCGGTCTTCCTAATGCTGCAGTGAAGGAATCCCGCGATCGTGTAATGGCGGCTATACGCAACTCAAACTTCAGCATCGGCGCTGTCCGTTGCACCATCAACCTCGCACCTGCCAACTTAAAAAAAGATGGAACGATTTATGATTTGCCAATTGCAATTGCCCTTTTAGCTTCTCTTGGAAAAATCTCTGCCAAACACAAGTTTCAAGATTATTTAATTGTCGGAGAATTAGGCCTCACAGGAGAACTTAGGCCGGTCCGAGGGGCACTTGCCATGGCCATGCTAGCGCGAAGTTTAAATTTAAAAGGGATCGTAATTCCAGCTTCAAATGCAGAAGAAGCCAAAGCTGTTGTAGGCATTAAGGTTATTCCCATCCATCATCTTTCCGATGCTGTCAAATACTTTGTCGATGGCTCACTGCCCACCGAGTCTATTGTGGATAACAAACCAAGCTTGCGTCCCCAAACCCAAGCTAACAATGCTATCGATTTCGCCGATATAAAGGGGCAGGGACATGCCAAAAGAGCTATTGAAATTGCTGCAGCCGGTGGCCACAACATTTTGCTATCGGGCCCTCCAGGTTCAGGAAAAACTATGCTCGCAAAAGCTCTTTTGGGAATTCTTCCTGAATTGCAGTTAGATGAGGCTTTGGAAACCACCAAAATCCAGTCTATAGCGGGTTTACTCGCAGAAGGCTCCAATATTGTGACACAACGTCCTTTCCGATCTCCCCATCACACTGTCAGCTACGCAGGACTTATCGGAGGAGGGATCATCCCTCGCCCAGGCGAAGTCACGCTTGCACACAATGGGATCCTTTTTTTGGATGAGTTGCCTGAATTTTCGAGATCAGCTCTAGAAGTACTGCGACAACCTCTTGAAGATCGCAAAGTCACAATCAGCAGAGCCAACGGCCATATGACATTTCCTTCGAGTTTCATTTGTGTTGCTGCAATGAATCCATGTCCTTGCGGATATCTAGGTCATCCCGATAAAACATGCAGAGATACCACACTTCAAGTGCAAAAATATAGAGGCAAAATTTCCGGTCCTTTATGGGATCGTCTAGATATGCACATCGATGTGCCTCCTTTACGCTACAATGAAATGCTAGGGATGACTTCGGGAGAGACCTCAATCAACGTGAGAAACCGTGTCTCTCAAGCGAGAAAAATCCAATCATCGAGATTTGGTAAGTTCAAATCCAATAGTGAAATGTCTTCTCAAGATATGAAGAAATTCGCAACTCTGGATAGTGGTTGCCATGGTTTAATGCGACATGCCATGGAGGAAATGGGTATTTCTGCCAGGGGTTGCGACCGTTTAATTAGGGTCAGCAGGACAATCGCCGACCTCGAAGGATCCTCTCAAATAACCAAAGACCATGTCATGGAAGCAATCGGCTATAGAATGATCGCCAATCTTTAAGTGAACTTTGGTTTATTGCCGATTGATCTGCAACTCCCGAGTTGTATTGTCGATTGCTTCAAGAGTTTCTATATCCGCTTCAGCTGATGCACCAAAATCCTTAAATTTTCTGGCTGCAGTCAATACTCTTCCCTCTATGGATCCTACAGCGTTATTGTAGGCTGTCACAGCTTTATCCAATCCCCTTTTGATCTCGCCGAAATGTTCGGCAAGAACTCTGATCCGATCATGCAACGTTTTACCCAGCTGGCAAATGTTTTGGGCATTTTCTGCAATTAATTCCTGCCTCCAACCATATGAAACAGCCTTAAGCAAAGCAATTAGTGTTGTAGGAGTTGCCAAAATAACTTTCTGTTCGACTCCGCACTCAATCAACGAGGAATCTTGCTCTAAGGCAGCGCTGAAAAATATTTCACCTGGAATAAAAAGGATAACGAACTCAGGAGCTGACTGGAATTGATCCCAGTATCCTTTGGCAGAAAGTTGTGAAACGTGGGTCCGAATTTGGCGGGCGTGGTCTTTAAGTTTTAAGATGCGCAAGTCCTCATCTCCAGCCTCTAAAGCTTCGAGATAGGCTTGCAAAGGAACTTTTGCATCAACAACTATTTGTTTGCTATTGGGTAGAGTGACAATCATATCTGGACGCAATCTGCCGTCTTCAGCCATAGAACTTTCCTGCAATAGGAAATCACACCTATCCAACATTCCAGCCATCTCGACAACCCTTCGAAGCTGCATCTCCCCCCATCTTCCTCTGACTTGAGGTGCTCTCAAAGCCTTTACAAGATTAGCCGTTTCATATTGGAGCTTGTTTTGTGTCGAGGCAAGCGACTTCACCTGTTCAGTTAAACTGACATATGCTGTCAGACGCGACTTTTCAATCTCGTATATTTGGTGATGCACCTTTTCGAGAGATTCTTTAATAGGTTTAATGAGTTCATGGATTGCAGATTGTCGCGAGTTCAAATCACTTTTGGAAAAATCGTGTAATTTTTCGAATTTGGCATTGGCTAAATCCAGAAAAGATTTTGCATTTGTTTGAAGGGCTTCAGCGCTTAAGGCCTTAAAAGCGTCTGATAAATTCTGTCTTGCATGTTCATGATATGTTAGTTTTACATCGTGAGATTTGCGTTCTTCAATAAGGCGTGTTTCAGTTTCTGCTAATTTGCTTATTAATGTGCTTTTTTCGTTATGCAAGTAAGAGATTTGACTTTGAGATTGTGCTGACAAGGCAGTCCATCGGTTTCTTTCATGGGTGTGAAGCCTAAATAAAATGAGGCAAATCGACAATCCAAAGATCAATCCAATTGTAAATGCAAGAAAAATCCATTCCATTTTTGTTACCTATAGAGTGACAGACTTTTCGAGTCTGACATTAAACCATGACCAGGATGATTTGCTGTGAGACTCTTCAACCCTCTGAATCAAGAGTAAGAGATATATAGAAAAAGAAAAAGGTTTTTACCGCTGAGGCATAAAAGACAGCTAGTAGAAGAAAAAGAGAATTTTTTATAAAACTCCCTTTTTCTTCTACTAGCTGTCTTTTATGCCTCAGCGGTAAAAACCTTTTTCTTTTTCTACTCTCATTTTATAGCTCTCCGTGTTTCATCAGACGATATTAACATGCAATTTTGAAGTTGTCGAGCTTGATCAATGTTGCAAATCTAATTGATTTTGGGATTCCGATAACCTAATGTATATTGATTTCAAAAACAAAGAGATCTAACATGACAACATCATCGACAGCACGAAAATCACTTCAAAGAGAAACTATCGATCCATCAGAAGAACAAGCAATTACTTTTGTATGTGACGATGGAAGAAAATTCCAAGTTCAACATTCCGTTGCTTTGCAAGGACGCTGGATTAACGGCTTACCACTGATCGGCAATGAGAAAGAAGTTACAATTTCAGAAGTTCCCAGCCAATTATTTCAAAAATTAATCGATTTTCTAACAGACCATACTTTGTCGAACAGGGAACATAAAACAAAAAAGCGAAAAACAGAACAACATGTTGTGAAAAAATTAATCATTCAAGATGTAGAGGAGGCTCGAATTTTTTACTCATGTGCATGTAATTTTGGAATTTCACGCCTTATACCTAAAATTCATCAGTGGGCTTTAGAACATATCTGTTCTCAAAACGATCCTTATGAATATCACGAAAAAATGAATACATTTGTAAATCCAAGGCAGCGCGAATTTTATGCTCAGATGACACTCTTACAAGCTTGCCAATCTAAATCACTATCTCCATCCAATATTAATATAATTAAAGAATATCTCCATCAAAAACAATTGGACTCTCTTCTGAAGTCAAACTTTCTAACTCAATCGGAAAAACTGATCGTCGGTCATGAAATCCTCAAACATCCCAATGTTTTTAGTTTAACAGAAATGGCTGATTGCGTTTGGACCATATATGCTAATCTAGATAGATATCAAAACCATGCTGCTTATTTTTTATATCTCGCCTTTACACAGATTGCGTCTAAAGCCCAGAATCCTGAAATTGTTATCGACTTGCTCCAAAAACTCGAATCTATTCCTAGGCCAAGTAAAATCTGCTACGAATCTTTTTGTGACCATTATGCTCTTGAGTGTTATTTAGGAAGAAAGATCGCATTGATACATGATGCTGCCTTATCCTCAGTTCTGAAGTTCCAACATCTTTCTTTCTGTCATCTAGGCCAAATCGCCTTTTGTGTGGTAGAAGCTTTCATAAAAAAAAGAGCCCTTAACGCAGATATTGATTCTATCTTGAAAATGATTCAAGTATTACCAAAATTCATAGAAAAACTTACTTGTTGCTTTGAAATTATTGAGGACCCTAATTTTACCAAAAAAGAGTTCGATGTAATTAAAGCGTCTTTTTCCCAGCATCAAACCAAGGAGCAGTTGCAAAAGCTTGAATTCATCGCTTCATTGAACTCTGATTACAATCATAAGATCGATCAGTTCGAAGCCTTAACTAAAATTCAGCTTAGTATTAACAACCCCCAGAGATCAATCGAACCAACAAAAATAATTGAACAATTTGAAATGGAAAAAACATGTGCGATCTCTTGTCTGATTACAAAAATGATTAACACTAGCATCTATGCAATTCTTTCTAGTCGTAACTTTGCTGTTCTTATCGAATTTACACATTCAGTTAGTTTATTTGTAGAATCGCAACATATCTTGTTACACCCTAAAATAATAAAGCAACTTAACGTCTCAATTGACAGCAGAATGAAAGCTGAGATTAAACAATTTGGTCAATCAGATCATTGCACAAACGAAATGTTGAAAAAAATCCAAATCAGTAAGGCACTATACAAGACTTTACCTTTATCTAGGTTACTGAACTACGCCGAAGATATTTTGTCGAAAAGCTTTAAAGCCCCCACAATATCATCAGACAGCCAAATATCTTACAATTCAAAAAGAAAAGTAGTTAGTATGATTAACATACCACCTTACGATTATTACTACATGAACGACATCGATCCGTTAGAAAGTATTCTACAAAATGAAATCTATGCAGAAATAATAGAAGAAAAATTTTTGGATGCCGTAAAACGTTTCAGCTATGATAATCCCAATATACCGCTTAGAAATTACAGATTCCAAAAAATTGCGTCGGACATGATCATGCAGGATAAACTTGAATTATTGATAAAGTTCATGTTTGAATGCAAAGCTGTCAGCCACTTCACTAATACAGCACGTTTTTTTTGCTTAGTTTTACAGGAACTAATCGATAAGGAGAAAATAACAACTGCATATCGTGTCTTTATCGAACATTGCCAAAGTGTGTTTTCCATAGACGAGAACGATACTACATATCCTCTTTTACAGCATCAAATGGCAAACGAAGCCTCTCTTTTGTTAAAAGCTATGTTAGAAGCAAAAAAATTTACAATCGAAGAGCATAAAGATCTATTAGTAATGATTGAATCGTCTCCATCTGGATTCAAGTTCGATGGGACGATTTTAGCACAAATGGTGGAAAATAAATATCATATTGAAGCGTTGGCACTAAAAAACAAAAAGAATATAGTTAATCTTCCTGCATTTGTGAGAGCTCTAGCAAAATACTGCGGATTAGATGTAGCCTTTAATGCATTTCTAGATGTCACCAACCGAACAGAATTCGCTAAGCTAGCTTGTGTGGCTTTTGATTCTATAGCCGATCTTAAATCAATAGATCATCTGGTACTACTCAATATTATAAGCAAGTATAATTCTTTGACTGACACAACTGGAGATAAACAACCTGTTTGCGACTTTCTCAGTTTGGTCATACAATTTTATCTACAAAATAACTGGCATCCGAATGCTTTTATTTTAGCCAATAAGCTCTTGAATACTGATACTTCTGCGACCCATTTTGATTCTACGCTTTGTTTGGTTTTGGATTGCAAATGGGTACTATTTAAGGATAGCACAAGAGTCTACCGTATGGACTCGATCTCCTGGCCAAATGGTATTTTTGGTGTGAAAAAAACTTCACCCCTCATTGTAAATACTCAACCATCATACTTTATCAATGATGCAAAAGATCCTCAAGAAATTATTTCTTTTCTAAAACTCGCCCTTCCAGTTAAATTACAACATGATATTGTCCTACCTCATTTAATCGCTAAATTTATTAAAAATGGCAAAGTGGATCTTGCAAAAGAATTGTTACAATATTGCACACCATGTATAACTGATTTCTTATTATTTCATGAAACCCTATAAATGATATGCAGATAGCCAAAATATGTACTAGGATCTTAATGTGTGGATTTCTAGTCATTTCGTTATGTTCATCAATTTCAACACAATCCAAGATAGATGATAAAAAGATAAAAGAAATTATTCCTCGGATTGAAGAGTTGATCAAACGAGGTATGGATGTCTCCCATATTCCTGGCTTAGCTATAGTCATTGTTAATCAGAACCGTGTAGTGTTTCAACAAGGCTATGGTGTAAGAGAAATTGGGCTTCCAGAGCAAATCGATACAGACACAGTATTTCAGATAGCTTCTCTATCGAAACCCATCTCTGCCACAGTGATCGCATCTCTTGTAGGTAAAAGCAAGCTTGCATGGGAAAGCAAAATCATCGATTTAGATCCAACATTCAGACTTCCTAACCCTTGGGTATCGGCCCATGTTACGGTTAAAGACATGCTTTCACATAGGAGTGGTTTGCCAGATCATGCTGGAGATCTATTAGAAGATCTGGGATTTGATAAGAACTCTATTTTGTATAGGTTAAGATTTATCAATAAAATGGGATCATTCCGCAATGATTATGCTTACACCAATTTTGGATTTTCTGTTGGGGCCTATGCATCAGCAAAATCAGCAGGAATGACATGGGATGCTCTAGCAAAAAATCAACTTTTTACACCATTAGGGATGGCTAACAGTAGTTTTTCCTATCAAGATTTTCTTAAAAACAAGAATAGAGCTACCATACATCATATTGTCGATGAACAACCAAAGCCAATATATAAACGAGATCCCGATGCTCAGGCTCCTGCCGGCGGAGCTACTGCCTCTGTGAAAGATCTAGCAAAATGGATGATCTTGTGTTTGGATAAAGGAAAATTTAAAGGCACGCAATTGATCTCTGAAGAGGCGTTGCTGCAAACACAAATGCCTGTGATTGTCTCTGACTATAACTTCGCTGAAGATAAAGCTAATTTTTATGGTTTAGGGTGGGGTGTATCTTACGATTCGGGCAATAAATTCCTAAAACATAGCGGAGGCTTTGTCTTAGGAGCCCGCACACAAGCGGCACTCGTTCCTGATTTAAAACTAGGGATTTGCGTGTTAACAAATGCTTCTCAAAATGCACTGCCCGAGGCATTGATTCAAAGCTTTTTTGACCTACTATTAAAAGGTGAAATCCAAGAGGACTACATCACAAAATTTAATCAGCTATGGTCCACAAGAGCAGAACCTCCTCCAATCAAATTTGCAAAGCCTAAGTTACCAGTATCCCCTTCGCTTTCGCTAAATAAATATACTGGAAAATTTGAGAATGATTTTTTTGGTAAAACTGAAATTGTCTTACAAGATGGAAAGCTTGTGTTTAGCGTAGGGCCCAAACCTGAAAAATTTTTTTTAAGGCATTATAACAGAGATGTTTTTGTTATGGATACCATCGGTGAAAACGCCGTAGGTGAAACACAGGTGATTTTTACTTTAGACAGAGAAGAAAAAGTGAGGAGCGTAATCGTGGATGCCTTCAATCCATATGGAAATGGGGAATTTCATCCAGTCCAACAGTAAGAGAACGGGTCTTTCGAGTCTGACAGTAAACCATGACCAGGATGATTTGCTGTCACCTGCATTCAGATGAGAGTCTGTGAAAAAATTAGAATTCGAACGATTTTTTCACAGCCTTGAAGAAAGTTATTTGATTTACATTCTTATTTCAGGTATTTTTAATTAACAATCTGGTTGAATATGAGTATTGAATCACTAACTAGCAGTGTATGTAATTTAATTTACATCAACATTCATGACATTCGCGTCAAAATAAACGAAATCCTGGAAAAAGTTAAAAATTTCGCTCTAGCTATTTTCAAAGTGATAAAAACAACTGTTACTTATCCTTTACGCCTCTTAGGTGCCAAGACTTTTTCTATTCCTGGATTACTCTTTCGCTTACCTATAGTTGCTGCACGACATTTAAAAGGATGGAACGATCCACTTCGCTCATTCCGAGATGATTTACTATGCGATCGGGGTTATCATCGTTTCGATTATATTGATATTGATGCTGAAGAAGCCAAAAAACAGATTTTATACGCTTGCGCAGCGGGAGCCATGCAGAAAAGTAAACACAAATGGCTTGAACCATTTGGCTACAAGCCAATAAAGACAAGTGATTACGGTGTGGGGCTGACAACTAATGACAATTATATCTTATTTGATAAAGAAACAGGCTTGAAAATCGCAGTCTATCAAAATGGCGATAAAATTCTTATGGCTTTTGGGGCTTTTGGATCCCATTTTACTGAATTTAGTGACGACAAAGCGAAAGAGAGATCTGATTTACATTTTAACATGGGAGCAAATTCTCTTTTAAGCATATTTGGTCGGATTCCTGATATATTTCTAAAAGCTGATAAATTTGTTAAAGCGCTAATGAAATCAGAAGAATTTAAAAACAAACATATTACTCTTACCGGTCAGTCTCTTGGGGGCTCGTTAGCATCATATGTTGCATTAAAACGTCAGATTCCTGGGGTTTCTCTGAATGCAATGCCGCTAGGCCCAGGACTCCAACAAAAAATTGGAGATGAAAATCTGCAAAATGCCGACAATGTACTTACTCAGGTGATCGCAGATAAAGATTTCATGTCCGATCTTCCTACTATCGTAGGAGTGTTAGATATTGGAGTCTCAGCACTAGGTTTTAAAACCCCGGGGAATTTCGGAAAAAAATACCATGTCGACTCTATCTACGATGGCAAAATTGATAATCACTTCTTCATCTTAGGATCTCTTTTTGCAAAAATATATCCTGAAGATAAAGACCTTTGCAAAAAAATGGCTTCTCCAGATTACAAAATAAGTACGTCATCTTCTAGAGCAATTTCTCAGAAAATCTCTGAAAGACTAAATTAGCGCAACGCCTAATGCATGGACAAAAGTAATGCTTCAAATACTTTATGATAGTCATTACCTGGGTTTGCGGCTTTAATGTTGCTGGCCTGTACATCCGAGAGAATTACCCCTTCTTTAACGAAAGAGATAAACTCAATAATACCAAGGACTGGATCAAAGCTATCCTGAATGCTATCGTTACGACAGTAACGCAACCCAACAAAATTAATACCCAAGCATGAACATGTTTTTTCAGCCTCCACCAAAGAATTGCGTGAATTATCTATCATTACGATTTTTGTAGGAGGTTTTCTCAAATTTTTTATAAAAGATGTTAGAGCTTCCCCTATGGTTTTTTTATTGCTGAATACAATGCCCCAGGCAAAGCTGAAGCCCCCTTTTTCATCACCTGCGGGGATTTCGGCATAAGCATTTGTCTTTGCAAAATCGATACCCAAGCTTAAAAGATGATTTTTAGTGATCTCTCCAAAATTCTGAGCATAAGAAGTCACCATTTGTTTGCGAGTGATCCCATAGACAGGGATCTGGCGAGCTTGCAGTTGCTCGATTAAGCCAGCAGTAGAAGCTTCGACAGGCTTTTTTGGGATTTTTCTGACAATTTCGCCTTTCCATTTATTGGCTAATTTATCTGCAGAAATCTGGTTAGGAATCAATACATGAATACGTTCAGATAAGAACTCTCTCCATCGTTGGCTGGACAATGTATTCGCAGGTTGATAAAGAGTGTCTGTGATATTAAACATGACGAAAGTATTATAGAGGATGTGGTCTTGAACGGAGTCGATTTTGCTAGTTTCAATAATATCGGCTTTAAGATTGAAAAAACATGCCATAAACATAACAATTATTATACATAAATTATTAAACATAAAACCTCTGTAAATTATAATATAACTGCAAATGCTAATATAAACTAATATTAAAATCAATGAAATAAAAAAGAAGAGCCCGACACACCCCCTTTTAGATGTACGAGGGCAAAAGTCGGACGACCAATTTAATCGACCATTTAAATAGAAAAGCGATGGATTTATATAGCAGGACTCCCGCACAAATGCCTAAAAGAGCATAAAGGAGCGCCTCTGTCGTCAACATAAGGCCAGGTTGAAAGTCTTTGAGCGTTGCCCAACAAATATCTATGTTTAAGTTCTTCACAAAATAATAGGGGCGGCTGAAAGGTCCCGCTTCTTGGATCGCAAGCAAACTATTCGACAACTGGGACTCTCTATCTACCATCATTTTCATCATTGCACCTTGCGATGCAAAATCTGGATCGGAATGCTGCAAAAATTTATGGATGTATGCGATTAATCCTTTCCCATTTTTTTCAGCAGCTTGTGTTATGGTTCCAATCATAATTTTAAGTTCATCAACATGACCTGCTAATCGCTGAGTATATTGTTGATAAAATTGGGGAACCTGCAAAAACACGAGACCACCAATGGCGGCGAAAATGCGGTCTATAAGAGAATTTAACCATCTGAACATGCTTTGTTTGTATCACAGCTTTTAATTCATTATCAAGATTCGCCATAATTTATATCGCGATCCATCTCTGCTAGAGAATCATCATCTATATCCGTCTGAATAAACTCTATAGGAATCCCCTCATCCTCTATGATAGCCACTTTAAAGCCTTCAAGAGGATAATAAGGACCTAAAATCACTTTCTTGCCATTGATTTCTTCATCGATATCGTCAACTTTAAAAGCCAAATGAGGAACTTTTTGCAAAATTTCCGGCAAGCCGCAATTTTCCGGATAGCGAAGCCATTGGACGCGATATGGATTGGCTCCAAATGGAGTGCAGTAAAATTTGTAACTCCCAATTTCGTGATAAGTTTCATCTGGTTTTACGTCGGAAGTAGGAATGCCAAGATGATGAAATTTCCAATCTCTCATAATTCAGTATATACCCTAAAAAATAATATTATTGCAAAATAATGTGTTTTTGTGATATAATTGCAATTTAACAACAAATATGTAAATAACATGCGTTACAGCGAATCTACAGCCTATTTCTATTTTTATTTTAGAATCACCCGAGAGGCGGGAGGCTGAGAGACGCT
>JADMIO011434981.1_pt1 | contig 38856 bp, 32 predicted proteins | sample 8958161 | NCBI WGS metagenome assembly JADMIO01 (sample SAMN16585339, study PRJNA669376) | soil metagenome | isolation source: Crop rotation soil | place: USA: Cullars Rotation, Alabama | collected 2011 | reverse complement strand
CGCGACAACTTGTCCACGTGGAATTCTAAGCTTAGGATCCCAATGTGCTGGAAAGTGCCGGCCTCAATCACGCCCGGCCGCTCGAAGTCCGGGAAGCGTCGCAGCGGCGGCGGCTCGCCCTCGCCCAGGTAGGCGAAGATGAGCCCCAGGTACTCCTGGGTCGGGTAGCTGCGAATCCGCACCCGCTGGGCGAACCCGGGGTCCTCACCCGGCTGCTCGACGCACTGGCCGGATGCGTCGTACATCCACCCGTGGTAGCGGCAGCGAATGCAGTCGTCCTCCACCCAGCCTACGTTGAGCTGGGTGCCCCGATGGGCGCAGCGGAAGGCCACCGCGTGGGCCTCCCCGCTCTGCCCGCGGTAGACCGTGAAGTCCTCGCTCATCAGGCGCACGGGAATCGCCTGCCCGGGAGCCACGTCCTTCGCGCGGGACACCGGCTGCCAGAAACTGCGCAGGTACCGCCCGGCCAGGGTGCCCGGCCCGGTGTGCTCGAAGTCGAGGTATTCCGCTTCCGCCATGAGCCCTCCGATCGTGCAACGTCCGCCCATTTTAGACGGGTTGCCTGGGCACAGTCGAAGCCAACCCAGGGAGATTGAGTCCACAGCTGGCGCAGATAACCGCGGATGGTATTGGTGAGGCGGGAGGTGGAGCGCCGTCGGGCTCCTGGACCCAGGTATGATCGGGAGTCGCGACCCCGATTTCTGGATTCGACGTTCGCGTTGCTGGCCCTGCTCGCCCCGCTCAGGCGCGGTGGCGGGGCCGGACAGATTGACCCGCTAGCTTCCCAGGCTTGCCTGATTGAACAGCGTGGCGCCCGAAGTCAGGTAGCCTTCGGGGCTCATCTGGATGTGCTGAGATGCCGTGTGAACGTCGCGCAGGCACCGGTCCAACGGCGAGCTGCTGTAGATCGCGGTGGCGCCACCGGCCCGGTGCATCATCTCAGTCGCCTTCAGGGCGCTTTCACCCGCGTGCACGATGGCCAGGCGCACTCGGCCGGTCTCCAGCGCAGTTGGCGCACCCCGCTCCACCGTCGAGGCCCAGGCCTGTCGGGTGGCTTCGAGCAGAAAAGCGCGGGCGGACAGCACCAGGGCGTCGGCCTGAGCCACCTGCAGCTGGGCCAGTGGACGGTCCTTCAAGAGTGACCGAGACGGACCGGCTGGCACCTTGCCGGCCGCCAGATCGATAAAGGCGTTGATGCTGTGCCGGGCGATTCCCAGGGTGACCGCTGCGAAGGCGACGCCGTGCAGGTTCAGCAAGAACGGCTGGCGGTACAGGGCCGTCCGGCCCGTCGTCTGCATGAGATCGAACCCAAAGCTCGAGGGGACGAAAATGTCCTTGACCGTGAAGTCGTGGCTTCCAGTGCCCCGAAGCCCACCCGTGTGCCAGGTGTCGAGAATCTCGGCTTCGGCAGCGGGGAAAAACAGCAGCAGGCGCCCCGGGCTTCCATTGGCGTCCACTCGGGGCCGATCGCCCTCGTAGACCACGCAGCCGCCGCAGAGCCAGGCTGCCTGGTGGATCCCGCTCGAGTAACCCCAGCGGCCGCTGACGCGATAGCCGCCATCCACCGGGACGGCCCGGCCGCCCGGGCCGAAGCTACTGGCAATGATGGTGTCCGGATTGGGTCCCCAGATGGCCTGAGCGGCCTCCTCGGGCAGGTACCCCCCAAAGTATCCGTGCGAGACGCCCACCAGAAAGTTCCATCCGACCGAACCGTCCAGCGCAGAGACTTCCTCGATGAGCTCGGCCACACTGGCCGCGTCTTCCTCGAGGCCTCCCAGCGCACGGGGGAGCCACAGCCGTAAGAAGCCAGAGGTCCGAAGCGCCGCCACCAGGGGCTCAGACAGACGCCGCTCGCGCTCCTGATCCTCGCTGTGCGCCGATACGAGTGGGGCTAGGGTCGAAATGAACGTCTGCAAGGCCGAGCGGCTTGGAGGTTTCGAGCTGTTCGGGGCGCCACCAGGCGCCGTGTCCACCTGGTCCCCACCCACGTGACCGGTTCCCTGGGTCTGTGTCACCGCTCGTCGCCTCCGTTGACTCCCCAGCTCGGTGCAAGGGGTCGTTGTCCGGAGCCCAGGATATGCGCAGTGTTCTCGGCGGTGCAACTCGGCGGGGACGGTCACCATCCACCAGGTCATGGATGGGAGTCACGACCGGCGCGTCTCCCTCGGCCCGCGAGACGCACCGGTCGGCTAGCCCTAGCTGAGGCTGGCGTTGACCTTGTTGAGGAGTGCCCCGATCGCGGGGCCCAACAGGAAGACCGCGACGATGGCCAGGAGCGCGACGCCCGCCAGAATCAAGCCGTACTCGGCCATCCCCTGGGCGTGCTCCTTACGACTCGCCACCCGCGCCTGCATTCGGTCGATGAGTTCAGAAACAAAAGCCAGCATGTTCCTCCCTATGGACTAATACCCGAAAATGCCCTTCGGTCCGGGCAGGACTCAGACTGCGAGGCCGATTCACAATCTGATAGAGATATACACGTCCGCGTTTGAACCGACAGTGAGCTTTCGGCCCATCTTCATATGGGAAAAAGGCGGTGTGGGATGGCTGACGCCAGACGCGGAGCGCTCTAGGTCGCGCGCACCGGGAAGTTACGTAGCGCCGTGCCGCCGAAAAGGAGATCGAGCTCGTGCGCTGGCAGGTCCGACAGCTGCTCACGCGGGATCCGGAGAGCGTTCGCATAGCCCTCTCGGCCAGCGACAGGCGGGAAATCGCTGCCCCACATCATGCGGTTCGCGCCGAAGGCAGCGTAAGCCTGCTGGAGGTACGGTGGCGGCGGCTCAAACGGGAATGGCTCCTGCACCGGCAGGGCGCGGCGGGCGATCTCGCCCAGGCCGCCGAACTTGATGGCAACATTCGGGTGCTTCGCCAGCTCGAAGGCCCGCTGACGAAGAGCCCGCAGCTGGTCGTCAGTGTCCGGGGCGCTCACCGACGCCAGGTGCTCCAGCACGATGCGCACCTCGGGGAGCGCAGCGACGAGCGCCGAGAAGTCGCCTGACGCGAAATCGGCACTCGTCCCGGGACAGCTGACGGCCAGGCCGAGGCGACCCGCGGCCCGCCAGATGGCGAGCGAATCGTTCCCCAGGGACCGCGCCATGGGGCGAAGACGCACACCAGTGGCGCCCTCGTCGACCAGCCGCTCCAGGGTGTGAATGGCGTCTGGCTGCTCGGGATCGATCAGCACCACACTGGCGAAGCGCTCGGGGTACCGCTTGCGGCACGCCTGCTGATAGCTGTTGTCGGTCTGGCCCAGGATCTGGATCAGGATCGCCTGTTCGACGCCGTTGCGGTCCATCTCGTGGAGCAGGGTCTCGATCGGCTCGTACCAGGCGTGCGAGGCGTGGCAGTGCGAATCGACGGTCATCGCGCCTGCTTACCAGCCCAGGGCTTTGGCGCTGGTTTCCCTCAGCTTCGGATACACAGTCCTGGCTGTCTCGCCCATGATCCAGTCTTCCTCGATCTGCGAGAAGCTCGCCATGGTCTTCTGCATGCGGCCCAGCAGATCGCCATAGTCACCGGGCGAGTTCGGAGAGTCGGAGCCCCACATGATCCGGTTGGCGCCGAAGCGATCGATCAAACGCCGCATGATCGGCTCCAAGTCCACGTTCGCTTCGTCCATACGCCGGAAGTTGACAGTCGAAAACTTCAAATAGAGCTTCGGGTACCGTTCGAGGTCGAGAATCGTCTCCAGCCCATAGGACGGCGGGCCCTGGCTGAAGGGCGGATTGCCCGCGTGATCCAGTACCACCACCACGTCCTTCTCGAAGCGGCTCAGCATCTCGTGCAGGCGCGGAATGCCCTCTGCCCGGTTCTCCACGTTGAAGTGGATACACAGCGGGAGCTCGAGCTGCGTCGCCGTCTCCCAGACCGCGGGCACCATGACCCAGTCGGGCGGAGCTCCCCGGTTGGCGCCGGTGAGCCGAAAGCCGGCGGCTCCGCGGTCGGCCCAGCGGTTCATCGTGGCCGAGACGTTGGGGTCGTTTGCCTCGATCACGCCCACGGCCACGAATCGCTCCGGGTGCTCAGCCGCGACATCCACGACGTAAGAATTGTCGTAGCCGTGCACATGGGCGAACTGCACCAACACCGCCTTGCTCACGCCCGCCCCATTCATGCGAGCCGTCAGCAGATCGCCATCGACAGCGCGCTCGGGCAGCCACTCGGGCAGGTGCCCGTCGATCGGCGAGTACGGATACTTCGACGGATCGCTCGCCAGGATGTGGGCGTGACAGTCGACGATCTGCCCTTTCATCGCCATAGCGGCTACCAGAGCTCGGCGGAAGCGAGCCGCGCGCCCTCGACCAGCGCGGCGAGCTTCACCCAGGCGATCCGAGGATCGACCGTCGTACTCACGATGAAGGTACCGAATCCACAGTCACTACCCGCGATCACGTTCTCGCGGCCGACCACATCGGCGTAGCGGAAGATGCGCTGGGCCACCAGCTCCGGGTGCTCCACGTAGTTAGTGCAGGAGTCGATCACACCCGGGATCAGCATCTTGCCCTCGGGGAGCTTCACGTCCTTGAACACCGCCCACTCGTGCTCGTGCCGCGGGTTCGCGCCCTCGAACGAGACGGCGGTCGGGCGCGCCTGGAACACCAGATCGATGATGTCGCGGAGCGGCACGTCGTGGGTGTGGGGGCCGTGCCAGTTGCCCCAGCACAGGTGCATCCGCAGCTGCTCGGGCGGCAGGCCCTCCAGCGCGTGGTTCAGCGCCTCGATGTGCATTCGGGTGCGGCCGCGGAGTCCTTCCAGCTCGCCCGCGTCCGGCCGATCGCGGCCGAGGGAGGTGAGGTCCGGGCAATCGACCTGCAGGGTGAGACCCGCATCGACGATGGCGCGGTACTCGACCTTCATGACCTCCGCGAGCGCGTAGATGTACGACTCCTCATCCGGATAGTGCAGGTTCGTCAGGAAAGTCGCAATCGTCCCTGGTGAGACAGCGGTCATGAACGTGTCGGTAGCGTCGATGCCCTTCAAGGCGCTCTTGAAGTTCGCGATGTCGCGGTGGACGGCGTCCCCATCCCGAATGCTGACGGCCCCGATACAGGCGGGCATCTTGCGACGGGCCCGACTGGGATCGGCGGCTCTCCGGGCGGCCCACTCCGGGAAGTCCTCGGCATAGATGTCGCGCGGCGTCGGGCTCTCGCCTCCGAACCCGTTCAGCCGGTCCTTCACATACGTGGCGTACGACGGCTTGCTCATCTCACCATCGTTCACGACGTCGATGCCCGTCTCCACCTGGCGGCGGACGAGCTCAGCCACGGCGGTCGGGATCCGCTCCTCGAGGCCGGGCGCCGGCTGGCCGTCCTCCTTCGAAAACATGAGCTGGGCCAGGTCATCCGGACGGGGAAGGCTCCCGGTGTGGGTGGTGAGGATCCGTTCGGTGCTGCGCTTCATCGCTGCCTCCGCACTGGCCGCCATGCTAACACAACTGTCCCGCTCCTTCAGAGGATTTTGGGGGGCGGGAATCAGCTTGACCCTGACGTAACGTGAGGCTGTAGAGTGCCCATGGAGGTTGCATGGGACGTCTCTACAGGGTGGGCGAGTTCGCCGAGATCACCGGTGTCTCGGTCCGGACCCTGCACCACTACGACCAGATCGGACTGCTGGCGCCATCGGGCCATTCCGACGGCGGCTACCGCCTCTACTCGGAGGAGGAGCTGCTCCGGCTTCAGCAGATCCTGACCTTGCGGTACCTGGGCTATGGGCTGGCTTCGATTGGAGCGCTCTTGAAGCGGCCGGATTTCCAGGTGCTGGCGTCCCTGCGGGTCCAGCGCGGCGTGCTGCGCGACCGCATCTCCGAGCTCGAACGAATCGACGCTGCCCTCCAGGACCTGATCGGCCAGCGGGTCGAGACCGGCCGCTGGGACTGGGACCTGGTCGCCGGGGCCTCGGCCGCGGTGCAGGGCAGCCTACAGAGAGGAGTCACCATGGAAAGCTACTACACACCCGAACAGATGCGGCAGTTCGAGGAGCTGCGCCAGCAGGTGCCGCCCGAAGAGATCCGGGCGGTCGAAGAGGGCTGGACGGCCCTCCTGGCCGACGTGCGGGCAGGCTACGAGCTCGACCCTGCAAGCCCGGAAGCGCAGCGACTGGCCGAGCGTTGGGACGAGCTCACCCAGGCGGTGATCCAGGGCTTCCGGGGCAACCAGGAGCTGCTGGGCGCCGTGCGCGAGAACTACCAGCGCGATGCCTTCAGCAACGTCCCCGGCGCGCCCCACGCGGAGGACTTCGCCTTCATCGAGCGAATCAAGGCCGCGCGGCAGTGAGCGGAACGCTGGCCGTGGTTGCCGCGGCGACCACGGCCAGCGAGGCCACAACCGCTGAGCTCCGTGCCCTCGGCGCCGGAAGTATCGACGTTCGATCGATCGGTAGCGACAAGTGCCTCGTATATGGCAGCTTCGAAGGCGACGACCAGGCACGCCTGGTCGTCGCCGCTCTTCGCGAGGCCGGATGGGCGGCCGCTCAGCGACCCACAGACGACGATCCGCGGATCTTGGGCTGGCGCAATCGCTCGGAGCCAGTCGCCATCGCTGGCGGCCGGCTCTTCCTGTGCCTCCCCTGGTCGGAGATCCTTCGCAATGGCAAGACCGTTCTCGAGATCGATCCGGGCGCTGCCTTCGGCTCAGGCAACCACCCCACCACGCGGCTCCTTCTGGAGGAGCTGGCTGCGAGGCTGACCGGCGGCGAGACCGTGCTGGACGTAGGCTGCGGAAGCGGGGCTCTCGCCCTGGCTGCCATTCGATTCGGTGCCGCCTCTGCCGTGGGCGTCGACGTCGAGGAGGCGGCGGTTCGGGCTACCCGGGCGAACGCCGAGCGGAACCGCCTGGCCGATCGGGTCACGGCACTCGCCACGCCGCTCCAGGAGCTCCCGGGCAGCTTCGACGTGATCGTCGCGAACATTGGGAAGGAGGTGCTGGCCGCGCTGGCGGCTCACATCGAAGCGCGGCTCGCTCCCAACGGCTGGATCGCGCTGAGCGGCATCTCTGCCGCCCAGGTTTCGACCCTTTCGACCTCATTCCAGCGAACTCGGGTCATCGCGACACCCCAGCTCGACGACTGGTGCGCGATCGTCGGTCAGGCGCAGACTTCCTCGCACTGAGCTTCGGGAGCCTGAGCGCCCTCAGTCGAGCACTTCGAAAGCGGCAGGTACACGCAAAACGTGCTTCCCGCCCCCTCCTCACTCCGGACCGTAATGCGGCCGCCGTGCTGCTCAACGATGTGACGCGCGCTCGCCAGGCCCACGCCGGAGCCCGCGGCGGCGGCCCGGCCCACATTCTGGCCTCGGTGGAACCGTTCGAAGATGTGCGGGACATCCTGGGCCGGGATCCCGATTCCCTGGTCGGATACTTCCACAACCGCCCACTCGTCCACGCGTGTGACCACAACTCGGACCTCTGCTCCAGATGGGCTGTACTTGAGCGCGTTGGTGAGCAGGTTGTCCAGCACCCGGGTGATCCGGGCGGCATCCCAATCGCCGATCAGCTCGGGCTCGGCCGTATCGAACGCGATAGCGTGTTCTCGGGCCCCGTCCGTCAGTGTCAAGACCAGGCGCTCAACGACATCCACCAGATTCACCGGGGCGGGATTCAGGTCCAACGTCTGGCCGTCCTCCAGGCGAGCCGTATCCAGAAGCTCGTCCACCTGGCTGGAGATCTGTCTGGCCGCCCGCTCAATGGCGAGCACCCGGTGGGCCGACGGGTCTTCCTGGCGCGAGCTCGAGGCCTCCATCAGCCGCTGGACGATCTGCGCGTTTCCCTGAATAACCGCCAGTGGACTGCGGAGGTCATGGGCGATGCTGGACATCAGCTCACGCCGCTCGCGAAGCGCGGCGGCCACCTGTTCCTGAGCTCGACGTTCGCTGTTCAAAAGAGAGCTGGTCAACAGCGCCACCAGCACGAACACGCCGACGCGGAGGACGTCATCCAGGCCCGCTGCCACGGACTCCGCCGGTGACATCAGCAGCGCCGCGGTCAGGAGCGAGGAGATGGTGGTGGCGAGCAGGCCGGGCCCGAGCCCGCCGAGCCAGGCGCTCAAGAGGATCGCGCCGTACGAAAGCACGAACAGATCGCGGTCCGCGCCCGAGTGCCACAGCCACGACTCAGTGGCAAACGCGCACGTCGAAAGGACCGTGGAAAGGGCATACGCGATAAGAGGACGAGTACGGATGCGCTGCACCATCCGGGACGGCCTCCGAGGTGGCTCTCGTCGGCGCGCCCACGCCCCGCCGACGGAAGTGCTGGATCGGTCTACGGGGGCGGGACGCGCCGACGACGACGCCACAACAAGCGTACCGGTCAATTCGTAGATCGAGATAATGAGGCCGTTAAGAAAGTGTAAGAACCGCTCACCTCAGGCGCCGAACCGCGGGTGAGTAGCGAGCCGCGCCCAGGGCTAGCACGACGAGGGCGGCAGCCATCAGACCGATTGCCCACTGTGCCCCCAGCCGCGCGGTTCCCAACCCCGCCAGCATGGTGCCCAGGGGAGCCATCCCTCGGTTCAGGAACATCATGCTCAGCACGCGCCCCCGGTACTCCTCTTCGACCGTCTCCTGGACCACGCTGTTGTTCAGGGTGAGGTACACCTGCTGGCCGAGCCCGGTCGCGAACAGGGCGACCATTGAAAGCGGAACCCAGGTCGACGCCGCGAACAGCACAAGCGCCCCGCCGAACACGACCAGGCCTACCAGCATGACCGGTCCGCGGGCCCTGATCTGGAAAAAGCCCACCGCCAGGGCGCCCAGAATGCAACCCACCGCTGAGCACGCGGTAAGCAGGCCCAGGCCGACTCCACCAACGTGAAGGACATCCCGAGCGAAGACAGTGAGCATGGTCAGGTACGGATTCCCAAGGATCACCGGTATCAGCGCGAGGAGCACCAGCATCCCGAGCGTGGGCGTGTGCCGCAGGTACACCAGACCTTCCAAAAGGCCGGCCGTGATGCTGGTCCGCGCCGTCACCCGCGCAGTCCGCTCCGGGAAGCGCATGGCCGCCAGGCTCCAGAGCACGGCGATGAAGCTCAGGCCGTTCAGCGCGAAGGCACCCTCTACTCCCACGGTCGCGATCAAAATCCCGCCGATGGAGGGCCCGAACACGCGGGTGATGTTGAACTGCGCCGCGTTGAGCGCGATCGCGTTGCGCAGCTCGTGCTGCGGCACGAGCTCAGACACGAGCGATTGCTTGGCGGGCTGATTGAACGAGTTCATCACCCCCCGACCGATTGCGATCAGCATCACTTGCCACAGGGTTACCGAGCCGGTGGCGACCAGCCCGGCCAGAGCGAGGGCCAGGGCCATCGCCGAGGCCTGGGTGACGAACATCATGCGGCGGCGTTCGAGCCGATCGGCGACCACGCCGCCCACCAGGGTGAACACCAGGATGGGCACGAATCGACACAGGTTCACGACGGCGAGCCAGACGGCGGAGTCGGTAAGGGAATAGACCAGCCAGTTGAACGAGATCTGGTCCATCCAGTCGCCCGTGTTGGACACCAGGTTCCCGATCCAGAGCAGGCGGAAATTGCGGTACTGTAAGGCGCTGAAAGACGCGGCGAAGCCTCCCCGAGGCGGACGCTGAGATCCCTCGGCGGTGTGGGGGCCTGAGCGCCAGCTCGGGATGCGGGGAATGTCGATCATGCGGGGCGCACGCATGGGCGCTCCTTCGGGTACTCGCGGTTCTCCTTACATGATACGACTGTCGAACTATTCTTAGATTAGTTTGTTTCGTTTATGAAGATATGAGCTCGGAGGGCTAGCGCTTCAGCAAGGAGACGAAGTGGCTGCGGGCCTTGGCCACTTTGGGGGCCACCACGACCTGGCAGTAGCCGGCGTACGGATTGTGGGCGAAATACTCCTGGTGGTAGTCCTCGGCCGGGTAGAACGCGGTGATCGGCTCCACCTGGGTCACGATTGGTCGGTCCCACAGCTTGTTCTCGGTCAGCTCCTTGATCTTCTTCTCGGCTGTCGCCTGCTGGGCCGGCGTATGGTAGAAGATCACCGAGCGGTACTGGGTACCCACATCATTTCCCTGTCGATTCAGCGTGGTCGGATCGTGGATCGTGAAGAAGACGTCGAGAATCTGGTCGAACGAGATAACCGCGGGGTCGAACCTGATCTGCGTGACCTCGGCATGACCGGTCATCCCGGAGCAGACTTGCTCGTAGCTGGGATTGGCCGGATTGCCGCCCGAGTAGCCGGAGACAACGTCTTCCACCCCCTTGAGCTCGTCGTAAACCGCCTCCAGGCACCAGAAACAGCCGCCGCCCAGGGTCGTTACTTCGCTCTTGGTCCCATCCTGCGCCATGGCCGATTCCCCCTCCCCAGCGTTCCCAGATCAGCGTTCAGAGCCACCCACAAGATAGCTCATCGCGCTTGTCCTTGACCGCGCTCGAACCGGCGCCCCCCGTCCAGCGCACTCGTCGGGGCCCCATCCTGCTCGGACTGATGCTCGCCATGAGCATCGCCGCCATGGACTCGACCATCGTGGCCACCTCGATCCCGGCCATTGTGAGGGACCTGGGTGGCTTCTCCGTGTACGCGTGGATCTTCTCCGCCTACGTGCTGGCGCAGGCGGTAACCATTCCCATCTATGGGAAACTGGCTGACCTGTACGGCCGCCGGCCGCTCCTCACCGTTGGCGTCCTGATCTTTCTACTTGGATCGATGCTGTGCGGCGCCGCCTCGAACATGGGGATGTTGATCCTGTGCCGCGCCTTGCAGGGGATCGGAGCAGGGGCGATCATGCCGATCGTCTTCACCATTGTCGGCGACCTCTATCCGCTGCACGAGCGCGGACGGGTGCAGGGCATTCTGTCCAGCGTGTGGGGCGCCTGCGCGATTATTGGGCCCGCGGTCGGCGGCTTCTTCTCTGACTTTGCGACCTGGCGCTGGATATTCTTCGTGAACTCGCCGATCGGTCTGATCGCCCTCGCGATCGTGACCACGACGTTCGAGGAGCGAGTCGAGCACCGCCAGCACCAGATCGACGTCCTGGGCTCCGGGCTCTTGGCGCTCGGAGCCGGCGCTGCGATCCTGTGGCTGCTTTCGGGCGGGGTGCAGTGGCCGTGGCTGTCGGCGCCCAGCTTGTTCGTCCTGGTCGTGGCGCTGGTGGCACTGGTGGCATTCGGCTGGCAGGAGGGCCGGGCCGCCGAGCCAACGGTGCCGCCCTGGCTCTTGCGCAGCCGCATCTTGATCGGGGCGACGGCGTCCAGCGCAATCGTGGGTGCGCTGGCCATCGGCCTGATCACGATCCTGCCTACCTACGCTCAGCGCGTGCTGGGGCTCCCTGCCATGGGGGCGGGGTTCCTCCTCACGGCCTGTTCGGTGTTCTGGTCGGTGGGCTCGGTCGCCTCCTCGCGCATCTTCCCGCGGGTGGGGTTCCGCAACAACGCCCTGGTGGGGATTGGTGTGGTGCTGATGGCTAGCCTGGTGTTCGCCGCACTGCCAGAGACGCCGCCCGTCTGGGCGCTCGCCGCCAGCAGCGCGACGCTCGGCCTCGGATTGGGCTTGATCAGCACCCCCCTCCTGATCGGTCTGCAAACCGTGGTGTCCTGGGAGCAGCGAGGCACGGCAACCGGCGCCTTCACGTTCGCCCAGCAGATCGGCCAGGCCATCGGCGCGGCCATCTTTGTCAGCCTGGCGTCGTCGGTCCTGCTCGGCTGGTTCGCCAGTGCGCCGCCTCAGCTCGCCGCGCAGCTACCGACTTCGCTGAACGACGCCAGCCACGCCCTCGCCGCCGGCGACACCCACCTGAGCGGCGCCGCCGTTCGCTACATCCAGGAGGGTTTGGCCCTCGCCACCCACCAGGTCTTCGTGGGCATGATCGCGGTGAGCCTGGTCGGCCTCCTGGTCCTGCTCGTCACCCCCAGTGGCTTCGAGCGACTGGATGACGTGCTCGACCCCCTTGCGGGGGAGGTTTAGGGAGACGGCGAACCAGATGGGGTTCGTTTCGTTCACCTTCACGCCCACCTGGGCCGCGCCTGGGCGCCTGGACCCTCACGGTGACCGCTGACAGCGGCTACGGCGCCGCACGCGAGTTTCTGGTTCTGCATTGAAGCCGGTCGCTCCCGAGGCGACTCACCTTCGACAGGAGACAGAAGAGGAGGACCCCGAAAGCTCCGGGGCCCTCCTTATTGTTGCCGGGGAGTTTGGCGCTCAGGCGGTGAGCACGAGCTCCTGCTCGTCTTCGGCCTCCGCGGCCGGCTCGAGAGCCAGCCTCAGCACGTCCGCCACATCCGACACCAGATGCACCTCGATCTCGCCACGCACCGTCTCCGGCACGTCGTCCAGATCCGCCTCGTTGCGGCGGGGGAGGATGACCTCCTTCAGGCCGGCCCGGTGGGCTGCCAGCAGCTTCTGCTTCACGCCGCCGATCGGGAGGACCTTGCCCTGCAGAGTGACCTCGCCGGTCATGCCCACCGCGCTCCGCACCGGGCGCCCGGTCATCAGGCTGGCCAGGGCAGTCACCATGGTGATGCCCGCAGACGGGCCGTCCTTCGGGATCGCGCCCGCGGGCACGTGGACGTGGAACCGCTTGCCGTCGAATTCTGACGAATCGATTCCCAGGTCATCCGCGTGCGAACGGATATAGGAGAGGGCAATCTGCACTGACTCCTTCATCACGTCGCCCAGCTGACCGGTGAGGGTCAAGCCGCCCTCGCCCTGCATCGCCGTCGCTTCGATGAAGAGAACGTCGCCGCCGGTACCAGTCACCGCCAGGCCAGTCGCCACGCCCGGGGTGTCGGTGCGCTCGGCCACCTCGGGCTGGAAGCGCGGGCGACCCAGGAACGTCTTGACCTCATCGGTGCCGATGGTCACTGGAATGGTGAGCTCACCGGCGTCGATCTTCGTGGCTGCTTTGCGGAGCAGCTTGCCGAGCTGGCGCTCGAGGCCGCGAACGCCGGCCTCGCGGGTATAACCCTCGATGATGGCCAGCAGCGCTTCGTCGCTAACCTCGACCTCGACCTTGTCCAGGCCGTTGCGCTCCAGCTGCCGCCGCATCAGGTGATCGCTGGCGATCGCCCGCTTCTCCTGCAGCGTGTAGCCGTCGAGGTTGATGATCTCCATGCGGTCCAGCAACGGGCCGGGGATGGTATCCATCACGTTGGCCGTGGGGACGAACAGGACTTCGGAGAGGTCCAGGTCGGTGTCCAGATAGTGGTCGCGGAAGGTGTGGTTCTGAGCCGGGTCGAGCACCTCCAGGAGGGCCGACGACGGGTCACCCCGCCAGTCGCTGCCGACCTTGTCCACCTCGTCCAGCATGATCACCGGGTTCATCGTCCCCGCCTCTTTCAGGGCACGGGCAATGCGGCCGGGCATGGCGCCGACGTACGTGCGGCGGTGGCCGCGGATCTCGGCCTCGTCGTGGATACCGCCCAGCGAGACCCGGGTGAACTTACGGCCGAGAGCTCGGGCGATCGATTCACCCAGCGAGGTCTTGCCGACGCCGGGAGGGCCGACCAGCGTGATGATGGCGCCCGATCCGCGTCCGCCCACAGCCTGCAGCTGGCGTGACTCACGCCGCTTCTTGATCGCCAGGTATTCGATGATGCGCTCTTTCACATCGTCCAGGCCGGTATGGTCCTCGTCCAGGATCCGCCGGGCCTCGGCGATGTCGAACTGGTCGTCCGAGCGCTTGCCCCAGGGCAGATCCAGCATCCAGTCCAGGTAATTGCGGATCCACCCCATCTCGGGGTTCTGCTCGCTGGTGCGCTCCAGGCGGCCCAGCTCACGCTCGACCTCCTTGCGCACATCGTCGGGGAACGGCGTCTCGTCGATCCGCTTGCGATACTCGCCGACGACGTCGCCTTCGTCCTCACCCAGCTCCTTTTTGATGGCTTCCATCTGCTGGCGCAGATAGAACTCGCGCTGGCGCTTCTCCAGGCCGTCGTTGACCTCGCTGCGGATCTTGTCCTTCAGCGACGCCTCGGCCAGGATCTCGCGGGTCCAGCCAATCAGCTTCTCCAGACGTGCGATGACATCGCGCTCCTCGAGGACTTCGAGGTGCTGGCGCAGCTTCAAATCCTGGGAGTAGCCCGACAGGTCAGCGAGCTCACCAGGGTGCTCGATGCCGCGAATCATCGCGGCGATCTGCGTCGCATCGCGCAGGTCGAGTAGGTTCTCGACGATAGCGCGGTATTGTTTCGCCAGCTCGTGCGCCTTCCCGGGCAGCTCCGCCAGGGCCGGGTCGGGGGCGGGCTCGACGTTCGTCCAGAGGGCGCCGTTGCGCTCGACGGCGGCCCCATTGATCACGCCACGATAGAGGCCGCGAACGAGGGACGCCTCGCGGCCGTCCGGCAGGCGGCCGGTCTCCTCGACCCGGGCAACGGTGCCGATGTTGGCGTACTTGCCGTCGATCCTCGGGACAAGCAGCACCAGGCCGCTGGCCTGACCAGCGGCGAGAAGGGCCGCGCGTCGCTCCTCGGTCTTGAGGGTCACCGGTACCGCCATGTGCGGGGTGATGACCCGATCGTCCAGAGCCAGCAGGGGCAGCAGCAAACTATTTTCCGACACTCGTTGAACTCCTAGGAGGTTAATGCCCTCGAAAGTTAATGTACTCAACTATATGGGGTTTGTCAACCAATGAGGGAGTGAACTATTATTCAGTTCATGGACCAATGCGACGAGGACCGCTGCCTCCCAGATCGAGTCTGGACCCTGCTGTTGCAGGTGTCGTTCGATCGGGCCAGCCGCTACTTTGGGGCGACGGCGTCTGAGCTCGATCTGGCCCCAGCCCAGGCGATTGCGCTGAAGGAGCTCCAGACCGACCGCCCGCTCTCCATGCGTGAGCTGGCCGAGCGAATGCGCTGCCACCCCTCGAACATCACCGGGCTGGTGGACCGGCTCGAGGCTCGAGGACTCGTTCAGCGGATACCGGACCCTCGGGACCGCCGCGTGAAGGGCCTCGCCCTGACGCCGATCGGTGAGCAAGTTCGGACGCGCCTCGGCCAACAGCTGTACACCGCACCTGCCTGCGTCGCCCATCTCCCCGAGAGCGACCAGCTCAAGCTCCACGAAATCCTCCTGAAGATCGTCAACCACACCTAACCGGCCCGTTCGTCGAGGAGCAGCGGCCGCGCGCCCTCAGGGCCGGCCCCCTCTCCCTCTGGGAAAGGGTTGGGGTGAGGGCGTGCTTCAAACTGCCCGCCTTCCTCTCAGCATGACTCTGCAGGCTGTGCTACGATCCGTCGACCCATTCCTCTACTAAAACGCATTCGCGGACTTCGATCTTCCCTCAGGGGGTATGCCGTGCGGGTGTCCTGTTCAGACGTCGTATCGCCTTCCTACTTCGTGGCCACGGCGGCCGTGGACCTCGGCTTCTTCAAGGAGGAGGGCGTCGACGTCGAGTTCGTCTACTCCACGCCCAGCGCCTCTCAGTCTGTGCGCGACGGCAACCTGGCCTTCTACGGCTGCTCGCCCTATATCGGGCTCATGGACTTCCCGGGCTGGAAGGGCGGCAAGGTCCTCTGCGCCCTCTCCCAGAAGACGTACTGGTTCCTGGCCATGCGGGCTGACCTGGGAGTGACCAAGGGCGACGTGAACGCCGTGAAAGGCCGCCGCATCAGCGCCTCCGGCGCGCCGGGCATGCTGCTGCGGAAGCTGCTGCTGGACGCGGGCATCGACTTCGAGCGAGACAACACCCAGATCGTGCCCGCTCCACCGGTCGGCCACGACGGAAACATGGCACGGCTGGGGGCGGTAGCCATCGAGCAGGGAATCGCCGACGGGTTCTGGGGCAACATGATGCGAGCCGAATACGCCGTCCAGAAGGGACTCGCGACCGTGCTGCTCGACGTCCGCCGAGGCGATGGCCCACCCCAGACCCGCGACTACACGTTCGCCTCGCTGGTGACCTCGGAGCGGCTGCTGCGGGAGAACCCCGAGGTCTGCGCGGGCGCCGTTCGCGCCATCGTGAAGACGCAGAAGGCGCTGAAGGCCGACCCAACGCTGGCCACCCAGGTGGGCAACCACATGTTTCCGCCCGACGAGGCGGCGCTGATCGCCGAGCAGATCGCCCGCGACGTCCCGTTCTATGACCCGCACATCTCCGAAGAGTCCGTCCAGAAGACCGCGCAATTCGCCCGCGACATCGGCGTCCTAACCGGCGACGTGAAGTACGAGGACGTCGTGGCGACCGAATTTCGCGACCTCTGGGACGCCTAGCCCGATGCCCCTCGAGGTGGCGACGCTCGGAGCGAGCACGACCGACCCGATGCCCTGCGTGCGTATCCTGAACGGCCTATGGCAGGTTTCCGGCGCTCACGGCCCGATCGACTCACGCGCGGCCCTGCCGGCGATGCACCAGTATCACGAGGCAGGCTTCACCACCTGGGACCTGGCCGACCACTACGGCCCCGCCGAAGACTTCATCGGCGAGTTCCGCCGCCAGCTCACCAACACGTTTGGGGCCGACGCTCGTCTCAACTCGCAGGCGTTCACCAAGTGGGTCCCCAATCCGGGCCCGATGAGCCGGCATTCAGTCGAAAGCGCGGTGAGCGTGTCACTTCGGCGTATGGACACCGAGCGACTCGACATGTTGCAGTTTCATTGGTGGGAGTACAGCGACCCCCGTTTCCTCGACGCCCTCGGCCACCTTGCCGCGCTCCGCGACGAGGGCCGCATCCGCCACCTGGCGCTCACGAACTTCGACACCGCGCATCTCGACCGCATCCTGGCCGAAGGCATCGCGCTCGTCTCGAATCAGGTGCAGTACTCGCTGGTCGACCTCCGCCCCGAAGCGAAGATGGCTGCCGTCTGCCAGCAATCCGGCGTGCAGCTGCTGACCTACGGCACACTGTGCGGCGGCCTCCTCAGCGATCGATTCCTCGATCGGCCGGAGCCCGGACGAGCCGAGCTCACGACGGCCAGCCTGCAGAAGTACAAGCACATGATCGACGCCTGGGGCGGGTGGCCGCTCTTCCAGCGGCTGCTCCGCGCCCTCCGCGAAATCGCCGACAAGCACCAGGTGAGCATCGCGAACGTGGCAGTCCGCGCGATCCTGGACCGCCCGGCTGTGGCCGGCGTCATTGTCGGCGCTCGCCTCGGGGTCTCCGAGCACATCGCGGACAACGAGCGCGTCTTTGGGCTCAGTCTCGACGATGAGGACCGCAGTCGCATCGCCGCGGTCCTCAGGGACTCGCGGGATCTTCTCCAAATCATCGGCGACTGCGGCGACGAGTACCGCCGGTAGGTGGACAGCGTGCGTTCCCGTCGATGGCACCGGGCTCTACTATGTAGATGGGTGGCAAAGGGAAGATCGGGAGTGTGAGATGAGAGATGCGCCGGGGCTGCTGCCACGTGTGGATCCGCGAGATGACGACGAGGGGCTCGAGAACGATCGATACGCGTTCTGGCCCAGGACCGAGCGGCCTCCCATCAAGTGGCCGAACGACGCCCGGGTCGCACTGGTCGTGGTCCCGAATATCGAGCATTTTCGCCTCGATCGGCCCGGAGCCGGGTCCCAAGCGCGAGCAGGCTCACCCGACGTACCGAATTACGCGGCGCGGGATTACGGCAATCGGGTCGGCATCTGGAACCTATTCGAGGTTCTCGATAAGCACGGCATCAAGGGGACGGTGGCGCTGAACTCCGACGTGTGCAAGTTCGAGCCGCAGGTCATCCAGGCAGGAGTGGACCGCGGTTGGGAGTGGGCGGGGCACGGCAAGACCAACTCGGAGTACATGTCGAGCCTCGACGAGCGCAAAGAGCGGGCGACCATCGAGGAGGTCGCCGCCACGATCGCCGAGGCCACCGGCCAGGCGCCGCGGGGCTGGCTCGGTCCGGCCGGCATGGAATCCAACGACACACCGGACCTGCTCGCCGCCGCTGGCTTTACGTACCTCATGGACTGGGTGGCGGACGAGGAGCCCTTCCCTATGAGGGTGCGGGACGGACGGCTTCTCAGCATGCCGTATGGACTGGTCGGCGACCTGCCCCTATTCATCGGCCAGGGCTGGACGGGCGAGCAGTTCTACCAGCAAGTTGTGGACTACTTCGACGCCCTGTACGCCCAGGGCGAGCGCTCGGGCCGGGTGTTCAGCCTCTCCCTCCACCCCTGGGTGGTCGGCCGCCCGCCCCGCCTCAAATGGCTCGACAAAGCCCTGGAGCACATCAAAGGCCACGACCGAATCTGGCTGGCGACGGGCGGCGAGGTCGCCGATTGGTACTACGAGCACCACTACGACGAGGCGATCCAAAAGGCGCCGCTGCCTGAGTCGCGCTCAAAGCCCAAGCGCGCGATGGGCTTCCACTAATCGGCGTGGGCCGACGGCGGCAAGACTCGCGCCTGGCCCCAGCGGTTGCGCCGTTCGCGCGTCGATCGGCATAACCAGCGTCTTCCCGACCACGAAGACCTTGCGCCCATCACCGCTCAGCTCAAGGCCCTCAGCCGGTTCGAGCAGCGAAGACCGAGATTTAACGGCGCCCTGAAGGTCCAGCCTGAAGAAGGCCTGACCCGAAGCCAGATACAGTGAGCCGTCCCTCCCAACCCGGAGAGAGGCGGATGCGCCGGAGGTGACCCCATCCAGGCCATCGATGCTTCGGCTCTCCCTGACCGTGAGCGACTCAGTATCCGCGGTCACCAGGGCCCGCGTTGACGTATCCACGAGGTACAACCGCCTGCCATCCGCCGATACGGTGAGTGCGTAGGCGTCCGCCGGTCCCTGCCCGAACGCGCTCGGCAGGTCCAGACAGTACGCCCATCCGTCAGTCAGGCTCAGTACGTGGACGAACGCGTGGACATCCGGGTTGGGCCGCCCGATGCCTCCAAGCTCGGGGTAGTCGCGTCGGTGGAGATGCTCATCGTCGTGGAGGTAGAGGGTGTACAGCCGGGTGTGATCGGGTGCCATGACCTGCATACGGCTTCGACCGCGCATCTCCTCTTCGATCGCAGTCGGCGTGCCAGCATTGGGCAACGACTTGTCGGTCCGGCCTCCGACGAGAAGCACCTGCCCGCTGGATAGGTCGAGCTGGCGAACCCGGTAGCGCTCCGGAGCCAACGCGGGCAGGTACTCCACCACAAAGAGCCGATCATCGCGAAAGCCGAAAGCCTCGGGCACGTAGTTGCCCGGCAAGCGATATTCTCGGTAGGTGCCCTTTTCGACGTCGGCGATCGTAATCGTCGACCAGGAACGGGGCGGTGCCAACCACCCGGTTTCGGGATTTGCCGCCTCACCAAGCGCGACCAGCCTGCCGTTGGACGAGGCCGCCAGAACCTCGAGATCTCCCGACACACTGACGCTGGACACCGGGCCCGCGTTTTCCCCGCGCCTGGCGTCTACCCGAGTCCCGCCTTCATCCGGGTTTGAGACGAAGATTCGCTCGCCGCCAGGCGAGGCAACCGCCCGCGGCAGCGCGAACAGCGCAGTTCCGTGTACCGGATCGATCCCCACCAATCGGTCGGCGGCATGGATATGCAGCACCCGTGAGTCTGAGGCAGGCTGACCGCCCAGAGGGGTACACGCTGCCACCAAAGCGATAACAAGGCTCAGAGCCCAGACAGACCAGAGCATGTTTCAGACACCTCCCACGAATCCCTTCTGGTGTCCGTACACCTCCGAAGTCAGGTGGGTTCCCGTCTAACGCAGGGAGACGGCCACTCGAAGGGCCGTATCTCGATCCATGGCTCCTTCAATGCGGACGATCACTCCGCTACGCTCGAAGGCCAGCACGTTGGCGGCCAGCCTGGATTCGGAGATCCGGCCGCGTCCAGACGGCTCGATGTAGGTCAAGCGATGAGGAGCGCCGCTAAGCCACAGTCCGCGCTGCCCCCCAACGTCGACCAGCTCGATCGACGTGCCCGGCCCCAGACCTTTCTCATATGCTTCGCCAACCGCGCGCCCCGGTGTCTCGCTCACCAGAAGCCCAATCCCGTCGACGACCTCGGGAAAGGCAGTCCGGGGCCCGTACACCAGAGAAACCTCGTGATTCGCGATAGACGGGTTGATGAAGACCTCATCGGGCGTTCCCAGCTCTGCCAGACCCGGGAGCAGAATCGGGTAGGTCGTGCGCTGGGCCGCGTCTTCGAGAACCACAGGTGTGCCGAGGGACGGACGGGGGTCCAGTCGCTGGGGCTGGAATCCGGCATCAGGGACGTGGACGACGCGAATACCCCGAAGACCCAGCCGATCGGCGACAACCTCCCGGGTCTCCGGGATCGCCAGTGCAGCAAGCAGAATCACCGCCAACACCGCCACCAGTCCATACCCGATCCGGGCTGTGAATCTCGGCATCCGAAGAGGCTGACTCCACGGCCTCGGTCTGGGCACCGGATCGGTTGCGAGTCGCCTTCGAACTTCCCCCGCAATAGACGGAGTCTCGGGGAAGTAGCCCTGTGTCTTGAGCAGCGTCAATCGACGCTCCAGTCGCGTCGTCTCGTCGTTCATCGATTGCCACCCGGGGTGATGACATCGTCGCTCGCTTCCGGAGTCGTGGCGGCAAGCTTCCGCAACCGCCCCAGCGCGCGCGACAGGCGCGACTTGACCGTTCCTCGCGGGCAGCCCAGGGCATTCGCCGTCTCCTCCTCCGTAAGCTCGAGCAAGTATCGACAGGCGATCACCAGCCGGTCCTCATCTCGAAGCGAGTCGAGGAGCTTCCCGAGCGAGATGCGCTGCTCTTCAACCTCGACCGCGTCATCCACAGGGTCGGTGCCTGCGGCGGGCGGGGAGGTGGAAGCGCGGTTGGTCGCTGCGTTCCTGCGCGCCAGAGCTTTGAGGCGATTGCGGGCGCCGTTTGCCACGATTGTCAGCAGCCAGGGGCGGAATGGGCGGTCGAGCCGGAACCGGTCGAGGGCATAGAACGCATTGATGAAGGCATCCTGAGTCACATCCTCGGCCTCGGCGCGATCCCGCAGAATCACGTACGCGGTTCGGAATGCGAGCTCCTGGTAGCGTTCCACCAGCAGCGCAAATGAATCGTGATCGCCGGTTCGAGCCCGGGCAATGAGCTCATTGTCCAGGGACGGCCCCCTCGGTGCGCTGTCCATCTATACAACCGTCGGGCGCCTCAGGTTCCGTCCAGCCTCGACCGTCCCAACCGAGGCTCGGCTCGCCTGTTTCTTCGGGATCAGTACCCGGAGGGAGGATAGGGAACGGGCTCGCCATAGATGAAGTCGTCCATTACGGCCACGTCGTTTTCGCCCCGATCCTCTGGTCCGAGCGCCACGTTTCCGTACACGATGCGAACGCCTGCCACCACCGGCGAGTCGAACACGACGCCGAGGAACGAAAGTCCATTGTTTGCCCGCGGAACTGGGAACCGCCCGAGCGAGCTACCCGATGCATCGAAATACTCGAACGCAGTGTGCTCGAGATCGACGTCAGCGTAGACCGCTCCGAATCCTCTGCTCACAGCGGGCTGATCGGTACCGGGAACTCGGAACGTCATGTCCACGACGTTGCTTCCAAGCGGTGAGAACATGCGCTCCGGGCTAAAGGTCTTGAAGACGTCCACGTAAGACGGGTTGATATGCCCGAATCGCACGGGTACGCCACCGGGATTGCCACTCCGGGCGCTGACCTGCAGCCCCTCGCCCGGCGTGCTGAACACAGCCCCCCTGGCCCGGGGCGCCGACTGGCCGTTGAAGAAGGCCGGCGGCAGCAAGTTGGGCGCCGCCAATTCATCGGGCACGCCGTCCCAATTGATCTCGCGACGGCCGGAGCCCTTCGAGCCAGGCTCCCCGCCGTTGTCCGGGCCGAGGAGACTTCGGTAGAGGTCGACAATCGGGGCAATGTTGCCGGACCCGGCCACCACAGTCGGCTCGCCGATTCCCGAGGCTCCCTGGAAGGCGGCGGCTTCGCGCCCAAGGATGATCGTGATACTGGCAGCCCCGATCAGGGCCATGGTCCATACGAGCCTTCGCACCATCAGTGAGCCTCCTCCAGCCGCTTCGAGCCAGCGCGGGGTTACTGTAGCCGGCCCGGCTCGAACTATGCACGTCGGCTATCCTCGCTGCAGCATGCAGCGGCAGCGAGGAGGAGTCATGGCCCAGAGCACGACAGTCGACGAACATCCAATGATGAAGCCAGGTCGGGGACGACTCGAAGGCAAAGTGGCCCTCGTGACCGGCGCCGACAGCGGGATCGGGCGGGCTTCCGCCCGCCTGTTCGGCCGCGAAGGAGCGAAAGTTGTGTGTATGGATGTTTGGGAGTCGGGCAAGCCTCGGATCGACCAGCTCATCCAGCAGGATGGTGGCAAAGCGGTTTTCCTCAACGGCGACGTCAAAAAGAGAGAGGACTGGCAGCGCGCCGTCGACACCGCGCTCACCGAGTTCGGCGGCCTGCACGTACTCCACAGCAACGCGGGAGGCGCCGCTCGAGGCAAGATCCACGAGATTGCGGACGATGCCTGGGATCACGTAGTCCAGCTGAACCTGTACGGGCTGTACCACGGCGTGCGCGCGGTGATCCCGCACTTCCTTGATGCGGGTGCGGGCAATATCGTGTTCACCGCGTCCACCCACGGCATCATGGGCCGCACCGAGAGTGCCGCGTACTGCGCCACGAAAGCCGCCATCGTGAACCTGACCCGCCAGATGGCGCTGGACTATGGACCGACGGTTCGCGTGAACTGCGTGTGCCCCGGGCCGATCGACACCCAGAGCCTGCGGGGTTGGCCGCCCAGGCCCCAACAGATGGACCGGGCCGAGCAAGCCTCAGCCGTGCGGGCGCTGCATCGAGTGGGCCGGCCGGAGGAGGTTGCCTACGCGGTCCTTTTCCTCGCCTGCGACGAGTCCTCGTACATCACGGGCCACCCCCTCGTCATCGACGGCGGACAGACCATCGACGTGAGATGACGCGGCGCCCGCCGGGAGAGCGTGGGGTGAGGGCGGTGGCCTTCTATTACCTTGAGGTTTTCGCGGGTGCGGTCGAGGGTTTGAGCGCGCCCTTCTGGCGGTACTCCTGGAACATCTGCCCCCAACCGGTGGTGGACAGCCAGTCCTCGAAGGTCCGGCGGTCGCGCACCGGCCAGCGGTAATAGTCGTGGTAGGCCTCGGAGCCCAGCACGAAGATGTTCACCAGGGGCGTCCGCATGAACACGTTCTGGACGCCCTTCAGCGGTCCGAACCAGATGACGTCGCCCACCCGGCTGGCGCCGTTGTCGCCCACCTTGAAGCCCCAGCGCTCCTTCGCAACGTCCTCGTCGCCCACGATCTTGATGTCGCGCGGGTTACCAATACCGAGACCCGCCTCGTGGGCCAGGCGGATGTAGGGAATCGTCATCGGGTCGTGCCCCATCATCTGGGCGGCCACCGCGTCGATCGCCACCTGGTCGCTCGAGCCCAGGATCACGTTTTTGACCTCGGGATACATGGTGCGGGGTCCGGGGCCGTTGCCCGCGGTCGTCCCATCCATCACCGCGAACAGGCCGGTATGGATCTCCTGCTGGATCGCCAGGAGGTCGACCAACGTCTCGTGGATCCAGCTGTGGGTGTAGTGGCGGCGGGTGTTGAGGAGCCCACCGAACGCATTTTTCATAGCGCCAGTAGTTGTCGTGTAGATATGGCACTTCACCGTGGGCAGGTGCACGATGTTCTTGCCGGCGAAGTAGTCGGGGATCTGGATCCCGTCGGGGAAGATCTTGTCCAGCACCAGCATTTTGCGCTTCGGCTGGTACTTGATCCAGCGCATGTCCTCGTCCTTGAAGTTGTAGAGGACGGGGATGTCGTGCCGCTGGAAGATCGGCACATAGCCGTTGAGGTCTTCACCCTTGAACGCGTCGGTCACGACGGTCTTGTTCTGGACGCAGACCACGTCGTTCAGGCCACGCTTGCGCAGGGCCAGGACACTGCCCTCGAGCTGCCAGGGCGTGGTGTTCGCCGCCGGGAATGGAAAGTGCCACGAGATGTTGTCCTTGAGAATCGTGGTGCAGCCAGCCTGCAGCGCCGATTCGGCGCCTCCGAGCTCGAACAGCCGATCGTAGTCTTCGAGCACTGTCTCCGGTCGCGTCCGGAGAACGCTGACCACTCCGCGTTGTGGATCCATTCCTACTCCCTTAGTCGAACAACCTTTGTGGGCACATGAGCCCCCATTGAACCCTGATTATAGTCGTCTATCACCGTAACAAGTTGTTGTAGGATGTGCGCTATGACGCAATTCACCGCACCGGCCCGCATGCCAATTTACGTGTTGGCGGGCGTACTCGGGAGCGGGAAGACGACGCTAATGGCTCGGCTGGCAAGGTACTGCATCGCCGAGCAGATCCGGGTCGGCATGGTCGTAAACGACATCGGCGATCTGGGCGTCGACGCCCTGGTTCTGGCCGAGACGGGCTGGCCGCACGCGGCCGTCGACTCCCTGAGCGGTGAATGCGCGTGTTGCTCGGACAGCACCGACCTCGAAGAGGTCCTGACCGGGATGCGGGAGCTCAAGCGCGAGCTGCTGCTGTTCGAGACGACGGGCATCGCCGACTCTGCGGACATGCTGAACACGCTCACCGCCCACGATCTCCAGCAGCTGATCGATCTTCCCCGTCTGATCACAGTCCTCGACCTCACTCGCTATCCATCGGCGCTGGCCGCTGACCCGATCGTTCGTCGCCAGATCGACCTGGCCGATGCCATCGTCCTGAGTAAGGCCGATCTGGTCGACGCGGCAGTGCCTGACGCGGCCGTGGATGCAATCCGAGCCCTGAATCCCACTGTCCCGATCCTGCGGCAAGAGCTTCAGGACAGCGACCTGGCAGCGCTGCTGCGGATCGGCGTCCAACACGAAGCGGCGCTGGACGCGGTGCTGGTCGCTGGCCTGCCGATCCACGCCATTCCCCATACACTCACTATCACCCTGCCGAACAAGCTCGATCGCCAGCGCTTCGAGGCGTTTCTGCTTGATCTGCCTGCGCCGGTGCTCCGAGCGAAGGGCTTCGTCGCGCTAAACGAGCAGCCCTCGCTCCACACCTTTCAGTATGTCGAGCCGGGCTTCACCCACCTCTCGCCCTTCCAGGTGGCCCGCCGCCCGGGCGTGGTTATGGCGTCGGGCCGCCCCGACTCGCCGTACGGCATCTTCATCGGCACGGCCCTGGACGAGGCTGCGCTTAGAGCGGGCCTCGAGGCATGCGTCAGTCCCGAGGCAATGTCATCCTGAGCCGCAGCGAAGGATTTCTCGGTATCTTGAGGTTGGATCAGCCAGAGATCCTTCGGCTGCGGCCGCAGGATGACACAAGAGTCGCTCGATTCGACCTCCGCGTTGCGAGGAAGACAACCAGCCTGTCCGCCCCAGGAACGGGGGGCGGGGATGGTCCTTTTCGTCCTCGGCAGCGGGGAGGGGTGCCCCTCGGCATCGTTCGGAAACTAGTCCCCCAGGATGCGAGGGATTCGACCGCTCGTCGCTGGGCGGCCCAGGGGGACTTCGGCGGGCACCAGGCCCGGGATGGGCACGGGCTCGGCGGTCGACGGCAGGCGCACGCGTCCCTTCCACGGTGGGCTGGCGAAGAGGCCCTGCAGGTCGTCGAACAGCGTGTACACCGCGGGCAGCACGATGACCGCCAGCAACGTCGACGTGAGGATCGCGCCAATCACGACCACCGCCATGGGGGCCCGTGACTCGGAGCCCGACTCCGCCTTGAACGCAAGCGGTAGCATGCCGAACAGCATCGTCGCCGACGTCATCAGGATCGGCCGCAGGCGGGTGCGCGCCGCCTGAGCCAGCGCGTCCGTGCGGCCCACCCCCTGTTTGCGTAAGAGATTCGTGAAGTCGACCAGCAGGATCCCGTTCTTCGCGACCAGGCCGAAGGCCATCACCAGCCCCATCAGCGAGAAGATGTTCACCGTGTTTCTCGTCAGCCACAGGGCCAGGATCGAGCCGACCAGTCCCAGCGGCACCGAGAGGATCAGCACCAGCGGCTGCAGCCAGGACTCGTACAGAGCCACCAGCAGCATGTACTCCATGATCAGCGCGAGGGCGAGCGCCTGGAGAAGCGCGAGCAGGGCCGTCGTAAACTGACTGACCTGACGGCCGGCCACTACCGAGTACCCGGCCGGCAGCTTCTCCGACTTGAGGGCCGCGCCCAGATCCGAAGCCACGTCGCCCAGCGGTCGGCCCACCGCCGTGCCGCTGATCTCGATGTTGGTGTTTCGATTGAGCCGCTGGATCTGGACTGGCCCGATGCCGGAGTGGATCGTGGCAACCTGGCCAAGCGTCACCAGCGCGGTGGATGTCGACGTCGTCGAGGACGAGGGAGCACTGCTCGATCCCGCCCCCGAGCCCGAACCGGTACCGCCGCCCGAGCCGCTTGCTCCGGCCCCCCCACTGGCCGACGCCGTGGTGGAGGTGGTGGCTGTGGAGCCGGTGCCCTTCACCGGAATCGCTGCCAGCTTATTCAGGTCGGATCGGTCGAGATTACCCGCGATGATCGTGATGTCTTCCTGCAGCTTGCCCGGCCGCCGCAGCTCGGTAACGACTTCGCCGCCCAGCGTCGTGCGCAGCGCGGAGGTTGCCTGCTGCGTGGTTACGCCGAGCTGGGCCATCCTCGCGGTATCGAAGACCACCTGCACCTCGGGAGTGCCCTGCTGGCCCGTGTCCTGGATGTCGGCCAGGCCGGGAATGTTGGCCGCGACCGACTCGAGCTGCGCGACTACCTGGCTGAGCACGTCGATGTCCGGCCCGTACACGTCGAAATTCAGCCCGCCGCTGCCGCCGCCGCCCGGCAGTGAGCTGGGGATCGACGGGAACACCTGGGCGTCGGGGATCTGCCGGCCCAGCTGGCGCACCTGCTGGACCAGGTCGAACACCGTGCGGCTGCGCTCCTTGCGATCGACCAGCTGCACGCTGATGCGCGACGTGCCGCCGATTCCGTTGCTGAACCCGGTCCCGCCCACTGAGATCGAGCTGAATACGTACTGAACTTCGGGCATGGCCTGGAGCCGCTCCTCGACATCCTTCGATGCGCTGTCGATCTCCGCCAGCGAGGTCCCGGTGGGAGTGTTGACAGTCACCGAGAAGCTGCCGCTGTCCTCGCCCGGCGCGTATTCGGTTCCTACCATGCGAGTCTGGATCATAAGCGCGCACATCCCCACGAGGGCCAGGCCGCCCGCCACGACCAGCCAGCGAGCGCGAGCGGCGAGCGGCACCATGCGCTCCACCAGGCGGGAGAGGCGGTCGAACTCGCGGTCCCACCACCGCCCGTACGCCCCCAGAATGCCCGGCAGCTCGTGATCGTGCTGGAGCCAGCGCGAGGCCAGCATCGGCGTGAGCGTGAAGGACACCAGGAACGAAAAGATAGTCGCCGCCACCACCGTGAGCCCGTACTGACGGAACAGCTGGCCGACCAGACCGCTCATAAAGGCGATCGGCGTGTAGACCACGATGTCCGCCGCCGTAATGGCCATGGCCGCCATGCCGATCTCATTGCGGCCTTTGAGAGCGGCCTCCCGCGGCGGCTCGCCGAGCTGCAAATGGCGGTGAATGTTCTCGATAACCACCGTCGAGTCGTCGACGAGGATGCCCACGGTTAACGCCAGCGCCATCAGCGTCATCAGGTTCAGGCTGAACCCCATGATGAACATGATCAGGAACGTGCTCACCATGCTGGTCGGGATCGCCAGGATGATGATCACTACATTCCGCCAGGCGTGCAGGAAGGCCAGCACGACCAGCGCGACCAGGATGACCGCCACGATGAGGTCAGACTGCACCGCATCGAGGGCGGTGCGGGTGTACTTGGATGTGTCATTGGTCACGATGATCTGCGAGCCATCGGGCAGTTCGGACTGAAGTCGATCCAGCGCGGCTCGGATGCCATCCGCCACCTGGAGCTCATTGGCGTCCGCCGCCTGCACGATGGAGAGGCCGACGGCGTCTCGGCCGTTGATTCGTTGGATCTGGGATTGATCTTTGTCGGCCTCGACCACAGTGGCCACGTCGCGCACATAGACGGGGCCGCCGCTCTGCTCGGCGACGACCAGCCCCTGGATGTCCTGGACGTTCTGAAAGGCGCCGACTGCGCGCACGTCGAGCCGCTGGTTTCCCTTCTCGACCGTGCCCACCGTCGAGGTCACATTGGCGTTGGTGAGCGCGGACTGGAGCTGCGCGACGGACAGGCTGTAAGCGGCCAGCTTGGCGTAGTCGACCTGGACCTGAATCTCGCGCTGGAGTCCGCCGCTGATGTTGACACTGGCCACCCCAACCACCGATTCGAGCGTAGGCAGAATCTGGTTGTCCGCCACGTCGTACAGGTCGTCCAGCGGGGCGCCGGTGAACGCGATGTTCATCACGGGCGTAGCGTTCGGGTCTGCCTTGAAGATCGAGGGCGGCGTGATATCGGCGGGAAGCTTCTGGAGGATGCGAGAGATGCGCCGCTCGACATCGAGCGCAGCCAGATCCGGGTCGGCGCCGGTGACCAGCATCAGCTGGATACGTGCACTCCCCTCGCGCGAGGTCGAGACGATCGTGTCGACGCCCTCGACGCCGGCCAGAGCGTCCTCGATCGGCTGGGCGACCAGCTGCTCGACGTCCTGCGCCGCCGCCTGCGGATAGCCGACGGCGACGGTCACTGTCGGAATGACCAGGGGCGGAAGTCGTTCGACGTTCAGGTAGCTATGGGCGACGACGCCCATGAGCACGATGGCGAGAACCGCCATCAACATGGGCAGCGGGTGGCGAATGGCAAATCGCGTCAATGGCTTTCTCCAGCCGCCGCGGCCGGCGTCGTATTCGCCGGCCGCGCCACCACGACGAGAAAGATCACGGCCGCCGGAACACCGGCGATAAAGGGCAGCTTGCTGGCTTCAATCCGTGGGCTCGTGCTGGACATTCAGTTCTCCCGGCCGGCGCTGCCACCCGCATCGCCGAATGAGCAAGAGAGAGGCGACCAGAAACGAGGGGGCGATCGCCTGGGTGGTCTCAGTCTCGACGCCCTCCGCCTCGAGGAGACGGGAGAGCAGGCCGATAGCTCTTAGAGCCGATAGCTCTTAGACCGGGAGGGAGGGCGGAGCGCGGCTGGGGAGCTCGCGGCTAACCAGCGATTGCTTGACCGGGTCGCGGTCGCGGCTCAGCGAGGGGGAGCTAAACGCGGAGGACGCCAGGAGGCTTGGAGCCGGTGTGGTCGCGACGAGGGCCTCAGCGCCAGCCGGCTCGACGGCCCCATCCTCTGGGAGAGGAGCCACCATGCGCTGATCGGCATGGCGTCCGTGATGAACTGGAGCCAGAGGCCGGTCCGAGTGACCAGTATCGACCGCTGCTGGGGCTGAAACCTCGGATAGCGGTACCTGTCGATGGTGAAAACCAGTCGCATTCAGGAGGAGCAGGGCTGCCCACGCCACGAACAACCACCTCACCAGGTGGCGAGGGTGCGTCAATCGGACGAACAGGTTCGAGACCGTCTGTGCCAATGAGCGCTCCTGGCAAGCAGGTCCACATGCCGGCGATGCGTCGAACACTCTTGTAGTCTAGAACCGAAAATCGGACCCGGCTTTAACGGAGTGTTAAAGAACTGCTAATTCGGCCCGGTCCGGTCTCAGGCCTTGGGTCCCTCGGAAGCGAGCTCGTCGATCCATCCCGAGTAATCCAGCTCCCGCAGGTAGTGCATGTCCCAGAGGGCCATGGGGCTGACCTGCTTGGTAACCGGGTACTGCATAGCGCATAGTTCGTAGGCGTTCATGATCGCCGCGTTGTCCGGGTATGGCTTCATGGGCAGGCGAGCAATGCTGGCCGCTCGGCCGGCTCGGCCACCTTCGGGGAAGGCCAGGGAGGGAGCCCCGAGGATCTCCTGGGCCTTGCCTTGCTGCGTCTTCGCGAAGTGGATGGTCTGGATCATTGCCTTCACCAGCCGCTCGCCCAGCCGATCCTTGCGGCTGAGCGCGGTGATCGACGTCGTGATCGTGGGGCCGGTGACCATGGGTAACGCGTCCAGCCGAAGCACGTGGAAGCCCTTCTTCTGGAACTCCTCGGTGCTGCCGGTCAGGAAGGTGGCATCAGCCGTGCCCTCCTCCATGGACTTCATCTGGGCCAGGCGGAACTCCTCGCCCATGTAGTCGGCCACGACCACCCACTCGACTTCGTCCAATTCCAGGCCGCCCTGCATGACGTACAGCATGTGGTTGCCCCGAATGTGGTGGTAGCCGCCGATAGGGTCCTCGACGGCCGTATCCGCGATGCGTTTGCCCTTGAGGTCTGAGATCGCGCCGATCGGCTCGCGGGAGATCAGCGAGTCTCGCACCTGGTTGCCCGGTGAAGCCAGGCAGATGATGGGGTGGCCCTGGGCCACCTTGGCGTAGGGGCTGATGTGGTTGCCGGCTACGACGTCGACGCTGCCATCCAGGAGGCCATTCTCGGCCCGGGTCGAGCTCTCGCAGAACTCCAGGCTGGCTAGCTTCATGTTCAGGCTGGCGAGCACGCCGGACTTATCGGCGAGCTCCCAGATGGTCGAGTGGCCCGCCCGGTACATCGCGTTCAGCTCGATCGGCTCATAGTCGGCCATTGTTCATTCGCCTCCAGCCTCAGCGGCTCTCCTTGAACTTCCAGGTGTGCATGTTCCACGCGATCAGCGAGTTGGACGAAGCCAGGACCGGTCCCTCGATGCCGGCGAATGTCGCCAGGGCCTGCGTGGGATACCAGAGCGAGATCGCGCCCACTTCGTCCGAATAGAGTCGGGTCAACTCGACCACCAGGCGACTGCGCTCGCTCCGATCGATGGTCTGGTTCAACTGGTCGACCAGGCGATCGTACTCGGGATTGGACCAGCCGCCGCGATTTCCGCCCGTCCATCGATTCTGCGCCGACGGGATGCCGCCCGTGGTTTGCCCAATCAGGGCCGGCTCGCCTACCCCGGTCTGGAACGTGAACATCGAGGGGAAGCCGGCCCGGGCCTGGTTGTCCTGGGCCTGGGCGAATGGATAGGTCGACTCCTGGACGTCGAACCCGGCGTTGCGCCAGCCGCTGGCGATGGCTGTGCCTTCTGCGGTGAAGGCGGCGACGTCGAAGTACTTGCTCTCGGGGCGGAAGCGGCCGTCGGCATTGGTAAAGAAGCCGTCTGCGCCCTTCGTGAACCCCGCGTCCGTCATGAGCTGCTCGCTCGCCCGCACGTCGTATGGGTAGCGGGTGATCGCCTGGTCCACGGCCTCGGCGTACGGATTGCGAGGAGCGAGCATGATGTCCGAGATGACGCCCTCGCCATCGAACAGAGCCTCGTTCAGCCCTCGTTTGTCGATGGAGTGCGCCAGAGCTTTGCGCACACGCACGTCGCCCAGCGCCTTGGGGGTCTGGACCTCCGGACGGAACTGGAAACGCACCGAGTTCCACTGGTTGGGGTGGAACAACACCTGTCCGCCCCCGTTGGCCCACTCCTTCTTCAGGGTGACCGCCTGGCGGAACTCCAGCCCGCCGTCGGCGGCGGCCTGGATCGTGCCGGTCAGCATGCTGGCCAGCGTCGCATTGGCATCCGAAATGAAGGTGATACGAAGACGGTCGATGCCGGGCTTGCCCAGCGCGTGGCCCTCGAACGCGGCCGCCTCGATGAAGGCGCCTGGCTCCCAGCGGACCATCTTGAATGGTCCCAGCCCTACGTACTCGCGGGTCCAGAATGGATGGTTGGCAAACACGTCGGCAGCGCCGTCGTCGAACGGCTGCTCGAGCACGTGGCGCGGAAGCGCCGGAAACGAGTAGTGAGCGAGCTGGCCGGCGTCGGGATAGGTCCGCTTCCAGCGGATGGTCATCGTGCGGGCATCAGTCGGAACCACCTCGTCCATCGACCCGAAGGGCGGCAGGTTCGCCAATCCCAGGGAGGGGCTCGAATACACCCGCAGCGCGAACACGTAATCCTCGGTGGTGAGCGGGGTTCCATCGTGCCAGGTGAGGTTCGGGCGCAGGCGATAGGTCGTCTCCATACGCCCATCCGGGAACACTCGCCAGCTATCGGTGTTGAGCTGGGGGAGCGCTTCGGCCAGGTAGGGGTGGGGCGCCTCTCGATCGTCCAACAGGACCAGATCCGCGTTGAACGCGCGCTTCGTTGTGTGGAGGGCGACCCCCCGCTCAATGAGCGCCCTCGAGGCCACGCCACCGGGCTCCACCTGGATGGCCATCTCGAGGGTTCGGGAAGGGGCAGAAGCCGCCGGTTGGGCCTGGCCTCCGGGGCTCGCGGTGGGCACTGACGCTGTCGGCGCACAGGCCGAGGTCAGAACGATGGCGACAAGCAACAACGTGATCCTGGTCAGTGTGGTCTCCAGCGGCTCCGAGAGAAGCCTGTGAAAGTGGAGGACGTCCGCGCCAGCATACCGGATCAATGGCCGAATCGCCATCGAAGAGCGTCGCGGCACGGGGACTGAGACCGCGATAGAATCGGCCCAGGGCGCGTTGCTACAGAAGCCGGCAATGCTACCAGTGCAGTTGGTGCCTGGCGTCGATACGCAAATTGAAAGGCAGTCGAACGATGAGTGCTGGGACGCTGAATCAGACGCGGACCGCTGTGCCGCTGGCGAGGCGGGGCCGCGAGAATCAGATCATTGGGACCAGAGGCAAGCCGCTGCTCGTGATCGTCGAGGGCAGCGATATCGACCTCATGGTCGATGCAGGGCTATCGGCGATCGGCGGGATTGGGCGGGTTGTGGGCTCCAACCGCGAGGTGCTGCTCAAGCCGAACACGAACCAGCGAGATCCGTTCCCGTCCATCACAGCGCCGGAGACGCTTCGGGCGGTGGCGCGGCATTGCCGAGCCGCGGGAGCGGGGCGGATCGTGGTCCACGAGGACCACAAGAACGAGCCGGACTTCTACTACGACCCGGCGGAGCTGCCCGGTCTCGACCTCGACCTGGCCCATGCGCGAACAGCCGAGCACTTCGTGACTGTCGAGTTCGACCGCTGGCACGGCGAGATCGACCTGCCCCCGATCCCCGAAGAAGGGAACGGCATGATCCAGCGGCTGCGCGGGTATGAGCCGGAGCGGGAGCCGCGGCTGCGGATCGCTCGCCAGCTCCAGGAAGCGGCGGTCATCATCAACCTGCCAGTGCTGAAGCGTCACTTCGCGGGCCAGATCACCAGCGCGCTCAAGAACCACTTCGGGTCCGTCCACGGCCCGCATCGCTGGCTGGCCCACTCCCAGCTGCCCACCAACCGCGACTATTACGATCGCAAGCTGGTGGAGTTCGCCTCGGCAGTTCGGCCCGAGCTCACGATCACCGACATCCGCTCGCTCCAGGCCGTGACCGGCCCTTCCCGTGATGAGCGGACTCGCATCGTGGAAGGGGTCAACCGACTCATCGTGACTGGCGACATGGTCGCGGCCGACGCCGTCGCCATGTCAATCATGAAAGAGCACGATCCGAGCTTCACCGCTGAGAACGAGGCCATCGTTCGCCGCCAGCACGAGCACGCCGAGAGCCTGGGGCTGGGCACAAGCGACCTGTCGAAGTTCGAGATCGTCGAGCTCAAGGTCTGATCGGATGAAGATTGCGTTTGTCGGCCTGGGCACGATGGGCCAGCACATGGCCGCGCACCTGCTGGAAGCCGATCACGAAGTCACGGTCCACGACCTCCGACGGGAGGCCGGCCTCCCTCACGAAGCCAGGGGCGCGGATTGGGCCGACTCGCCAGCCGAGGCCGCCAGGGATGCGGAGGTCGTCTTCACTTCTGTTCCAGGCCCGCCGGAGATGGAGACGGTGGCCCTCGGCCCCCAGGGGCTTCTCGGCGCGATGCAGCCAGGCACCGTCTGGTTCGACCTGACGACCAACTCGCCGACCGTCGTTCGCCGCATCCACGGCATCTTCGCCGAGAAGGGTATTCACGTGATGGACGCCCCCGTAAGCGGCGGGCCCGGGGGCGCGCGGACCGGGCGACTCGCCTTGTGGGTCGGGGGCGACGAGGCCATTTTCAATCGGTACCGAGCGCTCCTCGAGGCGATTGGGGACCAGCCTGCCTACATCGGCCCCATCGGCGCGGGCACCGTGGCGAAGCTCGTGCACAACTGCGCGACCTTTGCGGTACAGGCGGCTCTGGCCGAAGTATTCACGCTCGGGGTCAAGGCCGGCGTGGAGCCGCTCGACCTGTTCAACGCGATTCGCCAGGGCGCGCGCGGCCGCACCCGAACCTTCGATATGTTGATCGAGCAGTTCCTGCCTCAGACCTTCGATCCGGCAGCCTTCGCCCTGCGCCTGGCCCACAAAGACGTCACTCTGGCCACGGAGCTCGGCCGGGAGCTGGGCGTTCCCATGCGTCTCGCAAATCTGGCCCTGGCTGAGCTCACCGAAGCGATGAATCGGGGCTGGGCGGACCGCGACTGCCGGGTGGCGATGCTCATTCAGGAGGAGCGGGCAGGCGTCGACATCCGGGTCCCCGCGGACGAGCTGCGCACCCTGAATCAGGCCTGATCCGGCCGCTGGCTCCCTACTGCACCCACTCCCACTGATGCACGTTCCAGTTGGTGGCCGTGTCCGGCGCAACGATCTGCGGTCCGCGCAGCGCCGCCGTATGCGCCACAACGTCCACCGAGAAGTACAGCGGGACGACGGGTACCTCTTGACTGAGGATCCGAGACATCTCGGCGATCAGGCGAACTCGCTCGGTTCGGTCGATCGTCATCTGCAGCGTCTCGGACAGGCGGTCGTATTCGGGCGTGGACCAGCCGCCCCGATTGGTCCCCGTCCAGCGGTTCTCCGGCCGCGGGATCAGTGCGCTGCTGAAGATCGGAAGCGCTGCCTCACCGGACTGGAATCCGGTTCCGAATAACCCGCTGAAGTTCGCCTGAAGCTCGGCGTCCTGGAGGGCGGCGGCCGGGAGCACCGACTCCCGAACGTCGAACCCCACCTGGCGGAGCCCCGCCCCGATGATCGAGAGCTCCTGCTCGTTCTGGGCCCCGGCCAGCACGCGCATCTCGGTGGAGAAACGCTCGCCGCCACTCGCGAAGACGCCATCGGCGCCCTTCACGAAACCAGCCTCGCCCATCAGCTCCTGAGCGCGACGGGGATCGTACGGATGGCGGGCGACTGCCGCCTCGATTGAGGGGTAGTAGTCGACCAGGGGTGAGATCATTCCATCCGTGATGGCGCCATGGCCGCCAAGCACTCCCTCGTTGAGGGCTTCGCGGTCGATGCTGGAGTAGAGCGCCTCCCTCACGGCGGTGGTTCGCAACCCAGCCGGACTGGCGATGTTGCGCATCTGAATCTGAACCACCCGCCACAGCCACGGTCTCAACAAGGCCACGCCCGCTTTGCTGGTGGCCCACTCTCGCTGGAGGGTTGCGCCCTGTTCGTACCGGAGCGAGCCTTCCAGGGCAACATGGACCGAGTCCGCCAGCAGGTTGGCCATGCCAGTGTTGGGGTCGCTGACGAACAGCATGCGGATTCGGGGGATATTGGCCACACCCAGCGCGTGTCCGCCGAACGCAGTCGCTTCAATGCTGGCGCCCGGCTCCCACTTATCGAGCCGGTAGGGCCCCAGGCCAACGTATTCGCGGCTCCAGAATGGCAGGGCCAGGAAAGCGTCCCCGTGATCTTGCCCATACGCCTGCTCGAGGACGTGGCGCGGCAGCGGCACGAAGTCCTTATCGCGCACCATCAACGTGTCCCCCTGGGGGTAGGCCCGTTTCCACTTGATCACCAGGGTGCGGGCGTCAGGCGCAGCCACCTCCTCCATACTGCTGTGAGGCTGGTTTCCGGAGGCACCCAGCTCGGGCGTGGTGTAGACCCGCCAGGCGAACACAAAATCCTCTGCCGAGAGCGGGGTGCCGTCGTGCCAGGTCAGGTTCGGTTTGAGTTTATGGGTCGTTTGCATGCGTCCGTCCGCGAAGAGCTGCCAGCTGTCCGTGTTGAGCTTTGGCAGCTCGTCCGCGAGGTAGGGGACCGCCCGACCTTTGTCGTCCAGGACCGATACGCCCGCGTTGAAAAATCGGGGGGTTGCCTGGAACGTGACACCAGGTTCTCGGAACACCGCCGGGGCCAGACTCGCCGGCTCGACTCGCACCGCGACGACCATCGTACGGGCGGGCCGCTCCGGCTGAACCGACGCCTCAGACCGGGACGGCGCCGGGGGTGCAGCGGGACTCGACGACGGTCCGCACGCTGCGATGCTGGCAATGACGAGAAGGAGCGCGACCGGAGCTCGCACATTCATTCGGATATCCATTGGCATTCCCTCGCTGCGTTCGTCGGGAAAATACAGGACGCACGAACGGTAGTCCATGCTCGATCCGTCAGATTGCCGGGCACGACCGCTTTGGCCCGCGAATCCTCCCGTTCGTCCCGAGCACCGTGGGCCCAGCTAACGACTCCGCGAGGACTCAGCCCCCGGCTTTGCCGCCTTCTCCGCCAAACCACTTAGTGAGCAGGCGGTCGTATGTACCGTTTGCGCGGAGGCGGAGCAGCGCTTCGTTCACCGGCTTGCGCAGGGGGCTCTCGTTCGGGAATAGGATCCCGTAGTCCTCCTTGCGGAAAACGGAGCCCGCGACGGTGACCTTACCCTTCCCCTCATGGGAGGCGTAGTACTGCAGCACTGGCGCGTCATACACCGCTGCGTCCGCGTCCCCTTTCTCAACCGTGTCGATCGCTTCCTCGATCGTCGCGAAGTCGTTGAACGTGACGCTGCGCTGGCTCAGGTAGGCGGCCGAGGTGCTTCCTCGCACCGTCGCCACCCGCTTGCCGGGCAGGTCGTCGGGCCCCTGGATGTCGGTACGCAGCTGTTGCACGGTCAGCGCCGACGTCACGGTGGCCGTGAAGTAGGCGACGAACAGCAGCGCCGCGAACATCCATATCGCCGATACGAAACGAGCGATCGGGCTCTTGGGCCACATCTCCGCCTGGGTCGCCAGCGCCGAAACCGCCCAGAAAATGGCTTCGAAAAACGTCTTGACAGGAGAGCGGCCCCGGAACACGCCATCCTCGCGCCGAAGCTCGAACAGCCAGACGATGAGCCCGGCCAGGATCGTGCCCAGCGCCATGACGAGTACGACGACCAGGAACGCCGGGCTGAACAACGCTCCCACGATCGGACCGAGCCCATTCCCGCCGCCTCGTTGAGGCACCAGGATCTGCAGGCCGGCGTCGAACATCGGTTGCGACAGGTCCCACTGGCGCTCGCGCTCCTCGGTGATGGAGATCGCGGAGATGGCCAGGTCGGCCTCGCGGGTGCGGGTGGAGTCGAGCAGGTCCTGCACGGTCGGCTTCACGACGTATTCGGTCTGCGCCCCGAGCTGGAGCGCAATCTCCTGCCAGAGCTCGATGCTGAAGCCAGTGAGGTTGCCGCCCTCCTCGAACACGAACGGCTTGACAACGCGGGTGGCTACCCGCAGGGACTGGGTCTGTGCGCTGCCCTCGCTCGGTAGGGCCGCCAACCCACCTAGCGCCAACATAAGGACGAGCACACGGAGGGCGGTGAAGATGGAGATCGGCCTGAACCTCAATGACTTCTTGCTCAGACCAGGCGCGGAGGACGAAGGTCGGGGCAGCCAGGAGGAAGTCTGCATGGGAAACTCCTCGGCGGGGCGCCGGATGCCGAGTCAGTATCCCCGATTTGCCTGCAATGGTGCTTGGGGAGCGGCCTTGCCGCTCCCCAAGCGCTCAGTTCAGCTCTACTGGTCGTTCGGGGGCATGTCGTTGGGGCGCTCCAGCCAGACGCCGGGTCCGCCCGTATCCAGCTCGTAGCCGTACGGGCCCACACTCACGACCACCGGGTTCGTGATGCTGCCCCGCAGCCCGCATCCGCAAGCGCTGATGGGTACTGCCTGGGTGATGGTCTGCCCGGTCGTCGACCGCGCTACCACGTACAGCGTGTGGCTTCCCTGCGACAGGTTCCTCGGAATCCAATCGACGTTGTAGCCGCTGGTCAGCGCTTCCGGGCGTCCCAGAACGGCGGCGACGTCGCGCCGCACGATGCCCAGCCGCGCGGTGCCCACCGGGTTGCCTCCCTCGGCATCCAGGTAGACGTCCACGCTGCTGATCGCGCCGCCCGGCATGTGCGCCCAGCCGCCGATGAGCAGCGGCTGGCCGTCCATCACGTTCACCCCGGCCGTCGGCGCATCGACGTCCAGCATGATCCCTTGCTGAGCCGATGCCACTCCGGTCATCAGGCTGACGCCGCCCAGCACCGCTAATATCGACACGAGTCGGAAAAGTCCTGCCATTGCGATTGCTCCCTCCTCCGCGCTGGCCAAGCTCCTAGCGCGGAACATTTCCTGGTGCTGCTACCTGTTCATGTACGCGCGAAGCATACGCTTAGATGTACACGGCCTGCCCATCGGGGTATGCTCTGCTAAATCCCAGGAGGACGAAAATGCCGCAGATTCGACATATCGCATACCGGTCCGAGGACGTCGAGACCATGGCGAAGTTCTTCACCGAAGCGTTCGAGATGACCATCGCCGAGCGCCGCCCCAACGGCGCCATCGACCTCTCTGATGGCACGATGAACATCACGCTGCTGCCCATGCGGGCCACCACGTCGGATGGACGTCAAGCCCGACCGGGTATCGACCATATGGGATTCTCGGTGGAGGACACCGAAGAGGCCAAGCAGCGCCTGGTGGCCGCGGGCGGGAAAGAGCTGCAGACGATCGGCGCGGGGGCGGCCCACTTCGAGGTGAAGTTCGGCGGACCTGAGGGCATCGTGGTGGATATCGGCCAGTGGGCGGGCACGGCTCCGCTGCCCGAGAAGGAGCCGAGCTCCGTCGGAGCTTGACCCAGCCAGTTACGAGCGGGGGTGAGCCAGCAGGAGCACCTCCCTCCCCCACCCTCCCCCGGACGGGGGGCGGGGATCAGCGCCCGGCCGAGGCGCCCTCGACCACTGAAGCTTCGAACCAGTCGAGCGGGCGCTGGCAGCAATCGCGAAGTCGCCTGGGCCGAATTTTCCCGGGCTGGTGGATGGTTGCCATCGCGGCGAGCATCCAGTTCCTTTCCAGCACAGTGGGATCCGAAGCTTGGAATTCACGTGACTTGAAGTCGCGGC
>JADMIO010987932.1_pt1 | contig 38856 bp, 37 predicted proteins | sample 8958161 | NCBI WGS metagenome assembly JADMIO01 (sample SAMN16585339, study PRJNA669376) | soil metagenome | isolation source: Crop rotation soil | place: USA: Cullars Rotation, Alabama | collected 2011 | reverse complement strand
GCAGGCGCAATAGTCTCGTTCGATCTGAATTATCGAGCGAAGCTGTGGAACATCTCCGGCGGCGAGAGTCGCGCGGTCGAAGTGCTGGACCGCATCGTCAAGAATGTTGATGTGCTCGTGGGGAATGAAGAGGATCTGCAAAAGGGACTCGGGATTCCCGGACTGGACGTCACGACAACCTCGAAGTTGGACCCGAGCGCGTTCTTCGGCATGATCGACCAGGTGACGCAGAAGCATCCGCAGGTGCGCGTCGTGGCCACCACCCTGCGGGAAGTGCGTTCCACCAATCGGCATGGCTGGAGCGCGGTAGCGTGGATCAACGGCAAGACCTACCAGGCGCCGACAGCCGAGCTGGACGTTTATGACCGGGTCGGCGGCGGCGACGGCTTCGCATCGGGATTCTTTTATGGGCTGCTCACCGGGGCATCCCCCGAAGAGGCGGTCAAATTGGGGTGGGCTCATGGAGCGCTGTTGACGACGTTCCCGGGGGATACCACCATGGCTACGCTGGACCAGGTGCGGTCGTTCGCGAAGGGCGGATCGGCCCGCATCCAGCGATGATGGACCTCCAGTCGAAGTTTCAGAAGATCCGGCTGCTGCTGATGGACGTCGACGGCGTCCTGACCAACGGCCGGCTCTACAACGTCCCCGACGCCCAGGGAAACATGGCGGAGACCAAGGGGTTCGATTCGCAGGACGGGATCGGACTGCAGTGGTTGAACTGGAAAGGCATCAAGACGGGTGTCATCAGCGGCCGGCTCTCCCCCGCCACAGCCGAGCGGGCGCGCCAGTGCAAGATGGCCTACGTGTACCAGGGGCACATCGAGAAGATCCCCATCCTGGAAGAGATCCTGGCGGACGCTAAGGTGGAGCCCGACGAGGTCGCCTACATCGGGGACGACTTTACCGATATCGTGATCATGCACCGGGTGGGTCTGGCGATCGCGACTGCCAATGCGCGTCCGGAGGTGAAGCGGGAGGCGCATTACGTCACTCGCGTTCCGGGCGGCGAGGGCGCCGTCCGGGAAGTCGTGGAACTGCTGCTGCAGGCGCAGGGGCGATGGCACGAGATCCTGGCGCACTACGAAATCGCCGCCCAGACGACCGCGCCCACTAAAGATTAAACACTCTTAATTCAATGACATGCAGATAATTAAGGGTGTGTAAGAAAACTGGAAGAAAGCGCTTGCTTACGTAACCAACAGCGCCTGAGCGACGCCTTAGCTGTCACTATGACCAAAAAGCTGCTTTTTGTAACGACCATTCTGCTCGCCGTTGCGTTTATGGCCCTCGCGGCCGATGTAACTGGCAAGTGGGTTTATGAACAACCGGGTAGGGGCGGTGGCAATCCGACCCAAGTTACCCTCAACCTGAAGGCCGAGGGCGGAAAGCTTACCGGCAACATCAGCCGGCCGGGCCGCGATGGCAACGTCATGGAGACGCCCATCACCGACGGTAAAGTAGACGGCAACAACGTGTCCTTCAAGAGCACCATGCAGATGGGCGGCAACTCGATGACCACCGAGTACACCGGCACCGTCGAGGGCAACGATATGAAGTTGAAGGTCACCCGTCCGGGCCGCGATGGCGCGCCGATGACCAACGAGTTCACCGCTAAGAAGTCCTCCACCAACTAAGATTTCATCGCTTGCTGCTCCGATCAGAGCCGCGACCGTAAGGGAGCGGTACAGGAGAGTTTCACGGGCGGCTGTCCCATCTCGGGGCGGCCGCTCATTTTTTTTGGTGTGCTCCTCAGGTGGTGGCGGCGGACGCCCGAGGGCCTTCCAGGTGGGCGAGCAACCCGGCAAGTCCATCCGCGCCGTCCCAGGTCCGCAGGATCTCGGTGATCGTGTGGGCCCCCAGAGCCCGATAACTTTCGGTCTGGGATTCGTCGAAGAACTGATCGCCGGTGCTCTGGTGTGGGAACGTGGGATTATCGCAGTAGTAGCTGGCGACATCGGGCGGTTCGTTGCCCCGGATCATCGGTTTGATATAAAGCAGGCGGCCATCTTCCCGCGTGTTATCGACGGCAGAGTAGGCGATCCGGGCGATGGAGTAGCGCTGCTCTTTGCGGCCGAGGGCGGCGGAGTGGCGCTCGTCGAATTCGATCGGCACCTTGAGGTCGATGCGGATTTTGCGCAGGGCGTTGCCCAGGTCTCCGTACCCGAAGGCGGCGTCGCATCCGCCATCAAGGACCACGATCAACCGGCAGCGGCGGCGGACCATCTCATAAAGCGCCAGGTTTTCGAAGTGGCCTCCGTCCGAGAGATACACCCAGGGATTGGTGTCGTTGGTGAGGCCGAAGGCTTCGCTGACCAGCGAGCCTGCGGCGGAGGTGGGACCGGATTTGCGCCAGGTGTCGCCGCCGACCTCGCCGGGGTTGCCGAGCCATGCGCCCAGCCGCGCATTGAACAGCGTCATGATGAAGCCGATCAATGCCGAAGAGTGGTAGCCCATATTGGGGCTGGCCGCGGCTCCGGAAATCGTTATCGCCGTGCCGAGCGAAATCGGTCCACCATAGTGGGCAGAGGGGCGATAGGCGAGTTCCGCGCTGCCGCAGTGCAGGGGACTGATGGTAAACGATTCGGCCTTGCGCTGCTGCCAGGCGAGTCGCTTGCCGGAGACCAGGTTCAAAGTGACGTTGACGATGGGGAAGGGCTTCAACTGCGTTTCCAGAGCCGCCATCGGGATATTGTCGTTGGAGGCGAACCCGGTAAAGGGGCTGGACTGCCGATCGCGGTTGGAGGCGCCGAGATAGGCGCGGATCAATCGGTTCCGATACATCGCGTGGAGCGAGAATTTGTTGATGTCGATAAACCGGGCCATCACCTGGCTGAAGAGAATAAAGGCCGCCCCGAGGATCAGAATGGATTCCCAGCGAGTGCCTTCGAGCAGCGCCTGATGGTTCCACCAGGCGCAGTCGGGACAGCGGGAGATCGCTCCAATGTAATCGAGGGAGGGACTCGCGGCGGCGCCGAGGCGGGTGACGGCGAGCAGCCAATCGGTCGCCAGCGTCAGGCCGACCAGGCAGCAGACTACGAAAACGGGAACGGCGAGCGCCATCACCAGCTTGGGGACTAAACGGGAGTGGCTGCGGGCTGATTCGCGCGCAGCGGTTTTGGAGCTATTCCCGGCAAGCGCCCCGATTGCGCCGCTCACGGCGCCCACCCCGCCGAGGAGCGACTTGACCCACCCGGGCATGATGAATCCGGAGCTGTACCACCGGTCCGAATAACCGCCGGGAGCGATCAGGACCAACGCGCAGAGAGCACTCCAGGCTGCAGCAAACAGGAGCAGCCACGCGCCGGCGCGGGAGAGCCACTCGCGGTCCTCGTCTTTAAGCACGCGGCTGGTGAAGCCCACGAAGAGACATCCGGCGAAGACCACGGCGAGGACCATCAGAGGCGCGGCGAAGGTGATGTACACCGGCCAGCTTGCGTTGGGATAGAGATAATCGGTGAGTCCGTAGCCGACCGTGCTGGCGCTCCAGCCGGCCAGGAGAACCGCCCAGGTAACGCCCATGAAGAGGCGCAGGCGCTCGCGGGCGGGCTTTCCGCACACCAGCAGCCAGGCAAACCAGCCGGCTAGGGCCGCTGTGTTGACGCCCGCCACGGCGGGCCAGTAGCCGATCCGTTCGTTGGGATGAAAGATATCGCGCAGCTCGAACCAGGAATCGCCGGCGACGTAGGCCAAGGCCGCCCCGACGATCGGAGCAAGCACCCATTTGATGAAGTCCTTATCGGTGTGCCGCCTACTGCCGAGCCCCGGTAGGTAGCGCATCATGTTGAAGATTGCGGTGGCGAAGAGCAGTCCGCTGAGGATGGAAATCCCGGCGGAAAACGGCGCCGACGGCAACGAGGACGTCCCGTAGAAGATCTGGTACGTATCGCCGAGCCGGGCGAGGGAGAGAGCCAGCCGCGGAGCCATGAGGGCGGCCATGAGGAGCGGCAGGAACACCAGCCAGTTCAGGAACATGTTGCGCACGACGGTGCCGGCCAGCGTCCAGGTGTCGGCGGAGAAGAATCCCAGCTTCGGTGAGAGATAGCTGTTGTACTCGCGGAGGTGACCGATAGGGTCGGGCTCACCAGGCGGCGGCGAGGGCGCCCGCCGGCGGAGGTAGGGCAGGATGTTGTCGAGGCCGCCCATCCGTTGTTTCCAGCAGGTCAGCCAGCCTCCGATATAGCCGCCGCCCGAGACCGTGGAAAGGTAATCAAATGCCGTCAGAAGGCCGTGCTCGGCGAGCCCCTGAATGACGCCGAAGGCAAATGTGGCGCTGCGGATGCCGCCGCCGGAAATGCAGAGCGCGCTGAAGGGAGTTGGGTCCGCATGGACCTTGGAGAAGAGCTCGCTGTCCGGACAGTCGGCGTAGCCGGATTTCGGCCGGAGAGCATCGTATTCCTGGGAAAGAGCCCGTAGCAGCGGGATCGCCTGATCGTCCGCCATAGACGTCTACTATACATCGAGGCCTTCGCTCCTGGGGCCGGAGCTCAAAGTCTTTCGAGGGAACTCCGCAGCACCGCCTGAGAAAAATACGTGACTGCAGTGAAGCCGGCGCCGGCGGTGAGCACGGTTTTAGAATACTGCGGCAGGAAGAGGAGCAGCAGGGCAATGGCCAGCCCGCAGCCGGCGAGGTGCGCGACGTCCGGCAGATAGTCGGGCCAAACGGCCGGAGCGGGGCGGTCGTGCAACTTGCCGCGAAGAGATCTACGGAAGTCCGCGCTCAGCACGCCGGCAGGGACAGCGGCGGCGAGGCGTGCGTCGAGGTGTTGTTGAACCGCAGCGAACCGGCGGCAATTCGCACAGCCGGCCAGATGGTGTTCCAGTAACTCTCGCCGGGCGTCGGAGATCGGTTCCAGGAGTGCGTCCAGCAGCGCGTCCTGAGCTTCTTTGCAATTCATCGCATTACTCCTTCATCATGCCGCCCAGGGCGAGCCGGGCGCGGTGCAAATGACTCTTGACCGTCCCCTCCGGCATGCCGAGCATGCGCGCCACTTCATCGACGCGCCTTTCTTCGAGATAGTACAGCGTGATGACGGTTCTTTGGATCTCGGGGAGGCGGCTGACACAATCGCCTAGGGCGTCGTCGCCGGCAGATTGTCCCGCTACAGCGTGGGGCTCGCCCGCGGAATCGAGCGGCAGGGTCTTCCGATAGGAATCCGACCGCGCTGCCGAAAGGCACGTATTGCGCGCGATGGCGTACAGCCAGGTGCCCGGGGACGCGCGCCCGTGATATTCCGGCAATGCGCGCCAGAGCCTCAGGAAAATATCCTGCGTGACATCCTCGGCGCGAGCCGGGTCCTTTATGAAAGCGAGCGCCATCCGGAATACCTTGCTTTCGTAGCGGTCCAACAACTGCTCCAGGGCTTCCTCGTACCGCCGCCTGATCAGCAATTGTTGAACGTCTTCATCCATCCAGCACTGGTTATTACTCGCCAGGAGCGGCTTCGGTTGCAAGCGAAGCGCGATCGAATTTTCTTTTTTTCGCTGCAACCACGGCCGGCGTCACGAGTATAAAACGGCGGGAGGAAAAATGGGCATCACGCCTGACGTGGAGATTGCGGCAGTCGCGATCGCACTGGTGGCCTATGCCGCGCATCGCGAATGGCTGCGCCACAAAAGGAGAGAGCTGATCCACCGGGAACGGCTGGCGGCGATCGAGAAGGGCGTGGAACTACCGCCGTTGGATCAGGAACAGAAGCGGAGCTCGTGGAACGTTCAGCGCACGCTGCTGCTGGCCGGCATGATCTGGCTATCTCTGGGTATCGCCGTCTTTGTGACTTTATCGGCGGTCATCGCTTCGCCGGCCAATGCGAAATTGGATATCCCGCCGGGGATCCAATGGATCGGACTGGGGCCGGCGGCGATCGGCGTTTCCCACTTGGTCGTTTACCTCACCGGAAAGAAGAAGGAGCAGTCATGAAGATGGTGGCCTGTGCTTTTACGATGTGGATGGCTGCCGCGGGGGCCCTTCATGCGCAGCGGCCCGCGGCGGTTCCGGTGGAGCCGGTCGCGGCGATCGTGGAGGCGTTTCGGACGCACGCGATCGTCGGGCTCGGCAACGTGGAGTTTCGCGGGAACGAGCAGAGCCACGCTTTTCAGCTCGCGTTGATCGGAGATGCGCGGTTCAGGGCCGTGGTCAACGATTTGGTAGTGGAGTTCGGGAGCGCCGAATACCAGGACACCATCGACCGCTTTGTTCGCGGCGAGGAGGTGGCGTATGAGTCGCTGCGCCGCGTCTGGCGGGAAACGACGCAGATTGAATACGAGTGGGACCTTCCGATCTACGAGGACTTCTTCCGCAAAGTGCGCGAAGTGAATGCCGGCCTGCCGCGGGAGAACCAACTGCGCGTGTTACTCGGCGATCCCCCGATGAACTGGGCTCAGGTCCACACCGCTGCGGATCTCCGGGCGGCAATGGGCGACCGCGACGGCCATGCGGTGGAGGTGCTGCGGCGCGAAGTGCTGGCGAAGAGACGGCGCGCGCTGGTGATCTATGGCGGCGGGCATTTGATCCGGCGGAACGGAATGGGCGGCGGGATTGTCGACAGGCTCGAGAAGAACAAAGAGGCGAGCGTATTCACGGTACTGCCGGAAACCCGCAGAGATCTGAGCGCACTTCAGGCGGACGCCGCGTCGTGGCCGATCCCCAGTCTCGCGCTGCTTCGTGGGAGCGCTCTGGGGGCCGCGGTAATCGGACCAGCTCACGCCGAAGATCAGGTGGATGCGATTCTGTATCTCGGACCGCCTTCAGCGATGACGAGATCGAAGATCGCGCCGGCATTCTGTGCGGATCGGGCGTACATGGAAATGCGGCTCGGACGGTTGAGCCTGGTAGCGCCTCCGCCCGGAGCCCCGATCAATCCGGCCGATCAATTGAGGCAGGACTGCGCGGCGATGAAGTGACCCCGTCAGTCGAATTCCCACGTGCGGAATTGATGCTGGTGCTCCGCCATGTCGACGCGCTTGCCCCGAAAGCGGACGCCTTCCATTTCCAGGCGGGTGCGCTGCTCCAGTCCCGCTTCGAACTTCAGCTTGATTTCACCCCCGGAGCCCACCACCCGCTGCCAGGGAAGCGTGCCGTGGCTCTTGCGCAGCATGGCGGCGACGTGCCGGTGATACAGCGGAAATCCGGCGGCCGCCGCAACCTGCCCGTAGGTCGCGACCTTGCCTTTGGGGATCTGCCGGATGGCCGTGCGGAAGGCTTCGTACCTCTGCTCGTTGGGCGGCAGTTTCTGAATGCGGCGAAGCAGTTCGCGCGGGGCGGGTGGACGTTTCATTGGACCTCGCGGTGGCGGAAGCAATCCGTCAGGTGGTCGTTGACCATGCCGGTGGCCTGCATGAAGGCATAGCAGATGGTGGACCCCACGAATCGAAAGCCGCGGCGGGCGAGGTCCTTGCTCATGGCGTCCGAGACGCCGCTCTTCGCGGGGACATCCGCCGAAGTGCGCCAGCGATTCTGCACGGGCTGGCCGTCGACAAATCGCCATATGTAGGCCCCGAAGCTGCCGAACTCCTTGCGCACGTCGAGAAAGGCCTGGGCATTTTGAATCGCGGCGGCGATCTTCAGACGATTCCGGACGATGCCGGCATCGGCCATCAGTGCGGCGACCTTTTCTTCGTCATAGCGCGCGACCTTTTTCGCGTCGAAGCGGTCGAAGGCTTTGCGGTAGTTGGGCCGCTTCCGCAAAATGGTGGACCAGCTCAGGCCGGCCTGCGCGCCTTCGAGGATGAGAAACTCGAACAGCGCACGATCGTCATGCAGCGGGACCCCCCACTCGGTGTCGTGATAGGCGATCATCAGATCGTCGCGAGCCCATGCGCAGCGGTTCACGCGGGCAGCACCCGAATGCGCTGGCCCCTGGTTGTCGCGTAGCGCAAAATTTCGCCGCGATGATCCTGCCAAGGGTTGACCAGGCGGCACTCTTCACCCGCGAGCGATTCGATCTCCACGAACTCCACCTTGCCCGCCCTGAACGAGGAGGAGATCAGAAAACCGCCGCGAGCCGCCAGCTTGAACGACGCATCCTGCTCCTTTGGCCATGCGGGGAAAACGCGAATTACGGGGTCCTCGCCGGGGCCGGGCGGATTGCTCTGCAAAAGCGCGAGGTGGAGCGCTTCCGCGGCGCGGCCGAGGCGCTGCGCGTCGAGCGCCTGCGGCCCCTCCCGCAGAGTCATGCGATTGGCCAGCACGCCGCCGTTTTTATAAGCCGTGCCGCGTTCCGGCGTCTTCACCTGAATCTGCGCGGGGATGAGATAGCGGACCGTCTCCGGTCTGCCCAGGTGTGCGGCGGCGATGGCCATCTTGGAGAGAACCGAAACATTCGTATCCGGTCCGATGGGGCTGCGGAATGCTGCATTGAAGGTGTTGTTCGCGATTTCGCGGAGCTCGCCGGCATTGCAGAGATCGAACAGGTACATGGGCAGACTGTTGCCGTCGGGCAGCAGGCCTCCGGGCTTCACAGCGGGCTTCAGCCCGCGGACGAATACGCGCGGACCGTTGTAATTATCCGGCTTGAGCGCGTCGGGGTTGTCGCTGGTTGGCATCGGCGCAAGGTTGGCGAGGAACTCGGCCCAGACCGGCTGCATAGCCGCGTCCACATCGAGAATCTTCGCTGCACGCAGAAGGGCCGCCGTGACGCCGCGCATCGCCGACATATCTTCATCCGTATCGCGGGCGCCATAGACGCTTTCGTTGCTGTTGACGCCATGGATGTGATACTTCCCGTCCGCGGCCTTCTTCAGGTTGGGATAGTTGCGATAAAACTCCACCGCGCCCTTCAGCATGGGATAGGCGCGGTCCCGCAGAAATTTCTCGTCGCGGGAGAATTCGTAGCGGCGCCAGAAGTAATAGGCGATCTTGGCGGTGCTGCCGAAAATATGGTTCACCGCGCCGTAGGGACCCGAGCCGCGTTCCGTGATGACCCACTTGCCGTTCTTCCAGTCCCCTCCACTAATCCAGTTCCAGCGGCTGGAATGCGGATGCTTGTTCGCGGCAAATTCCATGAACTTAGCCGACCGCTGTTCCCACGGCTTGCGCACGAGGTACAGATCCCGCATCTCGGCCGCTAAATCGTCGGGCAACTTCTCGAGCCCGTTGAAGTAGCTGGTCTCTGCGATGTAGATGCCCTGGCTGCCCCACTGCTGGCGCGCGGCCACGGCGCTGGCGTCGTACATCCCCTGATACATGTCAAAAACTGGATTGAGCAGCTCCAGCCGGTTCGAAGCGAAGATGGCTTCGTAATAGCAGCTCAAGTTCGCATACCAGTGCTGCGCGCCCCAGGTCCGCAGGTCGGCGTCCGTATTGAAAAGCATGCCGTTGAACTTGGGTGGGAACTTGCCGCGCGAAGTGACGGCCATCAGATACAGGAAATAGTAATAGTGCTGCTGGATGACCGGCGAACCAGGTAGCGAGACATACGCCCGATCCCAAAAAGCATGCCACCATGCGGCCGTCTCGCGTGCAAGGGTAGTCCAGTTCTTACCGGCGGCGGCGTCCAGTTGACGCAGTGCGGCGGCGGCGACATCCTCCTTGGGGTCGAACGTGGCGGCGCTGGCGATCAGAATTTCGGCGGCGCCCGGACTGGCCGTCAGTCGCGCTTCCACATTGTTCGGGATGGTGGCCTTGGAACCGCCGCCTGCGATCGCGATGGCGACAGCCGACTTGCAGCAGTAATCGCCCTCGCGGAAATCTTGCGTGAGAATAATCCGGCCGTCGCGGATCTCCAGCCTCGAGGCGGCGGTGTGATTGCGATTCTGGACCACATTCACGTGGTCGCGCACGAAGTTCTCTAACTGCCCGCCGAAGTACTTGGTCTCGTAGCGCAGAATGCGCAGGCTGACCTGCAACGGCTGTCTCGCGGTAATCCGGATCGCAAAGACATCGTGCTCGGGATGCGCCACGATGCCGGCGCCTTTCACCTGCAGCAGGCCGTCGTGGACGAAGAGCCGCTGCGGGAAGCCGGACTCCGGGAACGTCTCCTCGCCCAAATCGATATCCACCAGCCCGCACCCGCTGCAGTAGTCGTTGTGCCGCTCGAAGAAGCTGTTTGTGGCGCTGTTATTGGCGTAAACGTCGGGACGATTGATCTGGAACTTCAATTGGGTGGGAGTAGTCCACACCAGCGAGCCCATGCGGCCGTTGCCGATGGGGATGCCCTCTTCGCTGCGGGGAACCGGCTTCTCGTAAACGAGATTGGCGGGCTCCACCAGTGCGCGGATGTTGGGCGCCCCCGCGGCGGGCTGCGCCTCCAGAGCGGTCGCGGTCAGTCCGCCCGCCAGGAATGCGCGGCGGGAGACGTCAGGGGCATCGTCCGGCATGCAACAGCTCCTTATCCACGGATAATACGAAGCAGCCGGGCCCATCGATCTTCTCGAGCGCCAAACCGTTCCAGAACAGTTTCGCATCCTGCGCCCACTCCGGTGGAATCGTCACCCGCATTTCTTTAATCGTGCGGCTGACAATCTGGACCTCCCTTTCGGCGGGGAGAAACTGCGCTTCCACGCGGGCGGTGACCGCAGCGTCGCGGCGGGGAATCATTACTCGCGTCTCGATGCGCTGGCGGTCCTTGCCGCGCTGCACCGTGACCACAGCGGGCTTCTCCTCGGTGTATTTCGCCATCAACTCGAGGTAGGCCTTCGCGTCGGCCAGCGGACGGCCATCCAGCGCCAGGATCCGGTCGCCCATCTTGAGCGGCCCGTTGTACTTTTCCGGCAAATAAGACACCACGATGCCCGGGCCGGGCTCTGAGGCCTTATAGCCGAAGCCTCCCAGGTCGAGCGAAGGAGTGATGGTAGCGGCGATGCGCGTAGAGGGCAGCACGTCGTTGCGCTCGGCGGCGTCGAATTTGGTCATCACAATCCAGTAGCAGCGCGCGTACGACGGCGAGTTGGTCTCGCAATCGATCTCTCGGGGGAACGGCTCGCGCCGATGGCGGCCCAGCCATTCCAGGATGGCGGCATCGCCCAGGCCGGCGGCCGAGCGCCACTCGATATTCAGCCCCGCTTCTTTGAGGTGCGCCGCCGTTTCCTGGTCGGCCGCGGTGGGAGAGATCCAGAGCACCGGCACGTTGGTGAAGTTGGCCGCGAAGATTCGGTCGGTGTCGATGGCGGGCTGGGGAGAGCCGTCAATGGCGATCGCGGCCGCCCATCGGTCGGGCACGCGCGAGATGGTGTAGAAAACCGCCGCCGCAGCAGCGCCGCGGCCCGCCAGGTACACGCGGGCGGGATCGATCGTCCCCGCTTGGATGGCCTGCCCGGCGGCCGCATCCAGCGCCTGCACGCGGGCATCCGGGTTGGCGGCGGCGGGCGCGGTGATAATTTTCCAGCCGGCAGTCTTGGCCCAGGCCTCCCACTGCGCAGCATCGGCGGAATCGATCAAAGCGATAGCGGGCGGAGGGGCGGGCGTTTGCGCGCGGGCGGCACCACCGGACAGCAGGCTAATTGTGGCGCATGCGAGAACGGATCTTCTTAATGAGTTTTTCAATGTCATCCGTCTTCTTCAGAGTGCCAAGCGAGAGCACGAAACGATCGTTCTTCTCGATGTCCTGCTGCAACTGCTGGGCAAGATCGACCAGTTGAGCCGCATCCTTGACGTTCTGCTCATGCTCGGCTTTCAGGATTTCGTCTCGCTGGAGCTTGCCGTTGGGAAGGTGAGTGTCATCCTGCGCAGGGTCGGCAGCGCCGCGTCCGGTCTGCGACAGGGCCAACGAAGATAAAGCTGCGAGCGCGAGGACCACGGCGCAGCGTCGGAACCAGAGCATATGGCGAACCTGCTTTCATCATAGCCAGACGCGGCAGCGCGGGGAAGGTGAGCGGCGGCGGCGGCGCCCTACAATCCGGCCAGAATCCGCGCCGCCACTTCCTTGCCCCGCTCGCCGATTTCGCCTGGAGGCCCCACGCAGGAAGGGCAGCCGGCGTCGCACGCGCACGCGGCGATCAGTTCCCCGGTATACTTCACCAGCCGATCGGTGAGCCGGAATAACGGACCGCTCTGGCCGATTCCCCCGGTATAATTGTCATACAGGTACAGGTTCGGCTCGAACACCTGCCCGGCGATCTGGTCCGTGACAGCAATTCCGAGGTCCCGCGGGTCGCACATCAGAAGCAACGCGGCCACCGTCCGCAGTGCGTTGCCCAATCCGTTGATGCCGCTCTGCTGCTCGGTGGGAGTGTAATCCTTCAGTCCGCCCAGAAACTCCGCGGTGAAGTGCAGCCAGAAGGCGGTGGTGTGCATCTCCTGCTCGGGCATGGAGAGTTTTCCGGCGCCCACGTTTTCCATCGTATAGAACTTGATCTTCTTGAAGCCGACGATCTGGCGGTTGACCCTGACGTCGCCGTGCACGCGCCGCGCGGCGTTCAGCGGCTCGCTCTCGAACTCCTCGAGCACCTTCACCTGCGTGTAGTCAATCGCATCGGTATAGTAGTCGCAATCCACCCGGGTAACGTAGGCCTTACGCTGCTCGTAGTCGAAGCGATCCACGTGGAACTGGGTTCGTTCGTGGAGGTATATGGCCTTCTCGTGCAGGCTGGTGAGGGCGGCGGGGAAGGAGACCTCGGCAATCACTTTAGGCTCGCCGGTGGTGTCGACAACGACGAAGTTATCGCTCGTCACCGCGCGGAGGCTGGTGGAATCGGCAGGATAGGTCTGGGACGTCCAATGCCAGGCGTCGGCAGAGTGGTGCAGGAAGCCCGCATCGCTCAGGAACCGGCACAGCTCGGCCGTGTCGTGCCGCCCGAATTTCTCGTCATCGCGGATTGGGAGCTCGAAGGCCGCGCACTTGAGATGCGCGAGCAGAATCTCCAGATTGTCAGGATTGATGTAGGCGTGCTCGGGCGAGCGGCCGAAGAAGTAATCGGGATGCTCGACAATGTACTGGTCCAGCGGCGCGCTGGATGCGACCATGACCGCGGCGGACGTTCCCTGGCGACGTCCGGCGCGTCCGGCGCGCTGCCAGCTCGATGCGATCGTGCCGGGGTATCCCGCCATCACCACCGCGTCCAGCGATCCGATATCGATGCCCAGTTCGAGGGCGTTGGTAGCCACCACCGCGCGGATGTCGCCGTCGCGTAGCTGGCGCTCGATCTCACGGCGCTCGCGGGGCAGGTAGCCGCCGCGGTAACCTCGGACGGTGTCGCTCGGGATGGGGCCGCGGTCACAGGCGTCCTTCAAATAAGTGATGAGAACTTCGGTGGCCAGACGGTTGTTGGCGAACACCAGCGTCTGCAGTCCCGCCTCGATGAACTTGAGCGCCATGCGGCGGGTTTCGGCGATGTAGCTGCGACGGATGCCAAGCTGCCGGTTCACCACCGGCGGATTGTAAAAAATGAAAAACTTCTCGCCCCGCGGCGCGCCGTTGCGCTCCACCAGCTCGAAAGGCTCGCCGGTAAGGGCTTCGGCCAATTCCTTGGGGTTGGCGATAGTAGCGGAGCAGCAGATAAACGTGGGCTTCGAGCCGTAGAAATCGGTGATGCGCTTCATACGGCGCAGCAGGTTGGCAAGGTGGCTGCCGTAAACGCCGCGATAGTAGTGCAGCTCGTCAATCACGATGTAGCGCAGATTTTCCAGATATCGCGCCCACCGGGTGTGATGAGGCAGGATGCCGGAGTGCAGCATGTCGGGGTTGGTCAGGACCACATTGGCGCGTTGGCGTATGGCTTTGCGAGCGTCCTGCGGAGTATCGCCGTCGTAAGTGAACGCGCGGATGTCGGAGCCCATGCCATCCACCGCGGACTGGAATTCGTGCAACTGATCCTCGGCCAGCGCCTTCGTGGGGAACAGGTACATGGCGCGGGCGCTGGGATCCTGAATCAGAAGATTGAGAACGGGCAGGTTGTAGCAGAGCGTTTTTCCGCTGGCGGTGGGAGTAATGATGACGACATTGCGGCCGGAGTCGATCTGACGGAAGGCTTCCGACTGATGGCAATAGAGTCGGGAAATGCCGCGCTTCTCGAGCGCGGCGCGCAGGGCAGGAGCGACGGCATCGGGAACATCGTCGAACAGCCCTTCGGAGGGCGGCTGATGGTGGATGGCGCGAACGGCGGAATCCGGCTCCCGGTGGGCTGCCTGTAGCTGAGACACGACCGCCTCGAGGGAAGGCCTTACGGTAACGAGGGACAGCTCTTGCATGAACGCTTTCGCCTTTTCTTTGCTAAGATACAACGAAAGCGGGCTCGGGACAAGACCGATCAGCGATTGGCTAGCATTTCGCGGACAAACTCGTAGCGCTCCAGAGTGGCGGCGATTTGAAAAGCGCGGCGTCCCTCGCCGTTTTCCGACGCGCGCTCCGAGCGCAATACCTTTCCAACGCAGCGGAGGTTAACCGACTGAGGTCCCTCGTGGTTGAGAGTAATCACGTATTCGATGGGACCGCCTAAATCCGGCTGTGCTCCGGCGGTGAAGAGCACTCCCGTGGAGCTGATATTCTTGGTCACGCCCGAATGGACCACACGTTCGGCCCCGCTTCGGACGATCGCAAGAGGCAGTTCCAGCTGGAAACGCCTGGTTCGTCGCTGTTCCATTAAATTGGTCGTACCTAATGCTAATCAGCGGTGACAATAGGGTCAATAGACCAAGTACAAGCGGCTAAGTACAGTCGTACTAGAATTATTGCTTTAGTGGTACGGGGGGAGATAGAGGAAAGGGGCGGATAGGCATCCGCCCCCGTGTGGAACTTAACCTACTTTAACGAAGATAATCACGAGGGTGTACAACGCCAGTGACTCGATGAGCACGAGGCCCAAGAGCAGTGCGAATCGGATCGCGGCGGCGGCGCCGGGATTCCGCGCCATGCCTTCAGCAGCCGATGCGACGGCCTTGGCCTGAGCCAGGCCGCACAGGCCCGACGCGATGGCCATGGAGAACCCGGCGCTGATGGGCACCCAGTGGCCGTTTTGTGTGGGATTGTTCGGCGTTCCGACGCCACCCGCGGGGGTTTGCGCAAACGCCATTGTGCTGACGAGCAAAACCAGAGCCAACAGCAAAAACATCTTTTGTGTCATGGTACTTTTCTCCTTAAGAATCGCTCCCAGGAGGTGGTCCCCGTCATCCTCTTGCAGCCGGGCTCACACTGGAGGAGCGGCATAAAGCCGGTATTAATGTTCGTGCGCGACGGCTCCGGCCACATACATCATGGTCATGAGCATGAAAATGTATGCCTGCAACAGGGAAACGAAGACGTGCAGGCCCATAAAAAGCGCGGGCACCAATAAGAAAGTAAGGCGCAGGAACACCATCGTCACCTGCTCGCCCGCATACATATTGGCGAAAAGGCGGATGGTGAGCGAGAGCGGCCGCGCCAGGTGGCTGATGAATTCGATCGGCACCATCAGGGGCGCCAGGATAGGCATCGGTCCGGCAAAATGGGCCAGGTATTTGCCCGGTCCATTCGCCTGAATGCCCATCAGGTTGTAATAAAGGAAGGTCGCTAACGCGCAGCCTGCCGGGACGGAGGGAATCATGGTGGGCGCTTCGAATCCCGGGATGACTCCGATCAGGTTGGCAAATAAGACGAAAAGGAAAATCGTACCGAAAAAGGCGATGTACTTGTGGCCGTCATGGCCAACTTGCTCTTCGGCCTGGCCGCTGAGAAACTCGTGGATCAGCTCGAACGTGTGCTGCAGTTTGCCCGGAGTCTCTACCGAAAGGCGCGGCCTGAGAATGGCGAACAGCACGATGATAATCAACGCCACCACTAACTGCATGACGATGAAATTGGCCCAGGGGCGTTCGGCATGTTGGCCTACGATCCCGAGGAGGGCGTTGCCGAGCCCCGCGAGATGATCGTTGAAGAGCTTCGTCAGCCAGAGTTCAGTTTCGTGCATAGACCAATTGGATGAAGATTTCGACGATTACGGCTGCCGCGGATACGAACAATCCACAAAGCGCAGCGATTACGCTGATCTGAGAATATTTCAATATAGCATAGGCCCCACCACCCAGCAGTAGGTAGCGAAGCCCCGCCAGCACCGCGACGCGATTGCGGGTGGGCTTCGCCGTTTGCCCGAGCGCGTCGACAATCTGCTTCATCCAACGGTAATTCAGCCAGGAGACGGCGGACCCCAGCGCGAAGCCGGCGCCCCACGTCCAGCCGCGCCAGGCAAACGCCAGAATCGCGCCGCCGGAGGCGACGGCGAACATGGCTTTGGAGATGCGTTCGAGGGCTCCTTCGTTCTCAACGTCCATCATTGCTGGTGTCCCGCATGAGCTGGCGGATGAGCTGTACAAATCCGGCGGCGATACCCAAGATGAGCCCGGGAATGTAGATCCAGTGGGTGTGGAAGGCCTTGTCGAGCAGATAGCCGATGAGGTAACCGATGAACGTGGCGACAGGCAGCAGGAACGCCAGCGACGTGTACTCGCCTACAAGGATGGGCCAGGACTTCTTAGGCATGGATATTGGCCGCTTCGTTGATCAGGAGGCCCAGCTTGGGATGAGTAGGTTCCATTGCCGGATGAATTCCGAATTCCTCCAGCGCTTCCGTGGTGGTAGGACCTATCGAGCAGACCCGGCATTTGCGGAGCGATTGGAAAACGGCTTCTTCGATGCCCAGCCCGAGCGCGACCTGAGCCAGGTGTTCGATCTGAACCGCGGTGGTGAAGAGGACCACTTCGAACCGGCCCGCGGCCAAACGGCGCGCAGCTTCGCGCAGCGGCTCGGGATCTTCGGGAAGCCCATATTGATAGATGCGAACGGGCGTGACTTCGGCGCCCCGGTCGCGTAGGGCCTGAATCAACTCCGGGTTGGCGCGACCGTATTCCTGAATCGCAATCCGCCGCTCGGTTCGTCCCTCGATAGCCTGGAGTAGTTCGCGCGATGTGTTCGGCTCCGGGGCCACGACGGCGGGCGTAAGCCCCATTTCCCGCAGCGCGGCGGCGGGCTTTGGTCCACGCGCGACGATCGTGAGCTTCCGCAGGGCATCGACAAACCGCTCCGCATCCAGCACTCGCGCCAGTTGGCGCGTTCCTACTCCAGTAAGCAGGATCATCATGTCGTATTCGCCCGCGTATAGCTTTTCCGCGAACTGGAAGACGGCGTCCTGGTTGGACAGCGGTACTTCGCGCATTGACGGGGCCACGAAAGGGACCCCGCCCTGTTTGCGAATCAGTTCCGCCGTCTCGGCGGCGCGGCGGCTTTCGAGCGCGAGCACGCGAACGCCGGAGAAGCCCATCGCTATTGTTGCCCGCTGCCCATGGTGGACAAGGCGGTGCGCTCCTTTTCGATGAACGGCACGCCCTTCTCCATCCAATCCGGAGCAGGGGCGCCCTTCAGGTAATGATCGAAATACTGCTGGAGCCGGATCGTGTAATCCTTCTGGTCGGGCCGGCGCCGCAGTCCGTGCGGCTCGCCGTTATAGACGAAGAGGTAGACCTCCTTGCCCAGTCGGCGCAGCGCGAGATAAAACTCGATGCCCTGATACCATGGCACCGCGTCGTCGGCGTCGTTGTGCAGGAGCATGACCGGAGTCTGCACCCGATCGGCCCAAAAGATCGGGGAGTTCTCGATGAACCGGGTCGGATACTGCCAGATGGAGCCGCCGATGCGGCTCTGGGTGCGCTCATACTGGAACTGACGCGGAAGGCCGGTGCCCCAGCGGATGCCGTCGTACGCGCTGATCATATTGGCGACGGGCGCGCCCGCGGCGACTGCCTTGAACCGCTTCGTCTGAGTCACCATGTAGGCGATCTGGTAACCGCCCCAGCTATGGCCCTGTATGCCGATGGCGTCCTCGTTGACGATGCCCTTATCCACCACCGCCTGGATGGCGGGCAGCACGCACTTCATGGCGCTCTGGCCAGGATAGCCGGTGGTGTACACGATGTCCGGAGTCAGCACCAGGTATCCGTTGCTGACGTAGTAGCTGAGATTGATCGAGTGGCTGGGGCGCGGCTCTACGTAACGGTTCACGTTCTGCGTGAGCTTCTCGTAGATGTACACCATCATGGGGTACTTCTTCTTCGGATCGAAGTTCTCCGGCTTGTAGAGAGCCGCCGTCAGAGGCACGCCATCCGCGTTCTTGTAGGCGACGACTTCGGAAGTTCCCCAGTTGATGCCCGCCTGCTGCGGGTTGGCGTTGGAGACCTTGCGCAACTCCTTGAAACTCCCGTCGGTGGTGACCAGGTCCGGGAATTCGGAAAAGGACTGCTCGCTGAAGAGGTAAACGTCCGCGTCCTTGGCTTTCACCGGCGTGGTGAAGGACTTGTGGGCCGCCATGATGAGTTGCCTGGGCTCGCCGCCATCCAGGCTGGCGCGGAAGAAGCCGGAGTCCCAGGTCTTCAGGTTCTCGGCCTGCAGGATCGCCGGCTTGGTTGGATCGATCCAGCGCTCCCGGGGATCTTCGCCGATCCGCACGTACCGCAGTCGAAGATCGTGGCTGCGACCGTATCCGGCGGTGATGTTCTTCGCGCCCGACCCATCCGGGGCAATCCGCCAGATGTCGTACTTGTCATAGAGCAGGACGGACTTGCCATCCTTAGTCCAGCCCGCCGAGCCGTAGGCATTGGGTGTGTTCGGAGTGTCGGACTCCTCGTTGAAGAATTTCGCTGGGAGCGCCCCGGTGAGGTTGACGGACTTGCCGTCGGGAATCGAGATGGTCTGCCAGTCCTTGCCGTCGAAATTGAGCAGATATCGGCCGTTGGGCGACCAGCTCACCGCGCCGTGATTCTTCTTCGATACCAGCGTGCGTTTTCCCGTGACCGCATCGATGATGTAGGCGTCCGAATAACGCTCGTCGTAATCCGCCTGCGTCCGGTACTGGCGATCGTCCGTGCCCAGAATCCACTGCGAATGCTCCGAAGGCGTGACATTTTCGAGCTCGGCATCGGCCACCTGCACCACCTTCTTCTCGGGAATCAGGTAGGCGGCGGTGAAGGTACGGTTGCGATCGCGCTCGGCGCGCACTTTCTGGATTGGGTTGATGTAGTCGTCCTTGTACGACCACAGGTCCACCGAGGCCTTATCGTCCGGCAGGGCGTCAGGATCTTCTTTCTTATCGGGCTGCGGCAGCGCGCAGGAGAAGAACACGCGGGACCCGTCCTTCGAAAAGCTGAGCGTCCCCCGGTCGCTGATCAGGAATTCCTTGCGGAAGCCGGAGGTGGCGGCGGAGGCAAGCTCAACGGCCGAGGAGGACTGCCGGTCCCAACGGTAGAGCTTCCATTTCGGCTGTTTGGCGCCAGGTTCGTCTTTATCACTGAGGAAGGCGAGCTGATTCTGATTTTCATCCCACGCAAGCCGGGCGAATTTGCCTTTGCCGGTGAGCAGTGCCAACGGCGCGTCGGCGCTTCCGGGGCGGGCGACGAAGATGCCGTTCTTCGCGGAGTCGCGCGCGGAAACCGTGTAGACCAACTGCTTGCCGTCATCGGTAAATGCGAACTCGACCACGTCCGCAAAGGTCCGCTCAGTGGAATCGGAGAGATTGCGCAGGACGAGGTCGCTGCCAAATTCCGGGCGTGGACCGCCGCGTCCGGCCGCTCCAGCAGCGCCGCCGCCACGTCCGCCGCGTCCGCCCTGCTGGTCACGATCGAATTGTCCTTCGCGCGGGGTCGCTGCGACGGCCGCGCCGGGACGCGGTTCGGCATCCCGATGGTAAGCCAGGAATCCGGCGGCCTTGTCGGGCATCTGGAAGCGCTTCACGCGCTCCACGCGGGAAGCCTTTCCAGAGGCGAGATCGACGATCACCATCGCCTCTTTGGGAGCCTGGTCGCTGGTCTTCTTTTCCCTTTTGGCCTTGTCGACGTCTGCCTTCGAGGGGAATGCCGAAAATACGACAGTACGGCTATCGGAGGAGAAGGCGATGGTCACGCCTCGCGCAACCGGCGGCCCTTCCTCGGCGTCCGCCGCTGGAGCCGGAGCGGGACGGGCGCCGGCGGGCTCGCGCTGTTCCTTCCCGGTAACCAGGTTGCGGATCACCACCTCGCCGTCGCCTTCCTGCGGAAACAGACCGTATGCCAGGAACTTGCCGTCGTTAGACAAACGCTGGCTGGTGATGGATTTCCATCCATCGTAATCGCGGTGGTTGAGCGGCCGTTTGGCCGTTTGAGCCAGCGCGGTGAAAAGCAGGGCGGGCGTCACCAGCCATGCGGAAGCGCGAAGCAGGGTTCGGCGGGAAAACATGATGAACGTATTGTAGTCCGCGGCGCCGCTTCGCGGGCGGTGTGGTTAGTGGACCGTATAGCGGGCCCGCAGGCCGAACGGCGCGATCTCGATATCGAAGTTCCCGCCATCCTTGCGGACCATCTGGTAAGTGCCGCGCATCATGCCGGTGGGGGTCTTCAACGGACACCAGGAGGAGTACTTGAACGACTCGCCCGGCGCGAGGATAGGCTGTTCGCCGATCACCCCGGGCCCGCGAACTTCATGAGTATTCTCCAGCGCGTCGGTGATGATCCAGTGGCGGCTGAGGAGTTGCACCGTATCGAGTCCCTGGTTCGTGATGCGCACCGTATACTGGAACACCCATTCCCCTTGGCGTGAATTTTCCGGTGAGTGGCGGGAGATGACTTCGACCCGGATGTTCTCGGTGATCGCTTCGGACATCGGAGGAAGTTCCAAACTCAGTTCAGGCATGGTGGCTCCTAGCATAAAACTACCGGACCGCGTAGTTCAATCGCGGTTTGGAATCGGGCGCGATGCGGGTGGTCCACTTGCGTCCGGCAAGCCGCTTCTCAAAGCTCTCGCGCGCGGCTTTGACTTCGGCCGGATTCTGGAACAGGTCGATGGCCGCGAGCGAGAGGGTCCTCGCAGCCACCAGCATGCCCTTTCGGCCGATGCTGTTCCCGGCGCAGGCGGCTGCCTGCCAGGTGTGGGCGGCGACCCCGGGGACGAAGGTGGCGGCGTTGAATCCACCGGTGGGGACGTTCCAGCTCACATCGCCCGCATCGCTTGACGCCATCCCGACTGACGTGGATTTATCGGTGTTCACAGTCTCGGGTCCCGGACCGGGAGCGACATCCTGCAGCGACTTACGAAGGGTATCGGCGAACGCTTGCTCCTCCGCGGAATATTGATAACCGCCCGCCTTGTGCATGGCGCGGGACAGAACCTCCGCGAGAGCATCGTTGGGGAGGCGATTGGCGTAATTGGTCCCCTGCTCGAATTCCATGCGGGTTTCCGAGGCCAGGGCGCCGGCCTGCGCGCATTTCACGATACGATCCCAAATGCCGTTGAGGATGAGCGCGTCGGGATGGCGCGCGATGATGTTGACCTCCGCGAACGCGGGGACGATGTTGGCTGCGCTGCCGCCGTTGGTGATCACGTAGTGGATACGAGTCTCCTGCGGTACGTGCTCGCGCAGCATTTCCACCGCATGGAGCATGATCATGACGCCATCCAGCGCGGAGCGGCCGCGAGCCGGCGCCGCAGCGGCATGCGCCGCCACGCCATAAAACCGGAACAGCCCGCCGTTGTTGGCGAGCATCGATCCTAAGTTGACAGAGTTGGTGGAGCCGGGATGCCATTCGAGCATGGCGTCGACATCCTTCATCAAGCCCGCATGGATCATGTAAATCTTGCCGCCGCCGCCCTCTTCGGCGGGAGTGCCGTAGTAGCGTATCGTCCCCTTGATCCCGCGCGCCTGCATCTCCTCTTTGATAGCGACCACCGCGAGCGCCGAGGCGCTACCCAACAGGTTGTGGCCGCAGCCGTGACCGGGAGCGCCCTCCTGCACGAAGGCCTGCATGGGTTCGGACTTCTGGGAAAGGCCGGGAAGCGCGTCGAACTCTCCCATAATGCCGATCACCGGCTTTCCGCTCCCCCACTCCGCCGTAAAGGCGGTGGGCATTCCGGCGACGTCGGCTTTTACGGCGAATCCATTGGCCTTGAGCTCCTGCTGCAACAGGCTGGAACTCTTGTTTTCATGAAAACCGAGCTCGGGCGTCTCCCAGATCTGGCGCGAGATGGCGCCGAAGTGATCGGCATGTGCCGCCACGCGGGTAAGCACGTCGTCCGCGGCGAACAGCCCGGCGGCGCTGCAGGCGAGGAGGAGGATCGAACGCATGTTCTATGCTACTGCTTCACGGCAGAAGCGTGATCAGGTATTCGCGCGCGGCGTCCGCCAGCAGATCGCGATGCATGCGCATCGGTTCGCCAAAGAAAGCCTGGCCGATGCTGCCGTCGAGAAGGTGCGAACCGTAAAGATCCAGCGCCTTGGGCTCTTCCCACAGAGATTCCGCTACCACGATCCGCCCACCTTCGTTCGGCTCGTGGAGCAGCCGGGCGAAGTATTGGATGTGAAGGCTCTGGTCGCGCGGCATGTGCGCGGCGACAATCAACACGTGGAGCCCATCCCATTCCCGCGTGGTGAGTTCCCGGCGCCACGCCGAGACCTGCGCGTGAATCGCATCGAGTTGTGCGCGGGCGGCGTCCGCGACATTCGCCATCACGAGTGGAGACATTCGGCGAGTGAAAGACTCCAGGTCCTTGCGGCTGTACCGGCGGGCGTCGAGAGTCTTGCCGATAAACGCGAGCGAATCCTGGATGATCCGGTCCTGGCGCGCGAGAACGTCCTTCGATAAGCCGGCGGTGTCGAGACTGGCGCGCGCGGCAGGAATCAACCGCCGGAGTTCTTCCAGGGGTTTGGCGCGGCTCTCATCCAGAGCGCCCTCCCCGGGAGTCAGCGCGACATAAACGGCGAGCGGAATATGAGCGATGGTTTTGACCAGATGGTATTTGGGGACATTGATCGCTGCGTCCGAGCGCTTTCCTCCGTGAATAAAGGCGGCAGTATCGCCATTGACGATAAGGAGCGGCCCATCCGCGGCCATCACCCGCTGCCGCGCCCCGGCATAAGCCTGGCGGAAAACGTCATTGAGGGCGGTCAGCGAATCGGGGATCTGGGCGCCGGCAGGAATGGATAAAATCAAAGCCAGGGATATACGGGAGAACAGCATGGTCAATTCTAGCGCTCCAAACTTGGCGACCGTGGAACAGTACCTCTCCACCAGCTATCGGCCGGACTGTGAGTACCTCGACGGAGCCGTGGTGGAGCGCAAATTGGGAGAAAGCGATCACAGTCTTCTACACGCCGCCATCGCGGCATATTTTTTCCATCGCGAGCGGGTGTGGAATCTGCAAACGTTGGTCGAGCAGAGGGTTCAGGTCAAGCCCGACCGTTTTCGTGTGCCGGACATCTGCGTAGTCCTCGGACGGGCGCCGCTCCCTCCGATCCTGAGGGAGCCACCGTTCATCTGCATCGAAATCCTATCGAGGGAGGATACGGTCCTTAGCCTTCAGGACCGTGTCGACAATTACCTCGCGTTCGGCGTGCCGAACGTGTGGGCTGTCAATCCCCGGTCGCGTCAGGGCTACGTATATACAGCCGAGGGGTCCCGCATCGTAAGAGACGGAATCTTGCGGACGGAGAACCCGGAACTCGTGGTTCCCCTCCATGAGGTCTTCCAATCCTTCGAGTGACGCCCGGCCCATCTTCACCCATCCCTACTTCATTGACAGACATTCGGGGGATGGTACAATAGAGCGATCTCAGAGAGCAGTTAATTCCTTTGGTTGCAGGAATTTGCGATCTTCGCATCTTTTCCGCGACTAATCGAATCCAAGAAGGTAAGCATGGCGCATGTCGTTCCAGCACCGGGTTTTGCCCGCACCGATGCAGAGCCGTTGCTGGCTACCATCGGCAACACTCCGCTTCTCCGGTTAGAGAAGATTCCGCTCGAATTCCCCGGCGTCGAAATCTACGCCAAAGCGGAATACTTCAACCCCGGCGGCTCTGTAAAGGACCGCGCAGCGTTCAACATGGTCCTCGATGGCGAACGCTCCGGCAAACTGAATCACAGCCGCACCATCCTGGATTCCACCAGCGGAAATACCGGCATCGCCTACGCCATGATCGGCGCCAATCGCGGCTATAAGGTCAAGCTGGTGCTGCCCGGAAATGCCTCTGACGAGCGCAAGCGGATTCTGAAAGCTTACGGCGCGGAGATGCTGTTCAGCGATCCCGGGGAGGGATCGGATGGCGCGATCCGTATGGTGCGCCGGCTCTACGAAGCCGATCCCGACCGTTATTTCTATCCCGATCAGTACAATAATCCGGCCAACTGGAAGGCCCATTTCGAGGGCACCGGGCCGGAGATCATCAAGCAGACCGGCGGACGTCTGACGCATTTCGTGGCGGCGATGGGGACCAGCGGCACCTTTATGGGAACCTCGCGGCGGTTGAAGCGCGACGTGCCCGGCGTCCAGGTCTGGTCGGCGCAGCCCTCCAGCGGTTTTCATGGACTCGAAGGCCTGAAGCACATGCCCACCGCGATCGTTCCGGGCTTTTACGACGAGAAGCAGGCCGATGGCAACCTCTGGATCGAGACGGAAGACGCGTATGCCATGGTGCGGCGGTTGGCGCGCGAGGAAGGGCTGCTGGTCGGCATTTCCTCCGGCTGCAACGTGCACGCGGCTACCCTGGTGGCTCGCGACCTCGTCAAGCGCGGCGAATCCGGTATCATTGTCACCGTGCTCTGCGATAGCGCGGAGAAATATCTCAGCGAACATTTCTGGGACGACTAAGCGAATGATCCGCATCGAATCCGAGCCTTGGGCGGCGATGGTCGCGCACGCCCGGCGAACCTATCCTGACGAGTGTTGCGGCGCCATGCTCGGCGCGACCGATGGCGAGTCCAAAACGGTACGGGTCGCCATGCCCTTGGAGAACGCCTTCGAAGGCGCACGGGCGGCGCGCTACGAATTGCGTCCCGAAGACCTCCTGGCAGCCGACAAAGCGGCCCGGGAGCGCCAGATGGACCTCATCGGCATCTACCATTCGCATCCGGATTGCGATGCCTATTTCTCCACCACCGATTTGAAGAACTCTTGCCCCTGGTATTCCTTCGTGGTCCTCTCCGTCAAGCACGGTGAGTTCGACCACGCCAATAGCTGGCTGCCGAACTTCGACCAGACCGAAGCGGCAAAAGAGGAGTTGATCTACTGATATGGCCAAAATTCTGATTCCGACCCCACTGCGGCAGTTCACCGGTAAACAGGACAGCGTGACTGCGGCTGGCGCTACCGTGGGCGAAGTGCTGCAAGCCCTCACCGCGCAATATCCGGACCTGCGCAAACAAATCTTCACCGACGAAGGCAAAGTGCGCAGCTTCGTCAACGTCTACCTGAACGACGAGGACATCCGCTACTTGAGCAAAGACGCGACTCCCGCGAAGGATGGGGACACCATCTCGCTTGTGCCTTCCATCGCGGGCGGCTCGACCGTCACCGCGCCCCCCCAAGAGGAAGAGCTGACCAAAGAAGAAATCCTCCGCTACAGCCGCCACCTCATCATCCCCGAGGTGGGGGTCGAAGGGCAGAAGAAGCTCAAGGCCGCCAAAGTGCTCCTGGTAGGGGCGGGCGGACTGGGGGCGCCGCTCGGCCTCTATCTCACGGCGGCGGGCGTGGGAACCATCGGCATCGTCGATTTCGACGTGGTGGACGCCACTAATCTCCAGCGCCAGGTCATCCACTTCACCAGCGACGTCGGAAAGAAGAAGATCGATTCCGCCGCGGCCAAGATGCAGGCCATCAATCCCTCGGTGAAAATCAACAAACACGAGGTGGCGCTCAATAGCGAGAACGCGCTGGATATCCTGAAAGATTACGACCTCGTTGTCGACGGCACCGACAATTTCCCCACCCGTTACCTGGTAAACGACGCCTGCGTCCTTCTCAAAAAGCCGAACGTGTACGGGTCGATTTTCCGGTTCGAGGGGCAGGCCACCGTCTTCGCCTACGAGGGCGGCCCCTGCTATCGTTGCCTTTACCCGGAACCGCCGCCTCCCGGTCTCGTGCCGAGTTGCGCGGAGGGCGGGGTCCTCGGAATTCTGCCGGGCACCGTTGGGCTGATCCAGGCGACCGAGACGGTGAAGCTGATCCTGGGGATCGGCGAACCCCTGGTCGGACGGCTGCTGCTATATGACGCTCTGGGCATGAAGTTTCGTGAGCTCAAGCTGCGCAAGAACCCCGATTGCCCTGCCTGCGGCGATCATCCGACGATCACGAAGTTAATCGACTACCACCAGTTCTGCGGGGTGCCCCAGCCATCCGCCGCCCCGCCCCAGGAGAGCAAAGTGAACGAAGGTGAAATCGACGTTATCGAAGTTAAGAGCAAGCTCGATCGCGGTGATAACTTTGTGTTGATCGACGTGCGGGAGCCGCACGAGCATCGGATTTGTAATATTCCCGCCGCCCGCCTGATCCCGCTGGGCGAGTTTTCGAAGCACGTTGGCGAATTGGATCCCAACGCCGACATCGTGATCCACTGCAAGAGCGGAATGCGCAGCGCGAAAGCCTGTGGAATTCTCCGACAAGCCGGATTCCAGCACGTCCGCAATATGGTCGGCGGCATTCTCGCTTGGAGCGACAAGGTCGATCCTAGCGTTCCCAAGTATTAAGCGACATCTCAGGTATACCCCTCACAGACCAGCCCGCCGGTTATGCCCGGTGTAGGCTGGTCTTTCTTTTTTGTTCGCCACTGTCGAAGTATTAACCGGTCGATTTACCCCGTCTGGTGACTTTTCCTTCGAAATGCTTGCTTTGCGGTGCGGAATTTCGCACAATTTACGGATAGTTAATTTGCTCGACCGTAAAAGGTTAATCAGGGGCAATTTCGCCGTGGGATCGCACGACACGTTAATCGGCGGTGGTCACGGCTTTCCATGGTTGAGGAAGGTCTCCACTTGGGACGCGAGGAAATCTCGTTTCGACAGAACGTTCAAATTCGCTACGAGGAACTCACACCAGGATCCAGGACCGAACCCGATCGATGGCTTTTCCAACACCCAGTATTTGGGACCTACAAGGAGGATTATGAGTAACACCCACAAAGCGAAGTGGATGTTGTTGCCGGCGCTGTTCGTTGGTCTCGTGGCGCTGATGCCCAACGCGCTTGCACAAGAAACCACTGCGGGCTTTCAGGGCACCGTCAAGGACCCCACCGGCGCCAGCATTCCCGGCGCGACGCTCGAAGTATCAGGACCAGCCCTCATCGGCACCCGCAAAGTCATCACCGACGACGCGGGCAGTTACCGGTTTGCCGCACTTCCCCCGGGAGAGTACTCCCTGACTGTGACGGCATCCGGTTTCCGTTCGTATAAGCAGGGTGGCATCGACCTGACGGTCGGCCGTATGCCGAACCTGGATATCAAGCTCGAAGTCGGCGCGGTAGCCGAGACGGTCGAAGTCTCGGGAGCCGCTCCCATGGTGGACACCACCCAGAGCAAAGTCGCCGTTGCCATTACGGCCGAACAGATCGACAACCTGCCCAAAGGCCGGTCTTTTCAGTCGCTGATTCCCTTCGCCCCCGGCGCCCGCGGAGAACCGCTCCAGAGCGGCAGCAGTTCCGGAGCGAATTCTGGCTATCAGATCGACGGCGCCAGCGATTCCGAAAACGTGTACATGGTGGATGGCGTCAACATCACCAACGTACAGAACGGCGGCGTCGGCAAGGACTTCCAGATGGAGTTCATCCAGGAAGTTCAGGTCAAGACCAGCAGCTTCGAAGCGGAGCACGGCGGCGCCCTGGGCGGCGTCATCAACGTCGTCCCCAAGCGTGGATCGAATGAATTCCATGGTGCGCTCCTCGGCTACCTGCGCAGCAACGCCTTCAACGCTAATAACAGTGATCGCGGCCTCCGCACCAATCCCAGCCTGCCGTCCTTCAGCGCGGCGAACCGGCTGGACGCCACACCCGAGTACTACATGTCTAACAAGGACCAGCAGACGATCGTAGAGCCCGGGTACGAAGTCGGCGGACCGCTGATGAAGAACCGGCTGTGGATTCTGAGCAGCTACATTCCCAGCATCAGCACCACGCGACGCGTCACCAATTTCACCAACCTCAACCCCGGTCCGCGAACCCTGACCCAGACTCGCACCGACCACAACGCCTACAATCGACTCGATTATGGCGTAACGAATTCCCTGCGCGTCTACGGGTCCTGGAATTACGGCTACTTCCGGACCACCGGAACCCTGGGAACCGCCGACAGCCCCGCTGGACAGGTGAACACCGGCCGTACCACCGATCCCAACACCCTTCGCGCCGATGCAGGTTCCGTCAATCCGTTCGCAATCTACACCTTCGGCGGAGACTGGACCCCCACCGCGAAGCTGGTCGTCAGCGCCCGCTACGGCTACTTCTTCAATAACAACGAACAACGCGGCACGCCCGTCGGCATCCGCTATTCGTATCAGTCCACCGTCAATGCCTCCAGCGTTGATCTGGCGGGTGCGGCATTCCCGTCCTCGACTTTCAACACCAGCGGTTTCGCCAACATTCCGAGCAACCTCGCGACCGTCTACAACGCTTACAAGCGCAAAGGGCTGAACCTGGACGCGTCGTACTTCGCGAATTTCGCCGGCACCCATACCTTCAAATTCGGGTATTTTTACCAGCAGCAGTCCAACGAAGTCCTCAGCAACTTCCAGGGCGGCGCGGTCAATCTCTATTGGGGCCAGACCTACCAGCCGCAGAACGGCGCGGCCTGCGATAGCGTGATTTCGCAGAACCAGGCGCAGTTCGGTAAGCCGCTCTGCTCCGGACGCTACGGCTATTTTGTCGTCGGCACCGGTGTGGTTAACACCGGCGCGGATCACCAGACCGCCAAAGCACTGTACTTCCAGGACGGGTGGCAGGTGAATCGCTACCTCACTCTGAACCTCGGCCTGCGCTTGGACACCGAAACCCAGCCCCCCTACGACCCCAAGCGATTCCCCACGGTGGATTTCGGCTGGGGCGACAAGCTCGCGCCCCGCATCGGCGGCGCGTACGATCTGCTGCACAATGGAAAGCTCAAGGTCTACGCCAGCTACGGCCTGTTCTTCGACATTATGAAGATGGGACTGGCGCGCGGCTCCTTCGGCAGCGATTACTGGCATAACTGCGCATACGCGCTGGACGATCCGATTTACACGAACATCACCCCGACCCTGCCCTTCGGCGGCGGCTGCCCGGCGACCGGTCCGGCCCCGGGCGTCAACGCGCGCTTCATCGAGAATCTCGATCTCCGCGCCACCAAGGCCGACAGCCGCGACCCGGCCATCGCGCCGGACATGAAGCCGATGAAGCAGCACGAGTTTGTGACTGGTCTCGACTGGCAGGTCCGGCCGAACTGGAGCTTCACCTTCCGCTATTCGCGCAAGCGCCTCGATAACACCATCGAGGACATGGCCATCACCGACAGCCTGGGCTTTTACATCGGCAACCCCGGCAGCACCATCGCCGACGTGTTGCACCGGCCGACCTCGCTCCCGTGCCCTGCCGGTGCCACCTGCCCGAATTCCCTTACTCAATCGGACGGCAGCGTCGTCTACCTCAACAATGTGCCGTTCTGCGCCGAGTGCCCGCCGACCATCAAAGCGGTCCGCCGCTACGACGGCGCGGAGTTCCGGCTCTCCAAGCGCTCCACCGGCAACTGGTTCGGTTCAGTTTCCTACACCTACAGCAAACTGCGCGGCAACTACGCCGGCCTGACCAACAGCGATCCGACGGATGGCACGTTCGGGCGGCATTCTCCAAACAACAGCCGCCTGTTCGACATTCCGACCATGACCTACCTGCCGAGCGGCAAAGTGGATGACGGTCCGCTCTCCACCGATCGTCCGCACACCGCCACTGGCTACGCGTATTACCGTCTGAAATGGGCGCACATGGAAACCGACCTGGGCGTGACTCAGTTCGCATTCCAGGGCACGCCGATTTCGAGCTGCCTCCCCGTGGTCGGCACTTCTTCGGCCTGCCAATGGGCGGAAGGCCGCGGCAATTTCGTGCATCTCAGCCGCGCCGCCAATGGCGACATCGTCAAGGGCGACGTGGTCAACAACGCTCGCACCGACCCGTATATCCAGACGGACCTGAACTTCCGGCACGAGATCCCGTTCCAGGAGAAATACCGTCTGGCCTTCGAAGCTACTTTCGCCAACCTGTTCAACCAGCGCGCGACGCTCGCCGTCTATGAGTTCATGATTCCCAGCGCTACAGTAACGCCCCTTCGTGCGTCGCGGTTCCCCGGGGACCCGCAGATCGACTGGGGCAAGGTGATGAACGGCTACAACTACATCGATGCCATGAACGGTACCGGCGCGTTTGCCGGCACCCTTCCGGGATCGACCACTCCGATCCAGGCGAAGCTCACGCTCGCCAGCCGCTACGGCATGCCCAGCCTGTTCCAACAGGCGCGCAACATGCGGCTGTCGGTCCGCTTCACCTTCTAAATCGGAGCCATAACAAGCAGTCCAGAAAGGGGCCGGGAAACCGGCCCTTTTTTTATGTGCGCCGAGGAATTCCAGGTTGCCCGAAAGCACCAAAGACGTCGCTCGCCAAGTCGCGGAGGCGCAAAGAAGACCGATACCTGGCGCCTCTTGCTCTTCTTGGCGAGCTCCGCGTCTTTGCGAGAAACCGCTTTTCCGCCTCAGCGGGTCTTGAGCTGCTCGGGCAGGACCGCGTACCCTTCCGGCGGCTGGAACAACGAAATCAGCAGTTCCAGCCGCCCAGCCTGCGGCTGTCCGTCCGCTTCACCTTCTAACTAAATCGGAGCCATAACAAGCAGTCCAGAAAGGGGCCGGGAAACCGGCCCGTTCTTATGTGCGCCGAGGAACTCCAGCGCCCCTTTAACCTCTTGCTTTTCTTGGCGAGCTCCGCGTCTTTGCGAGAAACCGCTTTTCACCTCAGCCCGATTTGAGCTGCTCAGGAAGGATCAGGCCATCCTTCGGCCGCAACGCCGGCCCTTTAACCTCTTGATTTTCTTAGCGGGCTCCGCGCCTTTGCGAGAAACCGCTTTTCCACCTCAGCGCGATTGAGCTGCTCAGGAAGGACCAGGTCAACCGTCGGCCGCAACGCCACCCCCTTTAACCCATTGGTTTCCTTAGCGGGCTCCGCGCCTTTGCGAGAAACCGCTTTTCCCTCAGCGCGATTTGAGCTGCTCGGGCAGGACCGCGTACCCTTCCGGCGGTGGGAACAACGAAATCAGTAGCTCCAGCCGGCGGCGCAGATAACGGCTGGGCATTTGGCGCGGCCCCGTCTCCACATCGATGTCGCAGCAGGTGCCGTGCAGATACAGCGTCAGGGTGTCCTCGAACGCTTGGCGGGCGTATTCCCGGAACAGCTTGGTCTCTTTGCGAACGTTCGTTTGCCGCCGCAGTAGCGCCTGTTTCAGGTGCCAGCTCTTCTCGTCCACCTCGCCGTGAATATCCGCGCTCAGCTCTTCCCGAATCGTGCGGTGAAACCGCTCCTGGATCTCCACCGGCCAGCGGCTCGCCAACACCGCGGCCAGCGCGTTATAGAACTGGTAGTGATAATCCGCGACTTCGATGTCCTTAATCGCCAGTGCGAGCACCGTCATGTCCCCGACTTCGCGGCGTGAGCACGCCAGGTAGCGCGGCTCAGGGGGACGCTCGAAGGAGACGCAGTCGCCCTCTTTGCCATTGCCCTTCTCCAGGTACGGCGCGAGGATGATGCCGACCTTCGGCAGCTTGGCGAGAATTGCCGGCGAAATCGCCGCGATCGGATCATTCAGGTACTGCCGCAGGTCCTCTTCCGCCATCGGAATTGTGGAGAAGTAGGAGAACAGCGAGCTCACCGGAATCATCTCGCCGCGCGAGCGCGAGGCAAGCTCCTCCACGGTCATTTTCGATTGCTCGGCGTCGGCAGGCATTCCCGGTTCGATTGTAGCAAGCACGTTACACTGGTGCTTAGATGGCTCGAAAAATCCTGGTGTCGGCCGGCGAAGCCTCGGGCGATCTGTACGCCTCGCTGGTGGTCCAGGATTTGCGCCGGTTGTGGCCGGATGCGGAGTTCTTCGGCTGTACGGGACCCCACCTCAGGGCCGCCGGGGTGGAGACCATCGTCGACGCAGCGAGCTTGGCGGTGGTCGGTCTCCTGGAAGTGGTGTCCGACATACCACGCATCTACGGTGAATACCGGAAGCTGGTCGCGGCCGCTCGCCAGCGTCGTCCCGATGTAGCCATCCTCACGGACTCCCCGGACTTCCATCTGCGCGTCGCCAGCCGCCTGTATGCGGCTGGAATTCCAGTAGTTTACCTCGTGGCGCCGCAAGTCTGGGCATGGCGCAAAGGGCGTCTCAAGCAGATGCGCCGCACCATCCGCCGGCTGCTGTGCATCTTCCCCTTCGAAGAAGAATTCTTCACCCGGGAAGGGGTGGCGGCATCGTATATAGGACATCCGCTGGCGGGGCGGGTGCGGCCGTCGCTCACCAGACAGGAGTTTTTTCAGAAACATAGACTGGCTGCGGGCCGTCCACTAATAGCAGTGCTCCCCGGAAGCCGCCGCGGCGAGTCGGCACGCCATATTCCCGCACTTGTGGACGCAGCGGAGAGATTGTACCGGGAGCAGGCCCTGAATTTCGTTCTGCCCGCCTCGGCGCATACCGGGGTCGAGTTTTTTCGGGAGCGAATCGGCCGGTCGCCCATACAGGTGATCGAAGGAGAGAGCTGGGATGCCATGGCGCACGCGGATGTGGCGCTGGCGGCCAGCGGGACGGTAACCGTCGAGGCGGCCCTTTTGGGAACTCCGCTGGTGACCTTTTATAAGGTAACCGCGGCAAGCTGGATCGCCGGCAAGTTGCTGGTGCGGACGCCTTTTTATTCGATGGTGAACCTGATTGCCGGACGCGCGGTGGCGCCGGAGCTGATGCAGAGCAGCATGACCGGTGAAGCCATCGCCCGTGAGGCGCGCAGACTGTTGACCGATGAACAGGCGCGGCGGGAAATGAAGCTCGCGCTACTGAGTGTGAAGGAGAAACTCTGCCAGGCAGGCACGACGCCTGCTCCGTTGATTCAGGAAATTGTGGAAGGACAAGTTGCCCATGTTTCGTAGATGGATGATCGGTTGCTTCGTGCTGGGGATGGCGGCGATGGCGCAGGACCGCCGCCCGGCATCGCGCATCGACGTGGAACAGTACACGATCGACGCGGAGATCTCTCCCAACACCCAGTCCCTCGCAGCCAAGGTTGCGGTGCGGTTCGTTCCGCTGGACGAGGGTCTCTCTTCGGCGACCTTCGAATTGAACAACGCGTTGAACGTCTCGCGCGTGGTGGACGATAAGGGCAAACAGATCCCCGCGTCCCGCAACCAGCAGGATTTCACGGTTCGCCTGACGTTCGATCAGCCGCTCCCCAAAGGACAGCCGGCCACCGTCACCTTTTACTACGACGGCAAACTGACCGGGCAGGAAGACTCGCCCGTGTACGGCATCAAGTTCGCGGCGATCCACCCCGACAACGCCTACCTTTTATATCCGGCGCGCTGGTTCCCGGTGAGCGGCTATACCACCGACCGGTTCGCCGCGCTCACCAGGGTGACCGTCCCGATGGGCTATTCGGTCGTGGGCAGCGGCCTCGACAGCAAGCAGACCGCGGGCGACAAGAACATCTTCGAGTGCAAGTTCGACAAGCCGTCCTTCCCCGGCAGTATCGCGGTCGTGAAGGAGCAGCCCACCAAGGTGCAGTCGGAGGGCGTCACCACGTCCCTCTACTTCCGCGGCGCTGAGGCCGAAATGGCCCAGCCCTACGGCCAGGAGACCGGCAAGGTGATGTCCTACTTCACCGGCATTTTCGGCCTTCCGCCGGACGCCAGCCTCAAGGTCGTGGAAACGGAAAACGGCGCGCCGAACGGCTATGCCGCTCCCGGCATGATCTTTCTTTCGCCGCGCGGCATCGGCAAGGCGCCCAACGGCAAGCTGCTCGCAAACCAGGTGTCGCGCCAGTGGTGGGAAGAGATGCTCTCGCCCTCCACGCGCAATCACCTGTGGCTGACCAACGGACTCGGCGCCTATAGCGAGATGCTGTGGATCGAGCACACCGCCGGAGCCGCCGCCATGGAAGCGCAACTCCACGATGTGATGGTGGAATCCCTCACTGTCGATAACGTGCCGATCATGCAGTCGGCGCGGCTGGAGGATTATTCCCCCGAACTGTGGGCGCTTACCGGAAGCAAGGGCGCCGCCGTGATGAACATGCTGCGGTTCGCCGTTGGAGACGAGAAGTTTTTTGCCGCGCTCAAAAATTTCGCCCAGCAGAATGTCTGGAAGTCGGTCAACACTGACGATTTCAAGAAAGCCATCGAGACCGCCGCGGGACAGGACCTGGGATACTTTTTCATTCAGTGGATCGAGTCTTCCGGAGCCCCGCAATTCAAGCTGGAATACACCGTCTATCGCACGCAAAAAGGCTTCCGCGTGATGGGCAAGATCTCCCAGGACCTGGACACGTTCCGCATGCCGGTGGATCTTCGCATCGAAACCGAAGGCAATCCTGAGGACAAACGCGTCGAAGTGGTCGGAACCTCCTCCGAATTTTCCGTCGACACCTTCGGCAAGCCCAAGAAGATCGTGATCGACCCCAACAACAAGGTGTTGCGGTACGACGACAACGTCCGCGTGGCCGTCGCCATCCGTCGGGGCGAGCAGTACATGGAGTTGAGCGAGTTCGCCGACGCCCTGAAGGAATACCTGAAGGCGCTCGAGACCAACCGGCGCAGTTCGCTCGCCAATTACCGGATTGCCGAGGTGCACTTCCTCCAGCAGAACTGGCAGCTAGCCGCCAACGCCTTCCGTGAGGCGCTGAACGGAGACGAAGAGCCGAAGTGGACCGTAGTCTGGGCGCACATCAATCTGGGCAAGATCTTCGATGTGACCGGCCAGCGCGACCGGGCCGTCAACGAATACAACCTGGCGATCCGCACCAAAGACGACACCCAGGGAGCACAGGAAGAAGCCGCCAAGTACCTGAAGACGCCCTACGAGCGTCAAAAAAGGACGGAGCAGTAGAGTAACTACGAGTTTTGCCTACCCCGCGCGGACGCGGCGAGCTTTCTGTTTCTCTACTTTCTCCGTGTCCTGGGCGGCTCGGCGAGCTTTGTTTTCACCGTGTTCTCGGCGTCTCGGCGTCTCGGCGGTGAAATCTCTGTTGCCTTTCTCCGCGCCTCCGCGGCTCCGCGGTGAGCTTTGTTTTCTCCGTGTTCTCGGCGTCTCGGCGTCTCGGCGGTGAAATCTCTGTTCCCTTCTCAAAAGTGCGCTCGCAAATCCGAGAACCGCTCCAAAACCAGCAGCTTCCCCGCGCCCGGCCGGATCTCCTGTTTCTCCAGCACCCAAGTATGGGCATGCGGGACGAAAACGGCATTGAGTCCGGCCTCCAGAGCCGGATTCACGTCGGACTTCGGGCTGTTGCCGACCATCCACGTCCGCGCGGGATCCATTGCGCGCGACTCCACCAGTCCGTGATAGGCGGCCGCGTCCTTCTCCTTCACGATCGCGGTATGTGCGAACAGGGGACCCAGGCCCGAGCGGTCGATCTTCAGCCGCTGCTCCTCCGGATGCCCCTTCGTGAACAGCGTCAAGTCGTGACGCGCCGCCAGATACTCCAGCGTCGGCACGACCCCCTCGATCACTTCGATCGGACACTCCAGAATCCGCTGCGCAAACCCCATCACCGTCTGGACGTCCTCCTCGCGGATATCGCGTTCCACCAGATGCTCGTAGCACTGCCGCAGATTGCGTCCGAAGCTCAGCGAACCATACCCGTGGAAGCGCGCATTCGTGCTCTCGATCTCGTCCAGCACGTCCCGCACTTCGCCCGCCGTCATGGAGGAGTGCGCCAGGAACTCCACGAATTCGTCGAAGGCCCGCTCGAAGTAGATGTTGTTCTCCCACAGCGTGTCGTCCGCGTCGATGATGAGAAACTGGCCGGTCATTTGGCGGGTTTAGGCAGCAGCCGGAACGGAACCTCGAAGACCGCATCCACTTCCATGGGAGCACCATCGCGTAAGGCCGGTTCAAACAACCACTTGGCGAGTGCCTCCTGCGCGCTGCGATCCAGGCGGTCGTCCAGGTGGCGCAGCACCTGCACGTTCTCCACGCTGCCGGTCTTCCGAATGACGGCGGAGAGGCGTACGATGCCCTCCACCCGCTCATCGGCGGCCGCCGCGACATACCGGGGATCCACTTTGCGCAGCGGGACCGGCGGGCGCACATTCCCCGGGACTTTGGAATCCGGCCCGCGATCGGCAAACCACACCATCCAACTCCCGGAGTAGCTGGTGATGTTGGGCATCTGGATCGCGATGCTGTAGACCAAGCGTCCGGCCAGCGCGGGATCCGGAGCGGCGGAGACGCGCGTGGCGCGCGGCCCGGCGGAATCCGGAGTGACTGTATCCGGCGCGGGCGGCGCATCGCGCAACCCTGCCATCAGGTTCCGGCTCGAGGGCGTCACCCTGGCAATTAGGCTTGGCTGCTGGTCCTTGGCTCCGTCGCGCGTGAGCAGCCCCGGAACCACAATGCCTGCCCCCGTCGAAGGCGCTGTGGCAGCGCCGTCCGGCCGCGGTTTGGGACCACCGGAGAATCCCGCCGCATGGGATGCCGGCGGCGCAGGTGGCTCGGGCGACTTCGATGGATTGAGGCTGGCGATGGCGAGACTGGCCTCGGCGGGCGAAAGAGCCGCCGTCATTGCCGGCGCGTCTTCAAGCGCGGAAGGTCCGGCGGACGCGCCGGTGGGCGGCGGCGCCAAGGCCGCCAGACTCCGCACGGGCGCATGCAATTCGCCCTCCGGAAGCACCGGCAGACGCGCGTCGATTTTGGCCGTGACCTGTGGCGCATCCGGTAGCAGCGGTAAGGCCGGCACGTCGGTGCGAGGCGCGGCTGCGGGCGCCCGGAAATTACGGACGGGCGCGGCATTGGCCGTCGCCAGCGCGGCGGCCGCATCGAGCGCGCGGTCCGCCGGCTTGGGAGCATCCGGTAGCGCGGGCGTGTGCGGCGCGGCCGGTTTTGCCTCGGGCGGCCGGGCGAACGGCCGGACCGGCTTGGGCGTCTGCGCCACCGACACCAGGTTGGGCAAGGGCGGGAGCTTAGGCGCGGCGACTTCCGGAGTGGGCGCCTGGATCAGCGGGGTTGGGCGGGGATCGTCCTTCGGCCCCGCCACCATTGTCTGCGTGAACTTATGCCGCGCCCGAGGCGGCCTGGGAGACGGCGTGCGCGCCGTCTGACGCGACGGAGCGGGACTGATATCCGGAAGACGGTCGCGCACCCGGTACCACACGATGTGCTTTTCGTGCGGACGGATCTGCAGGTCATAAGCCGATTGGGGCTGTTCCCCGCGGTCGAGCGGCGGCCCAAAGGCCAGCCACAACAGCACCAGTCCATGAAACAGTCCCGAGAGCGTGAACGACGCCGCGCCCCGCATTGTGCTCGTATTCCCGCGAATTCGAGCGGTCATCGCGCTACAACCCCGCGGGTTTACCGCCGAAGCCGTTGGTCGGCGCCAGGTCCTTCATGCGTTCAATCGTCCGCTGCCGCGGAATATATTCCGCCAAGTATTGGTTCAGCTCGCGGAGCCGGGTCGTCTCCGAGCGTTGGCGAAGCAGGCCGTTCAGGAAATCCAGGTCGGGCACCGCCTGGGCCAGTTGAAAACTGAGCTGGGGATCTTCCAGGTCCGGCTCGGAAACCGGGCTGACGTTGGGAAGCCGGCTCAAATTGCGGTAATTGGAAAGCGCCTGTTCGCGCAGATCTTGCGGCGTCGGATCGAAGTCCTCGTCATCGAAGAAATTGACCTCGCCCTGCAGGTAGTCTTTTTCCTCGTTGAGCGCCACGATCTCAAACCGCCGGCTGCCGCGGGTAACGATATCCATGCGGCCGTCGGGGTACATCTGAAGCACTTTCTCCACCTTCACCGTACACCCGGCGTTGACGATGCCGTCCTCTTTGGCGAGCACCATGCCAAATTCGGACTCGTCGCGGATCGCGTTCCCGACCATCTCTTTGTACCGTTCTTCAAAGATGTGTAGTGGCAGGAGGGTCCGCGGGAACACCACCACATTCAATGGAAACAACGGGATGAGCCGCGACGGCATGGTTCTATTATGCATGGGTTTGACAGGATGACGCTCCCACGACCGGTGGATATGATGAGAACCGTCACATGACGATGTACGAACTAACCACCCAGCCCTCAGGTATCATTAGGTCTATCACATGACCACAGAGGAACGGCTGGACGAGCTGGCCGCGCGGTACGACGCGCTGGTCCAAACGGTGGAACAACTCGCCCGCATGCAGCGCGACGCCGAATTGCGCTGGGAGGAGCGCCTCCTGCGGAACGAGGCGCAAATCGGGCAGCTCATGGACACCATGAATCGACTGGCGAATATCATCTCTTCGCACGAACAGCGGTTCGACGACCTGGAAAACGCCTAGTCCGATGACCGCTCTTCGCGCCGATCCGACCCGCGACGCCTCCGGCCCCACCCGCGACGCCTCCGATCCGACCCGCGACGCCTCCGGCCCGACCCGCGACGCCTCCGGCCCGACCCGCAATGCCTCCGGCCCGACCCGCGACGCCTCCGGCCCGACCCGCGACGCCTCCGGCCCGACCCGCGACGCCTCCGGCCCGACCCGCGACGCCTCCGGCCCGACCCGCGACGCCTCCGGCCCGACCCGCGACGCCTCCGGCCCGACCCGCGACGCCTCCGGCCCCACCCGCGACGCCTCCGGCCCCACCCGCGACGCCTCCGGCCCCACCCGCGATGCCCGTGATCTGAGCCGCGACCGTAAGGGAGCGACAAAAACCGCACCCCTGCGACCCCTCCCCAATGCGTATTGACGGCAAAGTGGTTCTCATCACCGGCGCCTCCGAGGGCATCGGCGCGGCCTGCGCCGCCGAATTCGCCCGCGCCGGGGCCAGGCTCTCCCTGACCGCGCGCTCCGAAGAGGGACTACGGCGCGCCGGCGGTGCGGACTCCCTGATCACCCCCGGTGATCTGACCGAAGACTCGGTGCGCCGCCGCGTGGTGGACCGGACTCTCGAGCGCTCTTTCCAGCACAGTGGGATCCGAAGCTTGGAATTCACGTGACTTGAAGTC